>SDBS01001197.1_pt1 | contig 26486 bp, 20 predicted proteins | sample 2277091 | NCBI WGS metagenome assembly SDBS01 (sample SAMN10404972, study PRJNA504765) | marine sediment metagenome | isolation source: marine sediment core GS10_PC15, 163 cmbsf | place: Arctic Ocean: Southern Knipovich Ridge | collected 2010
AGCAAAAAGATATTCATCACATTTCCTGAGCCAGAAATTTTCTGGTGATATATCGAACAGGGTACCAGGCTGCAAAAAAACCTATTGCAAGAACAGTAATAAAAACCATCAGAAAATCGGAAAGAACCATTTTTACAGGATATGAATCAATAACAAAAGAACCACTTCCCTGCAAGCGGATAAGGCCGAAAGTTTGTTGTACCCAGCAGATCAAGGTTCCAAGTGCCAGGCCGGCAAGAGCTCCAAGTATAGAAATCATCCATCCCTCATAGAGAAATATTTTTCTTATATGATTTAAATCTGCCCCCATACTTCTGATAATTGAAATGTCTTTTTTCTTTTCAATTATTAACATGGTCAGGGATCCAATTATGTTAAACGAGGCAACTATTAGTATAAAAGTAAGAATAAAAAATATGGCCCATTTTTCAGTTTTCATGATCCGGTAAAGCAATTCTTCCTGCTCATACCTGTTTTTTACAAAAAAGTCATTTCCCATTATTTTCTTTACTTCCTGTTGTACTGCCAATGGATCGGATGATGGGTTCAACTTCAATTCCAAAGAGCTTAGCTCTGATGTGAAATTTAATAGTTCCCGTGCAAATTCTATAGGAACGATCATATATTTCGAATCAAAATCTTGTTGGATTGCAAATATTCCGGATGGGAAAATATACTTCCTGTTAAAGGCCCTTTCCGGGTTCATGGAAACGGATGCGATCCTTTTAGGAACATAAATTATGATTGGATTCACAAAAGTTAAACCTATTGCTAGTTTCATAGCAATACCCTGGCCCACAATAGCATATTCATTATTCCCCTGCTGTAGTATAAAATCTCCATCAACAATCATACTGTCAATACCACTCATATAAATAAAATCACTACTAACTCCTTTCACAATAGCAATATATTGTTTAGTTCCATATTTTAACAGGGCATTTTCTTCAACAACTTCGGTCATGTATAAAACGCCTTCTATTTGTTTCAATTTATTTACGGATGGCAATTCAGATGAGAATCTCTTACCTTCTTTTATGGTGATTTTTAAATCAGGGTTAAACGAATTAAAAAGGGAATGAACCAGGGAATCAAAACCATTGAAAACGGAAAGAACTACGATCAGGGCCATAGTTCCTATGGCAACTCCAACTACAGATATAGTTGAAATCAGGTTAATGGTGTTTTGCGTTTTTTTCGCAATAAGATATCTCTGTGCTATAAATAAAGAAAAGTTCAAAATACAATTTTAAGATTGCTCAGTCAGTTTCGCTGCAATTTAATGATATTTGCTTAAAATATTACAAGTAATACAACTAAGCTAAAAAATGCTTTCATGGGTATTTAATCATAAAGGGATTAAATTTTTTCCTGGTAAGAAGAGAAAGCCCCCGGCAGGAGTTTAACCTGCACCTTCGTGCCTGATTGGCAGGATATTCTGTCAATTAAACTACAGAGGCCTTCAATTTATTTGCAAAAAAGTCTGGCAAAAATAACAATTATTTCTTTGCCGCAATAATCAATCCGGTTCCAGTTGCATGAAAGTTATAAACATCCAGAAGGTTAAGGACATAGCTGAAAGGGAAGCATATTAAATAATAAAAGGGGAGCAAAATAAAGAAAAATTTGCTTTTGTTCAACAGCAATATGGGATATTTCATTGATATTTTCCAGGAAATTTTTCCAGGTATGCCGTATGAGTACCGGCAATGTACAGAAGAAAAACCGGCATTTCTTAATTTGGTTTCTATCTCTTGTTTATTGTATCCATCTCTAACGTGTTCTTCAATGAATGACTCATCATGTTCATGTTGTACATCAGATCCTCCCTGGTCGGAGGGGGTTGATATCAGCAAAACGCCACCCGGTTTTAAAGCCTTGCATATATTTTGAAAAACTGTTTCATCCTCCTCAATATGCTCCATTACATCTACCGAAAGTGCAAGGTCGTATTCTTCAATTTTCTTAAATTTAGTAAGGTCGGCAAATTCAAATTTGACCTGATTTTCTTTCCCCAATTTCTTGAAAAACTCATTACAATCGTCAATTTGCTCCTGTTTAATATCAACTGCATGAATATCCCATTTCGAAGATTGCATGGAAAGGTAATAGGTGTATTGACCAAAACCTGCTCCCGCATCAAGAATTTTTGCATGTTCAGGTAAACTTTTTTTAATTTTTCTGACTTCCCTTTTAATATGCCAGGTTCGTAACAACAGTAAATTTAAAAGTTTATAGAAGACTATTCTTAACAAGGGACTTTTGTGAAAAGTTGACCCCAGTATTCGTTTTATTGGATCGTATTTCATTGTCCTATGAATCCTTTAAGAGTTGTTCAATGTTTTCAACATAATCAAGAGAATCATCCAGGTAAAATGAAAGTTCAGGTATAGATTTTACCTGGTATCTTATTTTTTTTGATAGCTCATGTCGCAAAAAACTTGATTTCCTTTTTACATGGTCGAGGAAATCATTTTTGTTATCAGCTGGAAATAAACTAAGATATACCTTTGCCATAGCAAGATCAGGAGTTACATGTACAACCGTAACGGTAACAATTAAGCCCTTAAAAAGATCCCTTGAATTGTACTGAAAAATAAGTGCAAGTTCTTTTTGAATCAATCTTGATACTTTTTTTTGCCTGGTTGATTCCATAATTTTTGTTTATTAAGATTTTGCAAAAGTAAGATTTTTTATAGGATTCATTCCACGGTTCAAAATCTAATGCCATTTAATGAAAAACTAATTTCATGAACACTTTTATATGCTTGTCCCTCTAATTGTACAATACTTTTAATAATATTATCTTCTCAACCTTCTAAACTTCCTCAACCTTCTAAACAACAACCTTAATCATTTTGTTGCACAGGAAACCTGAATTTCCCTGTTTGGTTTATATGAATTATCCAATTATTGATATTCAGTAAAGGAAATATGATGCTGGACTATACTTATTATTGATCAACAATTTTTAGCTTTGCAGAGTTGTTGATTTAGTAAACTAAGAATATGGATATTGTACTGAGTGGTATCAGGTCTACCGGAAGATTGCACATTGGGAATTATTTTGGAGCATTAAAGAATTTTGTAAAAATGCAGCATGAGAACCAATGTTACTTTTTTATTGCCGATTATCATTCTTTAACCACACACCCTACTCCTGCTGATCTTCATGAGAGTGTAAAGCAGGTTCTTGCAGAATATCTTGCATGTGGAATTGATCCTGAGCTTGCCACTGTTTTTCTTCAAAGTGATCTGCCGGAGGTTTCTGAGCTCTATCTTTTGTTAAATATGAATGCCTATGTAGGAGAACTGGAAAGAACCACTTCTTTTAAGGACAAGGTCAGACTCCAGCCGGATAATGTAAATGCGGGACTGCTCACATATCCCGTTTTGATGGCAGCTGATATCATTATACATAAAGCCACCAAGGTTCCTGTTGGGAAAGATCAGGAGCAAAACCTTGAAATGACCAGAAAGTTTGCAAAACGATTTAATCATATGTATAAGGTAGATTATTTTCCAGAGCCTACTGCATATAACTTTGGTGAAAGACTGGTTAAAATCCCTGGTCTGGATGGAAGTGGGAAGATGGGTAAATCGGAAGGGAATGCTGTTTATTTGACCGACGATCCAAAGACTATCCGGAAAAAAGTAATGAAAGCCGTAACAGATAGCGGCCCAACTAAGCAGAACCAGGAACTATCTGAACCAATACAAAATTTATTTGACTTAATGCAAGCTGTTTCCGGCACAGAAACCATAGACTATTTTAAAGACCGGTATAATAATTGTACCATCAGGTACGGTGATTTGAAAAAACAGCTTGCTGAAGATATGGTCCGGTTTACCACTCCATTTCTGGAGAAATTTGAAAATATCTATTCAGATAGTGCTTATTTACGAAAGGTTGTAAACGAGGGAGCTGAAAAAGCCAGGCTGAGTGCTTCAAAAACCCTTAAAGATGTTCGGGAGATAATTGGATTCAAGGCATTTTAAAAAATAAGGCCAGGGATTTGCTCCCTGGCTGCCCTGAATTGCTTCAGGTATATCGTAAGATTGCCTGTTGCTGTAATAGGATACAAATTCTGTGCCAGAAAAGGAAATTCTAAACTTCCTTTTTAATTCCAGTCATAGGGCATAATTTTAAATATTGATTTTGCGAGCGAAGTGAAGCAATCTGTTTAGGTTAAAGCAGAAAAGTTAACTTTTGAGACAGCCCCGACCATTTGAATTTTAGACTTACCTGTCTATTGAAATCTCCCTGTTGGATCCGTTCCAGTGGTACACTTCCCGTTTTTCCATATCGTATTTATCTCCGGCTCTAAGTAAAAAGAATTTTCCTTGATTTGGAAGAGTAGATTTTTCATCTGTTTTTTCTTCCTCTTGCCATAGGCCTGTGTCATATATCGCAACAAAGCTTTGCCCCAATACTTCAAATTTATTTCCTTGTACAATTATTGCCGTATTCTCATCCAGGCCAATTCCTAATAAGCCGGGAACTTCTTGCAGGATTTCAATCAGATCAAACTGCCTGTTTCTTACAAGGAGATGTTGATCAATAGCCGAGTTTTTCAAATAATTAAAACCCTCCTGGTGGTCTCCCATCATAATCCGGTTTGTTTTAGTATCTCCTCTTGCAAGAAAGCTTCCCTGAATGGTTGCCCCGGCAGAACTACCACCAATCACTCCTCCACGATCTAAAACCTTACGAATTTCAATTTCTGTTAGAGTGTTGGCGTAGGCATCTACCAGTCTCCATTGCCTTCCTCCACCAAACCACACTGCATTGGCATTTTTTATGGGGGCAACAAATTCTTCAGTGTTTGCAACTTCAGGATCATAAGTATGCACAATTTGTATATTTTTTACACCTAACCTGGTCAGAAAACGAGTATACCTTTGATGATTTATACTATCTGCTCCTGATGCTGTTGGAATAACCACAAATGCAGCATTTTTCCCTCCGGCCAGTTCAATAAATTTCAAGACTATGTTAGAATCTTTCATGGCCCCGCCAACAATGACTAAGCTCCCTTTTTCAGGACCAAAAGTTACATTGTTTTTCCCTTTTCCATCATCTGCATGCACAGGAAGATATAAAAAGGCAAACAGGATCAGGGAAATCAAAAAATGGGAATTTATTTTTTTCATGTCTGTAGTGTAATAAAACTTTTGAAAATATAAATTGTATTTGATTTTTGCATTTATTCGGGCTTAGCTTGCCATTCAAGTAGCATTCTGGCAATATTGGTGGCATGACTGGTAATCATCTTTAAGCTTGTAATAAGTTCCAGGTGCATTTCGCTGCTTTCTATGGTCTGGCTAATCTCTTGTCTGATACGAAGAAAATGCTGCTTTTCAAGTTCAATTGCCATTTGACGGTACTTTTTGTTTTTTAATTTCATCTCCTTGGCTTTTTCAAGGTTCAGTTCTTTAAAAACAGTGATGGCCCGTCTAAGTTGTTTTTGAGTGCTTGTATGGTAACTCATGAGTTCTTTCTTACCTTCCTCAGTAAATTCTTGTGAATCATGAACCCAATCATATGCTCTTTTGATTAAATTCTTTGATATCAGGTCTGCAATTTGCCCAAATTCTTTTACTGTATACATAATTTGAAATGCCTCGTTTACTCTTTCTTCTCTGATATCCTCCCGGGTAATTTTTCTAAGGTATTCATTGATCCTGTCTTGTAAATAATTGATTTGTTTTTCCTGATGACTGATACCCTTCAGAACGGAAGTGTCCTTTACAAAGAAGGGCAAAATAATATCATTGGCCATATCCTGTACCATATCTCCCATCCTGCAAACTTCCTGTTTTACCAGTGATAGGGCAAGGGCTGGTGTGCTGATTAAGTTTTCATCCAGAAATTTAACTTCTATTTCAGCATCTTCAGGGATTATTTTCGTAGGAAGAATCTTATCAATCAGACTCGCAAATTTTCTGGTGAAAGGTAAAAAAAGAATAGTAAGCGCAACATTAAAAATAGTATGAGCATTAGCAATTTGCCGGGGAACAACCTCTGCCATATATTCCATTCTGGAAAGTCCCGTTTCGGCCTGGGGAGATATTTGTTGAATGATCTCAGCAAATTTCGGTATCCACCATATAAAAACCAGTATGCCTAAAACCTTAAAAATAGTATGAGCAAGTGCAACTTTTTTAGCATCCCTGTTTGCTTTTAAACTTGCAAGAATAGCTGTAATGGCAGTTCCTAAATTGGCTCCAAGCAGCAGAGATATTGCGGCTTCAAGACTTATCATTCCCTGTGTGGATATGACGATGATAATTCCAATAAAAGCACTGCTGCTTTGAAAAAGTGCGGTTAACAAGGCCCCAATTAAAATTCCAAACAATGGATTTTCCAATTCCAGCAGGATTTGAATAAAAGGGTCATAGGTTCTCAAAGGAGCCATAGCTTCAGACATGATATGAATTCCAAAAAAAAGAATTCCGAATCCTAATATGCTGGTTCCAGCCTCTTTAAGTTTAGAGCTGGAAGAAAACATCTGAAATCCAAATCCAATTGCAACAAACCATAAGGCATAGTCTGTAAGTTTAAATGCAATAATCTGGGCAGTAACGGTGGTTCCAATATCGGCTCCAAGAATGATACCAAGTGATTGGGCAAAGGTCATTAAGCCCGATTGTACAAACCCCACCAACATAACGGTTGTAGCACTACTGCTCTGAATGATCATAGTTACTGTGGCTCCAATAAAAACAGCTACAAACCTGTTGTTTGTGATTCCGGTAAGTATGGCTCGCATCTTATCTCCAGCAGATTTTTTCAATCCGTTACTCATCATGACCATTCCCATAACAAACAGGCTTAATCCTCCAACGAGTCCTGTGAGTAAAATGAATAGCCATTTTGAATCCCGTGCATGTGCTTCGAAAACTATCAGATTACTTTTTGAATTAATTGCCCTGGCAGAAACAAAATACTCTCCGGGTTTTGATCCAAGATGAATATAAGTAGTTATATAGCCGAGACTATCTGAAGTAGTAACTGCAGGATGTACAGTAAAGCCCAAAGAACCCGGAGGTTGTGAAATTAGTTCAAGGCCAACAACTATACCTTCAACGGGCCTGGAGTTTTTATCAAGTACCTGAATTCGCAAAGGCTTTGGAGCCGGAGTCAGAACAGTTTGATATTGCTGATCTCCCGAAAAATTTAGCTGGTATTCTGAGTAAGGTTTGGTGAGTATAACCCGGGACAAGTCTTGTCCGGCAAGTTCCCCGGTAATGTGAAAGAAAACGAGAAAGATGAAAAACAGACCAGTGTATTTTTTTAATGCTGCCAATTATTGCAAGTATAGATTCAGTTTAGCTAAAATACGAAAAAAACAGGGACAGCTTCCCATTTTAGTGGTTAAATCTACTGGTAATCAAAAAAATATATAATAAAATGGGAAGCTGTCCCTACTTTTTCTCTAAATGCTAACTTTGATGGAGAAGAAAAAGTTTCTGCCGGGAGCTACTATCCCAGAGGAATAAGGCCTGTAGCGATGATCAAGAATATTTTCAACTCCTCCATTTAAAGTAAGTTTCTTTGATGCTTGTACAGATGTTTTAAAATTCAATGAGTACCAGGATGGGGAATATGGCAAGCCATTTTGATCAAGCTCATACATATGCAGTTTGGATTGCTCTTCGGGAGAAAGATTTTCATTAGAAATTTCCCCGTTATATAATGCGTATAGGTCTGCTTTAATAATTGTTTTCTCAAACATTATATGCAATCCCCCATAAAAAGGAGGTATATGTCTTATGGGAAAACCTTCGTTGTCTTCACCTTTCATATAGGTAAAATCGCTTTTAAACGAAAAAGATGATGAGATCCTGAGACCCAGGTTTAAGCTAGTTCCGTATAGATTTGCATTTTTTGCATTCACAATAGCATAAACCTTACTCATTTCACGGTCATACATAATTGTATTAAATCCGTTTAAAGAGTATTCTCGCCTTACCATTGCATTTTCCAGATAAGTATAGAATCCGGTAATTTCAAAGTTTACATTTTCACTAACTTTTCCAATCCAACCAAGATCGATGTTGTATGTATATTCTGGTTTTAAGTTGTCATTTGGAACTACAACACCTCCCGGTTCAGAGTCAAATATTTTTGCAACATCATCCAGGTTCGGCGCCCTGAAGCCAGAAGCCAGGTTTACATTTATCTGAGAGTCCTTAGCAGGTCTGAAAACCAAACCAAGTGATCCGTTTAAAGCACTGTTTTTTAGAAGAATATCTTCAAAGGGGAAATTATAAAATGAGTTATCATCAATGGTAGAATATAAATAAATGTAATTGTATCGAATTCCTGCATTCAGGGTTAACTTTTCATTTAAATTATATTTGAACAGAGAATAAAAGGCCAGTGTATAGTAATGGTTCAGGTCATCCGGGTAACGGGTTGATAAAGGAGAGTTTATACCGGTGGTAATATTTTCTGTTTTAGCTGTGGAACTCACATTATTGAAAACTGTTTCCATGCCATAAAAAACGGAAAGAGAATTTCCAGGTTCCTTGTTTAAATCATAATTGAGTGAAAGGATATCCACCTTTTCAAAGCGATGTGAAAGCTCAAATGAATTCAATTTTCGGCTGTGCCTGCTTTCTTCATATTGCTGGTATGCAAGAGTAAGTTTTGCATTATCGTATAAAAGAGTTTTCTGATCAAAACTACCAACTAAAGAATGCATAAACCATTTTTGCGGACCATAATACCATTGAGCATATTTTAACTCATCCTCCTTATACTGAATTAGCCTGTCATATCTTGGAATATCCGATGTATTGGAATAATGAAAAGCGTAATTAAAATTAAGTTTCTCTTTGGGCATAAATCGTACTTTTCCTGTAAAATTTACCTGGGAGTAGCCCGAAAATTTCTGTATGCGGGGATCTTCATTCGGTAATACTGTATCCCTCGCATCAATTCTGGATACATATTCATTTCTCAAATAAGATGAATGTCCCCTGGAGCCCATTATTAAATCCTCATAATCGCTGTAGCTTATACTGGATAAAAAGGCCCAATTTTGGAATCCTAAATTCAGATCGAAATGGCCAAGTTTTTCCCTATTGGCAGAGGAAAGTCTGGTCATTGCATTCAGAGAAACATAGGGCTGCACTCCAGTGGATAATTTTGGACCAAGAGTATGGAAATCCAGAACTCCTCCTAAGGCATCACTTCCATAAACCACAGATCCCGGCCCATAAACTACCTCAGATTGTTCAATTATATTAGGATCAAGTGAGATTACATTTTGAAGATTTCCACTACGATAAATTGCATTATTCATTCTAACACCGTCAAGCACAAGCAGAACCGAGTTGGCTGAAAACCCACGTATCATAGGACTTCCTCCGCCCAATTGAGATTTTTGTAAAAATACAGCATTGTTAATACTTAACAGGTCTGCAGTTGTCTGAGGATTGTACAATTGAACATCAGCCCGGGAAATTGTACTTATCTTGTTGGGTACTTCATTCATTTTTTGTTCCCATCGATTTACAATGAGTACAAATTCATCCAGTATTCTTATTTCCTTATCAAGGTGAATTATATATCCCATCTCCTTGAGCTGAATCATGGCAATGGAGCTCCTTTTGTAAGCAGGATGTTGTAAGAATATGGTATCTGTAGTATTGAAAATTTCCAGAGATCCTTCCCCTTTTTGATTGATTATAACAGATTTATCCATTGCCTTGTTGAAAATAGCAACATCGGGTATGGGATTTTCGGAGATGCGATCCAGTACTCTGATAGTTTGCCCTGTAGACGTATTGTGTAACAGTAGTAAGAGTAAAGTAAAAAAAATTGTATTAAAGAAAAGTTTCATCGCGTTTTCCGGATTAATATCATTTTTGAAGCTTTATATGCCACAAAAATTATTCCATAGTTTAAGTATTTCAATAAAATTAATTTATTGAGATTCTCCCACTCCCAAGGAGTTTCTTCGGGAAAAGGAAAAAGGGATTCCTTTGGACGATGAGCCAAATGGCCAATGGGATTCCTGTGGAGCATCCCCCATGACCTTCGGCAAATCATAAAAACTGAGCAGTATTATTAATTATGAATCATTAAAGAGAAGATTGAGCCCCTTTTTTAGGCTTAATTTTATATTTTTGAGCTTAACTGTTTTTATTCAATTCAATGACAAAGAAAATTTGGAGTATTCTATTGATTTTTATTCTTCTTCTTATCCTAGGGATTGGTTATATTTTGTTAAGAGGAAGGTTTGGAATGCAAGAGAATCCATATAAGGCCGTTCCCCAGGATGCTTCTGTAATCATTGAGGCTACGAGCTATAGTCGTCTGTCTTCTCAGATCAGAGAGGAGAACCTGATTTGGGAGCAATTGAAAAATCTTAAAAAACTAAGCAAGGCGGATCGTGATATTCTCTTTATTGATTCATTACTATTATCAAATCGTGAATTTGATAACTTATTTGGCGACAAAACATTTTTAATAAGTGTTCATCAAACAGGGAAAAGAGATATTGAATTGTTGTTCTTAATGAACCTTGCACCCAATATCAGTTTCACTTCTGTACATAATGTGATCTCAGGTACTTTAAAAACTAAAGAAATAACACAGACCAGGGATTATCAGAAGCTTACAATTGGTAGTATATCCAGCCCCGGAGAGAATTGGAGATATGTTTATTCCTTATATAAGGGAGTATTTATGTTTAGTTCGTCACCAATCCTGGTTGAAAGTGCAATCAGGCAGTTGGATATTGATCAAACCATTTTCAGCCAGGAAGGATTTGTTAGGGTAAATAAAACGGCCGGTAAAAATGCCGGGGCAAACTTGTACATAAATTTTGATAATTTTCCGCGCTTTTTATCGGTGTTTTTAAATGAAGGCCTGAAAGGGAAAATGAAAGAATTCAGTTCATTTGCGAATTGGGCAGAGCTTGATCTTCACGTGAAGAATGATGCAATATTATTAAATGGATTTACTTATAGTAGTGACTCTTCCAACAATTACCTGAATCTTTTTTCCGGTCAATCAGCACAAAAATTGAATGTTGACCAGGTATTGCCAGACAATACGATAAACTATTTAGCTTTTGGGATCAGTGATTTTGAGAAGTTTTTTAACAACAGGGATAATTATTTAAGAGAGAAAAATGAATTTCATAGTTATAAATCTAAACTGGATAAACTGGAAGCCCAGTTAGGAATGGCCCCAAGGAAATTATTTCTTAACATGCTGGATAATGACGTAGCTTTAGCTCATACAGATATAAAAAATATACCATTCAAGGAGAATAGTTTTGCATTATTTGGAGTTAAAAGTATAAACCAGGCCCGGGAAGATATGCTTCATTGCCTTGAAAATTATTCTAAGAAGAATGATTTGGATTTAAATGATTTGATTGAAGTGGTAGAAATTGATGAAGCAACACAGTTTTCAATTTATAAACTTCCATCTTCTGAAATTCCGAAAATTTTGTTTGGCAGTTTTTTTGCTAACTCAGATTTCACGTATTTAAGTTTTGTGGGAACTTATTTGGTTTTTGGCAATTCTATCAGGTCTTTGTCCAATTTTATTCATTATCAGGTATTGCAACAAACACTGATAAATGATTTTGAATATCGAAATTTCCTGGAAACCCTTTCCTCGAAATCGAACTTTTTCTTTTATTCCTATGTGCCACGATCGGCTGATGTTTTTAAAAAAATACTGAATAAAGAATATGCAGATGGATTAAATAAACATAAGCATACTTTACAAAAAATCCAGGCAATAGGTTTTCAATTTAGTGTTGAAAACACTATGTTTTACAACAACTTTGTTTTAAAATATCAACCTGTTTATAAAGAAAAAGCTGAAACAGAATGGGAAAGTTTGCTTGATTCTACCCTAATGTCAAAGCCTGTTTTTGTTACCAATCATAATACCGGGGGAAAAGAAATTTTTATACAGGATGAGAAAAACAATATTTATCTGATAAATTCTGCCGGAAGAATTCTTTGGAAAATTAATATCCCTGAAAAAATAATCAGTGAAATTTACCAGATCGATTTCTACAAAAACAATAAACTACAATTGTTATTCAATACCAAAAATTATATTCACCTCATAGACAGAAATGGAAATTATGTTGATAAATTTCCTGTTAAACTAAGAGCTGAAGCAACAAATGGCCTGGCTTTGTTTGATTATGAGAAAAACAGGAATTATAGATATTGCCTGGCTGGAAATGACAAGAAAATTTATTTATTTGATAAGGAAGGTAAAACTATTAATGGTTGGTCGTTTCCTGAAACAGAATCAATAATTAAGACAAAGATCCTTCATGTACGGGCAGGAACTAAGGATTATATTGTTTTTTCTGATCGTTATAAGTTTTATATTTTAAACAGACGGGGAAAAATACGTATTCCTGTTAAAGAAAGCATAGAAAAACCAAAAAATCAAAATCTGTTATTCATAAACCGCAGGGGAGGGGAAAGCTTTGTAACAACTCAATCTGATGGAACTATTTGCTTTATTGACCTGAATGGAAGCGTAGAAAAGAAATCAATTATTAAACTTAGTCCAAACCATTTTTTTGAATACAAAAATCTGGATGGGGCCGGATCATATGAATTTATTTTTGTGGACGGGAAAAAATTGATGGTTTATAATTCAGAAGGGAAAGAAAAATTTTCTTATAAATTTGACAATGAAATAAGTCAAAAACCAATTATTTATAGCTTTTCTTCGGGGGATCTGAAAATTGGGATTGTCTCTGAACTGGACCATAAAATATATCTTTTCAACAATGATGGAAAGCTTTATAATAACTTCCCGCTTTCAGGACAAACCTTGTTCTCAATTGGGAAATTCAGAAGCTCAAGCAATAAATTTAACTTAATAGTTGGTGGAGAAGACAACTTTTTGTACAATTATTCCGTAAATTAGTTAGTTGACTTACAATATTTAAGTATATAAAATCATGAATTCGTATAAAAGCTTTCATTTAGTATGGGTATTTGCCGGTATTTTCTTATTTATTAGCTCTTGTGTTAAAGAAGAATACGACCTTAACACTCTTTCAAAGGAAATTTCTTTGAGTCCCAGCTTTGTTTTGCCTGCCATTACCGGTTTTCTTACCCTGGGAGACATTTTTGAGCCCAAAGAAGATACAATTGTTATAAATGACGATGGCACCATTAAGCTCATATACAGACAGGATTCTTTATTTACGTATAATGTAACCGATGTAATTGAGATCCCTGATCAACTCCCCCAAACAAAGACTGCCATATTGGGAAGTGTACGCATAGATGATTTTATTTATGATGGATCATTAGCCTTGAATGTCATTTACCTTAATTTTGATGCAACAACCAGGAGTAATCTTGAAGCAGTTGATGGGACCAATGCTATATTCCCTGTTATTCCTGCTCCCAATACCGGGAGTTTTAATATGACTCCTTTTACCAATTTTACCCAGGTAACGGTAGAAAGCGGAAAGATTAGCATTGATATTACCAACCAACTACCGGTAGAAGTATCTTTTATTCTGATGCTTAGGAATACATCTGATAACTCTCAGCTTGGCAGTGATTTTGTATATACTGCCATCCCATCCCTGGGCAGCCAAACACAAACTGTTGATTTAAGCGGGAACCTTACCAATGACCTGTATTTTGATATTATAGATTTTACCTCCCCCGGAAGTTCTGGAAATGTGAATGTAGAACTTACCGACCTTATCCTAATTTCCCTGAGCTCGCAAGATATGGTGGTTTCCTCAGGAACCGCAATCCTTCCCGACCAGGCATTTTTTATAGAAACCGATACTATTGATACAGATGTGGACCCCGGTACGGAAGTAACATATGTTGAAATGTCCTCAGGAGACATTGTTTATAATATGACTTCAAGCTTTAATGAAGAAGTAAAGGTGAACCTTATACTTCCTACAGGAGAATTAAACAATGATACCCTAAAATATGTTATCCCTGTTTCAGCAGGAGGTTCAGCCAGCGGAACACTTTTAATGGCTGGGGCCTCAGTTGATTTTACCATCGATCCGGCACAACCCTATAATAAACTTCCTTTTAAGTTTATTATTGAAATTGTTTCATCAGGAAATTTGGTAAGCTTCAATTTTACAGATGCCTTCATTATGGGCTATACCATGTCAAATATTAATTTTGATTATGTTGAAGGTTATTTTGGAGAACAAAACTTTACTATTGACCTGGATTCTCTTGAAATTGACATGGGAGATATTTTTGATAAGATCACAGGAACAATTACATTCACAGATCCTAAAATCCGTATTCCTTATACCAATAGTATTGGGGCTCCTGCTGATCTGGAGATAGTTTTATGGGGAGAAACCTTCGAGGGAGGAAGTCAGGATTTAAATGCCCCTGTGGTATCTATTGATAAATTGGCAGATCGGGATGATCCGCTGGTAGAAAGTTCAATGGAGTTCAACCGGGATAATTCCTCCATTGTAGAATTGATTGAATTAAGACCTGATATTCTGTATTACTCAGGAGAAGTTCGAATGAATCCCGGAGCAACAGGTGTGAGAGACAATTTTATAATGAGTACCAGTGAAATTATTGGTGATCTGGAGGTTGAGATACCGGTTTCTTTAAAGATCCAGAATTTAAGCCTGAGAGACACCACTGACAATCCACTTCACTCAGCAGATACCAGTGATGAATTTGGATTGAATGACTTCGAATATATAAACTTGTATTTTTCCGCAATCAATGGCTTTCCTTTGGAAATCAGTTTCGAAATAATTCCATATGATACAGTGAATAACATTGAGTATCCGTCCATTAATGTGCCTCAATTTATATCTGCTGCTCCCGTTGATGCCAATGGCAGGGTAAATGAGCCGGTGGAATCTCAGGTTGTAAAAATAGAGTTGGATAAAACTATGCTTGAGAATTTACAGAAATCAGAAAGACTGATAGTTCAGGCATGGTTCAATACTACTGGTGATGGAGCACAAGAAGTTGTTTTTTATACCGATTATACTTTTGAATTTAGATTGGCTGTAGGATTGGAACTGAACATTGAATAGTTTAATAAACCTCAAAAAGTACCAGCATGTTAAGAAATTTAGTCCGGCATATGAAACTTTTAAGCAAGAACAGAGGGGTTTTTATTTTCCTGATCTTTTTTGCATGGTCTTTTTCATCTTTTGCCCAGCAAAATCAAACTATGTATTATATGGGAATACCACAGTCCAGGTTCATGAACCCGGCACTGCAGACCAACTGCAATAGCTATTTCGGATTTCCGGGTATAAATTCCACCTACCTGGGGATCAATAATAATTCAGTGGGTTTCGAAGATATTATCTTTCCAGGAACTGGTCTGTATGCTGATTCCTTGATTTCCATATTGCATCCCAGTTATGATATCGATGAGTTCCTCGGGAAATTAAAACCGGTAAATCGTATTGCCCCCGAGATGTATGTAAGTTTATTAAGTTTTGGTTTCCGGGCAGCTGAGAACTTTTTCTTCCTGGATGTTGCAGATAGAATGTACAGCAGCCTTTCTGTTCCAAAAGATCTTGCAACTCTGGCACTAAAAGGGAATGAGGATTTTATTAATTCCTCTGCCGATCTTTCCGGTTTGGCGGGAAGTGCTACTTATTTCCGGGAAATAGGAATTGGTTTTTCCAGGGAATTTATTGATGATTTATTTATTGGCCTTAAGGCGAAGCTGCTGTTTGGAAATGCAAATGTGTCTTTACAAAATAATGGATTAAGCCTGGAAATTGATGAATCGAATTTATTTTCCCACACTATAAATGCTGATCTTAGTTTGAATTTTGGTTATCCGGTTGAAGTTTTTCGCAACCCGGAAACCGGTTACATCGATTCCCTGGTTATTCAGGAGCCAAATGAAGAAATGATTTTTAATTTTGGCAATCCGGGCTTTGGAATTGACCTGGGAGCTGTTTACAACATAAACAACAGGTTCTCTGTATCAGCCAGTGTTGTTGATCTTGGACTTATTGCCTGGAAAAAGGATGTCACTAATCTAAGAGTTCAGGGAACTTATGAGTTTGAAGGTGTGGATATAAGCTCTATGCTGATTGCCGGTGATACAAGTACTTTTGAAGATGCCCTTGATAATATTAAAGATACCTTGTTGGTCATATTTGATCCTGAAGATACCTATGATCCATTTACAACATCTTTACCAACCAAAGTATATATCGGGGCATCTTACCAGGTAAATGAGAATATTGGTTTTGGTCTGCTTTCAAAAACATTGATTGAGAACAGAAAATTATGGCAATCTGTTACCATATCGGCAAATGTTCAGGCCGGTGGATTTTTGGCTACCAGCTTAAGTTATTCAATTACCAATGCTACATATAATAATATAGGTTTCGGACTCAGCCTTCGAGGAGGTCCAATCCAGTTCTATTTTGTTACCGATAAGCTATTCTATAAACTATCAAGATACAGTATCCCCCGGGATGGTCAGGAACCTGCCAGTATCTTACTTCCTTCCAATCTTAGCAGTTTTAATTTCAGATTTGGGTTAAATCTGGTTTTTGGCTGTAAGGCAAAACGACCAAACGACAGACCTTTGATTCAATAAGGTATTAATTTTGAGTCGAACATAAAAAAGTAAAACTAAGCTCCGGTTAGTTTATCGATCCGGAGGATCGATCTACTGAAAAATTAAGTAAATTCGCAGGAATTTAACTTTCCCATATGATCGTAGGTTTGTTTCGAATATTATTAATCTTTTTTGTTGTTTATTACCTGATCAGATTTGTATCTTACTTGTTTAAGTCTTCAGGATCAGACAAAAGTCCGGGAAAAGGAGACAGAAAGAGATCTTCTAAAAAAGAAGGTGAAGTTACTATTGATTATGCACCAGAACCAGAAAAGAAGGTTCGTAAAGATAGTGGAGATTATGTGGATTATGAGGAGCTTGAATAATAGATATGAGTTCGAAACAAGCAACAAGGAATTATAAAATGATGAAGAATTTTCAGTTTCAGGTACTGGCCCCGCATCTTTCAGCGATTGTTATTTTTCTGATCCTTACTTTCGTATATTTTTCACCCATGCTGGAGAAAAAGCAACTCAGGCAACATGATAATATACAATTCAGGGGAATGTCTAAAGAAATCAGCGACTTCAGAGAACACTCCGGAAAAGAACCTTTATGGACAAATAGCATGTTTGGGGGAATGCCTGCTTACCTGATCAGTGTGCAGTACAAATCAAACTTGTTCAAGTATATTGACAGGTATATTTCACTTGGGATGAAAGCCCCGGCCAAATATGTTTTTTTAAGCTTCCTGGGTTTTTATTTTTTGCTGGTATTTGGTTTTAAAATGAATCCCTGGCTGGGAATAGTTGGGGCAATTGCTTTTGGCCTTTCATCATACTTCTTTATAATATCTGCAGCAGGACATAATACCAAGGCTCATGCGCTTGCATATATGGCTCCGGTTTTGGCAGGTGTGATAATAGCTTTTAGAGGGAGAATACTATGGGGTGGTGTTTTTACCGGTATCGCACTGGCATTACAGATTTCGGCAAATCACCCCCAAATAACCTATTATACCCTGTTAACGGTTCTTGTTTTTGGCCTTGTGTTTTTGATTCGTGCTTTTAAGGAAAAAAGCCTTGCTCTTTTCTTCAAAACAATAGGAGTTCTTTCCCTGGCCGTTATCCTCGCCATTGGAGTGAATTTTACTTCTCTGTGGCTTACATATGAATATGGAAAAGTTTCCATTCGGGGCAAATCTGAGCTTAGCTCAAATCAGAAAAATAAAACTACAGGCCTGGATAAGGATTATATACTGAATGATTATTCATATGGAATTGATGAAACACTGAACTTAATGATCCCTGATTTTAAGGGAGGAGCTTCATCGGGTTTTGACTTAAAATCAGAAACCTACCAGGAATTGCGACGGAATAATGTTCCTAATGCAAAACAAATTGCCCGGCAAAATCCACTTGCATATTGGGGTACCCAGCGATTAGTTTCTGGTCCTGTGTATATCGGGGCAGTGGTAATATTTTTATTTTTTTTCGGATTATTTTTTGTCAAAGGGCCATATAAATGGTGGTTGCTAAGCGCCACTTTGCTGTCCATAATGTTAGCCTGGGGTAAGAATTTTATGTTTTTATCAGATTTTTTCATCAACTATTTCCCTGGGTATAATAAATTCCGGGCAGTTTCAATGACACTCGTTATTGCTGAAATTACCATTCCTGTTCTCGCTATGCTCGCCCTAAAAAAATTACTTGATGGGAACTATAAGAAAGAGGAGGGATTAAAGGCACTTAAATACTCCTTAATAATTGCCGGAGGGATTAGCCTGTTTTTTGCAACGCTTCCCGGCCTTTTTTATAATTTTTCTGCCGCTATTGATGAACAATTAATAAGTAGTGGATGGCCGCAGCAATTTATCCAGGCCGTTCATCTCGACAGGAAACATCTCCTGCAGGAAGATTCTTTTCGATCTTTGATATTTATTATTTTTTCTTCCGGCCTGTTATTTGCCTTTCTAAAAGGATGGCTGAAAAGTAACTATGTGATACTGGCATTTGGACTATTATTCCTGGCTGATTTATGGCCGGTAAATAAAAGGTATCTGAACAATGATAATTTTGAGTCTCCCCGTATGATTAACAATAGCTTTTTACCAAATGCGGCAGACCAGCAAATACTTCTGGATGAGGATCCTGATTATAGAGTTATGAATCTTACAGTGAGAACTTTTAATGATGCCACTACTTCATATCTTCATAAATCTGTTGGAGGTTATCATGGCGCAAAAATGAGAAGATACCAGGAGCTAATTACTCATCATATAAGCCGGAACAACATGGAGGTTATAAATATGCTCAACACAAAGTATTTTATCCTTGCAGGACAAAACAATCAGGCGGTTGTTCGTTTCAACCCTGATGCCCTGGGGCATGCATGGTTTGTTGGGAGACTTCATATTGTGGAAAATGCTGATTATGAAATTGCTGCATTGAATGAGATCAAGACCAAAACTGAAGCCGTCATAGACCAAAGGTTTAATGAACTGCTGGAGGGATTGAACTTACAAACAGATTCTCTTGCTACCATTGAGTTGAAGTCTTATGCTCCAAATTATCTTGTATATGAATCTAAGTCAAGCATTGAGCAACTGGCTATTTTCTCAGAGATTTTTTATGATAGGGGATGGAACGCTTATATTGACGGAGTGGGAACTCCTCATTTCAGGGTGAATTATGTGCTTCGTGGATTAAGACTACCTCCCGGTGAGCATAAGATTGAATTTAAATTCCATCCACAGGCATACTATACGGGAGAAAAAATATCACTTGCCAGCTCTGTTTTATTATTAATCATGCTAATTATGATGAGCATAAAAACCATAAAACAGAATCCTCAAAATATATCTTCTAAAAAGCTGGATTAAGTTTTAATTAATTCTATTGATTTAGGTGTTCAGAAACCTGATCTTTTAGATTCGAAACAGGAACAAACCATAATGAACGTAATCAATTATAGAAATTGTCCATTGTGTGAAAGTACTGATATCAAAAGGCACGTGGAAGTAAAAGATTATTTTCTCAGCGAAGAAAACTTTGTTTTGTTTCAATGCTCCCAATGTGAATTTGTATTTACCCAATCCCATCCGGGTAAAGAGAATATTTCCTCCTATTACAAATCAGAAGCTTATGTCTCTCATAGCAATACCCGGGAGGGGATGGTAAATAAACTATATCATCTTGCCCGTAGCTATATGCTTGGCAGAAAGAGAAAACTCATTCAAAGACTCACACAAAAGAGAACAGGAAATATCCTGGATATCGGAAGCGGCACAGGTTTTTTTCTGAATCATATGAAAGAACATGGCTGGGAAGTTACAGGAATTGAACCCAGTGAGGAAGGTCGTAAGTTCTGCCGGGATCAGTTTGCACTGGAAACCAAAGATGAAAAGACCCTTTTTTCGCTGAATGAAAATAACTTTGATGTGATTACATTGTGGCATGTACTGGAACATGTGCAGGATATGGATGAGTATATGATAAAAATTCATTCTGTTCTGAGGGAAGATGGAATTCTGCTTGTAGCCCTGCCCAATTTGAATTCTTTAGATGCATCAATTTATAAGGATAAGTGGGCTGCATATGATGTTCCAAGGCATTTGTGGCATTTTTCGCCAGTTTCTTTTCAGAAACTTGCTGCTAAATACCAGTTTCAGTTGCTTAAGATGAAAAGCATGCCTCTGGATGCTGTTTATGTATCCATGCTAAGTGAAAAATACAGAAATAATTCCCTGGGATTTTTAACAGGAGGAATTAAAGGGATCTTGTCGCTGGTTTCAGGACTTATAAATGTTGAAAAAAGCAGTTCAATTATTTATGTTTTGAGGAAACTATGATACTCTAACATACATCGTCAGGGGGAAATATTCTTTTTTTATGGAACACTCAAAAGTATATGACAACGTCCTTTTGAGCATTTAGAGCCCGAAACCTGCCTGTCCGGCAGGCAGGTAAGTTCGGGATGATGAAAGGTTTGTCATGCTGAACTTGTTTCAGCATCTTAACCCACTTTATTCAATGATTTTTGCCACGAAGTGGCTAAATTTGAATAACCGTCCCTGAAAGGGGCGGATACAACAAACCATGCAACGTATCCCTGAAAGGGGTCAATAAAAAACCAACAAAATGTTCAGCTATCATTCAAATTTCTGCGTGTAATGGTTTTAAGTTTTATCAACGTATTATAATACGGCGATGTTACACCCGGCCTCGTGCTGTCGATTAAACCAGACCCAGCCTTAAATTCCGGCTTATCTTGCTTGAGCCGGTTTAAGGTTGCGAGTAGGAGCGGGTAAGCGTGCGGCTATTTAACATAATTGCCTTATAGTACCCGCCTTCGTCCTACGGACTCATTCGGGCAGACAGCCATGGATTAGCTGCCAGGCAAACTAAAAGCATAAGCAGGCGGAGCTCCTATAAGATGCTGTTATGTTAATATAGCTTGGGGGTGGTTTGCCTGCAGGGTTGGCTTGCAGCTCTTTGCTTTTTGGCTTTTACCTATGAGATCTATGCCTTAAAAAGTCAACAAAGCAATGTGCTGCAAAAGGGAAGGTAGGCAAAGCAGCAGAAGCGTTGGGGCGGGGAACAAAACAAAAGACAGGGGGAAGTGAGCTTCGGCAAGCTGGCTGGATTTTGTTTTGTGGAGCAGAAGGTCTAATTGCCTCCTAACATCTTTATATCTTGCTTAATAAATTCCTCCAGTTCTTTTTCCGTTGGCAGTTGTACCTGGTACCTGCTTACAAACAATTGATTGTCTAATGACCCGGTAGCATATTTTACTGTAGATGACTTCTTATCTGTACAAAGAACTATTCCTACCGGAGGATTATCGGCCTTACTCATTTCATTGTCTTTAAAATAGTTCAGGTAAAAGTTCATTTGTCCTGCATCGGTATGTTTGAACTTCCTTATTTTTAAATCAATAAGGATGTGACATTTCAATATGCGGTGATAAAAAACCAGGTCTACGTAATAGTACTCCCCATCAATGGTCAACCTCTTTTGCCTGGCCTCAAAACAAAATCCTTTTCCGAGTTCAAGTAAAAATACCTGCAAGTGTTCAATAAGGGCGTCTTCCAACTCGTTTTCAGTAAATTTCTCTTTAGGTTTAAGACCAACAAATTCGAACACGTAAGGATCCCGCATTATTCCTGCCGGTGTTGATGGCTCTGCTTTCTTATGTACATCCTGTACAAGGCCTTTTTTGTTTGTTGAAAGGCCTGTACGCTCATACAGCAAGCTGCCTATTTGCCGTTTAAGCTCACGAACAGACCAATTACCCTTGATGGTTTCTACTTCATAAAAAGCCCTTTTCGTGGAATCTTTTTCCCCTGTAAGTTCGATTAAATGGGAGAACGACAGCCTGTTTATCAATAGCTGCGGAGCTACTCCGATATTTTCATTTTCCTGCTTTACTATTTCAGATTTTGCAGACAGTGTCTGCAAAATTGATTTTGGAAGATCAGTATTTGCAACAAGCTGACCTATAACAGGATATGTCAGGTAAAACTGGCTGAAGTAATACAGGTTTCTTTGTGACAGACCTTTTATGCCCTTGCTCTTAAGATCTTTAGCCAGCGCAGCCAGTAGCTTATCTCCGTATTTTGCCCGGTCTTCTCCACTTTGCTCATACACCACAATATAATGACCAAACAACCAGTTCCGGATAGTTAGTGATTGGTTGACCGCTGATACAGCATTCTCCTGTAAATATCTATGTGCCTGCTCAAAGGCCTGTATTAATTGATCAAAGTTCATTTCTTACTGCTATTAATTAAATCAAAAACACTTGTCCCGTTTTCATGTGCCAGGTAAACAAAATATTCTATAAACTGAAGATGGACTTTTATTGCTCTTTCGCTTTTCAACAAGCCTCCCAGCATGATGATCCCAGGTTCAGTAAAAGCATACTCCCCTTCATTTAATTCCGACATAAAATCTGAGGGGAAGCGCACCATGTTTCTCCTGATATTTATGCGAAGTTCTTTTATATCCACCTCTAATATTTCAGCAATGTCAACATCTTTAACAACTCGCAGCCCCTGATGAAAAAACATTTTATCCTGCACTAATTTCTCTATGGCTAAAAATAAAGAGATATCTCCTTTCATTCTAATTTTCTTTAATTCAAAAGTAGTTCTTTAACTTGTTGACGCAAAAATTGATCTCCAATGTTCATCCCAGGGGATGATATTTCTCTATGCCGCTTTTAGTTCTTCAAGTCCGCTCTGGCGGTATTTTTCAGTGGAGCTGATCTTCTTATGCCCGGTAAGAGGATGGTCACAGACTGATCTTGCTGACCAGAGTAATGTCTCCCGGGTTATGATCGGTAAATACCAACGGGGTGAAGCTGTGCCTTCTATTGAAGCTGCTAAAAAGATAGCAGATGCACTGGAGGTTTCCCTGGATTACAAGGTTGGGGAAGGGATCAACAGTAAATTCGATAAACGCACTCTTAAACGATTGCAGGACCTCGAGCTTCTGGAAGAAGATAAAAAAAGTACCCTGCTTGATCTTATAGATACCTATATCAGAGATAGTAAAGCCAGACAGGCGTATTCAGCATAAAACAAAACCCGGTCGATGGCCAGGTTTCGTATATTTCGCTTATTGCAATATTGCAGCGCATTTTTCTAATTTTAATTTAGGATTAGATGTGTAGCATTTTAAATCGGAAGCTGTCCCTGTTTACTTATGAACTTCGGACAAAGACTTAAGAAAGTGCGCCTGGAAAAGGGATTTTCTCAGACTGAACTCGCTGGTCAGGTTGGTATACACTATACACAGATTGGAAGATACGAGACAAAAGGAGCTCAGCCCTCTGCTGATATCCTGGCTAAGCTGGCTAATGTCCTGGAGGTGTCTTCAGACTTCCTGATGAACGGATCCAGTGATGATCTGGCTGAAAGCACTCTCACAGATAAGGTGCTGTTAAACCAGTTTAAATTGATTGAAAAAATGCCGGAAGAAAAAAAATCCGTGGTAAAAGTTTTCCTGCATGCCTTTATTACAAAAGATAAAATTAAGCAACTGGCTGTTTAATGAAGCAAGAAGAAAAGTATACCGATCAACAATACCAGGCACTTAAGTACAGTTATGAGCAATTTGACAAGAACATACTTTTTATTGCCTCCGGTGCATTAGGTATTTCTTTCGCTTTCATTGAAAAAATAATTCCGGATCTTACAAAAGCCATTAGCTCCAGTACACTGATTAATTCATGGTACTTCTTTGCCGGGGTTATTTTTATCAGCCTGGTGGCTCATTTTACTTCTGTTCAAGCTAACCGTTGGGCCATAGCCAATGTGGAATGCAAAAACTACGATAAAATTACATTTTTATTAAACTGGATTATTCGCCTGATCAACATTACTATGATTATTGGGTTATGTTGGGGGATATTGCTTCTGATAAAATTCGTTAAACTAAATATTACCTGATTATGGCAAAATCAAAAGGAAGTACAAAGGGTAGAACTAATATCAAAATTACTGATAAGCCAATCCAAAAAAATTCCATGGAGATTCCCCCCAGGAAACCATCCAAAACTACCACCAAAAGTGATTCAAAAACTAATAAATAATGACTAAAAATTCAGGTTCAAGTAAAAAAAAAGTCGTAACTACTGTAAGACCAGCTACTAAAAAAACATCTACGGGTAAAGTAGTAAAAAGGGATTCCAAGATTGGAAAGTACAGTATGGAGATACCACCAAAACCAAAAAGTAAGCCTACCTCAAAGAAAAAGTAGGCTTACTTGACTTAGTGGTTTTGGATTAGTTTCTAATGGGTACAAATGGGGGACAAAAAGGAATTTTATACTACCATATTACAACCCAATATATAATAGTCATGTCATTTTCACTTATGGCAATACCTCTAGAAAAACCATTAGACCATTCATCAGGCATATATTCTCCATTTGTAAGATATTTATCCTCTAGAAACCTCCCTTTCTCAGCTTCAATGATATATATTGTAAAATTTCGTGAAAGCTTACATGTAGTATTCTTAGATGTAAAGTTACTTGTCCAGAATGTAGGTACAGGATATGAGTAAGAACTACTTTCATTAATAATCCTTTTTTCTTCTGTTGTTAATTTAACCTTATAATATCTTTCCATACTTGAAAATCTATTAACAACTAACAAACTATCAGTAGTACTCAATATCTTCTTTGAAATTGAACTATAATACTTTACTATTTCATTGTATTCATTTTTATCAATTTTCTTCTCAAGAAACAGACTTATCTCACCTACATCTGGAGATAAGGCATTTAAATGTTGTATATACGTATTATCAATAGTTTTTGGAAAGTGTTTAACATATTTAATGTCAAAAAAAGACAAATCACGATTATACACCCCTTTTAGATCTCTAGAAGTTTTTTTCTGAATTCGCTTTCTATTCAGTTCTTCTTTGCTCTCAGCTGAGCATCCTAACATCATAATAATTAGGAAGAAGGAAAGGATATTTCTCATAATAATTTTAAAGTTTTATAGCAGGAAGTAATTTTAAGATAAATGAACCTACTTTGGAATTCCTTTTAGTATGATCCTGTTTTTTACCATATTCATATGTTTTTCTTACTGTATTTCTTTCAAACCAATATGATCCTCCAAATTTACGGTCTAATGTACGTATATGTTCAATTTTTGTATTTGTTTTAGGCGTTCCTTTTTCTACATACTTGAATTTAACTTCTAAAGTTTTATCAACTAGAGTAGTTATAGTTTCATTTAAACCTTTGGGTTCCACTGTATTAGAGTGAATTTCTACCTGCTCAACTGTTTCTTCTTTTGTAACTTTCTGATACCCATTATCATTCATCTTTTCCTCTACTTCTGCATTTGTCATCTCAACTTCATCATACATTCCTTGATCAGTTGCATTTTTTAGATTCGCTTCTACTTGTTCATCATCTTTTGCTACAAATACTCTATCCGGATCATCATTTTCCACATATGCAATCAATTCTCCATCTTGAGCAAAATAGAAGTCATCATAGTTCATACCATTAAGGTCCAGAAATCTAACCGGATTATTACCACTAAAATGATATGGAGAATTTGAAAAGTAACCTTCGGCTAATGGGTCTTCACTAAACCACCTGCCCAGAGCTGGATCGTAAAACCGTGCCCCATAATCAAACCAATCCAGCCCCATATCATCCTGCAATTCCTTGCCATTATACCGATACTTATTCCCACTCGAATAATCAAAACTCATGGCTGTCATTCCAAACGGATAATACTCAAATTCCTGGTTCAATGCGGCTACATTACTGCTATCCTTAAATGAGACTCTGGTATTTCCTAAATGATTCCCGCAGTGGCGGGATTTCCGCTACGCTCCAACTTTCAGAAAATACTCATACTGGTAACTATTGCTTCCTAAGTCCCGTATTCTTCCTTCTGATGTCAAAATGTAATCTATATTACTGTCTTCGGGATATATTCTGGTTTTGTCACGAAATTTGCATCTAAGGCAAATTTACTGCCAAAACCTTCTGATCTTGTTCATTCGTTACTCTGGGCTGCGCCCACTTCGGGGCTGGCCCCGTAATCGTACCAATCCAGTCCCAGGTCATCCTGCAGTCCTTTAAATCAAAGATACATTTTTTCTTTTATTTCCTTCGGTTCCCGATGCCCGGGACAGGCTGTGAGATTGCTTCGCTAAGTTCAACTGAAAGAGGTTTTACTCATATAAAAATGATTTTCAAAGCTGTTCGTGAAAATATACGTTTAATTGAAAAAAAAGGACTAATCAGGTTTCCAGTCATGACTTGTAAAGCACAGGTTTATTGACAGGTATGGCAATAAAACCGTTTTTACCCCTAAAAAAGCCCGGACTTGCCGGACTTTTATGTTTTTCAAGCTATTATAAGCCTAAACCTTACTTATGATT
>SDBS01001199.1_pt1 | contig 26458 bp, 30 predicted proteins | sample 2277091 | NCBI WGS metagenome assembly SDBS01 (sample SAMN10404972, study PRJNA504765) | marine sediment metagenome | isolation source: marine sediment core GS10_PC15, 163 cmbsf | place: Arctic Ocean: Southern Knipovich Ridge | collected 2010
GACTTGATCGCCTTCGAGTACAGCTCGGTTGCATTTTGGTAGCCCGTGGTTGCGTTGTTGCGCAGCTTCTCCACATCGGCCACATACGTAGCCAGTTTCGGTGCCCCGGGGGGCACTTGCCGGGGCGGTGAGAGTTTCGGCCAGAGGTCCGTTATCAAGACTGCAAGCAGTCGCAGCCGTTCCTGAAGCGAGAGTCTTTCCACGCTGAGGTCGGCCATTACCATTGCAATATCGGCCTTGTCAGCCTCGTACGCTGCGTACCTTGCGGGTTCGCCGACCTTGGCCTCCTCGAGTTGCTTGACCGCTGCCGAGTAAGCATTAACTGCCTCGGCCTCGGCGGTCTTTACTTCAACGGACCGCTTCACGATCTTGTCCATCAGATCGATAGCGCTGGTTTCGAATTCCTTCAGCACCTTGCGGCATTCGTCACGTTCGACGAGTCTGTCGGCCGTTTCCTTCTTGCGATTACCAAGGATTACCTCAGCAGCCTCTGCCCGCTCCGTAGCCGAGACCTCGCGCAGCCCAAGGTCCTTATATTCGACCTCAAGCACCCGGATCCGGTCCTGGTCCTCACGGATTTTGCCGCGCAGGCTGTACATCACCTTTTCGTATGCCAAGGCCTGGTCCAGCAGATCGACTCCCTTTTGCCCCTCTGCCTTCTCGCTTTCTTTGCGGGCGGCACTGGCCTTGGTGGCAAGGGCCGCACCGGAAGCTCTCATTTCCTTCACCTTATTGGCCAAGTCGAATATTATGTCGGAGACCTCTTTCTTCTTGGCTTCCAGATCCTTGGCCTTGGACAAGCCCTCACTGCGTATTGTCATGACATCGTCATTACTGATGCCCGTGAGCTCGTTGCATTCCTCGATAAAGGCCATTTGCCTTTGCATTACGCCTATTGACTGGTTTGCAAGGTCCAGAAGGTTGCCGACGACGACCTTGTCAGTCAGTGACTTGGCGGTGTAGTAATCTCCCTTCAGCGTCAGTAGGCGAGACAGCAACTTGTGTGCAAGCGCTTCGACGTCCTTGCCTGCCGAGCGATTATCCGCCAGCGCCTGCTTCAGGCCATCGACAGCCTGGTTGATATCATCAAGCGCTTTGGGGTTCGGTGTAGTGAGCGGCAGCAGTTTGATCTGTTCTGGGCTGGTCACCTTACTGGTAGTGGGCGTTACGGTTCGGCCGGCGGCATCGGTGAAGACGACGTTGGCCATCAGTTTCTGTGCTCTCTCGTAGAGTTTGTTGCTTCTCTGGACGGCAGCCACGATATTGGCATTTGCCTTTTGCGGGCCGACTTCCGGCCAGCGGGCGACATACACCACAAGGACCGCGAGGGCGCCAACAACAGCCAAGGCGACTGCGCCCCGTATGGCCAGCGTCGACATGCCGATCTTTTTCTCGCCGGGGATGTCGGCCGCTTCTTCCTTGCTGGCGATCTCGTCCGTTTCTTTCTCGCCGGGGATGTCGGCCGCTTCTTCCTCGATCGGTTGGGAGGGACTTTCGGTCATGCGCAAAGGCTCCTTCTAGAAACGACTCTATAGGCTCAAGTCGGCGTTTTCAGCATTTCGGCTGTACCTAATCGTCATCCTCGCCGCAGGGGCAGTCCACCCCGCCGAGTACCCCGGCAATGCCGGCCGCTATCTTTGCCACGTCGGGGGTCTGGGCTGCATAGGCCCGCCTGGATCCTGTTACGGGCGCAAAAAGCATTGCCGCCTTACCGCGAGTTTCCATGCTGACGGGGTGCCCCAGGCCCGCACAGACCTCCCCGAGCGCCTTTGCAACTGGGCGGTTCCCTTCGTACAGCCATTGGCCGAGGCGCCGGTTTGCCAACTGCAATGACACGGGCGCGGCAGGCAAGTCATCTTCGTGCCACATCAGCATCGAGTCCACCTCCTGTGGTGACTCAACGGTAATGACGCTGTAGTGTCTGGTCAGTCGCTGGATTCCATGCCCCACTTCGTATCGAAAATCGAAGGCCCGGACTGCTCTGCCGTCAAGTCGCCCGTAGATCACGTTGTCCGCCCGTGGGCTGTGCCCGCTGCTTACCAGCGCGAACTCAGCAAGGACACGGGGCAGGTCGAAATGGTCCTCCGGAGAGAACCGCATTCCCATTTCGTGAGCCTTGCGGGCAAGGGCGCTGGCCCGAAGATGTTGCAGCACCCCCATCAGCACGAAGGATGCAGCCGATGCCACAAGGGTGCCGATCAACAGCACTATCAAGACAGTGTGCACGTTTGTGGTTCCCCGCCCAATAAATTTCCTAGTGCCGCATCAAGGCTAAAGCGGCCGGTTGAGTGACGCTACCCGCTACCCATGGTTTCAATCTTGACAGGGCACTATTTGCCCGCCGGGCGTGTGGAGGACCCGTCCAGGTCCAGTTTCAAGCGGGCTTCGGGCTTGGGCCCAAAAGGAGCCTGGTACTTCACGTCATAATTGCCGCCGTAGGGCGGGCCTCTCAACGCGCCGATCCACTTCTGGATGCGCAGATAATTCCCATCCGCAACGCCGGCGAATGGGGCAGGACTGAGTTTCTTCTTTCTGGGATGCTTATACTTGACCTTTTCGTCGCCATCCGGCAGGCCGTAGTGCAGCAGCAGGGACTCGTTGACATTATCCCGGTCCAGCATCCGCACCTGGCCCTTGCTATATTGACTGAGAATCAGGAAGTTGGAGTAGTCGATCCTTTCGTTTCTGGCGCCGACATTCAACAACTTGAACTGGCCCTGGCCTTTAGGCGCGCCGTGGCAGAGCAGAGTTCCACACCGCGAGACCAGTATCCGCCAGATCCCCCCTCGGAAGTCCCTCATGACCCAGGGGTCCGTTTTGAGCAGGATATCTTTATGGATCGACGCTTCCTCGGTTTCGGTCAGGATTGTCTTGAGCTTGTTAAAGGCGATCATACCCTTGAACTTCCTGGCGTCAAACTCATCCGATTCCCCCTGCATCATGGCAATAAACCGCTCGACCACTTTGTTACGGAAGCTGACGGCGGCGCTTGTATCCAATCGGCCCGATCCCTCAATTTTGAATTCCGCCAGACGGATACGATAGACATCTTCCAGGCTGACAAGCCACTCCTCGCGTATCTTGCCATTGCCGCCGTTATTGGTGGGCTGGGTAGGCTGCGTGGGGGGGATCGGCGGCCTACGGTCCAACGCGGCGTTAACGCGCCTGAGCAACAGCGTCGCCATCTCGAGTCCGCTGTCGAGCGTCAAGGCCGTCTCCAATTCCTTCTTTGCAATCTTCAGCAGGCGTACCCTGTACGCAGTATCCAGCAGGCGTGCCTTGTACGCCCATTGAGCGAGCGAGAGATGCGCCCGGGGGTCTTTGGCATCTATCTCCCCCAGGCGCCGCTTATATTCGTCTTCGGGCTTGGCCACGTCGACGATCGAGTCCACCTGCTCCTTGGCAAAGATAAGTACACCAAGCTTGGTTTTGATCTGGACACCAGTGGGGGTTTTCGTGACCTCCCCGGTGAGTCTCCGTCCATCCTTCAGGACCAGAACCTGTGTCTTGCCTGCGATGGCTGCGGTAACGACAACGGCTAACACCAATACTATCAAACCAGTATTTCGCATATCAAACCTCCCCGGTCCGCCCAGAACGCCTGGCATTCGGGCGACCAAAGCCCCCCCAAAAAGCGGCAATTCACCCGCAGGGTAGTTCTTTCAAAAGGCGGCAGTGGGATTCGAACCCACGAATAACGGATTTGCAATCCGTCGCCTTGGTCCACTTGGCCATGCCGCCGCTTGCCCTACCGCCCAGTATAATCCCAGCGACCGCAATATTCAAGGCCGTGACTCCGTAGTTACTCCGCCAGCAGCGACCTCAGTTCAGTCTGGATACGGTTGTATTCCTCGATGAGGCCACCTTTGCCCGGATCCTTTATCTCCAATTCCCTCATAAAAGCCCGCAGGCCTTCCAGGCGCTCAGTATTTATTTTAAGTTTCTTCTCGTTTTTCTGCGGATCCTCTTTGAGCTTCCGCTTTACCTTGCGAAGCGCCTCCAGGGCGCACCGGCAGTATCCCAACTGCGCCTGCCAATACGCCAGGTTGTTCTTGTTCGGGTCGATGCGGACGGACAACTGGCGGTAGAACGGCAAGGCCTCGAAGTACTGCTTCAGCGCAAAGTGGCTCTTAGCCAGCCCCCAGAAATTGGCCGGATCCTGCTCCAAGTCCTTCTTGCGAACCATCCGCCGTACATTCATCAGTGTGTCGTAGGCTTCCAATACCAACATTACGGCTTCATCGAGTTCGGCCTTGTTCTTAATGGCCGCCGGCGCCGTGGCCTGTGTGGGCCTGGTGGTCGCCACCTGGGTGGTCGCCACCGTGGTGGTCGCCCCACTACTTCGCTTCAGGAGATCCTTGAGGTAAATATTGGCCTTGAACAGGGTAATAGCCTGAGCGGCGTCCTGGGGGACGATCAGCTTCACCTGGGCCGCGGTGAAGGTGCTCTGCTGTATCTTGAGCTGCGGCGGTTTCTTGGTTTTGGGATCGAACCGGACGACCACATTGACCCAGACCTCGTACCCGGTGGGAGCTTTCTTGACCACGCCCGTGAGGTACCGGAACGTCTCTTCCTCCTTACCATCACGGACCACTATTTCACTGATCACAATTGCCCTGGCCTCACCCGTAAGGGGGGCCTTTGGAATCGTTTTGATTACCTCGTTGATGGCCTGGTGCAGGTCCCGCGGCCCTCGGACCTTCGTTGCCTCCATGTCTTCGATCTGCTTGACGTATTCCTTGTCGATCCGGTTGCGTTCGACCTCGAGCTTCTTATCTTCCTCAGCCTTGCACTCACGGAACAGTTTCAGGGCTTCCTCGGCCTTGGCCTTGCCGCTTCCGGGCTCGGTCAGGGCAAGACCGTACCTCTGCTTATGATTCAGCAGCTGCTGCGGGGTGGTATTGGGATCCTCGGCGGCGTTGTCATAGAGGAGCTTTGCAAGATGCCGATAGCCCTCACGGTATGCCGCCACCTCCTTGACCCTTCGGAGATCCTTCGACCAGGCCTTGATTTTTTCCCGTATGTTCTGGATGACCAGGGCAATCAACTGCGCGCCTCGCTGCGGATGTTCCTTGATGAACTTTTCGACCTCTCTGCTCGCCTCCATGGCCTTGCCCTGCTCCATCAGCTTGCTGATCAGGAACTCGTTGCTCTCCTCCAGGACGGACGTTTGCGGCCATTGCCCCGGAAGGGCCTTGAGCATCTTCATGGCCCTGTCCTGCCGGTCCATGTGGTTGTAATTCACCGTGGCTACATTGAACGCCGCACGCGAGCCCCACGTCATGAAGTCCTTTGCCAGATCCTTATCCTTATCACCGACTTTAGGGGCTTCCAGCCTGGCCCGCTCGGCGTACGCGGTCAGCCGTTTAACGAGATCCTCAGCCACGGATAGGGGCACTTCCTCCTTGGCTTCCTTGGCTGCGTCCAGTAATTCCACCTCCATCGCCAGCGCCTGATGCTGGGCGCCCATGTAGTCCTTGAGGTTGGACTCGGGCACCTTCTTGTAAGCTTCGACGGCCTTCCTCCGGAGATCCGGCTTTTCGGCCTTGGGTGCCGTCATGGCCAGCTTCTCATACTGCCACGCCAGATCGTAGAATTGGCTCGCAACCTCCGAGGCCTTGACCCACTGGGCGTTACCGAGCAGTACCTCGAGGGCGGCAACGAACTCCTTGCGGATGGCGCTGGAGACCGGTTTCTTATTCTCGATTCGCTCGGAAATAATCCCGCGGAAGGTTGCGGTGGCGTTCATGGCGGCTTTGTGGGCAAGGGCATGCTTGGGGAACTTCTTGGCCAGTTCCGCGAATTTCTGCCCGGCCTTGACGTTATCCCTGAGCTCGTGATAAGCGAAGGCCATGTTCCATATCGTGTCGGCGCGCATCATGGTCGCGACCGAATCATCGCGCCCAAGGACCTCTTTCAGCATTGTTATGGCTTCGTTAAGGGCATTGGGCTCCCCGGATCTCTGTTTGACACGCTCGAACGCAAGCGCCAACAGCGCCATCGAGTGGGCCCGCTTGATCGAAGCGGCATCGGCGGGGTCCACGTCGCGGCCGTATTTGCGGGCGACAATTTCGAATATCGTCCCACGAACTCCGGGGTTGGCCCCGTGCTTCTGTATCACCTCGACAAGGGCCTTAAAGGCCTTGTCGAGCAGGGCCTTCTTCCGCTTGACCACGGTTTCCTTGTTCGCCTGCACCCCGTAGACGTGGCCGCGCAGAATCGCCGAATGGAGATCTGTTTGAAGCTTTGCCGACTCGCCCAGAAGCTTGGAGCGGGTTTCGGAAAACGTGTCAACGGCCTCGAGGGCCTCTTCGCTCTTTCCCTCTTCGGCGAGGTTGCGTGCGGCCTCGAACATCGCCTGTATCCGCACATTATTGGGGACCCTGGCCACGTTCAGGCCCAACAGGAGTTTATCCGCATCACGGTGCTGACCCTGCGCCCGGGCAGCAATCCCCTGCACCAGGCGCGAGCGGTAAGGGCGCTGACCTCTTTGCCCGCATTTCTGGGCCGCCATCCGGGCCATAGCCAGAAACTGCTTCTTTTCCTGCCCTTTCGGCAGGGCCAGTCCGCGATAAAGGTAAACCCATGCCGCCTGGTACAATACTCTGCCGTGCAGTTGCCTCAGAGGGGGCACTGCCGTCACCAGCTTCTCCAGGTCTGCCCGCCACTCGACCAGCAGGTCGCTGGTTTCACTCTCCAGTTCGATCATCATGCTGGACGCCCTGGCGGTCAGGCGTACCACGTCCCGGCGGTCCTGCTCGGCGCCCTGGAGATACATCAGGCGCAGTGCATAGGGCTCGGCCCGAATCCCTCCGGCAGTAGCGGCCAGCTTCAGCTTATACCCCAGGTGCTTGATCAGCGCCTTGTCATCCGGTGGATTTGCCGTGCTCGCCACGATCTGTCTAATGGCGGTGATGGCCTGATTCAGTAAGCTTCTGCGTTCGGGAAGGGCGGTGCCCCTTACAATCGCCTTGTCGATGAGGGCTTCGGCTTTCACAAGCACCGCGGCGGTCGACCCGACGCCGGCGCCAAGCTGTTCTGTCAGGTAATCGTGCACCTCCCACATCTGCAATTCGCGCAGCGCCGCACTCAGGACGCTGGGGTCCAGGGAATCATACGCGCCGGGTTGGGCCTGGGGCGTGACTTGGCCCGGCGCCCCCGCGGCGCAGAGCACAATCCAGACTGCAACGAATATATGGCAGCTCTTGGGCATGCGCCGATTCCTCTCAGCCGCTGCTTGGGGCAAAGGCAACATTTTCGAGCTTTGCGCGCATCGTCGCGTTGAATGCCTCAATGACAAATTGCCACCTCACATCTGCGCGAGGTTTTATTATCACCGGGATCTTGCTGGTGCCCATGGCGATCCTCCGGGCCTGCAGCACGCTAAAGACTTCGTTGGGGTCGGCCGTCGGCGTCGGGAACCGCTCAATTTCGTAGATGGCAGCCTCATTGCTGTCTCCCGCGGGTAGTATCACGATGCGGATCGGGCTGGCCAGAGGCTGCGGATCGGCCTCGCCCAGGCCCGCCTTGGGCAGCGAGGCGGGGAGCAGACCCTCCGGATCGCGCAGCTGGAAGGCCAGGAGGAAGAAGAGGAGCAACTGGAAGGTCACGTCGATCATCGGCGTCAGCGGCGGCTGCATCTTCGGCTTCGGCTTCACCCGCCGCATCCGCGGCGGCACGTAGTGAACCGACTCTTCCCCAGCAATTACCTTCGTGGACCTTGCCATGGTATCACTCACCCCCGATCAATAATGCGGCGATATTCATCTTGGGAATCTTGGCTTCCACCGCGGCTACTATCACCGGTTCGACCTCCCCGTAACCGATCCGATAGTCGGCGCGTATCTCCACGGTGAATTCATCTTCCTTCTGGCCTTTGGCCTTTGCGGCATCCTTGGACTTGTTGAACCTGACCAACAGATCGGGGATGTTGCCCACCTCGATTCGCTTACCCATGATTTCGTAGTGAGAGGCCAGGCCTTGCAGCGACGGGTCGAGATGCTCACCTTTGCCGATCAGAGCGGCCCTTGCCACCACGTTGACGACGACGCGGTTCAGTGCCACTTCACTCCCGCGCTTGAAGGCCTGGCTCTTGACGGGCCTGGAGAGCTTGATGGTGCGCGCCATCTCCTGCGAACTTACCTGCCCGGCAAGGATAAAGAAGATGATCAACTGGAAAGTCACGTCGATCATCGGCGTCATGTTGAACTGTAGATCGCCGCCGCCTGCCCTGAATACCACACTCCTGGCCATCGTTTAAACTCCTATCGCCTCTCGGCAAGAGCCGCCGAGGCATCGGTCCCCCTAGCCGCCCTTGCCGGCAGGACGGAACGCGGAGACCAGTTCCTGGCTGGTCATCATCGTCTCGCTGGTCAGCGCGTCTATCTTGTTACGCATAATCGAAAAGACCGTCAGGGCTGGGATAGCTACGCTCAGGCCCAGTAGAGTCGTCACCAACGCCACGCCGATATCCCCGGCCAGGTCCGCGGCGTTCACGTCGCCGCCCTTGTCCACCATCGTGAAGAATGCAAGGATCATGCCCCAGACCGTGCCCATCAGACCCAGCATCGGACCCACGTTGCCAAGCAGGTTCAGCCACTCTATGCTCCTGAGCAGCTTGGTCGTGCGCTCCTCGGCGGCTTCCTCCATCGCCCTCTCCATGGCGGGATAACCATGGGCCGCTTCAGCCAGCGCCGCGTGAATCACATGGCTCAGAAAGCTCGGCTCGCTCTCCGTCAGATCGATGACCTCACGATACTGTCTGTTTTCGAACATCCCTTGAATCTGCTCGTGCAGAACACTTGGCAGAATGTTGGCCCTGCGAATTGTGATAGCGTATTGCACGATCAGCGCAACGGTCACAATACTCAAGGCCCATAGAAGCCAACCGATCGCGCCACATCTGACAAACAGGATTACAATCATACTTTGAGATTCGCCCATTCCTACATCTCCCTAATTCTGCGCGTTCGCTTTCGGCCGCCCCTCTTGGTCCGCAACATTATATCAGCCTGAAGTCCCAGGCCGGGAACTACTTCCCTTTCAGCGACGCCAAGGCCTTGGCCGCTTTGGCCGCTGCCGGCGTAGTCTTGTAGCGTTTGATCACTTGCCCGTATGCCGCCCTCGCCGCCGAGATGTTCGGCTTGGCCAGCCGTTGATTGACCAGCCCGGCACAGTAAAGCGCCTCGGAGGCCTCCTCGCGGGCGCTACCGAAGAATGCCGCGACCCGCACGAAGTTCAGTCCAGCCTCGCACAACAGCTTGTGCTTTTCCTGGCCTGCGGCCTTGCCCGCAAGAATCAACTGCGTCTTGCCGAGCAGCAGCATTACCGTTGGCAGGTCCAACTGGCCGCACTCGGCAATGAGCGGCTGGAGCAGCTTGAGGGCCTTGTCAGCCTCGCCTGCCTTTACATAACTGGCAACCGCGGCGAGCTTGCTCTTGACCCCCTCGGTGCCGGTCGAGCGGGCGGCGAGTTTGCCCGCCAGGCGCCTGGCCTCGTCCGTGCGCCCCTGAAGATTCAGCAGCGCTATTTGCAGCCGGTTAGCCGCCGACGCATACGCCTGGTTGACGCTATCCTCTTTGGCTTTGAGCAGTTGAATGGCCTGGTCATTCGTCGGGGACTTGGTGGTTCCGGCGACCGGCGAAAGCTTAATCGCGGTTTTCGAAGCCTTGTTCGCATCCATGACCATCAACCATGCGGCAGTAGCCTCGAAGATCATACGCGCTTTCTTGGCTGCAACCAGTTTGCGATGGGCCAGCAGGAGCTTCAGCCAGGACTTGCCCAAGGGAAGTTCGATTCTTTCGGCCTTGCTGTAGGCGGCCACCGCCTCGGCGGCCTTGCCGGCCTTCATGAGCTTCTCAGCCTCACCCAACTCCGGAAGGTCAGTAACGCTGACCATCGTCACTTCCAGGAGCGACTTGCTGACCTTCGTGCCGCTGGCCAGAAAAAAGGTAATCAGGGAATTCTCGACCGCGGTGATCCGAACCTGCCCGTAGGTAATCCCGCCCGTTGTTACGCTGTCGGCCTTTGCGGCCGAGGCGGCCGCCGTCAGGGCCATCAGTATCGCGACAATCTGTCTCATGCCTTTCATCGCCTACTCGTCGCCGCTGACATACCTGTATTGCCCCCCGTTTTCCTTGGCTATCGTCCTCATAACCTTCGCAGCGACCGGCGGGCGCATGCCGTACAGTAAGGTGTTGATGTGCACTTCCTTTTGCCGGTTCAGCTTTTGGATTTCCCGCAGGACCGCCCTGTTGTTCGGAAAGACACCGTCAGTCAGCAGGTAGATCAGCTTGCCGGGATACTTGCGATCCGCCATCTTCAGCACCGCAAAGGCTCTCTGGAGGGCGGGGATCGGGTCCGTCTGCTGAAGGGCGCGCTTTCCCTTGAGAAAGCTGACGGCGGCGAGCTTTGCCTTCTCGGTAGCCGACACCAGACGCCTGGTATCGACCTCTTTCGCCGGGCCGTCGGAGAAGAGAATCACGTGAAAGTCCTGGACGGCCTTCAACTGCCCGACCGAGGAGGCAATCTCACGCTTGACCAACTCGAAGCTGTCCATCATCGAGCCGGACCTGTCAATCACATAGACTATATGATGGACGTTTCCTCCAGTGGTGCCGAGGAAGCTGGTGTCGGCGCCGGCCCCACCCGCCAAGCCCTGCATCGGGTTGCCGGATCCGGCGCTGCCGCCGTGGGCGTACAGGTCGATCTTCCTGGTGGTTTTACCGGTGTCGGTAATAATGGCCGACTCCTTCTTCGACCACTTTCTCGCCGCGACCCGCCGACGGGCGCTCATTGCCTTTGCCGTCCTGTCACGCGGGTTCATTATCCCGCCCGGATCCTTGGTCAGATTCGCCAAAGGCACCACCACATTCTCCGGTAACTGCACGGCCGCCAGCATCACTATGAACGCCATTATCAGCGCGATCGACGCATGCAGGAACAGGCTGACCACCCACGGCATGACACGGGCCATCACCGCCATTACCGCATCGTCTCGCCCGCCGGCTATCACTTCCTCCTCCTCTGCCTCCTGGTCAGGCCCGGCGGCATCTTGTGCCACCTGGCCGTCAGGAGTCACGTGCGGCCGGGGCAGCGAGGCGAGGGCGGCAGGCACTGTCACGGATTTGTTGCAGTTCGGGCACTCAATTAGACTGCCAGGCTCGGCCTCGACGTCCAACATCTGACCACATTCTTCACAGCGAAATTCCGTAGCCATTCTCACACCTCCCGCTCCGGCGGATTAGGCGTTGGCCTCTGAGTATACACAACTCAAGCCCGCTGCAACCCAGCCTATTCGGCCAGAGGAATGTAGTTGTACACACCTTTGCTTTCCAAAGCAATCTTTTTCATCACCATATCGGCCGCGGGCGGCCGGTACCCGCACAGGTACGTATTGATCTGGATGCCCGTACCAGCGGTGCTCCGGCGGATCAACGCCAGCACCTTGTCATTATCGGGAAAAACTCCATCGGTCAGCAGGTGGATAAGCTTGTTGTCCTTGCCTTTCGTACCGGCCAGCACGTTGAAGGCACGCTTCAGCGCCGGCAGCGGGTCCGTCCGACCCGAGGCCCGGATGGGTTTGAGGAATCCCACCAGATCGAGCTTCCGTTTCTCCACGGCAGGGACCAGCCGCCGCGGGCGGTTCTCAATCGGCGGGCCGTCAGAGAACAGAATCACGTGGAAGTACTGATCCTTGCGCATCTTGCCCACAGTACTGACTATCTCCACACGGACTCGCCCGAAGGTATCCACCATGGAGCCGGAGCGGTCGATGACAAAGACGATGTATTTGGCGGGTATGATGCCAGGCGGCGCCGGGGGGTCGGGATCAAACATGCGCCCGCGCCCGGATGGGCCTTCCGGCGCGAGCCGCCCCCCCTCCCGCTCGTCCTTATCCAGCAACACCAACAGACCCGGGTCGATATTGCTCTCGGGGTCGTCCTGCCGGGTCACCTCCGTGCCTTCTTCATCAGACGTGCCGCGTTCCTCCTCGTCCTCGGGCTGACGCGGGGGTTTGCCGTCCGGCTTCGCCGGTTCCCGGAACGGCGGTTCCGGTATTTCGAACACACCGAGCTTCATATGGTGTTCGGTGGGGTCCTCGGCCACGGTCAACATCACGATGAATGCCAGGATCAGGGCAACACTTGCGTGGAGCATCACGCTCACGATCCAAGGCACGGCCCTGGTGATTAGCTCCTGCCGGTACTCCTGCACATCGGCGGTGAATTGCGCTTCACCTGCGGCGGCGACCACCGACTCCCGGCCGGCCAGCCTTGGCTGCGGAGGAGCCGGCAGCACCCCGGAGACCCTGATTCTGTTGCCACAGCAGCCGCAGCGAACCTTCTTGCCGGACCCATCCGCAACGACCACCAAACGTCCGCATCTTTCACATCGGACTTCCATACTCATGGGTGCATCTCCTATTCTGGGGCTTGGCCCAGCCGGCCGGTTGTCGTCGGCAGTGGGGCCGCGATAGCACGTGGGCAACAGGCGTGGTATCGCGGGTCGGAGGTTCCGGCTTGGCCAATCCGGCGGTTGTCCTTGCAGTCTGGCCCGCGGCGTTATTGGGTAGGTATGGTATGAAAGCGCTGACAATCCACGCGCTGGTTTTCTATAATATTGGACGCCCAAAGGGCGAAAAAGTTCCCGCGAGGGTGGCGGAATTGGCAGACGCGCCAGGTTTAGGTCCTGGTCCCGAAAGGGGTGTGGGTTCGAATCCCGCCCCTCGCAATACGATATCGGCCGTCAGCCAGCGGCCGGCGAGCGATGGGGGACTGCGTGGGGGGTCTGTTTTTCCTTGCGCGTCGATGTGCCGTGACAGCCGTTCCCCCTGCGTGCAGCAACACCTGCGGGCCCTTCAGGCCGCGACCTTTGCCTCCGATTTGACCTGCTGCTTTCCGAAGACACCAACACCCTCCGCCTGGAGGCTCAACACGGATACGTAGAAGAACCCGAAAGCAAAAATGAGGAGGAACGGGGCCGTCAGAATCCCGTTTAAGGTTACCAGGGCCACTATCGCGCAGACGACCATATACACGCCGAAGATCAGTTCTATGTAGGGAAGTAGCTTGGTCTTGCGCTCCTTGCCGCCACGGTGTGCCCTGGCCATTTCCGCGGCGACCCGGCCTCGGCCGTACTTCGGTGTACGAACGAACTCGGAACGTTTACCGAGCACGGCCTCCATGATGGCCTTGGCGTTGGAGGCACAAAGCCCTACGCCGATTGCCATCAGCATCGGCATGTACTTTATTGCGGCCCTCCAGTCGCCGAACAGTTCGAATTGGCTGGCGGCATAGAACACGGTGGCGGACAGGGTAGCCAGGGAGAAGACCGTGATGTCGAACATTCCTCGCCAGAGGGTTCCCCGCTCGATGGGCACGCACCGCATGCACAGGGCAGGGAACAGCAGGACGACCAGTATCATCATGTACAGGTGCATGGTGAAGCTGGTCAGGTGGAAGAACCCCTCGATCTTGATCTTGAGGGGCATCTTGGACAGCAGCAATCTCGGCAGCAGCTTCAGTGCCGTCTGGGCCCCGCCCTTTGTCCAGCGGAACTGCTGGGCCTTGAAGGCGCTCATTTCCGGCGGAAGCTCCGCAGGGGCGGTCAGCTCGCGCAGGAAGACGAACTTCCAGCCCTTGAGCTGCGCCCGGTACGACAGGTCCAGGTCCTCCGTAAGCGTATCGTGCTGCCAGCCGCCCGCATCATCGATGGCTGCTCGCCGCCACGTCCCAGCCGTGCCGTTGAAGCTCATGAACCGTTGGCTCCGGTTGCGGGCAACGTGCTCGATCGCAAAGTGGCCGTCAAGGAACAACGCCTGCGACTTGGTCAGGAGGCTGTCGTTCCGGTTCAGGTGCTCCCAGCGGGTCTGGACAACGCAGACCTTTGAATCGGTGAAGTAATGGATCGAACGCAGGAGAATCTCAGGCGTCGGGATGAAGTCGACGTCAAAGATCGTGATGAACTCGCCCTTGGCGGTCTTCAGGCCATGCTCAAGCGCCCCGGCTTTGTAGCCGTCGCGATTCTCGCGATGAATGTGCGTGATGTCAACGCCCCTGGCGCGGATCTCCTGGACAGCCTCGCGTGCAATCTCGACCGTCTCGTCGGTGCTGTCGTCCAGCACCTGTATATCGAGTTTCTCCGGCGGATAGTCGATTCGGCTGGCGGCTTCGATAATGCGCCTGGCAACCAGGTGCTCGTTATACATCGGCAGCTGGATCGTGACGCGTGGCAACTCATCGAAGTGCCCCTCAGGGCTGGGTACCTTGTCTCGATGGCGGTAGTACAGGTAAACCAGCACATAGCGGTGAAAACCGTACAGCGAGACCATTACCAGCGCGAAGGTATAAAGTGTTATCAGTACAGAATGTCCCAGTTCCAGCCAGTCCACTGAGATCTCCCGCGGTAGCTTCGCCCCCTCCATGGCGCTGCTCGGACAATCATGCACCTTCGGTGCATCTCACAATAATACCCCCAGACCCGGTTGAACGTCAAGTGATTTTGCACGCCGGAGGGGAAAATCAGCCCAGATTTTTTTGTATGTCCGCCGCGAGTTGTTCGATTCGGCCTTCGGTGTAGCTGCCCGCGGGCCAGTTAAACCCAAACGCGTCGCCTTTGCTGCGCGGGATAATGTGAAAATGTACGTGCATGACCACCTGGTGGGCAACAGTGCCGTTGTTCTGGAGAACGTTTACCCCTTCGCAGCCGGTAGCGGCCCGGACCGCCTTGACGAGGGCAGGCAGGTGCTTGAGCACCGCGCCGGCCTGCTCCGCGCTGAGTTCATCGATGGTGGCCGCGTGGGCCTTGGGAATCAGCAGCAAGTGCCCTTCTGCCAGGGGACCGACGTCGAGGAAGGCTATGGCTGCGTCGTCTTCGAGGACCCTCACAGCCGGGATCTGACCGGCGACAATCTTGCAGAAAATGCAGTCGGGATCAGTCACTGCTCTTCTGTCTCTTCTTGGCCCTGTCTGTCCTTGGCCTCCTGCTCGGCCGCTTGCCCGGCGGTCTGGTCCCCCGCAGCATCTGCGTCGGTCGCCTGCTCCTGTTCTGTTCCTTCAGCCTGATCTTCAGCCTGGTCTTCAGCCTGGTCCTCCGCCTGGTCCTCAGCCTGGTCGGCGGTGCCGGCGGCTTCAAGCCGCTTTGCGGCGCGGCGCTTGCGCCGGGACCCCTTTTCGACGGCCTCATCCCCGCTGGCCGGGGATTCTTCAACCAGTTGCAAAAGCACTTGCCGCCCGCTATCGCCGATTCGCCGGTCGGCAAGCCGGATGATACGGGTATAGCCGCCTGGGCGGTCGGCGTATCGTGGGACGATCTCGTCAAAGAGCTTCTGGACGACGGTCTTGTCGGCCAACTCGGCATCGTCATTGACCATTTCGTGGTCGCCGATAGCGGCAATGACCTGCCTGCGAGCGTGGAGCGTACCCTTTTTGGCGGTGGTAATCAGTTTTTCCACAAACCGCCTCAGGTGCTTTGCCTTTGCTTCGGTTGTGCGGATCGTCTCGTGCTGGATCAGCGATGCGCCCATGTTCCGCCGCAGGGCCTTCCTGTGGCTGCCGGTTCTGCCAAGATGTTTGCGGGATATTCTGTGTCGCATGTTACGGCCTCAAGCATTAATCGCATGCTTTGGCTGGATTACTCGCTTTGTTTTTCCTGCTTCTCTTCCTGGGGAGTTTCCTGGCCCGGCAGGGCCATGCCTAACGACAGGCCCAACTCCTCGAGCTTGCGCTTGATCTCCCTCAGCGAGGTTTTGCCGAAGCTGCGGATTTTCAGCATGTCAGCCTCGGTATGGGCTATCAACTGCCCAACGGTTTCGACACTGGCGGCCTCCAGGCAGTTGTTGCTCCTAACCGACAGATCGAGTTCGTGCACAGTCATATTGAGTTTTCGCTGCAACTCAGCGTCGATTTCCTGAGCGCCCTTGCCCGGGGCGGATTCGATGATCTGCTCGCCGAGCTCAAAATACTGGACGAAGGGGTTCAGGTGCTTGCGGAGTATTTTAGCCGCTTCGACCATTGCCATTTCGGGAGTAATCGTCCCGTTGGTCCAGATATCCAGCACCAGGCGATCGTAGTTTGTTTTTTGCCCGACACGAGTATCTTCGGTGCGGTAGCGCACACGAGTGACCGGGGAGAAGGAAGCGTCAATCCAAATTCGCCCCAGCTCCTGGTCCTGTTCGGGGTCCGTCAGTTCTTCGGCCGGGATATAACCCCGCCCCGTCTGGATCATCATTTCCATGTCGAACCGCACGTTGTCGGTCAGCGTCGCCAGGTGATGGTCGACGTTAATGATCTCGACTGACGGGTCGGCCTCGATCATGCCGGCGGAGACCACACCTTTGACCTCGCTGTGAACGCGGACCATCCTGGGCTCATCCGAGTGGCTCTTGACGATGATGCTCTTCACGTTCAGAACGATATCCGTCACATCTTCCAGGACGCCCTTGAGCGACGTGAACTCGTGCTGCACCCCCTCAATCTTGACGCTGGTCACCGCCGCACCTTCGAGGCTGCTGAGAAGAACACGCCTCAGGGAATTCCCAACCGTGGTTCCGAATCCACGCTCGAAAGGTTCCACCGCAAACCTCCCGTACGTAGGCGTAGATACGTCTGCTTCGCTTATTACCCGCATGGGTAACTCTAGGCCGCGCCACCTGACTCGCATGGACCCTTGCTCCTTATCCGGAACTCTCGTTCAGATTTTCTCGAAACTATCGTAAGTTTGCTCTACTGGCTGCACAACTCGACGATCATCTGCTCTTCTACCGGTATCATCACATCCTCGGAGGTCGGCAGGGCGATAACTTCCCCTTCGAGCTTGCTCGCATCAAGCCTGAGCCAGTTCTGCAACTGGGGCTCGCCAAGCTCTTCGAGGTTGGCCCGGATCAGCTTCGTGGACCGCTCGGAGTCCTTAATAGTAATCCTATCGCCGACACCCACGAGGTAGCTCGGCACGTTCGTCTTCCTGCCGTTGGTCCGCACGTGGCCGTGGCCTATCACCTGTCTGGCTCCTGCGCGTGACGGAGCGAACCCCAGCTTGTGGACTACATTGTCAAGGCGGCGTTCCAGCAGCCCCAGCAATGTAGCGCCGGTATTGCCCTTCTGGCGCTCCGCAAGGTGAAAGTACTTGCGGAATTGCTTCTCGTAGACGCCGTAATACCGCTTTACCTTCTGTTTTTCCCGGAGGCGGAGGCCATACTCGCTGCTCCTGCTTCGGCGCCAGTTCCGCTGGCCGGGAGGAGAGTTTCGCCACTGGCGTTCCATGGGGCACTTAGCCGTTTCGCACCGAGTGCCTCTGAGCATCAACTTGATGCCCTCTCGCCGGCAGAGTCTGCATGATGGTCCCGTATAACGTCCCATCTTCGATTATGCTCCTTCGCTTGCCTTCAGGGCGTTAGACACGCGGTTTCTTCCTCGGCCTGCAGCCATTATGAGGAATCGGCGTGACGTCCTCTATTGATATAATCCTCAGGCCGGCAGCCTGGAGGGAACTAATAGCGCTTTCCCGGCCCGTGCCCGGGCCCTTCACCCGCACCTCTACCTCCACCAAGCCCATTTTCCGGGCCTTGCCCGCCACAGCTTGCGCCGCACGCTGCGCCGCAAACGGCGTGCTCTTGCGCGAGCCCTTCAGGCCGATCGTCCCAGACGACTCCGAACAAAGCGTCTGGCCGTTCATGTCGGTGATAGTCACCAGCGTGTTGTTAAACGTAGCCTTAATATGGGCGATGCCCCTTGAAATACTACGCTTGCCTTTCTTGCTCTTGCGTCCTTCGGCCATAATTTAACGCATCTCCTTAACGGATTTCTTTCCGGCTACGGTCTTACGGGGACCTTTGCGGGTCCTGGCATTGGTCTTTGTTCGCTGCCCGCGAACAGGCAGCCCGCGGCGATGACGCAAACCCCGATAGCTGTTAATGTCCCGCAGGCGGAGTATGTTCTGCTGGATCTGACGGCGAAGCTGGCCCTCAATCACGTAATCGTTTGCCAGCAGCGACGCGATCTTTGACAACTCATCCTCGGTGAGCTCCTTCGCACGGGTCATGGGGGCCAAGTCGAGCTTGTCGCATATCTTCTTGGCGCTGGTAGCCCCGACGCCATAAATATACTGAAGCGCGATTATGGTAGGCTTGTCGTTCGGTATGTCAACACCTGAGACGCGCGGCATACACCTGTCTCCTTTGCCCGGCCGGCTATCCCTGACGCTGCTTGTGCTTCGGATTCGTACAAATCACCCGCACCACGCCCTTGCGCCGGACAACCCTGCAGTTCTCACAGATTCGTTTTACCGAGCTTCTAACTTTCATCATCCGATCTCGTTGGTCCGCCAGTCAACAAAAAAACTAAAGTCTGCCTTACCGGCCGGTGGTCAGCACGTCGACACCGCCGGGCATCACCGCCAGCGTGTGCTCAAAATGCGCTGAGGGCCGACCGTCCCGCGTCACAACCGTCCAGCCGTCAGGTGCGTAGAGCACCTCGCGAGAGCCCAGGTTCACCATTGGCTCAACGGCCAACACCATGCCCTCGGCCAACACTATGTCGTGCGACTCCAACTCCCGCGAGACGAAGTTGGGCACCTTGGGTTCTTCCCACATACGCTTTCCTATGCCGTGACCTACAAATTCTCGCACCACCGAGAGACCTTCTCCCTCGATGTAACTCTGCATCGCCCTGGCGATATCGGACCACACTCGCCCCGGCAGCATCATTTCCTTAGCAATCATCAGGGAGTTCCTGGTGACCTCGACCAGGCGGCGCACTTCCGCCGTTACCTGCCCGATAATGAACGTCTCGGCCGCATCCGCACACCAGCCGCCCAGCTCCACGCCGAAGTCCACGCTGACAATATCGCTGTCGCGGACAACCCGCTCCGAGGGCATCCCGTGCACCACTTGCTCGTTTATTGAGACGCAGATGGAGCCGGGAAACGGTCCGGCCTTGCCGCGTCCGGGCACGCCCTTGAAGAGGCACTTTCCACCGGCTGCCAGGCACAGTTTTTCGGCCTCAACGTCCAGATCTTCGGTTGTCACGCCCGGAGCAATCATCTCACCCAGGCGGTCCAATACGCGCCGGACAATTTTTCCGGCCTTGCGCATCCGCTCGATCTCCTCGCATGTCTTGAGGATAACCGCCACGTCTGCGCCCTTCAGCCTTCGGCTTCCCGCAGCTGAAGTGCCGCAGCCATCGCGGCGGTCACCTCATCAAGCTTGCGGTCACCGTCTATCTCGATAACTCTCGTGTCCGGGCGGCTGCGGTAATACGCAATCACCGGTTCGGTCTGTTTCCTGTAAGCGGCCAGGCGCTGGGCGACGAGTTCTTCGGTGTCGTCCTTTCGCCGGGTCAGTCTGGTATCGCACAGATCGCACAGCTCGTCGCGCCTGGGCGGCATGGATGCCATGTTGTACGCCTTGCCGCACTTGGGACAACTGCGGCGCCCGACGATTCGCCTGATAATAGCCTGATCGGGCGTGGTAATGATCACCACCACATCCAACGGCTTGCCCAGTTGGGCCAGCTGCGCGTCCAGGGCCTCGGCCTGAGCAACGGTCCTGGGAAAGCCGTCCAGCAGCAGCCCGGCTTCGCCGTTGGTGCCGGTGATGGCCTTGGCCATTATCTCAACCACAACGTCATCCGGGACGAGCCGCCCGGAGTCCATGTACTGGGCCAGTTTCCTGCCCAACTGGGAGCCGCCGGCCTTCTCCGCACGGAAAATATCCCCGCTGGACAGGTGCACCAGGCCGTGCGTCGCCACCAGGCGACTCGCCTGTGTGCCCTTGCCTACACCGGGAGCTCCCATCAGCACGATTCTCATCCGTAGGCCCCCTTGATCCTGGTACTTCCGGCGAGGAATCCACCATAGTTGCGCATCACCAGGTTGGCCTCGATTCTCTGCACCAGATCCAGCGCGACCGAGACCATGATAAGCAAGCCGGTCCCCCCAAGGAACGCGGCAATCGTGTAGTCGATCTTCAGCCACGCCGAAATTGTTGATGGGATAACCGCGATGACCGCCAGGAAAGCGGCCCCACAGTAGGTAATCCGCTCCATGACTCGCTCGAGGTAGTCGGTCGTTCGCTTGCCGGGGCGCAGGCCCGGAATGAAGCTCCCGCTGTCGCGTAGATGCTCGGCCAGTTCCTTCGGGCGGAACTGCACAGTGGTCCAGAAATAAGCGAAGAAGAATATCAACGCGATATAAACGATAACGTAGGTGTAACTGCCCATTTGAAAGGCGCCGTGCAGCGTGACCGTGACCGAATTGTGCCAGCGATCCATTATCGCCTTGAAAATGATGCCGGGGAAGATCATCAGCGAGGAAGCAAAGATGATAGGCATCACCCCGCCGTGGTTGACCCGCAGCGGCAGGTACTGCCTCTGCCCGCCGTAGATCTTCCGCCCGCGGGTGTGTTTGGCCTGCTGCACGGGAATGCGCCTCTGGGCCTGGGTGATCAGGATCGCGCCTGCGACCACGAAGATAAACGCCCCGATCAGGAACAGTATCTGCACCGGCCCGATCTGGTTGGCCGTGGCCGCACCAGTCAGGCTCATATTCGCTTGCCCTATTAGCTTCTGGATCGCGAAGGGCAACCGGGCAACGATGCCCGCCATTATCAGAAGGCTTATGCCGTTACCGATACCATACTCGTCGATCTGCTCCCCCAGCCACATCAGGAATATCGTCCCGGCGGTCAGACCCACCACCCCCATCATGAACACCCCGGTTGAGCCCACGTACTTGTCATAAACCAGCGGATCCTGCCCACCGGTCATTATCCTCATCCAGACAGTGGCCTGGATCACGCACAGCAAGACCGTGGCATACCGCGTGTATTCCTGTATTTTCTTATGGCCGGCGGGGCCTTCCTTTGACAGCTTCTCGAGCGAAGGGACAACCGTGGTCAGCAACTGGAAAATAATCGAAGCGGAGATGTACGGCATGATCCCCAGCCCGAAGAGTGTAGATTGGCGGAGGTTGCCGCCTGTGAACATACCGGCCAACTGCATAGCCTGCCCCCAGGCGCTTCCGGCCCCCTCGACCCAACTGGCGATCTTTCCCTGGTCCAGGCCCGGCAGGGGCACGTGAAAACCGATGCGGTAGATGCAAAGAAGCGCCAGTGTGAAGGCGATCTTGCGGATCAGTTCCGGTATGGAGAAGATGTTCTCCAGCACCTGTCTGATCCTGGAGTCACTCCACAGGCCGTAGTAGCAGGCCCCGAGGAACAGCAGGACGGCGACTATCTTCAGGCCCGGCATCACCAGCGCCTCGGCCCCCACGTCGCCGGACAGGGCCTCCTGGATAGACGTTACACTGGTGCCGATCACCCACAGTCCCGTCACGCCAAGGATAAGGCCGACGATCAGTCTGAATATCCTGAATGCCATTGCTTGCGCAACCCTTTACGAACGAGTGCGATTGCCTCTATACCTGCTCCACGCTGCCGCCGGCCTTGGTTATCTTCTCAGTCGCTGACGCCGAGAACTTGGAGGCCACCACCGTCAGTTTCTTCTTCAGTTCACCGTTGCCGAGGACCTTCACGGGTTTGGCGGCGTCCTGGATCATCCTGGCGGCCTGGAGGGTTTGGGCGTCTATGCGGCTGCCATCCTCGAACTTCTCCAGCAAGGCAACGTTGACTATCTGATAATCCTTGCGAAACCGGGCATTGCTGAATCCCCTTTTGGGAATCCGGGCCAGCATCGGGTTCTGCCCGCCTTCAAAGCCAAGTATCCTGGTGGTCCCGCTCCTGGCGTGGTAGCCCTTGTGCCCTCGGCCGCTCGTCTTGCCCCGGCCGGACCCTACACCGCGACCCACACGCCGGCGACGCTTGTTCTTGCCCGCAGCGCTGAGAATATCGTCCAGTTTCATTCCAGCACCACTCCTCGCAGGGCGCTGATGGTTTCACGCGTACGCAGCTTCTTGAGCGCAACCATGCCCGCCTTGATCAGATTCTTCGGTGAGGTCGAGCCATAGGCCTTGGTCAGCACGTCATGAATGCCGACAAGTTCCAGCAGCGGCCGGAGCTTCTTGCCGGCAATTACTCCGGTGCCTTCGGACGCGGGGACAAGCACAACCTGCGAGGCACCGGACCGGGCCGTCACCTGGTGCGGAATCGTCCGCCCCACCAGCGCCACGGTGACCAGGGATTTCCTGGCTTCCGCGATACCTTTTTCCACCGCCATTGGCACATCGTTGGCCTTGCCGTACCCGATGCCCACTTGTCCGGTTCGGTCGCCCACGACCACCAGGGCAGCAAAACTGAAACGCCGCCCGCCTTTGACAACCTTGCTGCAACGGTATATCTGCACCACGGCGTCTTCCAGGCCGCCTTCGGCCTGCAGATCGTCTGAAGCATCCCTGCGACCACGTCGTTGAAACGCCACCTGCATACTCCTGTGTCGTAATCAGTACTCGGAAATTTTCTCAGTCAATTCTTGCGCCGCCGGGAGAGCAGAACACCATAGTTCGCCAACTGCCGCATACCGGCTACTGGTTACCAGTCTAGAACTCAAGGCCACCCTCCCGTGCCGCCGCGGCCAACTCCTTAACCCGACCATGAAAAGTGTATCCGTTGCGGTCAAAAACCACCTTTTTTATCCCCGCCTTGGTGGCTTTGGCCGCCAGGGCAGATCCGACCGCCTGGGCTGCTTTCTTGTTACCGCCCATGGGGACGGCCTTGGTGATCGGTTTTTCCAGAGACGAAGCAGTCACCAGTGTACGCCCCGCGGCGTCGTCTATAATCTGTGCGTAGATATTCTTATGGCTGCGAAATACGGTCAAGCGAGGGCGGTCCGGAGTTCCAAGCACCATCTTGCGGATATGCTTCTTGCGCCGCCGGCGCCGAACTATCTTTCTCATAGTCGCCTTCATGATCTTTTCACCTCATTCCATCCAAAAGACCCCAGCGATCCCTACGCTCCGGTGCCGACAAAGGCCTTGCCGACCTTACGCCTGACGTACTCGCCGAGATACCGGACACCCTTGCCCTTATACGGCTCCGGCGGATGGGCCTTTCGGACCCGGGCGGCGAACTCGCCCACGGCCTGCTTGTCGGCGCCCTTGATGACGAACTGGGCCGGTTCGTTATCGCTTCGGGCCTGCGGCCTGGTCACCTCCACCGTCAGTCCCTGCGGAACATCAAATGGCACCGGATGGCTCTTGCCGCAGCTCAGCACCAGCTTCGTGCCCTGAAGTTGCAGGCCGTAACCGACTCCGTAAAGCTCCATTTCCTTGATAAAGCCCTTAATACAGCCTTCCACCATGTTGGCAATCAGGCTGCGCGTCAGGCCGTGAAGACTCCGCGAGAGCGTCTGATCGTTCTTCCGCTCAACGGCAATCTCCTTGCCCGACGCTGCCAGTTTGACGGTGATCTCCGGACGATACGTCCAAGACAGCTTGCCGATTGGACCTTCCACCGTGACGGTCCGATCAGCCAGCGCCACTTTCACGCCGTCGGGTACGACAATTACTTTTTCTCCTACACGCGACATACGTTCACACTCTCGTTAGAAAACGGTACAGAGGACCTCGCCGCCGATGTTTTCCTTCCGGCACTGGCGCCCACTCATAACGCCCTTGGACGTTGAGACAACCGAGATACCCAAGCCGCCAAAGGGGCGACCGAGGTCCTTAACGCTGCTGTAGATCCTCAGTCCCGGCCTGCTGACTCGCTTGATTTCGGTGATAACGTCCTGCCCGTCCGGGCCGTACTTCAGATACACTCGCAGTATGCCCTGCTTGGTGTCATCCACGCGCTTGTGGTCGCTGATATAGCCTTCGTCCTTCAGCACCTTGCAGATGCCTTCGCAGACGTTGGAGGCCCGGATGTTGACAACCTCATGCTCAGCCCGCAGGGCGTTGCGAATGCGTGTCAACATGTCAGCAATCGGATCTTGCAGACTCATCTGGCTTGCTCTCTACCAACTGGCTTTCTTCATTCCTGGAACCTTGCCCTCGTGGGCCAAGTTCCGCAAACAGATCCGGCAAATGCGGAACTTACGATAGACCCCGCGAGGCCGCCCGCACAACTGGCACCGGCGGATTATACGCGTCGAGAATTTAACCGGCCGCTTGGCCTTTGCTATTTGCGCTTTCGTCGCCATAAGCAGATCTACCTAATCTCCCCTGAAGGGCATGCCGAGCATGCCCAGTAAAGCCTTGGCCTCTTCGTCGCTCCCGGCGGAAGTCTCGATGGCCACGTTCATTCCCTGAGTGAAGGTAACTTTCGAGGCGTCGATCTCCGGGAAGACGGTTTGCTCGACCAGGCCCATATTGTAGTTACCTCGCCCGTCAAAGGCTGAAGGCGGCAGACCCCGGAAGTCCTTTACCCGTGGGATGGCCAGTGTAATCAGCCGGTCCAAAAAATCATACATCCGTCCTCGACGCAGCGTAACCTTCAGGCCGACCTTCATGCCCTCACGAAGCTTGAAGTTACTGATCGACTTCCGTGCCTGGGTGACCACGGGCTGCTGTCCCGCAATCCGCGCCAACTGCGCGGTGGCGGCTTCCAGCTTGCTCTCGTCGGCGTGAGCGTCGCCGATGCCCATCGAGATCACAATCTTCGCCAACTTTGGTATGGCCGTCGGGTTCCTGTAGCCGAACTGCTTGCTCAGCGCGGGGACAACTTCGTTTCTATATTTTTCCAGGAGCCGTGCAACCATCGCGTCGAACCTATTTCCCAGCCTTTTTCACCATCCCGAGCGACTGGCCTGATTTCTTTGCAATGCGCTCTTTTGAGCCGTCTTCGTTAATTCTGAAGCCCACCCGCGTGGGCTGGTTCGTTTTCGGATCGATCGGCAGGACGTTGGAGATGCTGATGGGCATTTCCTTCTGAATCCTTCCGCCGTGGGGGTGTCTGCGTGACGGGCGGAGGTGGCGGTAAACCCGGTTGACGCCCTGGACCAGCACCTTCTGGTTCCGGGGAAAGACGCGAATCACCTCGCCGGTCTTGCCTTTGTCATCGCCGGTAATAACGGCTACCATGTCGCCTTTCTTGACGTTCCTTGCCATCGTCCTAGACCACCTCTGATGCCAGTGAGACAATCTTCATAAAATTCTTCTCGCGCAGCTCGCGGGCAACCGCCCCGAAAATGCGCGTACCACGCGGGTTGCCGTCGTCGTCCAACAGCACCACCGCGTTGTCGTCGAACCTGACGTAGCTGCCGTCCGGACGACGCACCGGATACGAGGTCCGGACAATCACGCACCTGACTATCTGACCCTTTTTGACCTCTGCGCCCGGCATCGCCTTCTTGATCGAGCACACGATAACGTGCCCAAGACCGGCCGTGCGGCGCGTATAGCCACCACGCCGGGTCGACCCGCCAAGGACCCTGATGCAGCCGACCACCTGGGCGCCGCTGTTGTCGGCTACGTTCAAGCGTGTTTCCTGCTGAATCACTAAACCGGACCTCTATTCGCCCTCAGCGGCGGCGCTCGAGCGGGTCACTCGCACCAGGCGCCAACTCTTTGTCTTGCTCAACCGGCGACAGGGAACGATCTCCACCAGGTCGCCAACGGCTGCCACACCGCGCGGATCGTGCACGGCCAGCCTGCCTCGCCGCCGAACATACTTGCCGTACATCGGATGCTTGACAAGTCTGTCGACGACCACGTTTATCGTCTTGGTCCCGCTGATTGACCGCACGGTGCCCATCAACGCTCGCTTGGGCTTCGATCGGGTTTGATCCTGTGTATCGGTCATCTGTCTTATTGAGTCCCTACTGCGGTTTCGCTGTGCTTGTTCTGGTCTTGCGCCGCTGCCTGCTCGCGTTCCCGCATGACCGTCAGTATGCGGGCAATATCATGTTTGGCCCCGGTAAGTATGCTGGCATCTTCCAGCTTCTCAGTCACCGCCTGGCTCCTCAGGTCGAACAGGTGCTGCCGCAGCCGCTCGAGCTCCGACCGAAGCTCCATATCACTAAGTTCGCGTATCTCGCTTATCTTCATGGCCTGTTCGCCTTAAAGCGTGCGCCGCCGATGCACGAACCGGCACCTCACGGGCATCTTCTGGGCTGCGAGCCTCAGCGCCGCCTTGGACGTTTCTTCATCAACACCGCCGATTTCATAAAGTATCGTGCCCGGCTTAACGCACGCAACCCAATCCTTGGTCTCGCCCTTGCCCTTACCCATACGCGTTTCCAGCGGCTTGGAGCTGACCGGTTTGTCAGGGAAGATTCGAATATAAACCCGCCCTTCACGATGTAGATAGTGGGTGGCGGCGACGCGTCCCGCCTCAATCTGTCGGGCCGTAACCCACTTGGTACCGAGGCTCTGCAGACCGAAGTCACCGAAGGCAATGACGTGCCCACGTGTGGCGTTGCCTCGCATCTTGCCGCGCTGCTGCTTGCGGTGCTTGATTCTTTTTGGCATTAACTGCACGGTGTCAAATAGTCCTTATTCCGGGTTCTTTTTGGCTTTGCTGGTTTCGGGTTTCGGCGCAGGCTGCTCGGCGGCCTGATCCTTCTTGGCC
>SDBS01001200.1_pt1 | contig 26457 bp, 24 predicted proteins | sample 2277091 | NCBI WGS metagenome assembly SDBS01 (sample SAMN10404972, study PRJNA504765) | marine sediment metagenome | isolation source: marine sediment core GS10_PC15, 163 cmbsf | place: Arctic Ocean: Southern Knipovich Ridge | collected 2010
AGACCCTATTCGGTCAGACATTCTCACCTCTAAAAGTTCGTCAATGTTTTCCAGACCAGCCTGACGGACTAATTTTCTCACCGAAGATTCACCGACTTCACCAACATTATAATAAAACAAATGATAGCGAACAAGCTTAGAGATTTTCTCAATGTCTTTTTTGGAAAATTTTAAGCGGGATAATATCTGGCGGGTTATTTTTGCTCCCAATATTTCGTGGTTATAAAAAGTGGCATCAGGCCCTTTTCCTTCTTTAACTCTGGGTTTGGCAATATCATGCAGCAAAGCGGCTAATCTTACATGCTTATTAAAGTTTCTCTTGGCAGCATATTTTAGAGAAAGCAAGGAATGTTCGTAGCAATCGTAGATGTGATGCTTGTTTTGAGCCACTTTATAACCTTCTTCCAGTTCAGGAATAATATATCTTAAAAGTTCCAACTTTCTTAAAAGTTCTATTCCATCTGCTGCTCTTTCTGCCATAATAATTTTTAAAAGTTCGTCTCTTATTCTTTCTTTGGAAATTGCCTGCAGCCAAAGAGAGTTTTTCTTAATTGCCTCAGCGGTTTTTGACTCAATCTTCCAGCCGGCCGATGAATCCAAAGTTGTGGTAAATCTAATTGCCCTGAGTATTCTTAAAGCATCTTCTGAAAATCTATCTTCGGCTTTTCCCACAGCCCGAATTAGTTTATTCTTTAAATCTTTTTGCCCATCAAACGGATCAATAACTTCAATCTTTTTACCCTTAGCCCCGGAAAACTGGATTGCCATAGCATTAACAGTAAAATCTCTTCTTTTTAAATCTTCTTTTAAGGTTTTGGCAAATTTTATTTTATCAGGATGGCGTTTATCGGTGTATTTTTCATCAATACGAAAAGTAGTAATTTCAATTTCTTTTAATTTAGCTTTTTTGCTTCCGGTTAAAACTGTCACCGTCCCAAATTTATTATCGGCATAACTTTTCAAGAAAACTTTACCAATTTCTTCAGGTTTGGCATTCGTTGTTACATCCCAATCTTCAGGCTCTACTCCTCTTAAAAAATCACGAACGCACCCTCCGACAATATATGCTTCAAAGCCTTTTTTTTCAAGTTTATCAATAACAGACTGGACTTCTTTTGGTATTGTCATCAGTTTAATCTTAACCTAAAAACTTGTTTTTTTCAATTGATTTTTCTTAATTTTGTGGTAGAATCAAAAAGGCGCCCGTAGCTCAATTGGATAGAGTGAATGCCTTCGAAGCATTAGGTTGCAGGTTCGACTCCTGCCGGGCGCACACAACCAAAACACCCTTTAAGGGTGTTTTGACTTGACAAACTTTCTTGAATATTGTAATAAACGTTATTGTCCAAATTGTCTAAAAACATTGGCTCTTTGAAAAACAAAAAGAAAGGAGATACGAACGAACTAAAAACGAAGTAGTGATGGATCTGCGCATTCAACACTAAGAGAAAACTAAAGAAGGAGACGACTATGAAAACTTGGGTACACTCAATTCCAACTTGGACTATGGGTCCAAGGGGAGCAAACCCGAAGTTTCAATCCGGCGTGGAGTTGGCTGGTATTGCCTCGGTCGCGGACCGAATGACCGCTATCACGGAACTGAGTAGCAATATCAAAACTGCAGGCGAGCGCCCCCTGCTTACCAGCGCACACATTTTGCACGAAATAAAAAGCCCGAACCCCAAATACCGAAGGTTCAACAGTCCCAACGCAATAACCTTCGGAGATTTAACAAAGGGCATCAAACGTGGCGACTTTCCGCATATACTCGCTGTTACAGCCCCGGCATTCGGATTCCCTGGTGTAGAACGCGGGGCTATTCTCTCCTCCGATCCGAAAAAGGTTCAAATGGCAAAAGATCTCCATATCGAAGCCATCAAGCGCGCCAAAGAGCTCAAAGAAATGGGCCTCGGCGAAGGAATAGTCATTTGGTGGCCCGCTTTCGACAGCCGACGCTTGGACCTTCTTGATCAGCCCCCCATGTCCCTCAAAGACGCGTTGGACAGAATGGCTGACTTTTGGATTGATGTTCTCAAGACTACTAATGGTAAAGTCTGGCTGGAGTGGAAACCTTCCGATCCCGGCATTGACTATATCTGCACTCTCAAGCTGGCGATTGATTTCTGTGCAAGAATTAACAAAGCATTCGACCACCGTGTCATGTTCATCAACAATGAATGGGCTCATTTTCTCATCGGTGGCCTACCAGTTTACGAAGGAACAAAAAGAACCATCGAAGCTGAATTGTTCACTGGCTTCCTGCATGTGAACTCAGCACAACTTCTACCTATATCTCTTGAAGTGCTGATTCAAGAAGGAAGTGATATCCAAGACATCGCAACTGGCGTGGACTGGGATTGGGTAGTCGGTATGGGTGGCCAGCACCGTTGGAGCGACCAGGAGCGAGCTGTTGATATTATAGACTGCTGCCCGGCGAAAGCAGCAACAACAATTTACGCCGAACACGACATTAATCCAGCCGGCCAAGATCCGATTACTTCCGCAGGAGTATCCATCAGCAACCTTGAAAGGATGCTTTTAGCCACCCGAAACGCCCGCGGCTAACACACAAAACAATGAGTGAAAATAAACTTTTTTCTGTTAATTAAAGGGCGATGTTAAAAAACATCGCCCTTTCTTTTTTATCTTTCTCTTTTTTAGAAAATGATGTACAATTCAAATATGACTATGGTGAAAAGAATATTTTTAATATCTTTTTTGATTTTGGTGTTTTTTTCCTTAGTTCCCAACTTGGTTACGGCTGCTTTAGTAACATGTGGAGATAATGGAGCATGCACTTGGGCTGATTTTGAGGAGATGATTGGTAATATAGTACATTTCATTTTATTTACAATCGTTCCTGTTGTAGCTGGTTTAATGTTCGTAATTGGAGGAATAGTTCTTCTTGTTTCCGGAGGAAGTCCTGAACTTAAAAATTTAGGGAAAAATATAATGCTTACAACAATTATTGGTACGGTTATAGCTTATGGCGCTTGGGTTATTATTGATTTTATTTTAAAGGCTATCGGTCATTCTGGTCTTTAAGTTACAGCAAAACAACCGTGCCTTGTTAGCTCAGTTGGAAAAACGGTGCCCGTCTAAATTTTGCCCCTATAACTCAATTGGCAGAGTAGTGGACTCTTAATCCATAAATCCAGGTTCGAGTCCTGGTGGGGGCACACAAGAAAGTTTCTTGCTTTCTTTTTAATTTCAAAAAATGATATACTAAAATAGTTAGCATGCTTACTTCAGAACAGAAAGAAAAGTTAATCAAAAAATACAAGATTCATGATACAGACACTGGATCCTCAGAGGTCCAGGTTGCTTTATTAAGCGAAGAAATTAATCGGTTACTTTTACATTTTAAAAAGCACTCTAAAGATTTTCATTCAAAAAGAGGTTTAATAAAAATGGTGATTAAAAGGAAAAAATTACTGGGTTACTTAAAAAAAGAATCTGTGAAAAGATATAACAATATTATTAAAAAAATAGGACTTAAGAAGTAATATGGCAAAACCAAAAGAACAAAGAGTAGAGGTTTTAATTGATGTTCAAAATCTCTACCATTCAGCAAAAAATCTTTACAAGGCAAAGGTTAATTTCCAAGAAGTTTTAAAAAATGCTATTGCCGGAAGAAAGTTTATCCGAGCCTTTGCTTATGTTGTCAGAACGAAAACAGGAACCGAAGAACCATTTTTTGAAGCCTTAACTAAATTAGGGATTGAAACAAGAGTAAGAGATCTTCAAGAATTTTATGACGGACAAAAAAAGGCTGACTGGGATGTAGGAATAGTAATTGATGCTATAAGAACTTCTTCGGGATTAGATGTAATTGTTTTGGTCTCAGGAGATGGCGATTTTGTTTCATTAGTTGAATATCTAAAAAACCAGGGGAAACGAGTGGAAGTAATGGCTTTTGGTAAAACTACATCCTCTCGTTTAAAAGAAGTGGCTGATGAATTTATTGACTTAGATAAAAATCGGACAAAATTTCTTCTTAAAAAGTGATTTATGAAAGAAAATACGTTTCAAATTGAAATTGAAGGTCGTCCCCTTCAAATAAAAATAAGTGATTGGGCAGAACAAGCCTCAAGTTCTTGTTTGGTTCGCTATGGCGACACTGAAGTTTTGGCAACCTGTGTAATGTCCAAACAAGAAAGAGAGGATGTTGATTTTTTTCCTTTAACCGTTGAATATCAGGAAAGATATTATGCTGCCGGGAAAATTTACGGCTCCCGTTTTATTAGAAGAGAGTCCCGACCAACCGAGGAAGCAATTTTAACCTCAAGGATGATAGATAGAAGTATCCGACCAAGATTTCCAAAGAATTTTAGAAGAGAAGTTCAGATAATTATAACTTGCCTTTCCTGGGATGGCGAAAACGACCCTGATATTTTAGGATTAATTGCTTCTTCTGTGGTTCTATCAACCTCTAATATTCCCTGGGAAGGGCCAATAGGTGCTATAAGGATGGGGAAATCTGCCTCAGACGGAGATAAAAAATGGATTTCAAATCCAACCTATGAACAAAGAGAGAAAAGTGAATTAGATTTAGTTTTATCAGCAGTAGAGGCAAACGGGAAACTTTTAATTAATATGATAGAGCTTGGAGCCAAAGAAGTTTCCGAATCTGAAATTTTGGAAGCAACCAAGACAGCTGAGTCCGAGCTCAAAAAAATTATTGATTTCCAAAAGAAAATTATTGAGAAAAATGGCAAAGAAAAAGCTTCTATTACTACTCCCTCCGATCCTAAACTGGAAAAGGAAATTAAAGACTTCTTAAAAAACAAATTAGAGGATGCCGTATTTATAAAAGACCGCTTAAAAGCCTCTGAGGAAATAAATAAAATCCGGGAAGAATTAGTAAACTTCGTTGGAGAAGAAAAAACAGGATACGCCTTGTTTTTTCTTGAAAAAGAAAGGGAAAGAATTATTCATGAAAATGCTATTAAAAACAACAAAAGACCTGATGGAAGAAAACTTGATGAAATAAGGGAAATTTCTTGTCAGGTAGGGATTTTATCAAGAACTCACGGGTCAGGACTTTTTTGTCGGGGATTAACTAAAACTTTATCAATTCTAACTCTGGGAAGTCCTCGAGACCATCAATTACTGGAAGGAATGGAAATTGTTGGCAAAAAAAGATTTATTCACCATTATAACTTTCCTCCTTATTCTGCCGGAGAAGTCGGCCGTTTAATGGGACCAAAAAGAAGAGAAATCGGACACGGTTGTTTGGTTGAGAAAGCTTTATTGTCATTGATTCCGGATTCTGAACAATTTCCTTATACAATAAGAATAGTTTCTGAAAGTTTATCAAGTAACGGCTCAACCTCTATGGCTTCTGTTTGTTCATCTTCTTTGGCTTTGATGGATGCCGGAGTTCCAATTGAGAGACCGGCTGCTGGAATTGCTCTTGGGTTAATGAAAAATGAATCTGGAGAGTATAAAATCTTAACTGACATTCAGGGACCTGAAGATTCTTTAGGGGATATGGATTTAAAAGTAGCAGGAACTTCAAAGGGAATAATAGCAATTCAAATGGATGTTAAAATTGATGGAATTGACATAGAGGTCTTAAAAGAAGGTTTAGAGCGGGCTAAGAAAGCCAGGTTTGAGATTTTAGACAAAATGAAAAAGGTAATATCAAAACCAAAAGCCGAACTTTCCCGCTGGGCTCCTAAAATTCGCACTGTTCAAATCAATCCCAGTAAAATTGGTGAAGTTGTGGGACCAAGGGGGAGTGTAATTAATAAGATGATTGAAGAATATGGTACGAGTATTGATATAGAAGACACGGGTTTAATCTATATTACCGGAGAAGACGAAACTTCTGTCCAAAAAACAATTGACCAGATAAAAAATATCACCAGGGAAGCAGAAATCGGAGAAACTTTTCAAGGAGAAGTAAAGCGAATTATGGATTTTGGAGTATTTGTTGAGGTTTTACCGGGACAGACAGGTTTAGTTCATGTCTCCAATCTTGTCCCTTATAAAGTAAAAAGAATAGGAGATGTAGTTAAAATTGGTGATGTTATCCCAGTGAAAGTAACCTCAATTGATGAATTGGGAAGGATTAATCTCTCGGCAATAGAAGCGGGGTTTAGACCGAAAGAAAAATAACATGGCTAAAGAAATCAAAGAGTCACAAATAAAAGAATTTTTAAAAAGAGTAGAAGTTCGAACTATGAAAAAGGACCTCCAAAGATTGAGAGAAATAGATGCATTGGAAGAAAGGGAAAGAGTAATCAAATTGAAAACAGAGGAGGAAGAGAAAAAAGAGAAAGAGAAAGTAGAAAGAATTAAAGAAGAAACGGAAGGAAGAAAAAAAGTAGTTAGAAAAATAAGTCCGCCGGTTGGCAAAGAAAAAAAGGTAATGGAGGGAATGGAGGGAATAAAAAAGAAGGCTGAAGAACCTGAAAGACAAAAAATTCTTTATCTTGAAACAGAAAGGCTTAACTTGGAAAAACAACTTCAGGAACTTCAAAAAAATGAAGAACCTCCTTTGTTATTAGAAAAAAATAAGCTTTTGCACAAAAAAACTGGAGTAGAAAAAAAACTTAAAGATATTTTAAAAAAGGAAAAAAAGATTGAGGATGAACAAAAATTTATTAGTGAAAAAGAGAAGAAAACTAATATTCAAAAGAGAAAACAAAAGTTAGAAAAAAGAAGATGGGAACTGGAAGAAAAAAGGAAGGAAATTGAAAGAAAAAGATGGGTAGAAGAAAAAGAAATAGAAGAGTTGGAAAATCAAATAAAAGGAATTGAAGGAAATTATCAGAGAATTTTAACAGAAGAGAATAAATTGAAAGAAAAAATAAAAGAAATTGATATTTCCTTAAAATCAATTTACGAAAAAATAATAGAAAGAGAAGAGAAAAAAAGACAGATAGAAGAAGAGCAAAAAAGATTAGAGGGATTAAAATGGGCCGAAGAAGAAAGTAAAAGGAAAGAAGGGATTAGACAAAGGGAACGAGCAAAAAGAAAAATAGTACCTGGCTCTATTAAGGAAAAATTAACAAGAAAATTAGAAAAAACTTCAGAAGAAGAGGAAGAAGACAGAAAAAAATTCTTGGAAAGGGTTGAAAAATCGACTGAAAAAGGAGAAAAATAAAGAAAATTAGTATGACTAAAAAATTACTCCAAGAACTTAAAGAAAAGTTAGGGAAAGAAAAAGAGGCTCTTGAGAAAGAACTCAAGAGTTTTGCTAAAAAAGATGTAAAACCGAAAGGTGATTGGGACACCCGCTATCCGAAATTCAATGGGGGAGGTCTTGAGGAAGAAGCAGATGAAGTTCAAGAATATGAAAAACTGCTTTCTGTTGAATATAGTCTTGAGTTAAGACTAAAAAATGTTGATTCGGCTTTAGAAAAGATTAAAAAGAGCAAATACGAAAAGTGCGAAAATTGCGGTAAAAAAATTAGTATTGAAAGGTTAAAGGTCTGCCCCGAAGCAAAGCTCTGTATGAAATGCAAGTGAATTAACATGCCCACAAAAGTTTATTCAGGAACCATTATTGGTTTAGATGCGAAACTTATAGAAGTGGGGGTTGATGTTTCTTAAGAAAGTATGGACAATGTCCCACTAATTATCTTAGGTTTGAGTTAGAGATAAAGGTTTAGGAGTTCGAGTCCTACCACCAGAAGGGAGATATGGTTTTCCACTTGACAAAAAAACATATCAGAGATAGCATACAACTATTATGAACACTACCCCTGCTTCGGCAAGGGTAGTTTTTTATTTGAGATCGGTTTATAATTATCTTGTATGGGTATTTTTAAAAGTAAAAAAGAAAGAGTAGCTGTTTATATAGACGGCAGTAATTTTTATGGCTATTTAAAAGATAAAGAGATAGCTTTTCCGAAAGGAATAAAATTTGATTATAAAGAATTTGTAGATTTCTTAGTCGGCGATAAAAGAGGTCTTATTTCAAAAAGGTATTATACTGGAGTGTTTAGAAATACTGATGGGGCCGATAAGAGCAAAAGTCTTGTAAGGGGACAACAAAAATTCTTTTCAAACCTTCAAAACGATGGTTTTACTATCAAGCGTGGCAGAATAATGCCAGTTGGTAAGGTATACAAAGAAAAAGGGACTGATGTAAAAATTGCGGTAGATTTAATCGTTGGGGCGGTTGATGATTTATATGATACAGCCATTTTAGTAAGTTCTGACACAGATTTAATTCCAGCTCTAATATATGTAAAGTATAAAGGCAAAAAGATTGAGTATGTTGGTTTTGCTCACGCTCCGTCCCTGGGGATACAAAAATACGCTGATTTATCAAGACTTTTATTATCACAAGACATAGAGAAATTTAAAGAGAAAAGATTATTATAGCTCCATCAAAGAGATTCTAAGATCGTCCAAGCCCCACAACTAAAGGAGAATTCTTTTAATTCTTCCCTGATCTTGCTCCAATCCACGGTTCTGAACGCGTCCTGTAGGGGGAGGTGAAATAAAAAAACGCCCAACGATGGGCTTTTTGTTTAAACTATAGAATTAGATTTGCTTTATTTATATCTAATATAACTACCCCTTGAATAATTTCTTAAAGGATTTTTAGCGCCCGTAACTCCGAAATGTAAATGGCAACCAGTAGACCTGCCTGCTCCTGGAGTCCCTGGTTGTCCACCTATTAAGGCGATTTTTTGACCCTTTAATACTTTCTCGTTTGGCTCAACAGAACTACTTAGTATATGACCATAATAGGTAACTACTCCGTTGGGATGTAAGATTGTTAAATGATTTCCGAATCCTTGAAAAGCCCATTTAGAACGGGAGGTAGTCATTTTAACTTTCAAAACTGTACCACTGGCTGCAGCAATAATTGGCGTTCTGCATTTATTGGCAACATCTACAGCATTATACCAATGAAGTCCCTGAGTTATTTTCCCTTGGGTTGGGAAAATGAAATAACTGCTGCCTACGGGCACCTGAACAACAAAGGATGGCTTCTTAGGCATCACCCCGCCAGGAATAACTAAAATATCACCGATATAAATATCACCTTCATCTGAAAGTTCGTTGAAATCTCTAATTTCTTCCACTTTACTTTTATATGTTTTAGCAATCTCGCCGACAGTATCGCCGGACTTGACATGATGTATTACTCCGTCAACCGGTAAAATTACCAACTTCTGACCCGATTTAATAACCGCTTTTTTACTTAACTCGTTTACCCGGGATAAAGTATCAAGAGAAATATCAAATTTTCCGGCAATAGACCAGAGATTATCACCGGGTTCAACAACATATTCAATAATTTCTTTCCGAAGTTCGGGTAAGTCTTCCTGACCAAAAATAGCTCCAAAAACTTTAGAACTGACAACCTGATGAGAAGAAAGTCCGGCCAAACTATTTCCTTCAATTACATTTGAATCAGGAGGTTCTAACGGCAGAACATCTTTCAGTCCTAAGAACAAATCTCCCTCTTTTGAAGCAGTTAAATTTTTAAAAAGAGAGCTTAAAAAAGCCCCCTCGCTACTTTGAATCAGTTTTGTCCTGGAAGTATCAGAAGTAAGAAAAATCAAACTCAAGCAAATAATCGAAATTATCCCCAAATAAAGAACAGGAGTTTTAAATCTTTTTAATTTTTGGAGTAGTTTAGAAATGGTTCAAAGAATTCTTTAAGGTTTTTTAATTTTAACACTTAAATTACAAAGGTCAAGGGTTTTATCCACACCCCCTTTTCCGTGTTATTATAATTTAATGGACCTAACCTCTAAAATAGTTATCAAAAATCTACTTAAAAAACATAAAACTTACTCCTCAAAGAGATTGGGTCAGAATTTTTTAATTAAAAAATCAGTTCTTGAAAAAATCATTAGAGCGGCTAATCTTTCGTCAGAAGATATTGTTTTGGAAGTCGGCCCCGGGATTGGAAACTTAACTCAAGGAATAGCCAAAGGAGTAAAAAAAGTTATTACCGTGGAAAAAGACAAAAAAATGGTGGAGATATTAAAGGAAACTTTAAAAGATTTCAAAAACATCGAAATTATTCAGGAAGACATTCTTAAATTAAATTTCCAATTTCCAAAAAAGTACAAAATTGTTGCTAATCTGCCTTATTATATCACCTCACCGACTATTAGAATGTTCTTAGAATCATTGAATCCTCCAAAATTAATGGTTTTAATGGTTCAAAAAGAGGTGGCTGAAAGAATCTGCGCCTCACCTCCTAAAATGAGTTTGTTGGCTGTTTCTGTTCAGTTTTACGGAAAGCCCGAAATTGTAAGTTTGGTTTCAAAAAAATCTTTCTGGCCCTCACCAAAAGTTGATAGTGCGATTCTCCGAATCGCGCCGCTGATTAATACTAATAAAAGACTGGTTGATACTGATTTGTTTTTTAAGGTGGTAAAGGCGGGTTTTTCTCATCCAAGAAAACAACTTGTTAATAACTTGCTTGCCCTGGATTCGCTAAATGGGGTAAAATTAAATAAGGAAAAGATTAGATCCTGGCTTTTGGAAAACAGAATAAAATCCTCTCAAAGAGCAGAAACTCTAAGTATCAAAGACTGGATAAATTTAACTAAAACTTTCCCACTCTTCACTACTTATTGAAGTGTGGTATAATAAAGTAATTTTCAATTTTATGTCCTCAAAAATCAAAAACTTTTTCTGTCTAATTTTAAAAAGAAAAAAGTTAATAATTTTTGCTGTTTTGTTTTTAATTGTTTTGGGAGTTGTTTTACCACAACCTGTAGTAGCAGCTCAGTGGGAATATGCCATTCCTGGATGGGGCGGGTATGCGGCTATTAGAGATGCTGCGTCGGCCGCTGGTAAAGCCCTTGGTGATTTAGGAGATAATCTCTTCAAGGCTATACTCATTGCGGGCGGTTATATACAAATTATTTTTACAGGCACTCTTGTAGGAATATCTTCAGCAATATTAAAATGGGTAATCGGTCCGGGTTTTGTGAATGTCTCATTTACGGGCCCTGATAACGCGATGGTTATTGCGGGCTGGACCACAATCCGGGATTTAGCCAATATGTTTATTGTTCTTGGTTTTGTTATCGTTGGAATAGCCACTGCTTTGAGAATCAGAGAATATCAGGCCCAAAAAACCTTAGTCCCTTTAATAATAGTTGCTCTTTTAGTCAATTTTTCCCTAATGTTCACTGGAATAATAATTGATGGCTCAAATATAGTAATGGATCACTTTCTCAAAAGCGGAGGGGTTGTGGCTACAAGTTTTGGACAAACACTCGAAAAACAATTAGCACTATTCGGCGATGACCCTTTTTCTAAAGACAAAATAGTAATCTTTGGATTAAGCACGGGCTTTGCTTTTGTTAATATTATAATGGCTTTTATTCTTTTGATACTTGGCTTCTTATTCGCAATAAGATATGTCGCTCTTTGGATTTTGGTTATTTTATCACCTTTGGCTTTTGTTTTTTATGTTTTTAATTTTACAAAAAAATATTTTGATATGTGGTGGGACAACTTTCTTAAATGGTGTCTTGTCGGAATACCGGCTGCTTTTTTTCTCTGGCTCGCTGATAAAATGGTAACAGATAAGATGATCTCTTCTCCAGGAAAAGGGGCATATGTCCCTTTATTTGCTTATCTTATACCCGGTTTTATGCTCTTAGTCGGTATTATGGTTTCTATGCAAACTGGCGCTGCCGGAGCAGGTATAATTAGAAAAGGGGTAAAAGCAGTAACTGCTGGCGGAAAAGCACTGGCTAAAAAAGGAGGAAGACGTTTAAGAGAAACAGGGGCAGGAAAGGCGGTGGAAAAAGGAATAACAAGAGCGGCTGAAAGAACTCGTTTAACTAGACCTGGTACATTTGACCAGCAACAAACAAAGGCAAGGGAAGACACAGTAAAAAGAATGGCAGCCATACAAGATACAGATAGACTTCATAAAATGACTGGACAGCGAGGGCGTAGTCGTATGGAAAGAATGGCAGCTTTGGAAGCACTGCGAAAGAGAAAAGAGTTGCGAACGGGTGAATATTCAAAACACCGCCAAGACCTTGACTCCCTTGGATTTAAGACAAGTGATTTTGATAAAGCAATGCCCAATGAGGCAAAACTAAAAGCCGGTGAAACACAGTTTGACGCTACCAGAAGAGTGGTTGGGGATATGGGCGTTAAAGAATTTAGGAAAAATGTCCAGAGAGAGGCCTATACCCCGGAAGTCTTTGCCTCAATGGACTCACAACAGATAGGAACAATAGGAAAAAGCGGACCCAAAGCTAACAGGGATAAACTTATAGATCTTGCGAAAGGAGCGGGTAAAACAGACCTGACGAATTTACATAATGATTTAGTTGCTCAAGGAAAAACAAGAGAAGCCCAACAATTAGTAGACAATTGGGTAAAAATCTATTCAGATTCAAATTTTAGCTAATTTTATCTATTTAATTACTCAAATTATGGTAAATTCTGATAGTCAAAATCAAAAAATAATTTTTTCAGAAAATACTTCTCCGATTATTTCTGAATTATTAAAAAAGTATCAATTACAAGAAACCCCGGAGGAACTTTTCAAAAAATTAACGAAAGGGGGGATTCCCAAAGGGGGGATTATTCTTGATATAGTTATAGAAACCGCTGAAGGTAAAATTTTGAAAAAAGATTTAACTTCTGCACTTCAAAAGCGTTTAGAAATCTCAGAAGAGAAAGCAAAAAAATTAGCAGAGGATATTGAAGAAAAACTTCTCGTTTTGGTTAAAAAAGTCCCTAAAGAGGAGATAGAAGTTCCTAAAGAACCTCTAATCACTAAGAAACCTTTAATGACTGAAAAACCTTCAATTATTGAAAAACCAGAAACTCCCTCCAAGAGACGAGAAACTTCGGAAGAACCAGACGTTTATCGAGAAACGATTGAATAAATAACTGAACAAAAAAAAGAGGGGTTGAATAAATTATTCAACCCCTTTTAGGTTAAGATAGAGCTACGCCAGCTTCTCTTCTGAGGAAGTCTTTCTTTTGGTCATGTGTCATACCTTCGGATTTGTTTGGTCTTTCTCCATCAACCGGTTTGCCTCCTTGAACACCGGAGTTCTTACCAGGCACTCCTCTCGATAATAAGGCAAGGAAACTCAAGAGGCTTGCATCTATCCCTTTTGCATCAGGAGCTCTGAATTCAAAGAAAGCGCCCATATTAGCTTTTTCCAAGTCAGCGTTCAGTTGTTGAGCATAATGCCTGAATTCTTTTTGTAAAGCCGGGTCCCGTTGAATTTCTCGCTGGATAGTTCTAAGGGATTGACCCCTGGATTTAGCCATTGAGTGAAGTACCATTCCCACCCATTCATTGGCCTGTCTTTCAGCTTCTCTTTCACCAAGCCAAGCTTTCATGGTGGCCTCTCGATATTCTTCTCGAGGGTTGATATCTTTAACTTCAATCTTTTTGATCTCCACTCCATAATTATCTTTAAATTCATCCAATATTCCTTCATCTGTCAACCTGCTCCAAATTCCCCTGTCTATCCTTGTTGTATCTTTGATTAATTTCTCGTAAGTATCAGTAGTAAGAAAATCCCGAACATATGGCCTGATCCGGTTCACCATAGTTTCATACCAATTTTGAATGGCAAATAAGGCCTTATAAGGATTGACAACCCTTACCGTCAGAGTCAACCCAACGTCTAAGGGCACTAAATCTTTATCTTCACCGCTTGGAACTTCAAAACCATAAATGTCATCCATTAAAAGAATGTAGTTGAGTATCTCTGGAGGATGAGGTTCAAACTCGCCATTGTCTTTCACCCCGGTCCATTGGAATTTATATTCGTGAATGGCATAAAGAGGCCACAGTCCACAATATCGAAGGCCTCCAAATAAATGCCTTTCTCTCCCAGGTATAACATTTCCTCCCCCGTCCAATGTTTTATCTTCCCACTGGATCAAAACTTTATGAAATTGCCCAGCTTTGAGTATGACTTTTGCAGTTCCTTCCTTAATAAAAGTAAAGAAAATGTTATTAGGAGCTAAAACAAAGTAAATCAACCAGAATAAAGATCCTATTATTCCTGCTACTCCTACTATCCAAGCCGCCAGAGGCGGTAGTAACCGCACTACTGATATAACCACGGCTACCCAAATCAGGGAGACAATCCAAATCATTATTTTCTTCATTTTTCTACTCCTTATCTTATTGTTAAGGTTCAGTTTATTTACGAGTTAACCTAAACCATTTAGGTTAATGTTCTAATTGTATAACACAAAGGTGTTTTTGTCAACCATTGCTCAACTTAGTTCTAATAAATAAGAAAAGACTCTGTTTAAAAACAGAGTCTTTGAAGTAGTTTGAAGATTAATTAATTATGCGTCCCTTCCATTCGTTACCATTTTCGTCAATTATGCGCCAACGATTATCGATCACTTTTTTCTTTAGTATTTTTCCTTTTAAGGAAAAACCGTTTCCATCTGAGAACGTTATAGTATCTCTCTCAAGCTCCCACTTCCCTTCAACGGGCTTAGTATTAGGGCTTTTTGTCCTAAGGCCTAACTGATCAACATATGCAGGTTCGGCACCAGCAAATGGGCTTTCGCCGATTTTTAAGCTAAATTTTCCATTTGTCTTGACTTCAAGTGTTCTATTTCTTCCGTCATCCGTAAATAATCCATTCCTTTGGTATGTACCGCAAATTTCGGGAATATTTTGTTCTGTTAAAGCCGGAACGGTGGAACGGGATGTAGAACTGGATTTAGAGCAATTGCCCAATAATCCAATAATTGACGCGATAAAAATTACTCCAGCAGTTATCCAGATAGTCTTCTTCATTTTCCTTCTCCTTTCCTATTTTGTTGTTAAGGATTCTGTCTTCTTTTTACCTCTTTTAGAAGAGGCTTGTCAACCCCTCAATTAGTTTTGTTCCCTGTTTATTGTTTTTTGTTTATTGAAATATGGTATAATGAAAATAGAATTTACATAATTGCTGTGTTCGGTTAAAGAATGAAAATAAACTTTCCTTCTTTTCCCTCACTTACAATTATAGAAACAGAGTTTACATGACACAATATCCGGTCCCTCAATTTATTGAGCGAGAAGCAAAAATTGCTTTCTTTATCAGCTTTAGGCAATTTTTCTATTTCCTTATAGCAGGAGGTGTCTGTTTTGTTCTTTATTTTATTCTCCCCCTTTTTCTTTTTATAATTGCCGTCATTATTGTTGGAGGAGGAGCTATGGCCTTAGGTTTTCTTAAAGTCGGTGGGATGCCCTTACCAACAATATTATCGAACTCTATTGGATTCTTGACTGGTAAAAAAAGTTACATCTGGAAAAAAGAAGAAGTTCTCTATCCTTCTAAAGTTGTTAAAAAATCTAAAATAAAAAAAACAGAGGAAGAAAAACCTGGTTTAAAAATTGCCCAAGAAAGCAAGTTAAAAAAATTAAGAAGCCAAGTGGAACTACGAATAAAATAATAATTTTATGCCGGAGTCATCTACCCAAAAATTTTTGGAAATTGGGAATATTAAAGAAGGGGTTCTTGTCTTAAAAAACCAAGCTTTGAGAGGAGTTTTAATGGTCTCCTCTTTGAATTTTGCTTTAAAATCTGATGAAGAACAATCAGCTATTGTTTATGCTTTTCAAAGTTTTTTAAATACTTTAGATTTTCCCTGTCAAATCGTTATCCAATCTCGAAATATAAATATTACTTCATATTTAGATGAATTAAAAGAAATAGAAAACAAGCAAAAAAATGAACTACTTAAAGTACAGACTTCTTCTTATCGGGAATTCATTAAAGAGTTAATCAAAGGAGACACAATTATGACCAAGAATTTCTACGTGGTAGTTCCCTATACAGAGGTTCCGGGAGTCGCCGCTATTAAAAAGAAATTTAAGTTTTTAAAAATATTTGGGAAGAAAGAAGAAAAACCAACTTCAACAATAAATGATGCGGAATTTCAGAGGTATAAAACTCAACTCTGGCAGAGAATGGAATTTGTAGCCGTGGGTTTAAGAAGATGTGGATTAGAAGCCATCCCTTTAACCACTCCTGAAATTATTGAACTTTTTTGGAGCATCCATCATCCTAAACAAGCCGAAGTTGGTTATTATCCAGAAATTTTACCAGAATTACTTAAATAATATGAAAATTTCATTTTTAGAAAAAATTTGGGGAAAGAAGAAAGAAGAAGAGATTCCAGAAAAAATCTTTGAAGAAGAGGCAATTGACGTAAAAGACATTATTGCTCCTCCTGCTATTCAAATAACCCAAGACCATATAAAATTGGGGGAAAGATTGGCTAAATCATTCTTCATCTTCTCCTATCCAAGATATTTAAGCACTGGCTGGCTTTCTCCAGTAATCAATCTAAATACACCTATGGATATCTCCTTTTTTATCCACCCTATTAATTCTGAGGTAATTTTAAAAAAATTAAGAAAAAAAATAACTGAAGTCTCTTCAGAAATTATGGAAAGAGAAGAAAAAGGATTGATTCGCGACCCTGCTTTAGAAATGGCTTATCAGAATATAGAATCACTGCGGGACAAACTCCAGACCGCCCAGGAAAAAATGTTTCGATTCGGTCTTTACCTTACTATTTATGAAGACAACGAAAAAGCCCTAAGAGATACCGAACTTACCTTAAGATCAATTTTTGAGTCCCGTCTAATTTATATTAAACCCGCCCTTTTTCGACAAAAAGAAGGTTTTATTTCCTGTAATCCTTACGGTTTGGACCTTATCGGTGTTCATATAGCAATGGATACCGAACCTCTTTCAACAAGTTTTCCTTTTGTCTCATTTGATTTAAGTTCCAACGAAGGAATTTTGTACGGCGTCAATCGTCATAATAACTCCTTGGTGTTATTTGACCGATTCAGTTTGGAGAATGCCAACTCGGTCGTTTTTGCAAAGGCGGGAAGCGGCAAGAGTTACGCCATCAAATTAGAAATTTTGCGTTATTTGATGCAGGGAATAGACGTAATAGTTATTGACCCGGAAAACGAATATAAGGCTTTAGCTAATGCCGTAGGAGGTTCTTTCCAAAAAATCTCTTTAACTTCTCCTAATCATGTTAATCCTTTTGATTTACCCGTTCCCGGAGAAGAGGAAAATCCAGAAGATATTTTCAGGTCAAATATTATAAACTTGGTAGGTTTATTACGAATTATGTTAGGAGGTCTAACCCCAGAGGAAGACAGTATTATTGATCAAGCCCTGACCGAAACCTATGCTATAAGAGATATTACCCCTAAATCTGACCCCAAAACTTGGCAAGAAAACATTCCCTTAATGTCAGATTTTGAAGAAGTTTTAGGGAATATGACCGGAACAGAATCTTTAGTCAAAAGGCTTGCAAAATATACCAAAGGAAGTTATGCCGGATTTTTTAATCAACCTTCAAATATCTCAATGGAGAAAAACTTTGTTGTTTTTGGAATCAGAGATATGGAAGAAACTTTGAGGCCAATGGCTTTATTTACAATTATGAGATATATTTGGAATATTGTTAGGTCAAAACTTAAAAAAAGAATTTTAGTAATTGACGAAGCCTGGTGGTTAATGCAAACAGAGGATGGAGCCTCATTTTTATTCGGACTTGCCAAACGAGCCAGGAAATATTGGCTTGGCGTCACAACCATCACCCAAGATGTTGCTGATTTTATGGGCTCGACTTATGGTCGGCCGATTATCACCAATTCATCATTACAACTTTTAATGAAACAGTCGCCAGCAACAATTGATATTGTCCAAAAAACTTTTAATCTAACCGAACAAGAAAAACAACTATTATTAGAAGCAGTAGTGGGAGAAGGAATCTTCCTTGCTGGCAGAAAACATGTGGCTATTAGCATTGTTGCCAGTTATACTGAGGACCAAATAATTACTACTGCTCCCGAAGAAGTCATAAGAATTAAAGAGGCTAAAAAGAAATTAGCCGGAGAGGAGTAAAAATTATGGCAGAAGGATCCCTTACAAGCCCTGAGGCTGTCTTAATGTTAACCACGGCAGGTATTCTTGACTGTATAGGTTTAATACTTTTTATTTTGAGTTTTGTTTTTGGAATCGGAATACCACTTTCCTGGTTATTGGATATAGCAGGTCTTATTATTCTTGGTACTTGGATGTATTGGAGGTCTGGGTCTGTAACGGTAACAAAGGGAACAAAAAAAATGATTTCAAAGGCTAGTAAAAGATTGGGGTTGGCTTTTTTAGGAGAATTAATTCCTTTTTTTGGTGATATTGCTTTTTGTTGGACCTTAGCCGTTTATCTTGAACTAAAAAAAGGATGATAAATATTAACAAAAAATTATTTTTCTTTTTTTCGCTCCTTATTATTTTTCTTTTAGGGGCGAATTTTATTTTTGCTCTTGAAGTTAACCTGCCGGGATTAGGAGAAAAACCTAGTCTGCCAGAATATGCAAGATACTTCTTTAATTGGGGAATGGGAATAGCTGGAACTTTAGCCGCTTTTGCTTTAATTTTCGGCGGCCTTCATTATCTGATATCATTTGGGATGGGTAAAATAACAAGTACCGGTAAAGATTGGATGAAAGCCGGAATTATGGGATTGCTAATTTTGCTTTGTTCTTATTTAATTGCTGGGACAATCAATCCCCAATTAACTGTTTTCCATTTTGAAGATTTAGTGCCCATTTCCCTCACTGGAAACGGACCAACTCCTGGGACGCCCTCGGGTTCTGAAACCATAACTTATAAAGAAATTCCTATTGGAACATTAACTAGAAATGTTTTAGTAAGAACTATTAACTGTTACGATTTTGATGAAAATGGAGATCCTATTGATGGAAACCTTGATACTTCTGATGAGTTTGAACCAACTTTTTTAAATCATGACCGTATAGATTGTCTCTTAAAATTAGCAGAAGCGACTGAAAAAAAAGCTGAAAAAACTAAAAAGTTGTCAGATAAAATAGCAGAACTTATGGGAAGATGTAGTTGTCAGAACTCCTGTGAATCGGATTGCACTGAATCTGGGTGCGAGTATAAAAGTCAATGTCCTCGTGATGAAGGAGACGTGGGAACTGAATACCCATGCAGTGGTGATTGTGTAGGTGCGGGTTGTAAACGTGGAGAATCAGATTGCTGTCCTGAGAAAGTAAAAGAACAAATAGAACACGGGCAAATATATGTAAATAATAAAGAGTATAAAGGATTAGATGAATTTAGAACAGAATATCCACTTTGTAAAGAAACAGGGTATATGCCTTATCCATATAAAGATTGCGTTGACGCTGAGGAAGACCTTTTAAATATTATTGAAACAAAAACTGAAATAGAAAAAGAAATAGTAAAAATTATTCAAATAGAAGTTTGGAGAGGATTAAGGTTAATTGACCAACTTAGGTATTTAAAAGGAAAAATAAAAGAAATAAACTTAAAAGAAGATGTAAATGTTCTAAAAAAAGCTGAAATTGAATTAGGAAATTGTTATTTAGCAAAATCTTATATTGATTTTCTAAAAATAACAAAAGAAACCAAAAAAGAAGATGAAATTATAGCAAAACAAAAAGAATTTAAAGACCCTTATACTGATGAAGATATTGATATTTCAAAATATTGTAAAGGCTTTCTTTACGCCGACGCTCAGTGTTATCAAACTTGCAGAAATATATATCCCGGAACTGACTCAGTAACTTATCAATGTCTTAAAGATAATTGCAAAGGAGATTGTGATGAAGACGATTCTAAATGTTTAAGAGACTGTTGTTTTGATTCTCCACCTTTCAAAAAATGCCTAACTAACTGCAGAGACCAATGTCTTAATCTCTGCCAAAAAAAATATCCCCAAGAATCAGAGTATGAGGGGGAAGAACCAGAAAATGAGATTTATGAAGAGTGTGTAGAAAAATGTAATACTGATTCCCAATGTTTTATAGAATATACTGTCAAAGAGGGAGAAGAAGAGAAGGTGGACGTTTCAATAAATAAAAACGAAGAAAAATGCTATATCAATCTTAAATCCTTAAAATCTTGCGCAGATAAATATGATGATTTTGAAAATTTTGAAAAGTGCGCAAAAACTAGTTTTAAGGGTAAATATTGTACCGACCAACAGGCTGGATATCTTGACTGTCTGAAAAAAATAGGAAAAGAATATTCTTCTTCTTTTCTTTATGAGAATCCTCAAAAACAAAAATGTCCGGATTGTTACGAAGAAATTAACGGAAGTAGTTGTGTTGATGTATATCCCGAAACTTCTAAATGTCCTTCCTGCTCAAACTGCCCCGAGTGTCCTTGTTCTACTCAGGACATTCAAGGAAATACTATTTACAGTGTTTGTAGCGGGGAATGTGGAGAATATAGTTACAATGATGACCCTTTAACTTTTTATTGCCGAGAAAATTGGTGGGAAAGATGGTGGGAATGGGGAGATGAAAAAACAAGAATACCAACAGAACCACTAGGAAAAGAATGGAGCTGTGAAAAGAATAATGAAATCCCTATCGGTCAAACAGTTGACGAAACTGAAGAATGGGCTGAAGAATTAACTAAACTTATTAATGACTTTATCGAGAAGATAAAGAACATGGTAGACAAAAAAGAAGAAAAAGTGATAAAATATAATATTAGATACATAGGAGAAGAAAAAGGCTATTGTGAATGTGACAGTTTGTGTGACGGCGAAGAAGAAGCCTGTCAAAGCGGATGTGAATATCGGCAAACCCCGCCGATACCAATTATTGACCCTTACACGGATGAAATAATCGGTTACACTGATTGGAATTGTTACTGTGTTAAAAAACTCTGTCAAGGTAACCCCTGTCAAAAAATGATTAATTTATTAAAAAGAAAGGAAGCGGATGGGGAATGCCCGAAAGGAGTAGAATATAAGGGGACTGAATGGTATTATAACGAAATAAAACAAGCTCTTGAAAAACTCAAAGAGTTTGTCCTTGGTGAAGAGAGATCAGAAATTTTGAAAAAATTAATATATTCTAGAAAAAAAATGGACGAATGTAGTGGAATATCGGCTGGTTTTGAAAGAGAGATAAGACTGTTGAGTTGCGAAAGAGTTATAGATGAAATTATTCCTCCAATAGTAAATGGAAAAGTTACAATAAAAATCAGAGAATATGGCCAAGAAATTCTTAAAACCCTTGAAGGATATTGTTATGGAAGAGAAGCAGGAAAAATTCTAAAAACTTCCGAACCTTTAACAGATAACTGGTTCTGTTGCGAAAAAGCCAAAAAAGATTAATAAAAAATATGTTAAAAAAACATAAGTATTCTTCAATCCTTTTGATAGTTGTTTTTCTTTCTTTTTTAAGTATAGGATTTTGTTTCGCCAGAAAAGTTGAAGTTCCATTACCGGGATTAGGAGAAGAGCCCGACCTCCCACAATATATAAGTACTATTTTTAAATTGGTGATGGGAATTGCCGGAACTATTGCTGTTTTGGCCTTAGTTATTGGTAGTGTTCGTTATATGACCTCGGCTGGAAACGCTGAGGCGAAAAGTGATGCTAAAAAAAGAATTCTTGGAGCGATTTTTGGAATAATTCTTCTACTCTCCTCTTATTTAATTTTAAGGACAATCAACCCTCAACTGATAGAACTAGAACTAACGCCATTATCTGAAGTTCCGGGACTCTATCTCATAACAAAAGGGGAGAGAAAACCTTGTCCTATGCTTATGGCAGATACCACAAAACTTGCTTCTGGCACAACAGTATTGTATGACTGTTTAGATCCCAAGAAAAACCCAACTCTTTTAGCCTTCTTCTATCCTGAAAAAAATCATAAAGGAGAGCCTAACGTTAAGGAAATAAGTTGTGGCGATTCTCAATCTTTAGATGGTCAATCTTTTGAAATTCGGACTAAACTACCAGGAGTATATTTGTATTCGGATAGCGGTTGTTCGCCCGGTAAATACCGTTCAAATACTTATATGTCGAGCCAGGAAGATCTCGGAGGTTTTAATAAGAACGTACGATGTGTTGAAATTATTAACGATCCTGATAATGATGTTTATTATGATGTTGTGCTGCACGAAGAAAAGGATAATAAGGGTAAATGCCTGGACACCATTATTCATAGTAAAGGAGAGGAAGATTCTCCCGAGTTTACTGAGCCAGAAATCACTCCTATTTATTCTTCAGCCACCATTGTTAGATGGAATCCGGATTGGGGGAGTGCTGGTGATGGAGTAATATTTTTAAGCGAGGCATTCGGCAAAGGAGGTAAAAAAGAGGTTACAGATGCAGAAATGTATCCAATTTACAAAGGAGCCCTTGAGGATTTGGTTTTTGATTACACTGGAACCGGTATAAAAAAAGAAGAACAGGAAATTAAACCAGATTTTGAAAAATCTCCTGGTTCTATAAGAATCACTGGTGATTATTTAGTTGTCCTTTATGCTGAGAAAGGAATTGATACATACTGTCAGGCTTTTGACGAAAATATTACAAATTTAAAAACAGAATGGATTACTAAGGAAGGGAAGAAATTATACAAAGTAGAGATAATACCAACAAGATAATAAGAATTCAGAATTTTTAATTTTAAAAGAATAAAAAAGCATTGGTTAAAACCAAGGCTTTTTTGTCAAATTAGATTTTTAAAGGTAAAATATAATATATTATAATAATATGCGAAATAAATATTTCTTAATCTTTTTTCTAATTATCTTTCTCTTTCTTCTTAGTAGTTTTTGTTTTGCTAGAACTCTTGAAGTAGATTATCCCGTCTTACCAACAGGGGAGACAATAACCCCAACAACTCTTTTACCAGGATATATAAAATATATGTTTGTTTTTGGAATGGGAATTGGTTTCTTAGCGGCTTTTATTTCCTTAATTATCGGCGGTTTTCTTTATATAATATCAGTTGCCAGTCCTGGAGCAAAAAAAGAGGCCAAATCTCGAATTTTTTCTGCAATTTCAGGGGTAGTTCTTTTAGCTGTTATTTATTTAATTATGACAATAATCAATCCCCAGTTAAGCATTCTGTATATAACAGGGCTTAAGAAAATCCCCGAACCTCCTCCCCCACCTCCGCCAGCAGGGGTTTATTTTTACAAAGACGAAGGATGCACCTCTCCATCTGATGAATCACCACTACCACATACCTCAAATATTCCCGACCTCGGAGAATTAAAAAACAATATAAAATCGGTCAAAATTGTTCACAATAACTCTAAAGAGCTTTACTATATTGCTGTTTTATATGATGAATGGTATTACCGCGGTAAGTGTAAATATATTAACCCTAATACTGAGTGTATTAATGTTAATCGTTTTGCTTCCTCAGTTTCTATTTATGAAGATGACTACTCTACGGAAGGTAATGGAGTAACTTTCTATCGTAAATCTTTTTATAATAAAGAGGGCTGGTATAAAGTTGAAAATAGTGAAATTGAGGAAGTTTATATGGAGAAACTTAATGATTTAGAATTTAAAGATGTTCCAAAAGAAGAACAAGATTGTGTAAAATGGGATTTTGAAGAAGGAGATCCAGAAAAAAATTATTGTAGTGAATGGGAACCCCCAACTTTAGCCGAAGAAAATATTACTTCTATAGAAATAGATGGAAATTATTTTGTTATGCTTATTTATCTTGACCCAGAGAATCCTTCACCAGAAGGGAGTTACAGTTACAGTTTTTGTCAGGCCTTTCCCACTGAAGATGATATAAATAAAGAAGGACCAAAACAAATAAAATGGGAATACATCCGAAGTCAAGGAAAATATCCAAACTATGTGCTTATATTCCCCGTAAAAGAGAAATAAAGCTAACCCCGTAGTAGAAATTTAAGAAGCACCCAGAACATAACATATGTGCTGGGTGCTTCTTTACCAAGAGCAGTCAAATTTTCACTACTGGGCTAACGGGGTTTTATTATCACTCTTCTTTCAGCCTCTTCTCCCTGGCTTTCGGTAGTCACATCCGCCCTTTCGGCCAATTCCAAATGAATAATTCTTCTTTCATAAGCCGGCATGGGAAAAAGCTCTTTTTCTTCTTTTGTTAAAACTACCTCATCGGCTAAGTCTTTGGCTAAATTTCTCAGATACTCAATTTTTTTCTTTTTATAATCGTTAATATCAAGGTCAACATAAAAACTTTTTCCAATTTTTTTACTCAAGATTATTCTTAGAAGACGTTGAATCTCAGCCAGAGTTCGCCCTTTTTCTCCGATTAAAATCTCGGGTGTATCTATTTTTATATTTATAATAACCGTATCAATATTTTCTTGAGGAGATAACTTTACCTCATTAGGGGTTGTTTGCCCCGGTAGAGACTCATTAATTTCTAACGGGGTTTGTTTTTTTTGTATTTTTCCTGAGACTCCTTGAGCTCTAACGGGACCTATCTCAACTTTGGCAGGAATTGTTGTCTTCTGAAAAAACTCCTCAACGATTTTTTTTATTTTTTTTGTATCTTTTGAATCCATCATATATTATTTTACTTTCATTATTTTACTCCCGCTTCAACGGGACGTTTTTTTAAAACAAAATATTGCTGAATTATTAAAAATAAACTACTCACTATCCAGTAAAATCCGAGAGCTGCCGGAAGTTTTAAGAGAATAAAAACCGTTATAATTGGAAAGAAATAAATCATTTGTTTCTGCATCATTCTGGAGAAATCGGAACCTTTAGTCCCGGATTTCTTGGCTTTTGACATAATCATTTTTGTTTGGATAAACTGAAAGATTCCGGCGAGAACGGCTAAAATTGTATTCGGTTGAGCTAAATTTATTAAACCTAAAAACATCGGCTCTTCGATAATCCCGGGAGAGGGGACAAACCGGTAAAGAACGGCGAGTTTAGTAAAATCCAAACCATCTTTGAAATTCTTGAATATCAGAAAAAGAGCAATTAAAAATGGAAACTGTATAAGCGTAGGTAAACAACCACCAAAAGGATTAATCTTTTCCTTTTTATAAAGTTCCATAGTTGCCTTGGCTTGCTTCTCTTTCTCTCCTTTATATTTTTCTTTAATTTCCTGTATTTTCGGCTGGAGTTCACTCAAAGCTTTTTGCGATTTAGCAGACTTAACCGAAGAGGGATAAAGAATTAAACGGATAACCAAGGTTAAGATAATAATTGCTAATCCAAAGTCGTGACCTGGTAAATAATTATAAATTAAAACTAAAAAATTAAATAAAGGGCGATACAAAACAGTATTAAAAATATTTATAAGTAATTCAAACATAATTTTTTATTAAGGTAGATCCACTCCTCCCCGACTCAAAGGATGGCATCTTAATATCCTTTTTAAGCTCTTAAAACAACCCTTGAAAATGCCGTATTTTTGTATGGCTCTTAAAGTATATTGGGAACAACTCGGATAAAACCGACAATTTATCCCTAAATTCGGCGAAATAAATATTTGATAAAATCTTACTGTTTTAAAGATAATTCTTTTAACCATTATTTTCTTTTTGGGGGGTTACCTTCGCTTTTTTAAAAAGTTTATTTATACTTTCTTCCATTTCCCAGAGGTCTTTAGTTTCCAAACCAGGGCAGGCTATCAATACTCCGTCTATTCCCTTTTTGAGTTTTGGTAATTTTAATCTTACTAATTCTCTTAATCTTCTTTTAATTTTATTCCTTTGAGAGGCTTGTTTCGAAATCTTCCGACTAACTATAAAACCAAGTCGGCTTATTTTCAAATTGTTTGAAACTATCTTTAAAACTAAAAAATCCTCCTTAAAACTCCTTCCTTTTTTAGAAACTCTTTCAAAATCTTTTTTTTTCTTCAACCTATTTATTTTGGACAACATAATTTTACACGGTCAATCTTTTTCTTTTTTTCCTTCTTCTTTTTTGAATAACTCTTTTTCCTCCTTTACTTTTCTTTCTTTTTAAAAACCCGTGGCTTCTTTTTCTCTTTTTTTTCTTTGGTTGATAAGTGATGCTCATGATTCAGTATCTAAATTAAATATTAAGTATTAAAGTCAGTATAGTATAAGATTAAACGGCAGTCAAACTCCGCTCCTTTTATAAATAGACTTAGTTTTTTGTACAAACTACGATCTATAAAAAGTGCGGAGTTAAATCCACAATTTATCCCCACTTTAATAACAGAACTTAGATTTTAAGTTTAATTCCTTTCTAATTTGACATATGATACAATTAAAGGGAAGATAAAAACATTAAACATGACTAATAGAGAACTCTGGCAATCAGTCTTAGCCCAAGTCCAATTTCATATCTCCAAGGCAAATTTTGCTACCTGGTTTCAAAATACTGGGATTATTTCAAAAAAAGACGAAACAGTATTAGTTTCGGTTCCTAATGCTTTTTCGGAAGAATGGTTAAGTAATAAATACAACAAACTGATTCTAAAAATTTTACACAGTATTGATACCGAGATAAAAGGAGTGAGATACGAAGTAAAACCCCAGGCTTTAAAAATTTCTAACTTCAAAAATGATATAGAGAATGAGAAATTAGAAATAGACCAACTTAAGTTTGAAAAGTTTAAAACTAATAAAGAAACCAATCTTAACCCCCGTTATACTTTTGATAATTTTGTAATTGGTTCTTTTAATGAGTTAGCCCAAGCAGCAGCCT
>SDBS01001201.1_pt1 | contig 26452 bp, 24 predicted proteins | sample 2277091 | NCBI WGS metagenome assembly SDBS01 (sample SAMN10404972, study PRJNA504765) | marine sediment metagenome | isolation source: marine sediment core GS10_PC15, 163 cmbsf | place: Arctic Ocean: Southern Knipovich Ridge | collected 2010
AATTTGATTTACGGCAAAAACTTTCTATTGATGCAGTTGCGCAATTAGGTGATTTTACAAAAAAGTTTATTGGTGATTTGCATCATCTTGAGCCATTTGGAAATCAAAATAGTGAGCCGGTATTTTATATTGAAAATGTTGTGCAGGTGCAGAAGCCAAAACTATTGAAAGACTTACACGTTAAAGCACACGTGTTTGCTGATGGAATAGTAAAACCGATAATGTTTTTTAATCGCCCAGAACTTTATGAGTTATTGTCTAGTCTTGAACAAGAACCATTTGATATTGCGGCCAAAGTTAGTGAAAATCATTGGAATGGGCGTGTTAATATCGAGTTGTTTGGTGTTGATATTGCGATAAAATAAAAATAAAGGTTTAATCTAAGTCTAGTCGTATGAAAAAAATATTTATATTTTTAAATTTTTCCTGTTCATCGAGTTCATCTACATCATCAAAGTCAATTCGATTTTCTTCATTTGAGCAAGAAAGTTTATGGTTCCTTACCAAGCAGAATCCAAACTTTTTATACATAGAAATAAGCATTTTATGGCTTGTTGCAGGATTATTTGATCTCCAGACTTCTCCCCAAACATAGGCGCACTCTTTTTCAATGCAAAAATTTATAAAAGCATTTATTAGTGATCTTGCATGTCCCTGTTTTCTATATTGTTGAGCAATAAATATAGTAGTAATATATCCAGGGCCATTTGGTGTAAATTCTCCTGCAAGAAATCCAAATATAGAGGCGCCCGTTGAATCATATATTTCTAATTTTATTTCTCCACCACTGGTTCTCACATGTTTAGTGAAAGAATCTATTTTAATGATGTAATTTTCGCTTTCTTCAAGAATGTCGCCTTTTTTATTTGAATATGCAAAAAAAGCTACCAATAAAAAGACAAAAAATATTGAATTTTTTATTTTCATGTTAAACTTTCATAAATAGGTTTATGATGTATTATTATTTTATTCTATCAAAAAAACGCTTCAAATAGCAATAAAATGTTTTGCGATATAAGTGGTGATATGAAAGGAAACATAATGATTATTACCATTGATGGACCAACAGCAAGTGGTAAAACAACCGTTGGAAAAGCATTAGCACAAAAATTAGGAATGTTTTATCTCTATTCTGGCTCGTTATTTCGTGTGTTGGCCTATCTATTGCAAGATCAATATGGGTATACAAAAGAGACTATTGCAAATATTTCAAAGCAAGAGATTACAGACATAGTGCTATCCTGTTCGATTGAATATATATTTAAAAACGGCGATTACTATTTATTTGTCAATGGCATTGATGTTACCAAAAAAACAACAAATGATACGATTGGGCTTTTGGCATCCATTGTTGGGGCAAATGGACATGTACGAGAATTTATTGCGCATTGGCAGAAACGAATTGCGCAACATCATGAAAATATTATTATTGATGGACGTGATGCAGGTACGTATGTATTTCCGCATGCAGATAAAAAATTATTCATAACTGCTTCATCTGAGGAGCGTTCGCGTCGCTTGCAGCATAAACAAGAAAAAATGTCTGAGCCAATTAATTTTGATGTTGCTTTTGCGCGTATTCAAGAACGTGATAATCGTGATACTAATCGCGAAATTGCACCACTTAAAATTGCTGATGATGCAGTTGTTATTGATACGACTGGGTTGGATGTGCAAGAAACGATTGATAGGGTTTTTGAGATTGTGAAAATAGCGATGTAAAAGAAGTAGCGCAGAAAGGCTAGCTCAAAGAGAGGTCTATTTTATGACCAAGTGTATGATATTGTCGGATTCTAGCTGGTCTTTATTTATACCATAATCCTTTTGTATTCCTTTTCCTGCATAAACAATATTGTAATTTACTTTATCAACATTTAATATATCTTTGATTTGTTTTTCAGCTGAATCATCATTAACGACATATTCAGTTCCGCTCTCATCAATATAAACAGGAAATTTAAGATAGAAATTTCCGTATTTAAGGGTTTTAGAATAAACTTTGAAGATCTCATCTGTCTTTGTAAGTTCGTCTATATTTTTTATTAGTTTTAGTTCATTGTTAGCTGTACAGGCAAAAAATTGAAGACTGATAGCGAACAAGGTAAGCAAGATTTTTTTATTCATAATTTATCCTTTATATTTAAACAATGTGTTAGTTATATATCAATTAATACATAAGTATTATAGGCGTTTTTTGTTTTTAAAGCAAATTTATTTAAAAAGATTCCCCGCAAGAGTTATCCTGCAGGGATTACTTTTTAGTATCTTACGTAAGTAAATTTCGTAAGTTATGCTTTTTTACGAGTTGTTTTTCTAGATGTTTTTTTAGCAGCTACTTTACGAGTTGATTTTTTACGTGATGCTACTTTACGAGTTGATTTTTTACCACGGCTGCTTTTTGTATAACCATTAGCTTTCTTTGTTGTCTTTGTTGTTTTTTTTGCACATTCGTTGTAAGGTTTACAACGTTTTTTGCGACACTTAGGTTTGCATGGTTTTGGGCAACCTTGCTTTTTAAGGCATGTTTGACGTGGGTTACACGGTTTGTCACAACGATCCCAACAACATGCTGGTGCTAACGCTAACGTAGCAATAGTGAGTAAGCTCAATAGAGACTTTTTCATAAGTATCTCCTTATTTGGTTTATGATTTACCATCTTTACTACTATTACCTTAGCAATGATACTAGCATAATTTCAACAATTTTAATTCAAAATGAAATTTTTTTATATTTTTATACAAAACATATAGATTTAAATGATAAGTAAATGTTGATTGAGAGAGGTTTTTTTAGAAATTAGTTTTTGTCCCCACAAAAATGGGGACAAAGGGTTTTTTATGAATTTTGAGCGACTTTGCGCGCAGGAGTAATCTTTTTTATGACGTTTTTGCGTTTTAAGGGAGTTGTTTTTATTGGTTTTACCTTTTTTTTGGCTTTTAAAAAGGGATCGTTAATAAATACGTGTTTAAGCACATCATCCATGGTTTTTACAAAAACAATGTTCAATCCATCTGTAATATTGTCGCTTTGTTCTATTTCTTTAGTATCTTCAACATTTTCATACGGAACAATTACTGTATCAAATCCGTGTTGTTTTGCTGCAAGTAGTTTTTCTTTTAGTCCACCGATTGCAAGTACGCGTCCTTGAAGAGTAATTTCGCCAGTCATAGCGAGTTTTTGTTTTGTTGGATTATTTGTAAGTGCAGAAATTAATGCAGTTGCTATGGTAATACCAGCAGAAGGACCGTCTTTTGGTGTTGCACCTTCAGGTAAGTGAATGTGAATATCTTTTGATGAATGTAATGTGTTTGTAATGCCAAGTTTTTTTGCACGAGAACGAATATAGCTAATTGCAGCTTGTGCTGATTCTTGCATTACTTCACCAAGTTGTCCTGTTAACGTTACATTTCCTTTTCCTGAAAGTACAGATACCTCAGTTTCAAGAACATCACCGCCAACTTCTGTCCATGCAAGTCCTGTTGAAAGACCAATTCTCTCATTAGTAGGGTTTAAACTTGTTTTTTTGTGAGTTGAATACCCAAGCCAGTCAAGTAATAATTCTGGAGTTATTGTAATACTACGTTTTGTAAATTCTGGATCAAGAAATTGTTGAATTGTTTTACGCATTAATTTTGTAATAACACGTTCAAGTTGTCGAACGCCAGCTTCTTTTGTGTATTCTTCAATAATTTTGATAATAATTTTTTTTGGCAATTTAAATTGACGCTTGGTCAATTCGTATTCTTTTAAATTACGTGGAATTAAAAACCGCTCGGCAATAGCTATTTTTTCTACTTCTGTGTATCCAGAAATAGATATAATTTCAAGTCGATCATATAAAGGATATGGAACCATATCAAGTACGTTTGCAGTTGCAATAAACATTACTTGCGACAAATCGTATCCAACATCAAGAAAATGATCAACAAAATTACTATTTTGTTCAGGATCAAGTACTTCAAGAAGTGCCGCAGAAGGATCTCCGGTTATATCGTGCGAAATTTTATCGATTTCATCGAGTAAAATTACTGGATTTACAGTATCGGCTTTTTTCATTGCTTGAATAATTTTTCCGGGCAACGCACCAATATAAGTTCGTCGATGTCCTCTAATTTCAGCCTCATCGCGAACGCCACCTAGAGATATGCGTACAAATTCACGCCCCATGCTTTTGGCGATTGATTTAGCAAGTGAGGTTTTTCCAACTCCCGGAGGCCCAGTAAGGCAAATTACGGGAGAACGCTTAATGCTTTTAGAAAATTTTTGCGCGGCAATAAATTCAATAATATGTTCTTTTACTTTTTTAAGTCCAGCATGATTTTTCTCGAGAATATCAATTGCCTTTTTTATCCCCACAGTGTCATTTGAGAGTTTTTTCCATGGAATTGATGTTATCCAATCAACGTAATTTCTACTGACAACTGCTTCGGATGAAAATGTAGGCATTTGTTCTAATCGTTGCAATTCTTTTTCAACTTTTTTTGTAGCCTCATTTGAGAGTCCAATATTTTTTATTTTTTGACGAATTTCTTCAACTTCGTTTGTGGTGTCTTCTCTGCCAAGCTCTTTTTGAATAGCTTTAATTTGTTCAGTCAAATAGTATTCTCGCTGATTTTTTTCAACTTGTGTTTGCACGCGCCCACGAATGCGTTGTTCCGCTTGAAGAATGTCAATTTCTTTATTTAAATATAATATAATAGTTTCAATGCGTTTTTTCAGGTCGTGTAATGTAACAATTTTTTGGCGTTCTTGTAATGTTAAATTTTCAATATGCACAGCGATAATGTCTGATACAAAATCAATTTCTTCAATAGTTTTAATATCGTTGGTTATATCAGAAGGAGCTTTATCGTTTAATTGAGAATATATAGCATATAACGTTTTTGTTTCACGCCATAATGCACGTAACTTTGCGGAATCGACTTTATTTGTTGTGGGAACGTCAGAGCAAATTACAGAAATAAATTCCTCTTCTTGAACAAATTTTGTAACTTTAGCTCTGCAAAAACTTTCAACAAGTATTTTAAGAGAGCCGTTTGGCATGCGCATAACCTGTAAAATTTCTGCTCGTGTGCCATATTCAAAAAGATCGATTTTTTGAGGGTTTTCGATATCAGGATTTTTTTGAGCAGTAATAAATAGAGAATTACCTTCTTTTAAAGCCTTTTCGGTAGCTTTAATTGATATAGGCCTTCCAACAATAATAGGAATAATGCTATTTGGGAGCATTGCCATATTTTTTAGTGGAAGTAAAGGGAGGTTTATGTCTGTAATAATTTCTGTAGGAGTTGTTTTTGGCATAATTTTCTCGCCTTTTGTAAAAAATCCCATTTGAAAAACATGTAGTGAGGATCTTAAATTTACTTTTTAAATTTATATTTTATACAACTTTAATTATACATAAATCTATAAAATTGTCAACGCAACTAAAATTTCAGATAGAAAGAAAGGTGGGCCAATTTATTGATTAGAAGGAGATTTTAATGACAAGTCTTGCAAATAATTATATTCATGCATAGTATGAAATTCATATATGGTTAACAAGGAGTGTAAAATATATAAAAATGGTGATTTTTTATTTTTACAAGTAAAATACTATGTGTTACAGTTAAATTAGAAAAACATATATTACACGCAGTATTATCCAGAAAGGATATCAATCATGTTAAAGAGTATCGCAAGTGCGTTATGGGGAAAGTTTGAAAGCAAAGCGGAAATGCAAAAATTTGGATTTCTTGCAGCGATATTTGGTCTTATTATTGGTACTTACTGGACGCTTCGTCCAATTAAAGATAGCGTATTTCATGCTATCGTTCATATTGATTATCAACCAATTGCTAAAATGCTATCCCTATTTTGTGTTATTCCGTTAATTTTGATTTACAATAAACTTCTTGATGTATTTCCTCGTCATAAAGTGTTTTACATCTTAATTAGTGTATACGCAGCAGTGGCGTTTATGTTTTATTTCGCCTTTTCTCATCCAATTTACGGTATTGACAATCCTGTTGCCTCTCCATGGAGATTGATTGGGTGGGTTTGGTATGTCTATGTTGAAAGTTTTGGATCGTTACTTGTTGCGCTCTTTTGGGCATTTACTACAGATACAACAAAGCCTGAAGCTGCAAAGCGTGGATTTCCTCTTATTGCGTTGTTTGGACAAATGGGTAATATTTTTGGTCCATTTTTTTTAAATACAAAGCGTCTTAATTTAGCAAATAGCGCACCACTACTTCTTATTGTTGGTTTTATTATGATTGCAACAGGTGCATTATTTTGGTTATTTATGGCCTCAACTCCGCAAGAACAACTTATGAGTTATGAAGGTGAAAAATCCCCAGAAAAAAAAGAAGAAAAACACGAGGGAGAGTCGGGATTTTTTGAAGGTCTTAAGGTGCTTTTATCCGAAGGGTATTTACTTGGTATTTTTGCAATAATATCCATTTATGAAATCATCGTAACAATAATTGATTATCACTTTAAATATACTGTTATGAAGAGTTTTGGTGCAGAGGCAGAACAATCAGCATATCTTTCAAGCTATGGGGTTTGGACAGGTGTTGTTGCAACAATATGTATTTTGCTTGGAATTAACTCTATTCAGCGCAAGTTGGGTATGAAAATCTCATTGTTGCTTTTACCAATTCTTATTTCAGTAGCAGTTGGTGCGGTTTGGATGTATCCATTCTCAATTAATACAGCTTTTTGGATTATGGTTATTGCAAAAGCAATTAATTATGCATTGAATCAGCCAACGTTAAAGCAGTTGTATATTCCGACAACAAAAGAAGCTAAATATAAAGCACAGTCATGGATTGAAATGTTTGGATCTCGTGGCTCAAAAGGGGCTGCGTCTGTGCTTAACGTTTTACGAGGAAACTTTTTTATTGCAAAGTATGGCTTTACTTCAGGGGTAATCTATTTTATAACAATGAGTTCTGTGTTGTCAATGGGATTCATCGGCCTTTGGTTGTTTGTTGCATTGTATGTTTCAAAAACATACGATAAGGCAATAAAGGAAGATCGAGTGGTCTGTTGATTGTGAAAATTTAATGAAAATAAATAGCCTTCTTTTCAAAAAATGTTAAGAAGGCTATTTTTATAAGTTTACAGGTAATAAAAAACAAATAAAACAACAAACCAAATACATATGAAGGGCTTTAGGATATGAGTATGTCGTTGCTGGGTACAATTGTTGGAAAATGGTTTGGGGTTCGCCCGCAAGAGCTAATAAAAGTGTTTTTGTTATCAGCGGTCTATTTTTTACTTATCGGTGGGTATACTGTAACGAGAGATTTAAAAAATTCTATTTTTATTTCTGTTGTGGGTAAAGAATATATTTCATTGGCAAAAATAATTGGCATGCTTGCTCTCGTGCCTGCAATACTATTTTATTCTCGTCTGGTTGATCGTATACGCCGATATCAACTACTCTATTTTTATAGTATATTTTTTGGTTTGTTTAGTCTGGTATTTGCCTACTTTATGGGACATCCAGAAATTGGCATTTCAAATACTGACAGTAGTCCATATAGATTGTTTGGTTGGTTGTTTTATTTCTTTGTTGAAGGGTATTCACCATTTATGGTTTCGGTATTTTGGTCGTTTGCTAATTCAATTACAACACCTGAAGATGCAAAAAAAAATTATGCCCCAATGGTTGTTGGTTCAAAGTTAGGCGGAATGTTTTCGGCGGCAATTGCGTGGTATCTGTTTAGCGTTAGTGGAAATGGCGTAATGCATCATTTTAGTGACATTACTGCACATAGATTGATAATGGCGCTTTCTGCAGGATTATTGTTATTAGTTCCGGCTGTCATCACTATTTTAATGAAAGTAGTTTCTGGGTATAGTTTACATGGGTATGAAGCTGCATACAAAGTTGAAAAAGAAAAAAGTAAAAAGGGAAAAGCAAAAACAGGAATGTTTGTAGGGTTGAAGATGATGCTTGAACAGCCATATGTTTTAGGAATTTTTGGTATTGTATGTTTTTATGAATTTATTGGAACGGTTTTGAGTTATTTGCGTTTAGGCGTAGCAGAGACTGACGCAACTTCAGTGTCTGATGTTTCTCGTATATTGTTTGAAATGGTATTCAAAACGCATACAATTGGTTTAATTTTGACGTTGTTTGGCACAAGTGCATTGCTAAATCGGCTTGGAACAAAAATCTGTTTAATGCTTGTTCCGGTTTTAATGGGTGCGCTGCTTGTAGTTTTGATGTTTACGCCAAGTTCGCATGTTTTGATTAATGTGTTTATTGCGTTTAAAGCTATTCACTATGCATTCAATTGGCCGGTACGTGAAAGTTTATATATTCCAACAGTAAAAGAGATTAAATTTAAATCGAAATCTTGGATTGATTCTTTTGGGAGTAAATTTGCAAAAACAACTGGTTCAACGTTTAATATAATTGCTGAAGGCATGGGCGGAGCATTGTTGTTGCCAATTCATGCGTTGTTTTTTGCAACAGCTATTGGAGCTTGGTTTTTAACGTCGTTTTTTCTTGGTAGACGCTTTGAGAAAGCAATTACTAATGATGAGGTAATTGGTGCTCAAAAATAATTAATATGAAAAATTTATAATTATAAAGTTATAGATTGCAATTTTACCTATTTCTGGTAGAATTGTGATGAGAAAGAAATTTTTATAAATCTTGAAAGGGTTTTTGCATATGGCAGTAGATTTTCGTCGATTAATTGAAGCTGGAGTTCATTTTGGACATCAAACGTTTCGTTGGTGCCCTAAAATGAAGCCATATATTTGGGGTTCAAAAAATAAGGTACATTTAATTGATGTATCAAAAACTGCAAGTCAAATTGAAAAAGCTTCACAGTTTCTTAATGATATTGTTGCTGGTGGAAAGCAAATATTGTGGGTAGGAACAAAAAAATCGGCGCAAAAACTTATTCGTGATACTGCAAAAAAGTTTTATATGCCATATGTTAACCATCGCTGGATTGGTGGAACACTGAGTAATCATGGCCAGGTGAAAAAATCCTTAACAAAATGGGTGCATTTAGAAGATGTGCTTGATAAATCTGAAAAATTTTCATTTTATACAAAAAAAGAATTAAATATATTTAAAAAAATGGTGCAACGTTTAGAAAAATCTATTGGAGGTTTGCGTAAACTTTCAATGAAAGATCTAGGTACTATTATTATTGTTGATGTTGATAGAGAGTATTCGGCATTACTTGAGGCTGTTGGTATGGACATTCCTGTGATTGGATTGGTTGATACTAATTCTGATCCTTCAATGGTGGATTATGTAATTCCTGCAAATGATGATTCTGCAAAGTCAATTGAAGTGATTTTTGAGTATCTATCTTCTGCAATTGAAAAAGGTGCGGCTGTTGCAGCTAAAAAAGCTGAAGAAAAGAAGGCTGCTCAAGAAAAAGAAAAGTTAGCAGCAAAATCTACTGATGCAAAAGTGGCGACTGATAAAAAAGAATCAAAAAAATTTACAGAAAAGAAAGCTGTAAAAGAAGATAAGCCTGTAGAGAAAAAAGCTGTTACTAAAAAAGCTACAACAAAAAAAGTTGTAGACAAGAAAGAAAAAGAAACTAAGGCCAAAAGCGAAAAAAAAGTAGCAAAATAAGTAGACCACTTTTTGGAGAGGTGTCCGAGTGGTCTAAGGAGCATGATTGGAAATCATGTATGTCTTGAAAAAGGCATCGAGGGTTCGAATCCCTCTCTCTCCGCCAGTCGTCGTTCTTCGAACTATGCCTGGCAGGCCATAAAAGCAACTTTGAAATTTTAAGTGATTGGGATGAGAACCCGGTAAGAACAGTCGTCGCCGTAGGCTATGCCGGTCAGGGGGTTCAAAATAGTGAGTAACATAGTGTACGAACAATCCCTCTCTCTCCGCCAGTCGTCGTTCTTCGAACTATGCCTGGCAGGCCATCAAGATAACTTTGAAATTTTGAACAAAAACTTTGGGGAAGAAATAAGGAAGCTGATACATAATCTGTCAGGTCTGAAAAGAAGCAGCAGGTGTAGCAGTTATTTTGTATAATCTTCCCCATTTTTTAAGGAAAAATAATGGAACACGCTTCTCTTAATCTTGCCCGCAAATGGCGGTCAAAAAATTTTAGTCAAATTGTGGGGCAAAAGGTTTCTGTTCGAATTTTAAAAAATAGTCTTTATTTAGGGCATTATTTTCCAGTATATCTTTTTGCAGGACAACGTGGGTGTGGAAAAACAAGTACTGCGCGTGTGTTTGCGGCAGCATTAAATTGTCAGAAATTATTTGAATTTCAAAAAAATCCACAAAAAAATGATGTGCCGTGTCAAGAGTGTAGTTCGTGTGTTGCTATGGTTAAGGGAAAACATCCAGACTTTATTGAAGTTGATGGTGCATCGCACGCTGGTGTTGATAATGTTCGCAATATAATTGAAGCTTCAACATTAATGCCAGTAATGGGTAGAAAAAAGATTTATCTAATTGATGAAGCGCATATGTTAAGTAAAGCGTCATTTAATGCTTTTTTAAAAATTTTAGAAGAGCCACCAGAAGGTGTACTTTTTATTTTGGCAACAACAGCACCGGACAAAATTATTGATACAGTTCGCTCTCGTTGTTTTCAGTTATTTTTTAATGCAATTGATCATGAATTGTTGTGTAAACATTTACAGAAAGTTTGTGATAGCGAAAATATAGCTTATGAAATAGAAGGTTTGCGTTTAATTGTTCGTCAATCAGAAGGCTCTGCTCGTGATGCATTAAATATTTTAGAACAAGTTCGGTTTTCACATTCTTGTGTTGATGTTGGTGCCATTTTGAAAGTTTTAGGGCATATTGATGATGCGCATGTTGTTACATTATTACGTCATGCATTACTTGGTACTCCGCAAGAGTTATTGCAATTCATTGATAAAATTTCTATTGATACTTATTCTGCTTATGCAGTTTGGCAACGATTAATTGTGTATGCACGTGCATTATTGTGGTTTAAACATGGAGTTGTGCCAACTATTGATGGCGTTCAGGTTTCATTACTTGATTCATTACAAGAACATGTAACAGTTGAGAAGGTATATGTTTTATTGCAGAAATTGTATGAACAAGAATTGATATTGGGAAAAACAAAGTCGCAACATGCATTACTTGAGATGGCATTATTGCATTTGAATGTTAGAGTAAAAAAAAAATCGGAACAAAAAATTGAAAATGAAAATAAACATGAAGTTATTGATGTTTCTACTGATCGTGCAACATGGGATGCGTGCATCGTAGAAATAAAGCAATTAAAAGATCCGTTATTGTTTTCTATTTTTTCTCAAGGAACGTTTGTTTCATTTGATTTAGAATTAAAAAAAGTTAGTATTGAGTTTGGAAAGAATTTGATGTTTTTTAATGATTATTTAGTGCAGTCAGAATCTGTTTGGTTGCCAATTATTACGCGTATGTTTGGCCCTGCAGTTTCTTTTGATGCGAAATTTACTGGTTTGCCAAAAATAGTTGATCGCGTGCAGAAAAAACCGGAAAAAAAAACGCAACAATTGCAACCGGTTCAACAAAATAGACAACAATATACACCGCAGTATAAAAAGCGTCCTTCGTCTATAAGGCGAATTTCAGAGCCAGTTGTTGATGTATCAAATGCATCAGTATACAAAATGGCTCACACAGTGTTAGAAGTATTTCCTGGAACCATTACAGAAGTACAAAAAAGTTAAATTATGAGTATTATAACTTTGCCACGCGTTGTTCTTGTTGGAAGAACAAACGTTGGAAAATCAACATTATTTAATAGGTTATCAGAAAAGGTATCTGCCATTGCGTATGATCAAGAAGGAGTAACAAGGGACTTTATCACTGATGTTGTATCTTGGCAAGGTAAACATTTCTTGTTAATTGATACGGGTGGCATATCGTTTAGAAAAACTTCTGATGAGCTATTATCAGCAACGCAAGATAGAGCAAAAGAATGTTTGCAAACTGCTGACATTGTACTTTTTCTGTGTGATGGTACCGTTGGTATAACAGAGCAAGATAGAGAGATTGCTAAGGTTTTGCATAAAGCTGAAAAGAAAACTTTTTTAATACTTAATAAGTATGATTCAAAATTATTTGATGAGCATCGGTATGAATTTGAATCATTGGGGTATAAAACAATAGTTGATGTTTCTGCACAGCATGGACTTGGTATTGCAGATTTACTTGAGGTTATCATTGATAATTTGCCAGAAAAAGGACAACAAGTAATTACGAAGCATGACTATAAAGTTGTGTTGCTTGGAAAACCTAATGTTGGAAAATCTTCATTATTAAATTTACTTGCAAAAAAAGATCGCTCAATTGTTTCTGATATTCCGGGTACAACGCGTGAGGCACTAATTGAACACATTCAATTTTATAATGAAGATATACAATTTGTAGATACTGCAGGAGTGCGACGAAAGCGTACAATTGATGAAGATTTAGAAGGCTTAATGGTTCATAGCACTATGGCCGCAGTAAAATCGGCAGATATTGTATTGTTACTTTTGGATGCACATGAAGGTCGTATCGTTGATCAGGAATTGAAGTTAGCATTTTATGCATTTGAAAAACAGAATAAGGCATTAATTTTATTACTTAATAAACAAGATTTAATGACAGAGCGATTGCATGCAGATCTTGAACATAGCCTTGAGGAATATACATTTTTCTTAAAAAAAATTGTGCAATTGCCTGTTTCGTGTAAATCGGAGAAAAACATTGGACGTATTTTGCCGCTTGTAAAAAAATTGTGGGGGCGATATTCGCAAAAATTACCTGATGAATATTTGTTTGATACATTAATTGAGGCATTGCGCCGTCGTCCACTGTATCATCAGAAAAAACGTTTGTTATTGTATCGTGCAAAACAGATTAAAACTGCACCGATTACAATTTTAATTGATGTAAATGAACCGGATTGGTTTGGTAAATCGCAGTTGGCATATTTAGAGCGAGTGTTGCGCAAAAATTTTGATTTGCAAGGTGTGCCAGTTCGTTTTGTTTCTCGTGGCAAGACCAAAAGGTTTACAAGATAATTAGTTGGCGACCATTGGTATTTTATTCATATAAAGCTCCTTGTTTAATTTTTTTACGAAGAACTTGCCCCATAGTTTGGGTTTTTTTAATTATTTTTAGCATTTTATTCAGTTTGTTATTCATTGATTTAATAAAATCATCCAAAAGTTCTTGGTCGTTTTCATTAACTTCAGAAAATGAAATGGTTATAGTATCCTTACTTTCAAAATTAAAATTAATTTCTAAGTTATTTTTAAAATTAAATGTTTTGTCTTCAAATATATTTTTGTTGAATAATTCTTTTATTTTATCAGTGCTAAAATTATCTTTATGTAATAGGAAAAACTTAGTTTTTTCCCACTCTGGATTTGTTATCGAAACAACAAGAGGGATAGCTATGGATTTTTGATTATTATCAAATGAAATAGAATTACCATCTAGATCGTGTACTACTATTGTTCGTGTAATTTTTTTGTAATCAATTGCTCCAGCTTGCTTCACAGGTATTACTAAAAGTCCTAATGTCATTCCCATAATTGCAGTATCTTCATCTTCATTCCATTGTAGGTCATTGATAAGAATTTCTAGGTTTTCTATGTGCAATTCTTTTATAAATGGAGATTTCATAAATAAAAGTTCTTTTTCAGTAGAATTATGTAAATTTATTCGAATTGGAATTAAGTCTGAGTTAAAAATAACGGCAGATTTTTCTTTCTTTATATCAATAGGTTTTTGGTCAATAATTGATGCTGTTATTTTAATATCATTAATGTTTACAATTTTATTTTTTATATTGACAATTTGAGCTTGGATGTCTCCAATTTTTATTAAAGGAATATTATTTGCCTTAAAGGACGTATCAGTAATATGATTTAAAAATGTTTCAATTGGTTTGTTTTGTTCAACCTCTGTAAAAAATTTTGAAAGAGAAACAGGAGGTTTAGGAATCAGTTTATCATTTTGTATTATGAATATATTATCAAGTTTTTTGAGCCAATGTACAGATACGACATTTTCTGTAGTTGCACCTGATGCGACGGGGAAGTGAAGTTTTTTTAGTCCTGTAAATGGTTTGTATGCAAATTTTAAAGTTTCTTCTGAGGCAAAGCATGAGACAAAATATAAGAATTTTACACGTAAATTTGTGTTAAAAAAGTGTAGCATTTTATGAAAGTTCTCTCCATCCATTCCTGCAAGTAAAGGTTCATCTTCTTCATCACCAAAAAATCCATGACCATCCAAATAAAAAATCCATTTATAAGCATACTCATAAGTTTTTTTATCGAAAGGGATTGATGTAAAGATTTTGCTCCAATTACTACCTTCATAATCTTTTTGTGTTTTCTTTTCTAAATATTCGATCACGCTGTCGTACAAATCTATACCGGGATCATATTTATCTTCAAGTTGAGATTTTGATGGTAATTGTATGTTTTTAAATTTAGATATTCTCAATCCAAATGTGTTATCATCGATTTTTTTTATTGTGTTAGAATTAAATTTTTCTTTCAGATAATCTCGAGGAACAAGGAGAATGTGCTTTGTATCAACACAATCGAAGCATATCCAATCTTCTGAAAAAAAATTTGTTTGCAAATATATAGCGACGCTAAGGTTGCTTCTAACCTCAGGTACATGCTCTGTTATATAAATTCTATTTTTATTATTTTCCAGAGGAATATTTCCTTTTTCAATAATCTTTTTCAGGCTTTCCATTAGTACTCTTGAAGAAATTTTGAAAGGAGAATTGAGTGAGTTTATAGCATTTTTTCTACCTTTTAAAATAAGTTCTAAATTTTTTTTATCGACTAATATTGGATATTTTTTTTCAAAACTATGCATTATAAGGTCTTGTGCCATTGCGCTTAAAGGAAGATCGTCGTCTTCATCAAAAATTACTTTATCTTGAAAAATATCAAATTTTTCGAATATTTCTTCCATATCATCGTCATAATCATTAATTATCGATAAATTTCTGTAGCTTGATGAATGAATTAAAGAGTTAATGCTTAAGAATAGTAGTACATATTTTGTTATTTTTTTATTCATTTATCTTTCCTATGTAAGTTTTTAGTTTTAAAATAGCATTTTTGATGTATAAATGTAAACAATCTGTTTGTATTTTAGCTGATAACTTTATAAATAAGGCTATTATGTGTATATCAGTATATATTTACGCTTTGTTTCTCGTGGCAAGACCAAAAGGTTTACAAGATAATTAGTTACTGACCATTGGTTTTTCTTACTTTGTATCATACACTAATGGAAGTAGGGCAATTGTAAAAAGGAGTTATGATGAAAAAGAAAATCACCTTTCATGGAATGGATCATTCTGACGTGATGGAGAATTATATTAATGAGCAATTGGTAAAAATAGAGACGTTTTTAGAAAATGAGCGCACACCAGTCTTTATTGATGTAATTTTAGAGCCATCAAAACTTCATGAGCATCATCGCGTTGAATTACGCGTTAAAAGTCCTAATTATGATATGGTTTCAAACTATGAGCATGAGGGACAAAATTTTTATGATGTAATTGATCGTGTGATTGATGTTATGTACAAACGTCTGCGCGAAGAAAAACAACGTATTAAAAAAGATGATCGCAAAATGTGTGGGCGACATGATGCTTTTAAAAAGCAACGATAAAATTAAAGAGGCTGAAAAGCCTCTTTTTTAGTGATGCCCACAAGTGCAAACGGCTAATTGATACGTATGTGTTCCAGATGTTCCTATTATGGTTCCTATGCCTTCCAATGACAATCTATAGTTTCCATCTTTACATGTAGCACTATTGAAAATAATATTATTTTAAATAGTGTCTTTAGTAGAAGCGTTGTTTTTTTCTTGAAAGAATTAACAACCATACATAATAAAAAACCACCAATTGTTGAAATGGAGCAGGTTGTTATCAGGATTGGCATGTTATAGTTATCACTTTTATCATTTCCCGTAATTAATTGCGTTGTAAGTAACGATAATAACAGTAGACCTCTTTCGAAACTTGTAAATTACATATATAAGTGATTTTAAAAATTATTACTAATGTCATCCCGGACCCCGATCCGGGATCTTTTCCTTATAACTTTTTTCGAAGAATATTGATAACTTGTTTAACTTCAGAACCTCTTAAAATGAACTTTCAAACCATAAAGTATTTCTTTTATGCTAAATAATTGTACTTTTAATTTGAAGAGATCCCGGATCGGAGTCCGGGAAGACATAATTATTTTAGTTTGCTTAAAGTTTCTAAAGAGGTCTAGTATAGATTGTATGTATTTTTTCATTGATGTTTTTCCCTAAAAAATGCTTTATTTTATGTAATGTACGATAACTTATATCCATAAAATAAGCAAGTAAGTGTGCTTGCGCACAATATAATGCCAACAATTTTAGAGATATATGACCAAAGCGGTTGTATATTTTTTGCATGTACAAAGTACCATACTCCAATAATCAGTGATGTGCACGCAGTAAGATACATAGATGTTGCGGATGAGATATGTTCTGTGTAATACCAAATTCCAATTGTTGCATACATGCACAGGTATCCAAATCCGATGCAGCTTTCTTGTGCCCAGTCATGGATATAGGTGAGTAAATGTGATGTTTCGTATCGAATAATAACAATAAATAGAGGAATATTTATTGTTATTAAAAATAGTAACTGTACAAAATAAATGTTTTGATGCGAAGTTATTAAATATGGTATTGGATATACGCAAAGAGCTTGTAAGTATGCACATAAAATAGCTATTGATGATGTTTTGTAAAGCCAAAAAAATTTATTTTTTTGTATGTAATTAATAATATGCGTATGCCATTGTAATGTATAGGCAATAAATATAATAAGTGCGCATGAGTAGAATGTATGCATATACAAGGTTACATATTTTGCAATATGCGGTGCAATGTTAGTAATATGTTCAAAGCAACCATACAAAAAAAGTGCATAAAAGATTACAAATAAAAGTTTATAATACATATTATTGATAATTTTTTTTTGTAAAATAATGTGTGATGTTAAGAGTAGAGTTGGACATGCAAGTGGAGTAAAACATAGTATAAGCGCTATGAGCAACCACCAAATGAATAGTAATTCTTGGTATTCAGTCTTGAGGTAGTTGATGATAGCATGCAAATCTTGCCACCAGGTTGGAAAGTTAAAATTATTTTTTTTTCGTGCTAATGTATATTGTTGTTTCTTTTTTTCAATTGATATAATTGTTGTGTGTGATTCGGTAGGTTTGACTGTTATGGGAATAAATTGTTCTACAAATTTCTTTTTTGATTTTTGATAATATCGAATATATATGTGTGCATCATTAAACGGGTATGACTTGATAGAGATTTGTACAGAAATAGTAAATGATTTTAATAATACTAGTCTGTTTTCTTTAAAAAGAGTGTCGTATATTTTTTCAGGTTCTAGTGAAGTATTCCATTGTTTTAATTCAATTGCAGGATGATCTACAGAAATATTTATTGTGTCGTGATAGATATAGTCGTGTTTTTTTAACGGTATGTTGATGGTGCATGTGTGCGAAGAGTTTGTGTAAGAATTGATAGTATACGTAAACAGTAACAACGCAATTATATAATTTTTCATGTAAATATGATAGCATATTTTACAATAATTTATTACGTAAAATTGGATGTTTTGTGAAAAAAAAAGAAATTAATAAAAAACAAGAGAAGTGCTTACAATCATTACTTTCTCAAAATTCTCTTGTTGAAAAAATTATTTCAAAAATTAAAGATAATAATGGTATCGCGTTGCTTGTAGGTGGTGCTGTTCGTGATTTATTACTGAATCGGAAAACAAAAGATCTTGATATTGAAGTGCATGGACTTTCTATTGAGCAATTACAAACAATATTGGAATTATTTGGTCCGGTAAGTTTAGTTGGTAAATCATTTGGCGTGCTTCGTTTGCATAATCTTGATATTGATTGGTCATTACCAAGAGCAGATACGGCAGGCAGAAAACCAACTGTAACAATTGATCCATATATGAGTTATAAAGATGCATTTGCGCGTCGTGATCTGACGATTAATGCAATGGGTATTAATTTACATGACTATGAATTAATTGATCCGTTTGATGGTCAAAAAGATATAAAAAATAAAATACTACGAACGCCGGATGCGAATTTTTTTTTACAAGATCCATTGCGATTTTTTCGAGTTATGCAATTTATTGCACGATTTGACATGTATCCAAATCAAGAACTACAAAAAATTTGTATGGATATGGATATCTCCACTGTTTCTCGTGAACGCATTGAGCAAGAATTTCATAAAATGTTACTTAAATCAAAGCGTCCGTCATTAGGTATTAGATGGTTGAAAGATATTGGTCGTTTGAAAGAAATTTTGCTTGAACTTTATTCGTGTGTTGGTGTAAAGCAAAATGTTGATTGGCACCCAGAGGGTGATGTGTTTGAACATACCATGCAAACATTAGATGCAGCTGCAATTATTGCACAATCGTATAACAAAGAAGAAAAGAAATTATTGTTGATGTATGCGGTTTTGTGTCATGATCTTGGCAAACCAGAGACAACAGAAAAAATTAACGGTGAATACAAAAGTTTTGGACATGAAAAAGTCAGTGCGATCAAAGCAAAAAAATGTATGAAACGAATAACATATAATAAAAATCTTATTGATGGAGTAATTAAATTAGTTGAGTATCATACGCAGCCAATGCAATTTGTACAAAATAAAGCGACGCTTTCTGCATACAAACGTTTAGCGCAAAAATTAGCGCCGCATGCAACATTATCATTACTTGCAGATTTGGCATTAGCAGACAAGCGGGGTAGAAATCCGGATAATCAAATTCCTTTGACGGATTCGTTTGATGATATTAATCAATTTATTGAGCATGCAACACAGGCGCAGGTATTGCTTGATGTTGAAAAGCCCATTTTGAAAGGATCTGATATTATTGATATAGTCGAGCCTGGTCCTCGAATGGGGCAGTTGTTAAAATATGCATATCAAATACAGCTTGAGCGTGGCATTAAAGATAAAGATATATTAAAACAATTGATTATAGAATGGATGAAGGATCATTAGAGTTTTGTAATTTTTCTTCATATTGTTGATATAGTTTTTTGGTTTTTTTAAGTAGTTTTTTATCGGCTAAATCAATTGAGCAAGATGGTTCTAGTTTTAAGTATTTTTTGAGGGTTATTGTTTGTTTGTGATAGTTGGAGCGTGTATAGATAAGTTGTTTGTAAGTAATTCGGTTTTTTTTAGGTGAAAGTTTTTTAAGTAAAAAATTATATGCAACAATGATTGTTTCTCTTAATTCAAACATCGTGTTATTTTTGCGCTCAGGAAGTTCAGGTGAAATTAATAACATTTGGAACAATAAGTTTAAAAAATCTGCGTTTTTTTGGATATAACTATAATTTTCAGTTTTTTTCTGTCTTTTTTTAGGGGATTTGTTTTTAGAAGATTTATTTTTGGGATTATTTTTGTTTTTTGTTAGTTTTCTTTTGATAAGAATATTATTTGTTTCGTTTTTAAAATTTGATTGGCCTCCGCAAGTGTAACATATTTTCTTATTACAAGAGTCACAAGCATTATTTTTCGAAAGAAAGATGTACTCTAAAGGATTTTTTTTGGGAATGTATATGCGACTTCCTAGTGGAACAAGCAAATATGGATTGATTGTTTTTGGATTTAATGAGATTGTTGGATAATACTCGGATGTAAAAATGATTGTAGAGGATAATAAAACATAGAAGCAAAATTGTTTATAATACATTTATTAATCTCAAATTGTAAACTGATTAAAAATTTATGACACTATTAAGTATTTTATTTTTTTAATATAAATTTAATTTTATAATAAGTAAAGCATAAATTATTGTTTTTGTAAGTTTTTATTTTTTTTGGTTTTAATATTATGATCTTTTCTTGTGTTATACAATTGGTGCTAATGTTTATACAGTTATCTTCAATAACATACTTAGAAGTATCTTCAAAATATTTATCTAAAAAATGGCTATATTCTTTTTTAGTTAAAAAAACGCTTGTAATAAGTTTATTTCTTTTTTTTTCTATCTCAACAGGGTCATGCAAGGATATAGGTTGTATGTTTTTGCGAATAAATGGACAAATTCTATGTTTTAAAAAAACTTTAGAATTTTGTATTTTTAAAGCATTACATAATATTTCAACTTTTTTGTATGCGTATTTAAAATTTTGGTAATCTTCTGAAGAAGGAGTCTTTAGATTGTTAACGTGCATAATAGTATCTATTTTTTTAGTTAAATATTTTCTTGTAGGAGTATTGAGAGGTTTGAGTGTAAGTATGTTGTTGTGATAAAAAGATACTATAACTACAATTTTTATGTATGTATTTATTTTCATTTCGTATTCTTTTATATATTTACTTTATAGTTTGCAATATGTAGTATGCAATATAATGATTGATAAATAAAAGGAGAAGGTTTTGGAGTTACACTTAATTGCATTAATTTCTCAATTAGATGGTATTACCACTGTTGTTTTATTTATTTTGTGTGCACTTTCAATGATTGGATGGGCACTTTTTTTATACAAAACGGTGTTATTTTTTTTAGAAAATCGACAATTTGTTAATTTAAAGAGAGATTTAAAATTAGTAACCACTGATGCACAATTAAGTATATTTGCTCAAAATTATACATCTACAGTCGCTGGTAATTTTCTTACAAAAATTATTTCTTATGTAAAAATTCATAATGATCAACAAAACTCTCTTTATGAATATAATGAATATGTTATTGATCAACTACTTGCAGAACAAGAATCGTATATTTCTTTTTTGACAATGAGTGCAGCAATAGCGCCATTAATCGGACTATTTGGAACAGTGTGGGGGCTTGTGAATTCATTTATGTCAATTGGTATCCAACAAAGTGCTGGTATTGCAACTGTTGCACCTGGAATTGCGGCTGCGTTAATCACAACACTTGCCGGTTTGTGTGTTGCAATTCCTGCAGTTGCGCTTTCAAGTTGTTTATATGCACAAGTGCGTGGTATTGAAAAAAAATTACAAAATTTGTCAGAGGTAATTACAATGCAAAAATATTCTATATTGAAATTGAGTCATAAAAAGGAGGTACAATGCGCATCCGTACACGCAGAAGGCGAGGAAAGTCAGACGTCGATGTCTCATTGACACCGCTTATTGATACTGCACTTACGTTACTTATTATTTTTATGATAGCAACGCCAATGATGCAAAATTCAATTCGTATTAATTTGCCAAAAGGAAAAGTAAAGGACGATTCAATTCAAAAAGAAAGTACTTTTGTTGTGTATATTAATGAAGGTGAACAATTTTTTGTAGGGCAAGATCAAATTGAACGTGGAGAGCTTATTTCAAAATTGACAGATATAGTCAAAAAAGATAACGAAACAATTTATGTAAAAGCTGATCAATCAGTTTCATACGGGATTGTACTTGAAATGGTTGATGAAATTAAGATGATTCCAGGAGTTGCATCTGTTGCACTTGCAACGCAAATACAAGGCCCATAAGCCATGTATTATACAAATTGTCAACAAGAGTTGTTGTAGTTGATTTATTACTATAATAGTGTATAATATTCAATTAGAAAAACTAGTAAATAAACTCGCATGATCGCGAGTTTTTATCATAACACAGGTGTAGTTAAATATATGAAAAGAAATAAAAAATTTTTTTCTCCAGAAACATTGAGAAATATTATTATTGCAGGACTTATTTGTGTAGTTTCTTTGGCCGTTTTGTATAAATTAACTGAATGGTCTCGGGGTATTGATATTATTACTTATTCGGACTTTTTGGATAAAGTTGAGTCTGGTCAAGTGAAAAAAGTGATTGTTTCTGGTCAAGAAGTAAGCGGTCTTCTTGAAAATGGTTTAAAAATACAAACAGTATTGGCTGAAACTGATTCTAATTGGAACCTTTTTCGTAAAAATGCTGTAGATGTTACAGTTGAGCCGGCTGGTGGAGAATTTCCGTATTGGATGATTTTTCCGTTTGTATTGTTGATAGCGATTCTTGCTGCGGCATGGTTCTTTTTTAAACAAAAAGGTGGTTTTGGCGGCGGTGGTGGCGGCCCGGGAAATATTTTTGGAATGGGTAAAAGTCGTGCAAAAATGTTTTTACCATCTCAAATAAAAGAACGATTTACTTCTTTTGCTGGTGCTGCTGAAGCAAAAGAAGAAGTTGCAGATGTTGTTGATTTTTTGAAAAATCCTAAAAAATATAAAAAACTTGGTGCAAAGATTCCAAAAGGCCTGTTATTAATAGGTGAGCCGGGTAATGGTAAAACATTATTGGCTCGTGCAGTTGCAGGTGAGGCTAATTGTCCATTTTTTGCAATTAGTGGTTCTGATTTTATTGAAGTTTTTGTAGGTGTAGGTGCAGCTCGTGTACGAGATTTGTTTGCACAAGCGCGTAAACATGCGCCTTGTATTGTTTTTATTGATGAAATTGATGCGGTAGGTCGTCAAAGAGGTAGTGGTCTTGGTGGTGGCAATGATGAACGAGAGCAAACTTTGAATCAATTACTTTCAGAAATGGATGGATTTGAGACTGAAAAAAATCCAATTATTGTGCTTGCAGCAACCAATAGACATGATGTTCTTGATAAAGCATTATTACGTCCTGGGCGTTTTGATCGTCAAGTAATGGTTCCATATCCGGATTTACAATCACGAGAACAGATTTTAGATGTACATGCAAAAAAAGTAAAAGTTTCGTCTGAAGTTGACTTGAAAAAGATTGCACGTGGAACACCAGGATTTTCTGGTGCTGATTTGCAAAATCTAATTAATGAAGCAGCTATTATTGCATCAAAAAAAAATTTAAAAGAAGTTACTGTTGAAGAATTTGAGCAAGCGCGCGATAAATTAATGTTAGGAAAAGAAATTAAAAGTATTAGGTTAACAGAAGAAGATAAAAAGTTAATTGCATATCACGAGGCAGGTCATGCATTGGTACGTTTATTATTACCAAAATATTCTGACCCTCTTCACAAAGTTACTATAATTCCACGCGGTCGTACATTAGGTGTTACTCATTCAATGCCAGAACGCGAAAAATATATTAGCACAAAAGAAGAAATGGAAGCTTCTATTTTGTCTGCACTAGGTGGTCGAGCTGCTGAAGATATTCAATTCAATCAATTAACAACTGGTGCGGCCAGTGATTTTTATGCTTCAACTGATATAGTTCGCTCTATGATTTGTGATTATGGAATGAATGAAAAACTTGGACAGGTAATTTATAAGCAACGTGGTGAATATATCTACTCAGAGGAGACAGGGAAAGTAATTGATGAAGAAGTCAAACGCATGGTTGAGATGTATTATCAGAAAGCAAAAGATTTATTACAAAAAAATAAAGATAAACTTGATACGCTTTCTGTTGCATTACTTGAAAAAGAGACGTTATACGCAGCTGAAATTTATGAATTACTTGGTATTGAATCTCGCGAAGGGCATTTGTTACATTAATTTAACCCCAAAAAGTTAAAAATTTTGTAGGGGTCCCAAGTATTTTGTTAAGATTAAAATTAACTATTATTGAAAAATATATCCTCGATGAATAAAAATCGGGGATTTTCTTTGGGGTTAAGATGAATTATCAATCAATTGATTATGAAAAACTCTGTGTAATTGTAAAAGATGCAGGAAAATTATTACTTACATTTTATAATGGGTCATTTCAAGTACATAAAAAAAGTAAGTATGCAATGTACACCGATGCAGACATTGCAAGTGAGAAATTTCTAAAAAAAGAACTAACCAATCTTTTTGATTGTGGCGTTTGGGCAGAAGAATCAGGAAAAACAGAAAATGGTAACTATTGCTGGGTTATTGATCCGCTTGATGGTACTGCTAATTTTGCACGCAAGCTGCCATATTTTTGTGTTTCTGTTGCGTTAACGCACAAAGATGTTCCGGTAATCGGTATTGTATATCAACCGATAACTGATGAACTATTTTTTACGATTAAAGGTGAAAAGCCAACGTGTAATGGTGTTGAAATTGCAGTGACAAAAAAAAATAATTTTTCTGATACTATGCTTGGAGTTTCCTCATGGGGAAATATTAAGGAATATCATGTTACTGAAATACTTAAAAAACGAGCTGTAGTTCGTCGCCATGGCGCAATTGCACTTGATTTGGCATATGTTGCTGCAGGAAGATTGGATGCATTTTTTTATTCACGTGCATATTGGTGGGATGTTGCGGCAGGAAGGTTATTAATTGAATCTGCAGGTGGAAAAGTATCTTCTATTAAATCTATTTCAAAAAAAGGTGCAGTTACTGGTGGTATTGCTTCGGGTAAATCTTTATTTTCGTGTATTAAGTCTATGGTGTAAAATACTTTATTTTTAACGCTATTTTTTTCTATAATTAAACAAAAGAGTTTAATTTATAAAGGAGATAGATAGTGAAAAAAATAATATCGATGCTGTTTTTGTTTAATTTTTTGGGAATTGTGCAAGCGACAACGGTGAAGGTTGCCAATAATACGAATAAAAATATACATGTTACATTGTATCAACAGATAATTGGTTTAAAGCGGCCTTTAATGGATAGAGAAATTTTTGAAAATAGTTTTTCTAATTTTGAAATTATTTTTGAAAATATAGTTCTTTTTGTTGTTAAGGATATTTCTAATGATGTTACCTATCGTGTTAATTTGAATATTAATACATCTAAGATTGATTTAAAGACTGTTCAATTTATAATTACTGAAAGTAATGGGGCATTTGTTTTTACGTATGTTGATCAAAATGGCAATAAAAGTAATCTCGTATCTGGTATAGTGGAAAAAACAAAGAAGATAATTTGATATTGTATGCAATTGCAATAACTGATATTTCTGGTACTATAAATGATGAACAATCTATATATTGACACAAACTTTTCAAATTATAAGGTTATTACGCAATGGCAAGAATATGTGCAGTATGTGACAAACGACCACGAGCGTCTATGTCAGTAAGTAAAGCTCACAATCGTATAAAACGTTGGTTGTACCCAAATGTTCACATCACTCGTTTTACACTTAAAAGTGACCCTAAAGGCCGTGTGCATCGTGCAAAAGTATGCACAAAATGTGTAAAGGCTGGAAAAATTAAAAAAGTTATCTAATTTTGATGTTTTAAAATTACAAGGTTGAAAAAATATGCCAAATATAAAGTCTGCAAAAAAACGTGCAAAACAAGCTCTTGTACGTCATGATCGCAATAAAGCTCGTAAATCAGCTTTGCGCACAGAAATTAAAAAATTTCATACAGCACTTGAGGGTAATAATGTTGAGGGTGCAAAAATTTTGCTTTCTTCAATTACTGCAATGGCGGCACGTGCAAAAAATAAACATGTGATGCATAGAAATACGGTTTCGCGTACAGTAAGTCGTTTGGCTAAAAAGCTTAATAAATCTGCGTAAAATATCAATCGCGCTTAACATTAGTATATCTAAAAGTATGTCTAAAGAATTTTAGAAAATTTTAGTTTGTCGTCGTCCCGTACTTGATACGGGATTTTTTCCTTTAAAAAAATAGTTAAATTGTAAAATATTGCGTTATGTATAATTTTTTGTTGAGTTAAAATATTTAAAGGTTTTAACTTCTTTAACATAAAATATGAAAAGATCCCGGATCGTAGTTCGGGAAGACATAAAATGTCACAGTAATTAAAAAGCCCCCATAATTGCGTGGCAAGATAATCAATCTAAAGTTCTGTGGTATTGATATTCTTTCGACCAATCACCGCTTACAAGTACAACTTTATACGTTTCTTTTGTATAGTCCCAATCAGGGCTTATGTATGATCCATCGAGCATATAGCCATTGTATAATCCATAGAGGAGAGAACCATATTCTTTATGCGTGCTTTTTTTGGATACTTCACGTATCAAATTGTTGAAATATGTATCAAAACTACTACAATTGCCAGTATTTTTCGCTTGTTCTCGCCTTGCTATTAAGCATTTGTTTTTTTCCAAAGTTTTCATTGTTTTAAGAATTTTTTTTCTCAAATATTGACAATATTCCAAAGGACCATTACTATACCTACAATCATGGAAGCCGTATAGATTATTGTGTTTTATAAATTTTTCTACTTCTTCTTTAACTTCATTTTCTTCTTTTTTATGAAATTTTGTATATAAATTTTCATTTTCTTCAGCATGAAATTTTTTAAATGGCGAAAAATATGCCAAACTAGCAAATAACCCACTAAACATTGAAGTGTTTTTAAAATTTGTAAACAAATTACCAAGCTTTACTGCTTGTGTATTTTGTCCAATAGCTAATACAGTCAAAACTGTGAATAGTACTGTTTTTTTCATTATTGATCCTTTCATAATATCCTCCAGATCATGATTATTAAAAATATATTGTTATTATAACTATTTTTAGTATACCCCATCCCGCAAA
>SDBS01001202.1_pt1 | contig 26442 bp, 22 predicted proteins | sample 2277091 | NCBI WGS metagenome assembly SDBS01 (sample SAMN10404972, study PRJNA504765) | marine sediment metagenome | isolation source: marine sediment core GS10_PC15, 163 cmbsf | place: Arctic Ocean: Southern Knipovich Ridge | collected 2010
GATCCTGCGCGCCAACCTCGATGCGGCGCGGGAGGTCGCCCGGCAGATTCGCCTGCGCGATCTCGGCGGGTTGATCGTCATCGATTTCATCGACATGATGCATTTTGACAACCGCCGCCGGGTGTACCAGGAGTTTAAAGATGCGTTCCACGATGATCGGGCCAAGCACTCGATCGCGACGATATCCGATTTCGGTTTAATCGAGATGACGCGCCAGCGGATACGGCCGTCGTTGATGCAGTCGCTGTCCGACCCCTGCCCGATCTGCGAGGGACGCGGGCGGGTGCTCTCCAAGGACACGATGAGTTTGAAACTCGAACGCTGGTTTGCGCGGGCCAAAATCGCCATGGACCTCAAGAAATTCAAGTTAGTCACCCATCCGAGCTTTGCGGAGTACCTGGCCGACCCGGAGGAAAAGCGGCTGGAGAAGTTGGCCAAAGTGGTCAAACTCAAAATCGAACTGGACACCAGCGAGGCACTGGCCCCAGACAAGTATCAGGTATTCTCGGTCGAGGACGGTATCGAACTCACCGAGATGTTCGCGCAACGAGGGGGCAAGGTGAAAGTGTAAATAACGATGTGCAAGACTGGGTGGTTCCCACCCACTATGTCATTCCGGCCTTGAGCCGGAATCCAGAGGTTCAAGTGGAGAGTCCTGGACCCCGGCCTGCGCCGGGGTGACAAAACAGGGGGCGGATGATGAATATTCCGTCGGGTGGCCGCGAGCGGTGAGCGCGGTTTACTAAGACCTGTTTCCTTTGCGGAACCCCGATCCTCTTAACAACTCGGTCTATGTTGGCTTTGCCCGTCGGTTGATTTCGGACACCTTATCCAAATTCTATCGGAAAACGCCAGGTGCCTAACAGCTTGCTGTGGGATAAGATTCAACAGTAGATGTGAGACGGACAATTACACTATACTTCATATCAATTTGTAATGAGTCCCAACCCACCGCAAGCGGATGGGGCACCCGGCTGAAGCCCAGGCCACCCGACCAACCAGCGGTCAAGATATTATTAGGATCCTAGGAATAAATCCGGGACCTGCGGCAAAGCCAGCCATTGCGCGAATTTGTTATATGTCTTGCCGACTTTTTGGGCCATTTCAATTCCCTTTTTCGCGCCCTTAATTGCCTTATGATAATCGGAGTTCTCATCATTGACTTTTTCCAAGAACCGACGCATTTTATTCATCGGTTTCTTCAAATCTTTTTCATCGTTTTCCGCGCTGACTTCATCCAGGCTGTCTTCGATCCGATTGAGTTCCTCTATTAATCCGGGATCAACATCTACTATCGCCTCTTTCAATTTTGCATAATCATCCTGGATGGCGGGCAAATCTATTTTAATGTCAACAGTAGCCGTTGCCTTCGACTCGCTCACCGCCTTAGCTTTGGCTTCCGCTTTAGCGCCTTCAACATAAATACGGGGTGCAAAGTGAATACCTTTTCCGCGCTCATCTTTCATTCGTTCATCCTCGTCAATAATTACATCGCTAATTAAAGAAAGCACCTCCACATCTTTAATTCTGCCGACTCTGCATTTTATGTGTTTCTCAGCTTCTTGCTTATACTGCCTCAGTTCTTCATAGTCAAAGAAATGTGGTTCTTCTTTTTCAATGCATTCGGGGCAATTGCAGGGGACCATTTCGTGTGGTATCAGGTTCTCATACGAATCATGTAGCTCTTTTACTTCTTTGCGAAGAATGGCCAGTGTTTCTAGACGATCAGGGCCGGCAATCCTTATTTTCAATACACCTTGATTGAAATATTCGACAATTATCGCCCGGCTGTCACCGATGCGCAGTTCAACCCCGCTTTTCCATTGGAGCCTGTTATAGATATACCTGTTCAACCGGACGATCATCCGGGATATTATCGCCTTGGGTATAAAATCGTAACGATACTCAAAACGCAGTAACCCCTTTTCTTTGGCTTCCTCGCCGCCCCAATAATCTTTATCGGCGGCCGATTTCTCGGGCAACAATTCAGGAATGATGTATTTTTGAGTAGTCCCGATCTCGTAGCAGAGCTCGAAGTTGAGCATCAATTGCAACAATTCTCCGTATTTGTCCCGATACTGTTCCTCATGCCACGCTCTCCCGAGATCACTGTTATCAAACTCACCCCCGTCGCCGACGATTGTATTATCAAACAATATCTGGTACACCGCTTCCGTGGCCCAACGCGTATTCAGGATAATGGTGTTACGCAATATCCGGTCTCGTTGAAAATGCAGAATTACTCCCAAATCGTGGAGAAACTCGCTTATGTATCCTGCCTTTTCTTCATCTTCTATACCGTTATGCCGGCAAATCTCTAAATAGTCTTTATATACAATATAGTTCTGCTTTTTCGCCTCAGCTTCCAGGGCTTCGCGTATCCTAACCCAATTTCTGGGAATCGGGTCCTTGCCAACGTGCTCTAAATCCCTCAGATATTGTTGGACCGCGGAGGACAAATCGGCAAGGCCCGCATTATTTGCTAGATTGACATCATAGACGTGTTGTACGCTCTTAAATGTCTTTAAGATATTCTCCGGCACGTACTTTTTATACTTATACTTTTCATTCTGAACAATCAATACCGGGCTTTTGCCGCTGAGTAACTCCAGAATATTCAGCCAATAATAAAAATCGGTATCCTCTTTGCGGTTATCGGCCACCACGATATAAAGCGAGCGCTTGGTCAGAAAGTAACGATGCGTAGCATGCATGATCTCCTGTCCACCAAAATCCCATATATTGCATTGAAAGCGGATATTTTCCGTATAACGGAACCGCCATGTTTTAACATCAATCCCTTTGGTCATTGGCTCTTCCGGATTCAATTTATAGGCCGAATTTAACAATTTCTCAGCCAAAGAGGTTTTACCAGCCCCTGGTTCGCCCACCAGAATGAGTTTGGCCTCATAGACAAATTGTTCTCCTTGCGCAGTCAACTCTTCAAAATAATTCCGGATTCTTTTTATGTTATCCTTAGCGGTCGCGATTTCCTGAGGGGGCTGCTTGAGGGGATTATCAGCTACACTTAAGTGTTTTAGGTTTGTCAGGTGTATTATTTCCTGGGGGAGTGTATTGATATTATTATGCCGCAGATCAAGACGCGCTAATTCCGTCAAGTACTTAATTTCCGGTGGCAGCGTGCTCAAATTATTATCATACATAGATAATACTGTCAATTGCGACAGGTGTTTGATTTCGGGCGGAAGTGTTTTTATACTATTCGTTGTCAAATATAATTCAGTTAATGACGTTATGCCCATGACTACCGGGGGGATTGTGTTCAGGGCATTCTGGCCCAAATACAATACAGATAATTCTGTTAAATGTTCGGTTTCAGGCGGGAATATATTAAGTTGATTTTCATGAAGACTTAGAGTAACCAACTTATTGAATTTCAAAATAGTAAGGGGAAATGTTTTTATGCGTAGATTATCCAATCCTAAATGGGTTACGTATCCTAGGGAATTAACTTGAAACACGGCCTTCGTTTCAAATTCGAAATCGATATCATCCGACTTCTTTAACTTAACCCCAATCTCTTTTGCCAATTCCTTAATAAGTTCCATATCGCTAGGCATGATCACCCCTTCTCAGCTATATATTTTGCCCCACACGCTGGTTCTAATACAAAGCAGCTTTAAAATCCCGACAACATGTCGGAGGACTAGCGAGGACCGCGACTTTACTCCGCGCCACACAACCTTTTGATTGAAAAGATCAATCTCTCGCACTTCCATTGAATCACTCCAATGCCACAAAAATATAGATATTCCATAACGAATATGTCAAGCAAAAATATGGCAGAATTGGGATGTTTCAGAAAAGCCCAATATACAGCAAGGGCGCACGGCCGTGCCCCTACCGAAATCTGATCAAATTTGTCATTAACCGGCCTAAAAACCCAGGCCCATTTTCTCGGTCAGCACTTGCGCCAACTGGCCGCTGGCCACGCGGTATTGCTCCATAGAATCGCGCTCGCGGATGGTTACCGTCTGGTCCTCTGAGGTCTGGCCATCGATGGTTACGCAAAACGGGGTGCCGACCTCGTCCATCCGACGATAGCGGCGACCGACCGCTGACTTTTCATCATAGAAGCATTTGAAATGCTTTTGTAAGTCGGTGTAGATTTTCCGCGCGACCTCCGGCATCCCGTCTTTTTTGACCAGCGGGAAAACCGCGACTTTGATCGGCGCAATGATCGGGGATAGTCCGAGCACCACCCGTTTATCGTCACGGACGATTTCTTTCCGGTACGCGTCAACCAGACAGGTGAGCATCGTGCGGTCCAGCCCGGCGGAGGTTTCGATGATATACGGGATATACCGTTCCTTGGTCTGATCGTCAAAAAACGACAGATCGACCCCGGTGGCCTCCTTATGGCGGCTCAAATCAAAATCGGTGCGGTTGTGGATTCCCTCTAGTTCCTTCCAGCCGAAGGGGAATTTGAATTCGATATCGTAGGCGGCTTTGGCGTAATGCGCGAGTTCATTCGGCCCATGCTCGTGAAATTGCAGATTTTCTTCTTTGATGCCGAGCGCCAGGTACCAGTTGAACCGTTGTTCTTTCCAGTAGTCAAACCATTTCCGGTCTTCACTGGGATGGACGAAAAATTGCATTTCCATTTGCTCGAATTCGCGCGAACGGAAAATGAAATTGCCCGGCGAAATTTCATTGCGAAACGCCTTGCCCACCTGCGCGATACCGAACGGGATTTTCTGGCGGGAGGGGCCGAGGACATTGAGGTAGTTGACATAAATCCCCTGCGCGGTTTCCGGACGGAGATACACCACCGAGGCCTTATCCTCCACCGGCCCCATAAACGTCTTGAACATCAAATTGAACTGCCGTGGTTCGGTAAACTCGCCGCCGCAGTTGGGGCAGACCTCGGTTTCCAACGTATCGGCGCGAAACCGTGACTTGCATTTTTTGCAGTCAACCAGCGGGTCGGTAAACCCATCGACATGACCGGAAGTGACCCAGACCTGCGGATGCATCAAGATTGCCGCGTCGATACCCTCGATATCATCACGCGCCTGGGTCATGCTCTTCCACCAGAAATCACGGATATTGCGCTTGAGCTCGACCCCCATCGGCCCCATGTCCCAGCAGGAATTCACCCCGCCGTAAATTTCCGATGATTGAAACACGAATCCCTTGCGCTTACACAGGGAAACCAACTGCTCCATGGTGTCGTCTTTGGCAGGTTTTTTACCCACGAATCCTCCCTACGGCCGTTTTCCCGGTTGGGCCATGCGGCGGACAAAATCAAGCGATTTCAACCGCCCGCCGCCCAGATGATACCCATAAAACGATTCAGTAACTTCAATTATTTCATCAACCACCGACGGCGGTGGACATTGCCCGTTTTCCCACTCTATCGACCCGTTGACGGCATTTCTTATTCGCTCGTAGGCGCTGGGGGACAACACCTGATACCGCGACCCCTCGGTGGCGCAGCGGCGGCAGATCAGACCGCCACCGGCCTGGTCAAACATGACTTTTTGCCCCTCACCAGGTTCCCGGCCGCATACGCGACAGGTATCAATGGCCGGCCGATACCCCAGACAACCCAACGCCACCAGAAGATACTCATAAAAACCCAGGGCCAGGCGGTTACCGGTCAGTTTTTGCCAGCGGTGGAAATTGAATACCGTCCATTCAAATAATTCGTCGTTGGCTTCCTCAAAGGTGTGCCGTTCCAAAAACTCGACCGCCGCGAACCCGTAACCGGCGCGTTCGGGATCGGCATACAACCCGCCGAAGGGGTTCAGCAAGTGACATTGCGCCAAAAGTTGCAGACCTTCATGCTGCTTTTTATAGATGACCGCCTCCACCAGCGAGAACGTTTCCAGATGCCCCCAAAACTTCGCCTTGGGTCGCATTGCGCCCTTGGCCAGGACCGAAATCCGGCCCCATTTTCGCGTGTAGAGGTGCGCGATCTTGGAAGTTTCGCTCCATTTCTGCGTCTTTAAAACGAGCGCGTCGGTTTTCTCGGGACCGGCCATAGGTGGGAAAATAACAGCGGGACGAGTACAACACAAGCACCGGATGAAAACTACTTGCCGTCCGCGGGCGAGGATTCCAAATAGATAATTTCATCGGGCCGCGACAGACCATATTCCTCGCGGGCGATTTTTTCGATATAACTCGTATCGCTTTTAAGTCCGCGGCGAGCATTTTCCAGCCGGACGATCTCGGCGTTTAATTGCCGATCCTCGGCCCGCAGTTCATTTTGTTCCTGATAAAGACCGACCAGGCGCATAAAGCCGGTGGGCCCAACCGCGAAGGCATATACCAATAATGCAGCCAAGGCCAGCTTGACGACAACAATCATCCGCCGCCGGTTGGCGTTGCCAAAATGATCCGCGCGGCGGCGAATACTGGCCAGCAGGTCGGGGATGACGACCTTTCCCTTACGGCGATTTTTGCGGTTCCTGCGTAAAGCCATGCATTTACCCATTTGCGCGCGCAAAGATGCCAATGCCCGGATATATTGCCGTATCGCCCAGCATCTCCTCGATGCGCAACAATTGATTGTATTTGCAAATGCGGTCGGTCCGGCAGAGCGAACCGGTCTTGATCTGGCCCGCGCCGGTGGCCACCGCGATATCGGCAATAGTCGTATCCTCGGTTTCACCGGAACGGTGAGACACTACGGAAGTAAAACCGGCCCGTCGGGCCATATCGATAGTGTCCAGCGTCTCAGTCAGCGTGCCGATCTGGTTGAGCTTGATTAAAATGGAATTGGCTGCCCGCTGTTCGATCCCCTGCCGGAGTCTGCGAGGATTGGTGACAAACAAATCATCGCCGACGATTTGGATTTTATCGCCCAATTCGGCGGTCATCTTCTGCCAGGATTCCCAATCATCCTCGGCCAACCCATCCTCGATCGAAATAATGGGATAACGCTCAACCCAATCTTTGTAGAACTCCACCATCTGCTCACCGGAGAGTTTCTTGTTTTCACCCGCGAGAACATACAATGAGTTTGTGGCATCGAAAAACTCCGTGGACGCTGGATCAAGGGCGAGGTAGATATCCGCGCCGGGTTTGTAACCGGCCGTTTCAATGGCTTCCAGGATGATTGTTACCGCTTCCTCGTTGGATTTTAAATTCGGGGCAAAGCCGCCCTCGTCACCGACTGCGGTATTATATCCCTTGCCGGCGAGGACCTTCTTAAGATGATGAAACACCTCGGCGCCCATGCGCAAGCCCTCGGAAAATGAATCCGCCCCTGCGGGCACGATCATAAATTCCTGGATGTCGACATTGTTGTCGGCGTGCTTACCGCCGTTTAAGACATTCATCATCGGTACCGGCATGATCTTGGCATTCGGGCCGCCGAGATACGCGTACAACGGCAAACTAAGGAATTCCGCCGAGGCATGCGCCACGGCGAGTGAAACGCCCAGGATAGCATTGGCGCCGAGATTCGATTTATCTTCGGTGCCGTCCAGTTCGCGAAGAAAGCGGTCGATTTCGGGTTGATCCAAACTTTCCAGAAAACTTTCGGTCAGCGGGGGACCGATCTTGTCGTTGACATTTTCCACGGCTTTGAGCACGCCCTTGCCTAAAAAACGCTCCTTGTCGCCGTCCCGCAACTCCAGCGCCTCATGCGCGCCGGTGGATGCCCCTGAAGGCACTGCCGCGCGACCCAGGGTTCCATCCTCAAGTCCCACTTCAACTTCCACTGTCGGATTTCCGCGCGAATCCAAAATCTCCCGCGCCTGACATAACGTAATCGCCGGCATTCTTCCTCCCTTTTTCGTTAACCGGGAAATTCGCCCCCCCGTTTAACACACGGCAAAATACATGGCCAAAATCCCTGGTCAATATTTTTCTTTACTCAAAATTCACCAGAATAAGAAAATCCCGGCGGCGAAAATCGTGGTCAGCATATTCACGGCATTATTGTCGATTCCCGGGACGCCGGCAATGCGGCGGGCCGGTTCGCCGCAGTGTCTGTTTAGATCGGTAAATTTGCCGCAAGTATTACAGCGATAGCGCATTTGAACTGTCGCCCCGAGGATGGAATCGACCCAACCCGCGGCAAAGGCCCAGAGCGTGAGAATCACGAGGGCTCGCCCCAGTGAAATATCAATTCCCGGCAGTAATAACACACCAACCAAAGCCGTACAAACCGCGCCCGCCAGACCGGCTGTTGTCCCGACCAGACTGACTGCCCCGGAAATACCGGCGTCGACGCGCCGCAGGGTCCGCAGGTCAAACGGCCGCGCAACCAGTGCCCGCCCGATCTCGGAGGACCAGGTATCGCCGGTCATCGCCGCCAGGGCACACAACGCGGCATACAACCATCGTCCGTCCCCGGATACCCCTGCAATCACTGCACAAACGGCCGCAACAGCGCCATTGGCTCCCACCTGTCGCAGATCCCGCGCGACACCATTCTCGACCGGTGGGCGACAGATGTCCACATCTGCCCCTCGGTCCCCGTTTGCGTCATCGCGAGTCCGCCACGGTGGACGTGGCGATCTCCTCCTCGCCGACCACCTGGTTAACAACGATGAGGTCACAAAGAAAAACACCAGCGGCACCGCCAAACCCCATCTTCCCCCAGCCCAAATACACCCGCCAATAACACAGGCGGCTACGGCTCCACCCCGCGTTAAAAACCCCCGCCAAAATCCCCACGCGGCGATACCGGCGGCGACGGCAAATCCCCAAATTACTTCAGACATGAACACATTATGCAGAATTTTATCGTGCAGGATAATGAAATTTTAATTGCATATCCTGCGGGTTGAGAATAACATATGTATTGAAACCCGATGCGGCTACTGGTTAGCAGACTTGGGGCTCAAAGATTTGTAAGGCAAGTTATGACTGAAAATAATGTGAAATATTTCCTAAACTCGGATGATCCGCTATCACCAGAGGCGTTCGAGTTTCTCCTGCAATATCATGAGGAGGATTCTCTAATCGATTATAAGAAAACTATGGATATAAAGTGTGATAAAGACTGGCTTGAACTCACCAAAGATATAATGGCTTTCGCAAATACGGAGGGAGGGTATTTGATTTTCGGGGTAGAGAATGCCACATACAATATCGTTGGTATTGATCAGGAACTCGCTGAGTTCCTTTGCGATGCAAGTGAGATGATGAAGAAGGTCAACAGATTTATTGAGCCACCAATTACTCTTTTGAGAAGCAAATCCCATACACATAAAGGGAAAATATTGGCGGGCGTACTGGTACCGGCATCAAAGAACAAAACACACATTATCGCAAAAGACGGAGTATTCGAATATCCTAGTGGGGGACAAAAGACCGTACTTCATAAGGGGACTTTATACGTGAGGAAAAGTGCCGGTAATCATCTAGTCGATTCAAGGGATTTGGATGATATAATTGGAAGAAGGTTAGGAGATTTCAAAGGAACCTTACTTGATAACATTGCTAGAGTTGTTGAAGCCCCTGCGAAGAGCGAAGTTTTTATTATGTCACCCGATCCTTCGGCTAAGACTAATAAACGTTTCATCATTGATGATGCCCCTGATGCAATTCCGGTAAAGGGTATGGCGTTTTCGGTAACCCCGGATACTCCTGAAGAAGAAATCGCGGCGTGGTCCGCCATACGAAAAGGAGATGAAGATGCTTTCCCCCCTCGAGCAACGATTTGGCATTGGTACGACAAGAGAATGCAACTAAAACTATCCGACAGCCAACGTCTTGAAGTGGCCAAAATCTGTCTTTTGGCGGAGGTGCCAGCGTTCTATTGGCTACGTGGACTCAGTTCAGAAGATATACTGAATATGTTGTTCGATGCGATTTTAAATAGGCCTTCTATTTTCAAATCAAGAAACATCCTAGCTACAGCTGCTTTTCTGGGCGAAGGTGCATATAGCTCGGTTTTGAATAGACTAGGTAAATACAAGAAAAGAATCGCGCCAAGTTTGTTGCGGTTCCCGCCCGCGGGGCCTCGGTCTTCATTTTTTGAAGACACCATTCGAAATAAACGAACGAGAGAATACCATAATAATGAAATCGCCTTCCGCGCCAAATTAGAATCCGAATTAAATGCCATTACGGGAAGCGTCGGTGAAGAAAACCTTAAACATCCGCCATATGATAAACGCTCTTCTGCGATGGCCATCGACTGTTACCTATACGCACAGGACGATAAATACAAATAAATGGCTGAGATTGATTCGTAGGATGGGCGATGCCCACCATTGCATAATCTTCGTACTGTATCAAACGGTGGGCGGTGCCCACCCTATGTTTTTATTCCCCGATTCCGCAACCGTTCATGTTCCCAGGTCGGGAAATTCGCGGGGGGATGGACGATCTCATTTTCCGGTTTGCGGACTAATTGCGCGGCGTCACTCGGGCATTCGGTGACACACAAGCCGCAACCAATACAACGGTTGCGATCGACGACCGAGGAACCGTCGCTGGCGGAAATGGCATCGACCTGACAACGCTCGCGGCACGTACCGCATTCCTCGCATTCATCGGGATCAATGGCGGCGTAATAGTTGGCGTAAGCTACCGATTTTTCAATACCCCAATCGGTAATCCCGCGCAGGATGGTGCAACAGCAACCGCAGCAATTGCAAACATACCCCAAACCCTCAATGACATTTCTCACCGTATGTACCAGCCCGACTTTTTCGGCTTTGTCGAGCAGGGCAATGGCTTGCTCGCGTGAAATATCATCAGCGCCCGGTTCCCCACCGGCCATTTTGAAACTCAGGCAAATCTTGAGGGGAAAATCGCAGCGGTGGCCGAGCTGCGCCCGCTGCACGCGGCAGATGCAATCCCGCACGCTGAACCGTTCGGCTTGCTCCAAAATCGCGCGCACATCATCGTAGGGCAATACCCATTCGGCATCGGTGGCCCCGTGGACCGGTATTACACGATGCAGGGCGGGTTGCGGTTTCATAATTCCCGCCGCGCCGCCATCGGTTAAATATTCCTCAATCAGGCGGGCCAGTTCCTCATCCAAATTCTGCAACTGCGATTCATAAATACCCACCACAAACGGGGCCAGCCGAAAACGCAGTTGCCGATTCTTCTTTTCAAACCATAATAGCCCGCGCCGGGCCATCGCGTTTAACCGGTTGTTGGCTTCTTCCTTGGGCAACCCGGCACGTTGGGCGACCTGATCGACCGGCTCCATTTCATGGCCCAGCTGGGCAGCCAATGCAGCTTCATCTGGGGAGAATATTCTGCGCAAAACCTGTATTTCGACATTGGACGGCGTCCGCGGAAAGCCATTGGGCAACCGATCCAGCGCAGCAGCGAGTTTTTCGTATATTGCCGCCGTCATTTATCTCCTCCTACAGCAACTGCCGGCGTTTGCGGAAGAACCATTCGCCGGAGAGCAGAACGATAATCGCGATGAGGAGCCAGGACTGGTTCCAGATCTCAATTTCGCGATGAATTGTGTAGGTCCGGGCGATGAAAGTCAGTGAATCCAGGACGGCGATGGGTTCGGATTCGTGATAATACCGGCCACCTGATTCGGCGGCGATTTCCCGCATTTGCAACTCATCCAACCCGTGCGCGGTTTTTTCCAACCCGACCAGTTCGACTTTTAGTTTCCCGCCGGTCAGCACCAGCGTGTCATTATCAATAATCGCGCGTCCGGCGTAGTTATATAACCCCGGCGGCAAACCAGTCAATGTTGCCTCGTAAAAGTCGCCCCCGCCGGGCGGGAGAAACACCGTGGCCGAATCAGCGGCGGCGGAAGACGTGTCCGGCCAGACCCGCGCGACGACCGACGCGCGCGACAGGAAATTATACCCGTCGTCATACAATAACCCACGGAGGCGGACCGGCTCACCCGAGGCGTAGATCTCCTTGTCGGCCGCGATACGTTGTTTCTCCAAATCCTCGGTGACCGTCAGCCAGCGCACCGCATATTCCAAAAATCTCCGGTAGTAGTCGATACCGTCGGGTTCGACCGAGCTGTTGAACGACCACCGCCACAGCGGGCCGCCGTTGACCAGCAACGCCTTTTCCCCCCGCTCGCTGAAGGTCCACACCAACGGGACATGACGTTTGTCCGGAGTATTCAAGTCCACCGGTTGGTAATAAAGCGGAATGGTGGCGCGGCGTTTCATATTATGAAATTGCCAGATCGCGGCGAAGGGTGGAAACGACTCAAATACTCGGCGTGACTCATCGGGTGTTTCCTCCAGCCGTAACAAGGGGTGCCGAATAAACCGGCCATCGACAAACAACGGGAACTCTCCCCGCTTCCAGACCGGTATTTGCAACAGGAAATCCAGCGGATACGGCAAATCCGGTCGCGCGCGGGAGAAAGTATTCTCGCCGAGCAAAACCATAATCCCGATCCCCGAATCGCGGATCTGCCCGACAATCGGCGCCCAGACCGATTTGAGCCACCGCTCATCGGGTCCGACAAGAATAATCGCATCGAATGGCAGCCATTCGTCAATGGTCAGGGGCTCGTTTTCCAGCAGGTTCCGGCCCTGGGGACCATGCAAGACCGGCACAATTTCAAGCCGTGGAATCCCGGCCAGGGCCCGGCGCAAAAACGAAAATTCCCAATCGGGGCGGAAACCATAGAGCAAAACACGGGTTTTCTCCTTGAGCGCCTTGATAAAAAACGAGCGGCCGGCTTCGGGCATGGCCGACGGTTCGATCCGGAAATTGTGGATGCCTGCCGCCGGGACCGAGGTTTCGAAATTCGCCGCAACCCGCTGACCGCCGGCAGCGATACGGACTGTCTTTTCCTCAAGGAGCCGGTTGTCGCGCAACAGGCGCAAATGCAGGTCGCCCGCGCCCTGGGCCCCGACATCCACCCTGATCGAAAAAGGATTATTGGCCAGCACAATCTCGTCAACAACAACCGCGGCGATATTGGGCACCAGCCCGGTATCGGGCCGGCCCATCCCCACCGTGATCACCGGAGCCCCCAATTCGGCGGCTGCCCCCCCGGGATCGGCGCCGAGGTTGTTGTTGCCATCCGAAAAGAGAAATACTGCCGTCAGGTTTTGAGTCTCATATCGTTTTTTGAGCGAACTCAATGCCCGGCCCAGAGCAGTGGCTGACCCGCCCGAATCGGTAACCGCCGTGGCAGTCATCAGTGATTCGGCGACGAAAAGCGGGACCGTCTCGACCTCCTGCGGCAGGTGTCCAGCAACAACCTGCCAGCGGTCACGGGCCCGCTCGTACAAGTTTGTCCGATCCCCCCGGGCGAACATACTGCTCGAGGCGTCGATAAGCCCCACCGCCAGCGGCGGGTCGGCAATTTCGGGTGAAAACGATAATAGCGTTTCGGCCAAGACCAAAAGCAGCAACACCAGCGCCAGCGACCGCGTGATTCCCAGGCCGATGCGCCACGATTTTTTCAACGGGGGAATCGTCCGACGATAGTAGAAATACGTGAAAATGACCAGGCCGACAACAGCTACGGCCGCCGGCCACCAATATGAATTATTAAATTGTACCATTAATCATGCGCCGGGATTCCATATTCATACTTATAGTACCCCATTTGACCTGAAGGTTTTGACAAATTTCCATGTTGGGCCGACGATAAAGAAGAAACCGATAACCCGGACTTACGTGTTTCGAGAAACCGAATAATTGACGATCATCTCCAGCGACCGCCGATATGGTGATTCCGGGATCCCATCTAAACATCCGAGCGCCTGCTCGGTGAGATCATTCGCCTTGCGCTGGGCGTAATCGAAGCCGCCATAGTCGGAGATAAAGCTGCAGATGCGGTCAAAATCGTCCGGCGCATATTCCCGGGCAATGGCGATTATTTCCTTGCGCACCGCCGGGCCAGCGGACTGGAGTGCGCGGATCAACGGCAACGTGATTTTGCCCTCTTTGATATCGTTACCGCATGTTTTGCCGGTTTTTTCGGCATCACCGACATAATCCAGCAAGTCGTCGGCAATCTGGAAGCTCATTCCAAGTGTCTCGCCAAAACTTCGGTATTTCTCAGCATCCGGTGAATCCGGCTTGGCCTCCAGCAGGCCGGCCTGGCATGCGGCCCCGAAAAGCGAGGCCGTCTTATCGGTGATAATCTGCGTATATTCGTTTTCCTGAATATCGAAATTCCCGTTCTGCTGCAATTGCCGCAGTTCGCCGATGGCCACACGTTTGGTCGCCGAGGAGACCGATTCCAGCAACCGGTGGTTTTTCAATTCGACCAGGATCCCGAATGCCCGGGCAAACAGATGATCCCCCATGAGAACGGCCGCCGTATTGTTCCAACGGGCATTGACGGATATGCGGCCCCGCCGCCGATCGGAAACATCGATGACATCATCGTGCAACAGGGTGGCCGTGTGGATTAATTCGATGGCCACCGCGGGTTTGATTGCCGCCGGGCCGTCAGGAACCTGAGATCGCTGGGACAGCAAGACTAGCGCGGGGCGCATCCGCTTCCCGCGTCCTCTGGCCAGGTAATCGCCGATGTCCGCCGGCAGCCCGGAATTTCCGCCAATTGATTCCCGAAATGCGTCCTCGAATTTGGACAATATATCACTAATGGGCGCCAGGCATTCTTTTAACCGCATATCCATCATTCTACCAGAATAGCCAGCATACTCGACCGCCCGCCATGAGTCAATAAAAAAGCGTCAAGATATTCAATACCTGCAATTGCGGGAATAAGGCGCCAGCACCGGGGAAAGCCGGATCCTACCGGACAATCGGCTGGGCCGTCAACCGCACCGGCATCGCCTTGGGCACGTACTTTTTGAGAAAGACATGGAATTGTGTGCCTTTACCCGGTGTACTTTCCAATTCGATTTGCCCCCCCAGGTTTTCCACCAGCCGCCGCACTACCGCCAACCCCAGCCCGGTGCCGGCACTTTTGGTGGAAAAAAACGGCTGCCAAACTTTCTTGCGAATATTCTCTGGAATTCCGGGGCCATTATCCGACACTGTCAGGCGTAGCCAATTCGGTCTGTCCGGAATAGTCCCCCCCTGCAATGTGCCCGGCGGGCCTTCGGGTTCGGGCAATTTAACCCCGATGACATCCTGACTGAGCACTAGAACCATGCCCGGCCCGGGCTTAGCCGCCTCGACGGCATTAATGACCAGATTGAGAAAGAGTTGTTTCAAGTGGTCTTCATCAGCATTGACCAGGGCCTCCGGGTCGCCCAGGCGCATTCGCAGATCGATCTCCATCGCGCAATCAGAACGGCGTCGGACGATCTCGAAAACGTCCTGTAGAATGGAACCGATGCGTACCCGCCCCATTACGGTCGGACGTATGCGGGAATAGAAAAGAAACTCGGTGATAATGTCGTTCAAGCGGCAGGATTCCTTAACAATCAACTCCAAGAGTTTTTTATTTTCATCCTGCACATTCAGCTCGTTGATCAGGACCTCCACCGAACCGGAGATCGCAGCCAGCGGATTGCGTATTTCATGGGCGATCCCGGCAGCAAGTTCGCCAACCGCCGCCAGACGGTCTTTCAGCCGCAACCGTTCCTCCATCTGTTTCGCCTCGGTGATGTCCTGAAAAACCGCAATCACACCGCGTCGATTGCCTGCGCTGCCCATAATTGAGGTGGAAATACCTAGCGGGACCACATGGCCCGGTTCGGTCTCCACTTCAATCTCACCGCGAATATCCCCCCGCATCGACTGGCAGGCCAACTGTAGCCGCTCGGTCAGCGCCGGGTAGCGCTCGCCAAAAGCCGCCTGAACCGACCGACCCCGGACACGATGGGCCGTAATTTTGAGGATTTCCTCCGCGGCCTGGTTAAAATACGTTACGGCGCCCCCGGTATCGATGGTCAGGAGACCGGAATGCAAATGCTTCAGGATATCACCGGTTTCAATCCTGGCGGCCTGCAGAGCGCGCGAAGTGGTGGCCAGGACCTCATCCTTGTGCTTGAGCCGTTGCGCGAGAAAGCCGCTGATAAAGGCCAGCAGATAGAATGTGCAAATCCGCAGAAAAACGGCGAAGAAATACCGATCACTTTCCTCGGCCAAGACGCGCCAAACTCCGGAGTCGAATAATCGCCAGGGCGAGTTGCCGACAGCATAAATCACACTGATATAACAAATTGCGGCGGCCGTGGCGACCATCAACGTGCCCACCAGGCGGTAACTTAGGGCCGCCGAAACAATAGTCAAAAGATATAGCGCGAAAAACGGGCTGGACAACCCGCCCGATGATTCGACAATACCGCCTTCGATCAATAACTCAACAAACAGTTGGATAGTTAAACACAGGTAAAACAGCCGATGAAACCCATACCGGCGATAGGCCACATAGGTGAGGAAAACCAAAACGCCGAAGACAATATACAGCGTATGCCATAGATCCACCACGATTGGGTTGTGTAAGACGCCCCAATCGGTGGCCAGGACTACTACGCTGACCAGGCCGCGAACGCCCAGCAGCCATAGTCCTTTGCCATCCGAGTCACCTTGTCGCCGACGGTAAATAAACATCATAAAAAAGCCGGCCCGCCGTGTCGGGCGGGCCGGTCGACTGCATGAACAGCTAATGAATCTGGCCAATGATATCAAACATGGGCAGATACATCGCAATCAAAATGCCACCGATAATCACGCCCATAAACACAATGATGACCGGTTCAATAATCGAGGTGAGTGCGGAAACCGCGGCGTCGACCTCTTCATCAAAAAAATCGGCGATCTTGGAGAGCATCGTATCCAGCCCGCCGGTTTTCTCCCCTACCGAGATCATTTGTGTGACCATGGGCGGAAAAACCCCCGTTTCCTTTAACGGCGCAGTGATTGTTTCACCCTCGGCAATGGAGATAACCGCCTTGCGGATGGCGTCGTGCAGCACCCGATTGCCGGCAGTCTTGGCCGTGATTTCAAGAGCTTCGAGGATCGAAACACCCGAGGAAAGCAATGTCCCCAGCGTACGGGTAAACCGAGACACCGCGCTTTTGCGAATGAGGGTCCCGATCATCGGGATATGCAGTTTGGCCCTGTCAATGTACAACCGCCCCTTGTCGGTTCGACCAAACAAACGATAGGCAATGACCAAGCCGATGACTCCGCCTAGTATTTTCAGGAAATGCTGTTGCAGAAAGCCGGAAATGCTCAAGACAACCAGCGTGGGTGTGGGAAGTTCCGCCCCCAGGCCGGAGAACATTTTCGCAAAAACGGGCACGATCCAGGTAAGCATGGCAATAGTGATACCGGTCGCCACTATGACAATTACCGCCGGGTACATCATGGCGCCGCGGACTTTCCGCACCAGGGCGTCCGCCTTTTCCCGGTAGTTGGCCAACCGCACCAGAATTGTATCCAACGCGCCGCCGATTTCGCCGGCCTGCACCATATTCACATACAGTTCATCAAATATCTTTTTATGTTTGCGTAGCGCTTCGGCCAAGGTTGAACCGCCCGCCACCTGGTCTTTTACCTCGTTGATCGTCTTGCGCATCTCGGCGGCTTCCGATTGTTTCGCCAGGATATCCAGGCATTGGATCATGGGCAGGCCGGCGCCGATCATGGTGGCAAACTGACGGGTGAAACGTGAGATATCGACCTTTTTTACGCCGGTGCCGATCTTGATGTTGATTTGGGACGGCCGGCGGGTGATCTGGCTGGCGAGGATCTTTTTCTGGCGGAGTATTTTCTGCAGTTCGGCCTTGCTCCTGGCCTTTAACTGGCCGCTGACTGCGGTCCCCCCAATTGTCTTTCCCTTGTAATCAAATACCGGCACGGTGGATCCCTCCGATTAAGGCTCAGCTTTACTGATAGGCAGGTGTGCTTTGCCGCCGTGAAATAATCTCATTTATTTCCTGCGGGTTCGACGAACGACTGACTGCGTCCCCAATGGTTATACTTCGTGAGAAATACAACTCGGCCAGCGACCGATTCATGGTCTTCATGCCATACTTCGCGCCGGCCTGCATCAGACTGTATATCTGATGGATTTTATCATCGCGAATGGTCGCACTGACCGCCGGGGTGACAATCAATGTTTCCATGGCCAGAGCGCGCCCACCACCGATTTTCGGGATCAATTGCTGCGAGACGACCGCCCTTAGGACAAAAGACAGGGTCACCCTGATTTGTTCCTGTTGATTGACCGGAAATACATCCACGATACGGTTGATCGATTCCGCGCAGGAATTGGTATGCAGCGTGGCGAAGGCCAGGTGACCGGTTTCGGAGATATTCAAGGCGGACTCCATCGTCTCCAGGTCCCGCATCTCGCCGATCATCACGACGTCGGGATCTTCGCGCAACGCATATTTCAATGCCGCGGGAAACGACTTTGTATCGGTATGCACTTCACGCTGATTGACAATCGAGCAATTATGCCGGTGCAAATACTCGATAGGGTCCTCGATAGTAAGGATGTGACAATGGCGCTCATTATTGATTTTATCAAGCAACGCCGCCAGAGTCGTGGACTTCCCCGACCCCGTGGGGCCGGTCACCAGAACCAGGCCGCGCGGGAGGTTGGCCAATTCGGAGATCGTCCGCGACAAACCGAGTTCTTCGAACGTCGGGATGCGAAACGGGATCTGACGGATTGCCACCGCGACATTTCCCCGTTGCATGAAAACATTGCAGCGAAAGCGACTTAAGTTTTCGATCCCGAACGATAAATCCATCTCGTTTCGTTCCTCGAAGCCCTTGCGCTGCTTTTCATTCATGATGGAATAGGCCAGCTTCTTGGTCATCTCGCCGGTAAGGGGATCCAGGTCGATTTTGATCATGCGGCCGTCAACCCGCAGTTGGGGAGGTGAACCGACAGTAAGATGTAAATCCGAGGCCTTTTTCTCGGCCATCAATTCCAGCAACTCACGCAGGGACACCATCTGGGCATGCGACATGATTATAATCCTTATTTGAGTTTCGGTTGGCTCGACCAACCTGCCCTATATCATAGTATCGGCCGCCGAGCTCGATATCTTGATGCAACACCGGGCGTTAGACAGACTGGGCCAGCACCTGTTCCATCGGTATCTCGCCGGCTTTCATCTTGTCAATCGCGGCCATGCGGAGAGTGGCCATCCCCTCCTTAACGGCTATGGCGCGAATCTCCTCGGTCGAACCTTCGCGCAGGATAAGGCGCTCGATCTCGGGGGTGACGGCCATAACTTCGAAAATACCGGTCCGGCCGGCCAGACCGGTCTTGTTGCATTCGGAGCACCCCCTACCCTTAAAAATCTGCAAATCGGGATGCTCGGTCGGATCAATATCCAACATGTCGATAATTTCATCAGTGACCTTGATGTCTTCTTTGCAGAATGAACATATCCTCCGCACCATCCGTTGGGCCATGATCAATTTTGTCGACGAAGCCACCAGGTATCCGGGTATCCCCATGTCCACCAAGCGGTTAATCGTCGAGGGCGCATCATTGGTATGCAGTGTCGAAAACACCAGGTGTCCGGTCAGCGCCGCGCGAATGGCAATTTCGGCCGTCTCGCCGTCACGGATCTCCCCGACCATCACCACGTCAGGGTCCTGACGCAAAAACGAGCGCAACGCCGAGGCAAACGTCAGGCCGATATTCGAACGTACCAAAACCTGGTTGATGCCGTCGAAGTTGTACTCGACCGGGTCCTCAGCAGTCATGATATTAATATCCACCTTGTTTAACGTCTGCAGCGCGGAATACAATGTCGTCGTTTTACCTGACCCGGTGGGACCCGTGACCAGAATCATCCCATACGGGAGATGAATTGTTTTATTAAAACGTTCATAAGCTCCCTGAGGGAAACCCAGTTTGGTCAGGTCGGTACGCAGTGAAGTCGGATCGAGAATACGCATCACGACCTTTTCGCCGAAGATTGTCGGCAGTACGGACACGCGCAGATCAATAGTACGCTTTTGTACCTTGACCTTGATCCGGCCGTCCTGCGGCAGGCGACGTTCGGCGATATCCAAATCGGCCATAATTTTCATGCGTGAGATAATCGCCGCCCGGAGTTTAAACGGCAAGGGCGCCATTTCCTGCAATTCACCGTCGATCCGGTATCGTAACCGTAGACGTTTTTCATAGGTCTCGATATGAATATCCGAGGCACCCTTAATAATCGCCTCGGCAATCATGCCATCGACCAGGCGTACCAACGGTTTATCCTGGACCGCCGATTGCAGATCCATGTCGGTAGGTACGTCGTCCTCGGCCTCGACCAGTTCGAGTCCCTCGCTCTCCATCCCCTTGAGGATTTCCGAGATACCGCCGGAATCGATATAATACTGGTCGATGGCTTTGCTGATGGCTTTTTCGGGACTGATGACCGGCTGAATCTGGCACCCGGTGATGAACTTGATGGCATCGAGAACATAAATGTTGTGGGGATCGGCAATGGCGACGACCAGGTTCTTGCCGAGTTTGGAGATGGCAATGACGTTGAAACGACGGGCGATATCCAGCGGAATCAGCTTGACTGTCTCAGGATTAAGTTCAACGTCACTGAGGCGTATGGCGCCGATATTGAGTTGTTTCCCGATGAAGTGGACGAGGGTGTCCTCATCGGCCACGGCGCCGGTCTTGATCAGAATATCGGTAAGTTTATCATTGGTTTTTTCTTGAACGTCCAGGGCGTGGTCCAACTGCTCGGGCGTAATCTTCCCGGCTTTGACCAGCATTTGTCCCAATTCAGTCGACATTTTGCTGCGCCTGCTGTTTCAACCCGCAACTACACACCGCACCGAAGAAAACCGCATTTGGTGTTCAATGGGACGCCATTCTCCGTGCCGCGCCGTCATTCTCCAAAAACGTCATCGATGCGCGATTCGGCGGTACGGGCAAAATCCACATCAAGCACTGGCCGGGTTTCCGGCGGCGGCTCGGAGAAAATATCATTCAATTTCTGGCTGGCTTCACGACAGTACAGGCGGACCATGCCGATAGTTGTCCGATCATCAAAGATCACCGCCAGGATTGTCTTGTCATTGACCAGTGAAATATGGATGTGGTCTTTCTTCCCCTGATGGAAAAGTACCGAAAACTCGGGCTCGCCGACCAAGCGGGCGATTTCACGAGTCGAGGCAAAACTTCCGGCCAATAGCGCGGCCAGCGCGGTTGTATCCAGCATCTGGGTAAAACCCTGACGCGTGATTAAATGGCCGTCCTTGTCAACCAACATGGCGCATTTGGCCTCGGCCTTTTTGATCATCCAGAGGATCGCAGCGTCCATTTTCTCCATTTGTTGTTCGTAGACAACCAGGGCATCTTCACTCACGATTTCACCCCCTTAACGTCCGAGAATCCATCGGAAAAACCGGGTAAATATTGAGTTTCTCTTTCGGCGGACTTTGAGACTTTTTTGGGCACGATAAACTCCAGGTGAAGCGGCACGTTGCCGTATTTTTAATGACGGTTCACGGTGAATGGCCGCCGGTTGCTTGGGCAGGTCTTGCTGCCGGCTCAGAGCGCTTTCCCGCAGGGCGGGCGACAGGGTTGTTGAAGCATACTCCGGAGCCGCCGGCTGGCGTGGCATGATCTGGGGCTGTCGCCCCCCCACAACCGACGGGGACTCAACAACATCCGGTTGACGATACACGGCAGCCACGGCGGGTGTTTCAACCGGAACCGCTGGCGAGCCCTGGGGTACGCCAACCGCATCAGGAGTCACCGGAACCGACGTCGGCTCGGGTACGGTGCCCGGCGATTTGGATGTGGCCCGGGTCCGGGCCTCATTGAGCACCATCTTAGTTATTTTCTTGAGGGTATCGAATACCCCCTCACCGGTGGCCGCCACGGCTTCGAAAGACGGCAGTCCTTGCGGATTGAGTTTTTCCTCAAGAACAGAGACCGGATGAATGTCGGGGAGATCTCGTTTATTCCATTGGATAACCAGCGGGAGTGAATTGGATTCGATCCCGCACTCTTTCAAGTTTTCAAACATGTTATCCAAGCTCTCGATATTTTCATCCATTTTAGAGATTTGCGAATCGGCTACAAAAACCAGCCCATCGACCCCCCGGAGAACCAGCCGCCGAGTGGCGTTATAAAAGACCTGGCCGGGAACGGTATAGAGTTGAAACTTGGTGTCAAACCCGGCGATTCGGCCCACATCCACGGGCAGGAAGTCGAAATACAGCGTCCGGTCGGCTTCGGTGGCCAAACTGATCAAGTCGCCGCGGGCACTTGCCGGGACTTTTCCGTGGACAAATTGCAGATTAGTGGTCTTTCCCGAGAGTCCCGGACCATAATAGACAATCTTGCAGTTAATTTCCCGTAAGGCGTAGTTTATTGTCACCATGATATATTCATCTTCCCTGGCACCCGGTACGTTTGCGGGCGGCTATCGGATACCCTAGTTGTTTTCCTGAAGCCGGGCCACGGCCTGCTTGATCTCCAGCCGAACCAGACCAATGTTCGCCTTGTTTTCGGTAGTGACCACCAGCATCCCCACACCGGCATCGGCAAGAAACATCTTGCCCCGTTCCGCCTCAATGGTCACCTGCGAAAACCGTTCGCGTCCCAGTTTCTCCATCGACTTTCGGATGACCGCCGCAATTGACGAAGCCAGCGCACCGACAGTATCCTCCTCGTTCGTCGAATCCAGATCAGACGCGATCACAATCCCGTCGGAGGCCACCAGCATGCTGCCGGTAATTCCCGACGTCTTGTTCAAGTCTTCCAACACTTCATGCATAGGAAACCTCCAGCCCGGCCGGACTAACCGTACGATACCGGTCACGGTAGTATTTTTCAATCATCTCAACCGCCTGGGCGATACGCACCTGCACCAACTCACCGGCGTCGGCCTCGGTTTGCACCACCAGCCAAAACGGCGCAACCCGACGAACCAAGAGCCGACCCGAGGCGGTTTCCAGTTCCAACCGACGCAAGTCAATCGACTCATCGGCCGGGGGCCAGCGGCGGTGGAAACGGATCATTTCGATGACCATCGCGGCCCAGAATTCCGCGCCCTGCGAATACGACTGCCGTGTCCATTGCGCAACGACCAGGCCATCATCATCGACGACAATTGACATCCGTACCCCGGAATACTCCCCAACCCAGGAGCATGCGGCATCAAAGGAAACGTCGTCGTCTTCCGAGACGGACCGCGTGGACGACGGGGCAGACGCTTGACCGGCGAAGGAGAAACCAACGGCCGAGGGGGCCGCCACCCGGCGCTTGCCGGAGTCGATGGAAAAACGAGTTCTCCTGGCCCAGGTTCGGTTGAAAAGAGGCAACAGCACAAATGGGGAAAAGACAATATGTAAGATAAACGCCGGCGGATACTCCCACAAACATTGGGGTACAGCTTTGTCCAGCGGCACTTCGTGCATCAACCAGACCAACACCGCCAACACCAGACCGATTCCGATACGGAACAGGACCGTGACGCCGGCCACCATGAATATCCGCCCCATCGGGATTGAGACCCGCAGGGCCAGATAAACCAGAAAATATACCCCCCATTCGGCAAAGGCATACAGCGGATGGAGGGAAAATGCGGGAATGCCGAATGTCGCCGGGTACACAATCAACGGAAATACACCGATAGTCGCTGATAGCAATATCGCCTGCCGAATGACCGCTGCCTTGGAAACCATGAATTCGCTCCAATGTTAATTGGGGAGACGCTCCGCCTTGTTTTTCATTACCGCCGACTCCGGCTCGGGGGTGCGATGATCCGCGATTTGACGCAGGCATTGGGTGACCTGGCGGATAACCGCCGCATAACCCAGCCGTGCAGTTCCCCGGATCGCGGCAATCATTCCTTCCCCCCGGAGAATCCCCCACTGATTCCGAGAATCTTCAACCCTGATGGTAGATAAACGGCCCCATCCTTTGGCCTCGAGCAATTGATCAATCTCCGTAAGGGTTGCAATCACTTCAGACCCATTCAAATCGGGCCCGGTTCCGATTTCACCGCGGGCCGCTAATAGTGTCCCATCGTCCGCGTGAAGCGCGAAGTAGGTCATGCGCGGGACGCGCATAATCTCGCTGACGACCTCGACCGGGTCGGTGCAAATTGTTTTGCGATCAGCCGGCGGCGGTTTGGGAGAAGCCGGGGTTGAGGTCGGTATCGGCTGCTGGACGGAAGTCGGCTGGCTGGGTGTTGATGTGGTCGGGATCTCATCGCCCCGGGCGGCTTTTTTAAGTCGTTCCCGCAGGTTTTTTACCGCCGCGTCTTCACCGCCGGCGTATGTGAGGTGGCTGAGGATTTTCCGCACTTCCTTGAATTCGCCGGATAATATGTGGATTTCAGCCTGCAACAAGTCGCTTGATCGTGACGGCCCATCCAGTTCAATTGCGCGTTCCACCGACTGGCGCGCTTGTTCCACCATGTTTTGATGCAAGTACAACTTGGCCATAACCACGTACGCCGCGCCATACTCGGGATGCATTCGCAGCCCGTTTTTACAAATGGAAAACGCTCGGCCGACGTCCCCACGACGGCGATACGCTTCCGCCAGGGCGGCGAAAATGCGTGAATGGGGATTCTCCTCCAGGATCGAAAGGCACTTATTAATCCGCTCGTCGAGTTCGACGACGTTGATCATGAAGACCCCTTCCCAAAACCAAAACCTGATTCCCGAGCATACCGGGCCATAACACTATGTCATTGTCTATATCGACATTGGAAAAGGCCGCCTTAACAAGTGGAATGCTTTCGCACAAAGATGATCATTTTTTTAACACCAACCTTGCAGAATTTGAGCCGGCAATCCGGTGGAAAACGATTGAAGGACGTGTACGGCATGTGCCGGCGGATCAGATAATCGTCAGGCAAGCACTTTTCGCATTTTTACTATGCCCAAAAACAGGAGGAGGAATCCCAGAATCCGCAAATAGACAACCACATCGCCGACAATCGAAGGTGACGCCAAATATGAAAGCAACGCGAACACCTGGCCGCTCGCAAAAAGAAAAAACGCCGTCGTCAACCACTGCCAGGGCGTGGCCAGCCGGCCGCCCCGCACAAAGGACAGGACTTTCCAGGAGACAATCAAGCACCCAAAGGACAGACCTAATCCGACCAAATCCAACAGTGCTGCCGCAAAACCTCCACCGGCGCCATTGGCGGCGGCGGCAGGGTCGGCCCCCAGGAGTAATGCCGCGGCCATTACAGATATTGTTCTAAACATACTCATGACAAGTCCAATGAAATGGCAAACTCCCGGCCTATATCATACTTGTCGGCCAGCGACCTTTTCTGGGCCAGCAAGAAGGCAACTTCTTTTTGTATCCCCTCGACTAACCGGGAAGTCACCCGATCCCCCAGCAGATCACGAACCAAACCTAACCGGTCTTGGAGCAGGATTGTTGCCTGACTGAGGACCTTGTGCAACCGCAAATTTTTCGGGACCGACTCGACCGCCTGTTGGAAACTCTCCTGCGCCGATGCAGTTTCCCCGACAATGAGCGAGTCCAGCAGCCCGGGAATCAGTTTTTTACCCACCGGCCTGGCCCATAACCTTTCGCCGCCTTCACCGAGGACGTCGGTCAGTTCGTGGTGGATGCGCCGGAGTGAATGAGAATAGAGTTTGAAAATCAAGTCATGTAGATTATGCCATTCATCGGGACTGCCGCTTTCAGATTCGCCGCATTCCTTTGGTTCGATCAGGCCCCCGCTGATGAGTTTGTGGATCGAACAGGCCGCCACATATTCACCCCGGACAAACAATTGCATGATTTCATCCATGCGCCGATAACCGTTGACCAGCGCCAGCAGTTCGACATCCTCGGTCGACAAATTGATTTCCCCCCCGGCCATCATGGGTACCGATCGGATCTGCAGAACCGTTTCCGGCGAGGGCAGGGAATCCCGAATTCTATTCCACTCGTCAAAACGTCGTGCCCCCTCCATCATAATCAACATGGTATCGATTTCAATAACGGGGGCCTTCGCCGGCGGTTCCTCCCCTTCGATAAACTGGAATTCGCCATCCCCCCAGACAAAAATACTATAAACGATTTCTTCGACTTGCTGGCGCAGGGCCTCGGCAACCTGGACCGGCTCAGCCAGGCGCATTTCTATGAGGGTCTCTCCGAGCCGCTGATGAGTTACTTTTTGCTTATCCAGCGTCGATTCGAGTTGTTCGGGGGTGATTTTCCCCTGGCGGACCAAAAGCTGTCCCAGCCGATCCTCCTCGGCATCATCGGACCTGGCGAAGACAACCTGACCCTCACGAAAGTAGATCCGCTTCTTCTGCCGGCCACGGATTAATAACAGCGCCCCGGTCTTCTTGCCGGTCGAAATCAACTGCAAGTTGTCACCAAACGATACGGTAGACAAATTTCCTGCAAAACTCATCGCTTAGTCCACTCCCCAGGGCGTTGCCCCCCCATCTTATGTTTATCGGGAACAAAAACCTGCTCTTGAGGCGAACTTGCCGCTCAGCGGACCGTCGAGATTATTTGCGGTGGGTGGCTCAGCAAAACCCTGATTCCGCCATGGGAACAAGTCGCAAATACCGGGTGGCCGGGAAAATGCCTGGCCCAGGCCTCACCGATCCCGCGGGAAAAACGGCGCGGCGGGGCACCAAACACAAGCA
>SDBS01001203.1_pt1 | contig 26442 bp, 27 predicted proteins | sample 2277091 | NCBI WGS metagenome assembly SDBS01 (sample SAMN10404972, study PRJNA504765) | marine sediment metagenome | isolation source: marine sediment core GS10_PC15, 163 cmbsf | place: Arctic Ocean: Southern Knipovich Ridge | collected 2010
GACGGCAAAGGCCGGGTGATCGATAATATCTTCATAGAACGATTCTGGAGAACTCTAAAATACGAGGAGGTCTATACCAAATCATATGAGACGGTCTGGGAATGTAGAAAAAGCATTGGGGAATTTATAGAGAAATACAATGCTCAGAGACTACATCAATCCCTAAAGGAATACGATACGCCTCTGGAGGCTTATCTTCAGATGAAATTGGCGGTAGCATGACAAAGGAAATACACCTTAAAAAAGATTTAAATCTGGTCTTGACATCTAGACCATTTCAAACAATAATATTTTAAAGCATGGGTTTAAAATGGTTGATTTCAAGCTGTTTGAGGTTTTTCTTCGTATTAAACACCCCAAGTAAGGAAGAATAATGCATATAAGTGAAATTAAAGTTGGCCATAAAGCCTCCATTTCCAGAATTATCGGAGAAAAAGAAGTAAGTAAATATGCTGACGTAACTGGTGACGATAATCCAATTCATATGAGCAATGAATATGCAGCTCAGACTATTTTTGGAGAGCGTATAGTTCAGGGAATGCTTGTTGCTTCTCTTATTTCATCGGTTATTGGTACTAAATTTCCAGGAGAAGGAACAATCTATTTATCACAGAATATAAAATTTATTAAGCCAGTAAAAATCGACGATGAAGTAACCGCTGAAGTAGAAGTAGTTTCAGTTGACGTAGAAAAGAAACGAGTTACTATGAAAACAATTTGTTACAAAAAAAAAGAACGTGTAATTTCCGGAGAAGCTGTCGTTTTAATTCCCTAGTTTGCAATCCGAAGTGTTCGGTGTGGTTGTACAAAGGTTTCAAAAATATCATTATTCAAAGCTCTCTTCCCATCAGTTAATCACGGACATTGCTTAGCAATTAAGGATATTTCATGACTCTTGATAAAATTCTTTCTATTTCGCCTTATTTTGAAGTGTTAATTCGAAATCTCTACTGGCAATTACCATCAGTCATAGGGTGGTACAACACTAAGCATAAAAACGTAAAAAAATCTGTACCACAGATTTCATCTCACCAGTTAGCCAGTTATCTCGCATCTAAAGGCATTGGAGAGGGGGATTTACTTGTCCTACATTCCAGTTTCAATGCCTTAAGGGCACAAATGGAAACGCCGAATCAGGTTATAGATCGTTTGCTTGCATTGATAGGTAAAAGAGGAACACTGGCTATTCCGGCGATCCCCAAATTTAAGGGTGCACCCGATATTACAAAACGTATGAAAGCGAATATGACACACCTTGTCCTTGATTATGATCCTCTTTCTACACCTGCCTGGACAGGGGCCTTAGCCAATACGCTTATAAAATACCCAGGTGCTGTTCGAAGTCTGCACCCGCTTAACTCAATGGTAGCAGTCGGTCCACTGGCTGAGCCAATGATGGAAGCGAATATTTCAGGGAAAATACCACTGTCTTGTGGACGCAATTCTTCATGGTATTTTTGCTATTTAAATAACGCAAAGGTGATTGCGGTTGGAGTTGACTTGGCCCACAATTTAACGATGATTCATGTAGCAGAGGACATGTGGGGGGATGACTGGGTAGTTCCTGACTGGTACAGGCAAAGGCAATTTCGCATCCGAATTAATGATAAGGTTGAAAGTGTCATGGTTCGCGAACGTCATCCAAAATGGGCAATGCACTATGCAGAAAGAACATTAAGCAAAGATTTGATTAGAGAAGGGATTACAACTAAAACCAGAATAGAAGGTGTCAACGTAGAAATTCTGAACGCAAAAATCTTAGTTGATTATCTTAATTCCCGTAATAGGAACGCATATCCGTATTTTTTAGTGCCTAAAAAAAGGGAAAGCATTCATATATGAGACTTGAGCATTTATTAACATTAAAGGGGCACCGGGCACTATGTCAGATCAGCGATACCCTGTTGACGGGACGGCGTAATAAATTATATCTGTTCGACATCCCCACACGAAGACAAACCATGGTTGGAGTATTGAAAATGTCCTTCAAAGATTGGTTAATCGCTCAGTCTCGGCTTTTGCGACGAGTTTTCCGATTCGGCATTCAGTGCTCAATACCACTAACGGCTACCGTTTTTTTGATATCATATAAGAACACTCTTTACAGTGTCGATATTGCCAGTAGTGCGATAGACATAGATAAGCAAAACAGGCCAGGATTTCGACCGTTGGCCTTTAGCAGGATAGCAGGTGTTCCCGGCTTTGATAAGCTAATCTGTTACGGCGAGTATGTGAGTAACCGACAAAAACAACCAATTCATATTTTCGGTCGTAGCGAGGAGGGTGATTGGAAATCGCTTTTCACTTTTCCCATAGGAGAAATCGAGCATATTCATTCGTTGGTTCCGGATCCATATCGACAATGCGTCTGGATCCTTACTGGTGACTATGATCAAGCAGCAGCAATATGGCTGGCCAAAGACAATTTTCAGCATATCGAATGTGTGTTAAGAGGCAGCCAGAAGAATAGATGCAGTACAGCATATCCTGTCCCGGAAGGGTTACTATATGCCACTGATTCTCACTTGGAGAAAAACTCCATAAGAATGCTTTATTCCGTTGGAGGGAAGTGGTTGACTCGTCAATTGTACTCAATGGTTGGTTCATGTATATATTCCGTGCAATTAGGAGACACATATTATTTTTCGACAGCTTATGAACCAGGTAAGCCAATGGGCAATAGGCTTCGCGACCTTCTTGAAATAAAACCGGGACCAGGAATCAAAAGCAGTCATTGTGAGGTCATTGCCGGGAATCCCCAAACGGGGTTTACCTGCGTGTTGCGGTGGAAAGTTGACCGGTTGCCGAAAAGGTTATTTCAATTTAGTTCAATTCGTTTTCCCGTTATCTACGGGCAGAGCAGTGACTTGTTGGCAGTCTACGGCACAGGTTGTAAAGGTCACAACGACAGAACTGAGTTATTTTATGTTAGACAATAGTTGGTAGAAGGCACCGAAAGATAGTTTCAGGAAACGGCGAAGGAGCTACAAAGGTTGCTTCCAAATTGGTTTTTAAAATAGTTTTGTTGGGATAGTTTATTACTCACTAATGGGAATCACTAGTGTCCAGTTTTAACTCAAACAGTTTCAATTGTTTACGAGAATCGTTATCGAAAGTTTGCAATGAATCATCTGTAAGTAATTGATAAATAGGGACTTTCTCAAATAGTGACACACTGATAATTTGCAAAATTGTGTAGAGATTCAGCTCTAGTTTTTCCATTTTTCTAATAATCGCAACCATGACATAGATGCTTATCGCTATCCATATCTGAGTTTTCAATGCATTTGGTGAGGTCCCAAAGAAGCTTTTTATTTTCAAATGCTGTTTTATCCACTTGAAAAATAATTCAACCCTCCAGCGGTTACGATATAATTTTGCTACAGTGAGCGCCGGAATGTCAAAATTGTTTGTTAAAAACACTAAGATCTTATCGGTTTCTCTGTCATGATATTTGACTCTCCGCAGTTTGTCTGGATAGCATTTTCGACTCTTATAAATGCTAAGACGGATGACCTGGTCACAGCGGAAGCCAGTTGACTTGTCGACTTTTTTGGATTGTATTCGGTAAAATTTCATATTCTTTTTTGCGTGGATTATAAAATATCCCAAGTTCTCTTTGATTCGATAAAGCCGTTGATAGTCAAGATACGCTCTATCCATAATGTAAAAAGATCCAGGCTCAGGAATGAGCACATCTAAGATATTGACATCGTGTATCAGGCCGCTTGTAATCTCAATAAATACTGGTATTGACCCCTGAATATCCAGTAAAGCATGAAGTTTGACTGCTCCTTTGTTCTTGCGAAATTTTGCCCACGGAAAAAGGGATAGACATAAATCGCTTGTCGTTGAATCCAGAGCATATACAGTGTATCAAGGTCAACAATAAACTCAGGATCGTCTTGATAGAGTTTACGGGCCTGAGAAATGAGAACCTGGGCAAACTCAACATAGATGCGCCAGTCTCTTTTTCGATTTGCATTAGCAAGGTTTGTCCGTGATACATGCCCTTTAATTCCCATTTGATATAATTTATTCGGTTGAGCGTTTAAGCAGACTTCTATGTCACGTAAACTTTCCCTATAGGTCAATTGCGCAAAACTCATAGATAAAAATTGATCCCAACAACTAAAATGTCGTATCCTATAATTGTCCTTGTATTTGATGACTCGTTTATCAAATTCATATTTAGGTATGAATGACATAATTTGGGAGAAGATCGTTTGGCCAGTATTCATGTATCACCTCTCTACAGATAGAGAAGTCATACATGAGCTTGGGAAGTGAATTCAAATCGAAAAATCCTTTTTTCCGGCTTTCGTTATTGTTTTCATTGACTTACAAGACTTTTGCATTTTTTAACAGGACAGCAGTGAATGGGAATATAAAATTTTCAAAAGAATGGCTGTCAAGGAATATTAAAAAATACAATGAAACAAATCATACAAAACCTGAAAACCGGCAAAACAACCTTAGAAGAACTCCCTACTCCGCAAGTAAAGGCAGGCCACGTTCAGATTCAAACCTCACACTCCCTTGTTTCTCTTGGCACAGAACGGATGCTTGTAGAATTCGGACATGCAAGCCTGATACAAAAGGCCCGTCAACAACCTGATAAAGTCAAACTGGTACTTGATAAGATTCGAAGCGATGGGCTATTACCGACCATGGAAGCCGTTTTCAATAAGCTGGGCCAGCCTTTGCCTCTTGGATATTGCAACGTGGGTCATGTTATTGGTGTCGGCAAAGAAGTAAGCGAATTCCAATTGGGCGACAGAGTTGCCTCCAACGGCCCCCATGCAGAAATAGTTTGTGTGCCCAAAAATCTATGCGCCAGAATTCCTGCCAGTGTCAGTGATGATGCCGCGGCTTTTACAGTGATTGGGGCTATCGGGCTGCAAGGGATTCGTCTTATTAAACCGGCCTTTGGAGAAACGATTGTTGTTATTGGTCTTGGATTAATTGGTCTCATTGCCGCGCAGATTCTCAAGGCCAATGGCTGTCGGATTATTGGTTTTGATTATGATCAGACAAAAGTGGATATTGCCGATAAACTTGGCATTATTGCGGTTAATCCGGCTGAGGGCACAGATCAGGTCAAGTTTGTGGAGGAACAGACCGGCGGGATCGGCGCTGATGCTGTGCTGATTACCGCATCAGCTAAAGGCAATGAAGTTATCTCCCAGTCTGCGCGCATGAGTCGCAAGCGGGGACGTATTGTCTTGATTGGAGTTGTGGGTCTTGATATTTCACGGGCAGAATTCTACGAAAAGGAGTTGAGCTTTCAAGTGTCCTGCTCCTACGGCCCGGGACGCTATGATGATAACTATGAGCTAAAAGGGCAGGACTATCCTGTTGCCTTTGTTCGCTGGACCGAGAAACGCAATTTTGAAGCGATTCTCTCCGCAATAGAGAGCGGACAGCTTGACGTGGAATCGTTGATTACAGAACGAGTTCCTCTGGCAGAGTACAGCCGAATTTATGAAAACATGAGCGGTTCTTCCTCCATTGCATCACTTTTAGTCTATGAGAGCAATGTCGATACAAGTTCGATGGTAACAGTGACCAAGCGATCTTTCACTAAAGGGAAAGGGATTATAAGTATTGTCGGCGCCGGCAATTTTACCAGCACTACGCTTCTTCCAGCCCTGAAACCACTTGACGTACAGCTCAAATATATTGTTTCTGCCAGGGGACTGTCTGCTGACACGCTGGCCAGGCGTAGTGGGTTTGCCTATGCCGCAACTGATTACCAACAGGTTCTAAGAGATGATGAAGTTGATCTGGTGATTATCACCACAAGGCATGATTTGCATGCCTCCATGGTTATTGAATCCCTGGAGGCGGGGAAGAGTGTTTTTGTGGAAAAACCCCTCTGCTTAAATCAGGATGAACTGGTTCGGATTGATGAAGTGTATAAGCGTGTTTCTGCTAAGCACGGTGGCCCGGTGCTGACTGTTGGTTTTAATCGTCGATTTGCTCCATTTGCCCGGAAAATGAAGATCCTGATAGGTATAGGAACGGTAAATATTGTGGCCACCATGAATGCCGGGGAAATCCCTACCAGTTCCTGGGTTAATGATCTTGAGGTTGGCGGCGGCCGCATTGTTGGTGAAGCGTGCCATCTTATTGATCTTTGCTCTTACCTGACCGGAAGCAGGGTTGTGGCGGTTTGCATGAATGCAATGGGGACATCTCCAGAGGAGAATACTGACAATGCAAGTATTCTGTTGCACTATGAGAATGGCTCCAACGCTGTGATTAATTATTTTGCCAATGGAAATAAAGCCTACTCCAAGGAACGCATTGAGGTTCACTCCCAGGGCCGCTCCCTTGTTTTGGATAATTGGCGGAAATTAAGAGGGTTTGGTTTTAAAGGTTTTTCCCGCTTGAAAAAAAAGCAGGATAAGGGGCATTCTGAGCAGTTCATGCTGCTGATTGAGCGATTGAAGTCCGGCGGTGGAGCGCTCATTCCCTACGAGGAGATTATAAACGCCACAAAAACAAGTTTTGCCGCTATTGAATCGCTGAGAGAAGGACGTTGGGTGGATGTAAAAGATTGATTAGCCGCAAAATTTAGAATTAGCCACAGATTAACACGGATATATTCTAATTTTTTGTTCAATCTGTGTATATCTGCGTTTATCATCGGCAAAATTATTATCATGAAAATTTTAAATATCGTCGGCGCAAGGCCGAATTTTATCAAAATAGCTCCGATTATTGAGGCCATGAACCGTTACCCTGAACGGATAGATCAGATGCTGGTACATACGGGTCAGCATTATGATGAAAAGATGAGCAAGGCTTTTTTTGAAGATCTTGACATGCCTAAGCCGGATATTGACCTTGGGATCGGCTCCGGCACACATGCTGAACAGACAGCGAGGATAATGGTTGAGTTTGAAAAGGTTTGTATCAAGGAACAGCCTGATCTGATAATTGTAGTGGGTGATGTAAATTCCACCATGGCCTGCTCCATCACCGCTAAAAAATTGGGCATTAAAGTGGCTCATGTGGAGGCCGGTTTGCGTTCCAGGGATATGTCAATGCCTGAAGAGATAAACAGACTCTGTACAGATGTTTTATGCGACTATCTCTTTACTACGGATCATTTTGCTAACGAAAACCTTAAGCATGAAGGCATCCCGGAGGAGAAAATCTTTTTCGTGGGCAACGTAATGATCGATACTCTAATGAAGCATAAAGAAGCTGCCGCAAAACTTGATCTTGCAGACAGACTGGGGCTTAAGACGGGAAAATATGCCACGCTTACCCTTCACCGCCCGTCCAATGTGGATAATAAAAATACTCTGCACGGGATTTTAGAAGTTTTGTCTCGAATCGCTAAGAGACTTCCTATTGTCTTCCCCATTCATCCAAGGACCAAAAAGATGGCTGATCTTTTCGAGCTGTCCCATTATTTTTCAAGCGGTGACAGGGTGGAAGGGATATGGACTGTTGAACCCCTTGGATATCTGGATTTCCTACACCTTAATATGCATGCGAAGATGGCGATTACTGACAGTGGAGGTTTGCAGGAAGAAACCACTGTCCTAGGCATTCCATGCATCACAATAAGAGAGAATACGGAAAGGCCGATTACCTGCGAAATCGGGACAAATGTAATTGTGGGGAATAAACCGGATAGCATACTTTCGGCAGCTGAAAAGATATTGAATGGCACAAGACTAAAAGGCAGAATGCCGGAGAAATGGGATGGAAAAGCGGCGGAGCGGATTGTGGAGTGTTTGCTTGCGAACGCTTAACAAGGCAAGGTTGTTGATACCTCTTCTGCCCAAATTAGGGTTTACAAATGTCGCAAATGTAGCGGGATATAGGTTGGCACTTGGAAGTAGATTAATCGAAAAGGCGATGCCAGCGAGAAATGGGTATTATGATCCGTTGTTTCACGGTTCTTATCGTTCATCAAAAGATTCATTCTGCACTGTATCGGAATCCACCGTTGTTGATCGGGCTGAAGATCAGCTTAAAGGGAGTGTATCCTATTTTTCAGACCAGAAATATAATATCGGCTCTCCTCCAGACTGGTTTTTAAATCCCATAAATCAAAAGAGATATCCTGATGCCAATCTTCACTGGTCCAGGTTGCCGGATTTTAGCAATGAGACAGGGGACATCAAGATTATTTGGGAGGTTTCTCGGTTCGACTGGGCCTTGGTTTATGCAAGGGCATACCGTGTAACCGGAGATGAAAGATACATCTCAGCATTAAATAAATGGTCAAGTGACTGGACAGAAAAAAATCCACTGAACCGGGGGCCAAACTGGAAATGTGGACAGGAAGCCGCTATTCGAATGCTGCAAACTTTACTTTCAGCGTTTTTACTGAATCAGCACAAATCTCCAGCTCCAGGCCTGATACGATTCATTCTTGAACATTGCATGCGTATCAAGCCAACCCTGCGCTATGCGATTGCCCAGAATAATAATCATGGAGTGAGTGAAGGGGCGGCATTGTTTATTGGCGGTGCATGGATAGAGATGATAGTAGATGATCCGAAAGTGTTACGAAATGCCAGACATTGGACAAAAAAGGGTCGGAAACTGCTTGAAGACTGCGCAACGTATCTGATCGGAAATGATGGTAGTTTTTCTCAATATTCGATCAATTACCATCGTCTTATGCTCGATATGTTGTCTATGGTCGAATTTTGGCGACGCCAATTAAACCAACCTGCTTTTTCTGCTAGCTTTTATAAAAAGACCAGAGCTGTGACAAATTGGCTTAATCAAATGACCGATCCTCTTACAGGAGATGCACCAAACCTTGGTGCTAATGACGGAGCCAGGCTCTTTGTGCTAACAGATACTACATATCGCGACTATAGACCATCTATTCAGTTGGCATCTGTACTTTTTTTTAATTGTCGGACCTATGGACAAGGAGCTTGGGATGATAGCCTTCACTGGCTTGGGCTTGATAATATTTTCGAGAAAAAGACTGATCACAGCAAATCCTGTGTGTTTTCGGATGGCGGTTATACAAAGCTGACAACTCCTGATAACAAGTCATGGGGCGTTATTCGTTTTCCACGCTTTCATTTCAGACCAGGTCATGCTGATCTGCTCCATTTTGACTTGTGGCACAAAGGTATCAATCTGATAAGAGACGGAGGTTCATACAGTTATAATGCAGACAATAAATGGCTTGAATATTTTCCTGGTACAGCTTCCCATAACACAATTCAATTCGATAAGCATGATCAGATGCCGAGAGCAGGACGATTTTTGTTTAGTGTATGGCCAAAAGGGACTTTTGATAAAAAAGTAGTCAAGGATAATGGCTGCTTGTCCTGGTCTGCTTCATATCAGGATTTTTACAGATGTTGGCACAAACGTACCATAAAGGCGGCAAACAATGTATGGGAGATATTAGATGAGATAGATGGGTTTGAAAATGAAGCCGTTTTACGCTGGAGACTGTTTCCTGATAAATGGATTTTGGACAAAAATATTTGCACGAACGATAGAGTTTCTGTTGAAGTAACTACTGATAATTCATCACACAAAATCAGTTTGGTTGATGGCTGGGAGTCAAGGCACTATATGGAAAAGACAAGTCTTCCAGTACTTGAAGCATGGATATCAAAGAAACCCACTAGGATAATAACAATAATCCGATTAAAAATCTAAAGTCTATGCATATCCTCTATTATCACCAGCATTTTACAACTCCTGCTGGTTCTGGCGGAACACGTTCCTATGAAATGGCAAAAAGCTTAATTGAACGAGGGCACAAGATTACTATGATCTGCGGTTCCTGTTCGAGCTCAAATACTGGCATTCAAGGCGAACAGGCAGGAGGAATTAAAAGGGGGTATGTCGATGGCATCTATGTGATTGAATTAAATCTGCCATATTCAAATAATGACAGTTTTCTGAAAAGAACCTGGACATTTCTCCAGTTTGCTGTCCAAGGCAGTATCTTTGCTCTAACTTATGATTACGACCTTTTATTTGCCACTTCGACTCCGTTGACAGCTGGCATCCCAGGAATAATTGGTCATCTACTGAGACGAAAACCATTTATTTTTGAGGTGAGAGATCTGTGGCCTGAGCTTCCGAGAGAGATGGGCATTATTACAAATCCTATAATTTTAAAAGTCATGGATATACTTGAGTGGTTTTCATATCATAGTGCAAAAGGATGTATAGGTCTTTCTCCGGGAATTGTTGATGGAATTAGAAGGCGTGGGATTGCATCTAAAAACGTGATTTTGATCCCCAATGGATGCGATCTGAAGCTATTCAAGGCAAAAGAAAACAGGCATAAAAAAAAAGAATTTAAAGCTATTTTTACAGGTGCCCACGGAATCGCAAATGGGTTAGATGCAGTTTTAAATGCAGCTGGAGAATTAAAGAAACGTAACCGAGGAGATATCAAACTCTTTTTTATAGGTGATGGCAAACTCAAACCTGCTTTAAAGGAGCGGGCAGTGTTGGAAGAACTGGATAATTGCTTGTTCCTGAACCCAATACCCAAGAACAAGATGCCTGATTTGCTTCAACATGTTGATGTGGGGATGATGATTCTGGCAAATGTTCCAGCATTCTATTATGGCACTTCTCCTAACAAGTTTTTCGATTACATCTCCGCAAGCTTGCCTGTCCTTATCAATTATCCGGGATGGATTGCAGACTTGCTTATCAAATTTAGATGCGGAGTAGTTGTTCCCCCAGAAAATCCACAAGCATTTGCCGATGCCCTTGAATATTTAGCGGATCATCCCGATGAAGCCGCAGAAATGGGCAGAAATGGGCATAAACTGGCATGCAAATTATTTGACAGGAGAAAACTGGCAGATGAGTTTGTCAATTGGATAGAGGAAGTTTTCGACCGAGAGAAGAAGCAGACTGCATAAAGACAATGAAAGTCTTTTGAAATGTAAAAATGAGAAGCATAAATAAAGAGTTGGTGTAGATAATTGTGTTAGAAGAAAGAGTGCTGTAAATAATTTGTAGTCAAAGCAACATTGAAAGAGGTTCATGTCTTTTTTTAAACCATATAATAATCCTTTCAAACGCTTTATTGATTTGGCGATTGCTTCTGCTTCTGTGATTGTACTCTCTCCGGTTTTAATTCTGCTCAGTTTTATTGTGCGAATAAAAATCGGAAGGCCTGTCTTTTTCTTTCAAATAAGGCCAGGTCTTAACGGAATTCCATTTACTATTTATAAGTTTCGCACCATGACTCTAATCCTTGATGAAAAGCACAATTTATTGCCTGACAAAGAAAGGATTACACCTTTTGGACGATTCCTGCGAAAACATAGCCTTGACGAACTCCCAGAATTATTTAATGTTATTAAAGGCAATATGAGCTTAGTAGGACCTCGCCCTCTATTGCTTCAATACTTAAGCCGCTACAGCCCAGAACAGTCTCGTAGGCATGAAGTTAAACCAGGCGTCACAGGTTGGGCCCAAGTGAATGGAAGGAATGCACTCACCTGGGAACAAAAATTTAAGCTCGATGTTTGGTATACAGATAACTGGAGCATTGCATTGGATACAAAAATCCTTCTACTGACTTTTATAAAAGTCCTAAAAAAAGAGGGAATTAATCATCCTGGACAGGAAACAATGAAAGAATTTTTGGGCACTCCATTTTGATCGAAACAAATATTTATTAAAGGTAAAGAAAATATGGAAAAAATTCATCAATCTCACTACAGATATTTTAGACCAAAAAGAAGATCAAGTCAAAGTGAGCGATATTTTTCTTGACTATGAAGAATGGGACTCTCTTTCTGTTCTGTCGATTATGGCAATGGTTGTTGAGTAACATCGTATTGTGTTTCCAGAAACGAATTTGAAAAGCGCAAAACCCCAACAGGACCAATTTGTGTTATGGATGTTGGGAGGTCGACTTACTCATGACGCTTAAAAGGACTGTAGAAATCGGTGTTTAGTGGTCTAATAATCCAAAAACCAAAATAATGGAAAAGTCTTATTAGTAAATCAAGGTTTATCATTCAAATCAACGAGGAAACAATTAATTCATGTATATAACTGTCTTAGAATACTTATCAAAAACCGTAAAACGTGTTCCTCATAAAGTAGCTGTATTTGATGGGAATCGTAATATTACCTTTGCAGAATTGAATGCAAGAGCAAAAGTTTTGGCTAATGAATTAAATAAAAAAGCTAACAAAACAAACAATCCAATAGCTGTTTATCTTCCAAAAAGCATTGAAAGCGTTATTGCAGACATTGCAATTACTTATAGTGGTAATAGTTATATGAATTTGGATATAAAAACACCCAATACTCGTATTAGCAATATTTTAAATCTGATAAACCCAAGGGCAATAATTACAAATAAGATTTATAAGGACAAAATTAAAGAGATATATCCATCAAATGACTTAATTATTATTGACGAAATAAATTTGAATAAGAAAGCAGAATACAATGCATTAGAAAAGATACAAACAGAGATTATTGATACAGATCCATATTGTATTATCAACACGTCCGGTTCTACAGGAACTCCTAAAGGTGTTGTACTCAATCATAAAAGTTTTATTGATTTTACAGAATGGACAATTGATAGACTCAATATTTGTGAAAACGAAATTATTGGATCATTATCGCCTTTAGTTTTTGATATCTATAGTTTTGAGCTATGCATGTTGATGGCAAAAGGTAGCACAATTGTAATTTTGCCAGATTCTCTGGCAGCCTTTCCAGCAAAAATTTTAAGTTTAATGCAGAAATTACATGTGTCATTTATTTTCTGGGTGCCAACTATAATGGTTAACATTGCCAATATGGGTTTATTAAGTAAGATTGTACTTCCTGATTTAGAAACAGTCTGGTTTGCTGGTGAAGTTTTTCCAACCAAGCAGTTTAATTATTGGAAGTCTAATTTACCGGGAGTAAAGTTTGTCAACCTATACGGTCCGATAGAGATTACTCTTGACTGCACATATTTTATTATTGATCGTGTTTTGCAAGATAATGAACTTATACCAATTGGTTTCCCTTGTCGAAACACTGATGTTTTAATTTTAAATGACAAGGATCAGTTAACACAAAAAAATGAAGAAGGTGAATTATGTGTGAGGGGGACATCACTAGCAATGGGCTATTATAACAATCCTGAAAAAACAGCAGAAGCTTTCGTTCAAAATCCCCTTAATAAAGCATACTCTGAGATAATTTATAGAACTGGGGATATTGTTTATAATAATGAGCGAGGCGAGATTATTTTCAAAGGAAGAAAGGATAGCCTAGTGAAACACATAGGCTACCGTATTGAACTGGACGAAATTGAACATATTATTATTAATACTCTTAAGTTGGTTGAAAACGGCTGCGTTGTCTATAACTTTTCCAAGAAGGAAATAACTTTATTTTATGAAACAAAGAGTGAACTTTCAGTGGCAGAAATGAAAAGAGAAATTGGTAATGTTTTTCCCAAATATATGATACCTACTGTATACATCAAAGTGGATGAGCTGCCCAGGAATACAAATGGAAAGATTGATAGACTAAAACTAAGTAATCAGGTGAATAATGAATAAAGTTAACACGTACCAACAAGTTTTAGATGAAATCAGGATTGTTAAAAATCTCAAAAAAGGTTTTATAACAAATTTTTATCCTGATGTGACAAGAGTTAGTGTGTGGATAAACTCTGGTGAATTATTTACCAAAAGAGCTAAGGATGTTTTGTTTTTATTTAGGGAAAGGAAAGAATTTTATAATTTATATTATTGTGCGCCTTCTCATGACATACTCCATCAAGCGTATCCTGAAATGAAAGTAGTAATGTCTGATAAGCACATTATTGTGGATTTATTAGGGAAGAAATCAGATGTTATTGTATTAAATGAACTTTTTAAAAAAAACGATTTTTATGATTACATTACTCTTTGCAGGATGAGTAAAAGTACTGGTGAAAATGACTATCAGGAACTTAGCACGAATTTAAGGACTGCTGAATTCCAACATTCCGATAGTATATTGGAATTGCTATATACTTATTTTGATCCAATAGCAGAACAATTGCCTAGTTATGAAGAAATAACAAGGTGGATTAAATTAGGTCATATCAGTATATATGAATCAGGAGGAAAAATACGAGGCTTTGTTATTTATGATTTAATTGGATTAACATCTTATTTGAGATATTGGTTTGTTCATCCTAAACATAGGGACAAGAAAATTGGTTCTACTTTGATAAAAAAATATTTTACTGAAAGCAAAGGAACAAAGCGTCAATTATTCTGGGTTATTCAATCAAATAACAATGCCATAATGAGATACAAGCATTATGGGTTTAATCCTGAAAATATGTTTGATATTGTAATGACTAATAAGGAGCTATGAAACAACAAGTAATTAATATTTTACAAGAAATTCGCCCTGAATTCGATTTCAGTCAGAATGTGAATTTTATAGAGGGAGGTATACTTGATTCTTTTGATATAATCAGCTTGGTTGCTTCGTTGGATGAACATTTTAAGATATCAATTGATGGAATGGATATCGTTCCTGAAAATTTTATGTCCATAGATTCGATAGTAAATCTATTAATTAAAAATGGAATTAATCAATGAATTTAACATTTCGAGATAAAGCAATTACAGGTATTATAACCATTTTACCTTCGAAAGAAGTAAAGTTTGAAGATGAAATGGAAAACTATAACTTTTCGACAGCAAAATCTCTCAAACTTAAAATAGCAATGGGATATAATACACATCGCATTGTGGAAGAGAATGTAAGTACTTCAGATCTTTGCATACAAGGGCTTAATTATCTATTTGAAAACAATTATCTTCAAAAAGATGATATTGATGCACTGATTCTAATAACACAATCTCCCGATTATTTCATGCCGCCTACAAGTAATGTGATACAGGGCAAACTAGGACTTAAGAATGATATGATTTGTTTTGATATAAACCAAGGTTGTGCAGGTTATATTATTGGTTTAATCCAGGCTTTCATGTTACTTGATCAGGATGAAATAAATAAGGTTGTATTGCTGAATGCCGATATTATTAGTCGTAAAGTGTCAAAACGCGATAGAAACAGTAATCCTCTCATTGGTGATGGTGCATCTGTTACAATTGTTGAAAAAAGTGTAAAACCAAATATCATTTATGGATTTTTAAAAATGGATGGCGGGGGTTACGATGTATTGATGATTCCCGCTGGTGGTTTTAAATTACCATCCTCTCCTGAAACAGCAATAATGAATGAAGACGCTGCCGGCAATTTCCGCTCATTAGACCATCTTGTTATGAAAGGGGATGATGTGTTTAATTTTGTTCAACGTGAAGTGCCACCAATGATCGAACACTTATTGGATATAGCCAAAATCAATAAGCAGGAAGTTGATTATTATATGTTCCATCAACCTAATAAATTTATGCTAAATAAATTAGCAGATAAAATGGAAGTGCCTCGCGAAAAAATGCCGAGTAATATTGTTGAAAAATTTGGGAACGCTAGTGGTGTGTCTATTCCAACTGCAATAACATACAATTTGGGCAAAAAACTAACCAAAAAAGCATATTTAATATGTTTATCTGGTTTTGGTGTAGGATTAACATGGGCATCAATTATATTAAATATTAAAAATTTAGATTTTTGTGAAATTATTGATTATTAATAACAAATTTAAGTAAAAAAAAGAAAATAAATGGAAAATTTTAATGAAGTCATTGCTGAAATATTAGAAGTGGATAATGTTGAAATTAATCAAGAATTAGAATCATTTGAATGTTGGGATTCTTTAACCATTCTATCAATTATTGCTTTCGCTGATGAAAATTACAATGTAACATTATCTGTTGCCGAAGTTAATAGTTCAAAGACCGTTGGTGGCCTAAGAGAACTGATGACAGGTAAAATGAAATGAATCAATATGTTAATCCATTTTCCTTAGAAGGGAAAAACTATTTAATTACTGGTGCTGCTTCTGGAATTGGCAAAACTACAAGTATTATTTTGTCAAAACTTGGAGCTAATTTAGTTTTGGTAGATATTAATCTGGAAGGTTTACAAAAAACACTAAATAGTTGTAAATCAACAGACAAAATATTAGCCCTTGACTTAACAAAAGTATTATTAATTAAAGGAGAAGTTTCTAAAATAGTTGAAGAGTTTGGAAAGCTACATGGGTTTGCTCATTTAGCAGGCAAGCCCTACATTTCACCTTTAAAAATGATTAGTGAAGAAAAATGCGGTGAAATATATTCATTGAATACATATGCCGCAATTGAATTAGCGAAGGTTTTTATACATAGAAATGTATATGCTGGCGAAAAAGGATCTATCGTCTTCGTTTCATCTGTTTATGGCGTTGTAGGCTCGGCCGCAAATGTAGGGTATGCTATGAGTAAATCGGCACTGCATGGCATTACAAAATCTTTGTCAATTGAGTTGGCTCCAAAAGGAATACGAGTAAATTGTATTGCTCCAGGCTTTGTAAAAACCAACATGATGGACAATATAAACGAATTGTTTGATGATAGTCATACTGAATTATTAATTAAATTACACCCGCTTGGTTTGGGTGAACCTGAAGATATAGCGTATTCAATTGCGTATCTCTTATCAGATGCAGCAAAATGGGTAACAGGTGCGGTTTTAAATATTGATGGCGGTTTCACTGCTCAATAATAAAATAATATGAAAAATAAAAATAGATTCATTTTAATAACGGGTGCGTCTTCTGGGATTGGGCGTTTATTAGCAATTAATTTTTCAAAGCAATATAATATGATTTTACATGGAAGGAATGAAAGTAGGTTACAAGAAACAAAATCTCTTTGTTGCAAAGAAAATGAGCAATTAATTCTTAAATTAGATTTAGTAAATGTTGGTGAAATTGAAAACTCATTCTCAAATTTTATTACTGAAAAGAATATTGAAATTACTCAATTTATTCATTGTGCAGGTTTTATGAAAATGCTCCCGATTAAAATGGTGTCCATAGAGCCTATAAACATAACCTTTGCAACCAATGTTATTTCAGCTGCATTACTGACAAAAGTTCTTCTGAAACGCAAGATCAATAATTCCGCATTAAAAAGCATTGTTTTTATTTCAAGCAATATTAGTAATTTTGGTGCTAAAGCATTTAGTATTTACGCAGCTTCTAAGGGTGCATTAGATTCATTAATGCGTTGTTTAGCGGTTGAGCTCGCTCCAAAAGTACGAGTTAATTCAGTCTTACCAGGTGCAATTCATACTGATATGACTGATAAGATTTTTGAAAACAAAGAAACATTGGATAGAATGTCTGATACATATCCATTGGGTCTTGGTAACACTGAAGACATCTTCGAGATGGTTAATTTTTTAATCTCCGAAAAATCACGTTGGATAACAGGTCAACAGTTTACAGTTGATGGAGGTAGAACTATAAATATTACTGGATAAATAATGGATGTTCTAGTAAAAAGAATAGTCAATAGACCTATATAAAGGCTTTAAAACAGTAATTAAGCTTCCCTAAGGAAATAAAGAAGAACTTAGAAATAGTATAAATTAATTATTTCTAAAATTTTTAGATGAACACATAAAAGTATTTCCTGGACATGATAATTGTTTTTTCATTAAAGAAGTTACATTAAATGAATTAGTCTAATGAAAAATATTGTTATAATAGGAACTGGGGCTGTCGCTGCTGAGATAACTTCCTATATTGAAGATTTTCATATAGGTTTAGATCAAAACCTATTAATCAAAGGTTATATTGATTACAAAGAAAGCATAAAAAATTATTGGGGAAAATACAATCTGCAAAAGCCTGTATTAGGAGATATTGACTCCTATTCAATTGCTGAAGACGATAATTTTGTAATTGGAATTGGAAATGTGGAAAATAGAAAAAAAATGATTGATAAAATCAAATCGCGTCGAGGTAAATTTTTAAATATCATTCACCCAACATCAATCATAGCACGCACTGCAATTATTGGACAGGGTAATATTATTTACCCATACTGTATGATAGGGCCTAATGTTATTATTGGAGATTTCAACCTATTGACATCTCAGTCTATAGTAAGTCACAATTCAGTACTAGGATTTAATAATTTTTTAGCAACTTCATTATTATGTGGCTATGTAAAAGTAGGAGACAATAATACATTTGGCATTCGTTCTACAGTAATGCCTAATGTTACAATTGGAAATACAAATATTATTCAAGCAGGAATGATTGTTGATAGAAATGTTTCAAATTGTTCTACTGTTTTTCATCGATTTAAAGAAAAAATAATTGCAATACCAAAATAGAAAAACTTCTTATCACGGAATAGAGTCATTTCTCATTATCCAAGAAACATGGTCTTGTTGGTCCAAGCACTCTACTTGTTGATGATTTACCATTACAGAACAGGGCCTCCGCACCAATCCAAAATTCCAGCTTTCAAGGTTGCACAATGATGTGGGGGTAGGACAAAAATGGTCGCAAATTTCCGTGACACCGATAAAACTGAACTAATAAAAAACATCTGCTTTATCCCACATCGATTCCCGGATATTACTAAAATCTATCCAGGGCATGGAGAACCGTCCCAGTTAGATAAAGATTCCCAACAGATTGCTTTAAGAGAAGTTTTACCAAAAGACCAAGGGGAAACCCAATAGTATGAACAATATGAAAATTCCCTTATCCAACCCGGATATTACTGAATCGGAAAGAGATGCAGTATTAAAAGTACTAAACACACCTCAATTGAGTTTAGGCCCTAAATTGAGTGAGTTTGAGGAGGAGCTTGCAGAATACATCGGCTCCAGATACTCCATTGCCGTCAACAGCGGGACAAGCGGGCTTCATCTCTGTGTGAGGGCTCTGAATATTAAAGATGGAGATGAAGTTTTAACAACTCCCTTCAGCTTCATTTCTTCTGCTAACTGCATTCTTTTTGAAAGAGGAAAGCCCATTTTTGTCGATATCGACGAAAAAACTCTGAACATAGATGTGAATAAACTCGAAGAAAAAGTCGTCCAATCGAAAAATAACGGTTCTAGGCTCAAAGCCATACTCCCTGTCCATGTGTTCGGAAGACCCTGTAAAATGGATGAAATCATGGAAATCGCCAATCATCACAAGCTCAAGGTGATAGAGGATGCTTGCGAAGCCATCGGAGCCGAATATTTAACCAGTCACATCAAGCATAAAAATAATAAAGAAAGATGGCAGAAGATGGGGACATTCGGAGATTGCGGAGTCTTTGCCTTCTATCCAAACAAGCAAATAACGACAGGTGAAGGAGGAATGATGATCACCGACGATGAAAGCATTTACAAGCTGTGCAGGAGCATGAGAAATCAGGGAAGAGATGAGAGTCACGAATGGTTGCAACACGGACGTTTGGGATTCAATTATCGAATCAGTGATATAAATTGTGCCTTGGGAATCGAACAATTAAAAAGAATCGATGAAATTATTAAAAAAAGAGAAACCGTTGCAAAATTGTATAATTCAAAACTTAGCGGAATTGAAGATTTAATCATTCCTCAATTCGAACAAAACAAAAGAATCAGTTGGTTTGTATATGTTGTAAGATTAGCAGATTTTTATTCACAGAAAGATAGGGATTCCATATTAGAAGAACTGAAGAAAAAAGGAATAGGATGCAGCAATTATTTTACTCCCATCCATCTTCAGCCCTTCTACAAAAAGATGTTTGGATATAAAAAAGGCGATTATCCAGTTACAGAAAAAGTTTCAGAAAGGACAATTGCTCTTCCTTTCTACAATAATTTAAGAGCCGAGCAAATCGATTTTATCTGCGGAAACCTAAAGCAGATTATTCATGACCTCTGAGATATAAGTTCATCCAAGAATTAAGACATTAACGGAATAAGTAAAAGAATAAAAAGGATAATGGAGAGCGAAAGACCGACATTGAAAAAGCATTTCAAGAGAGCTACAGACTGGTTTGAAGTCGTACTGCTTGCAGCTATGGCGCCGATTTTTATTTTTCCAAAACTTGGATGGACTTGGCTGTTTTTGGTCTTCCCACTAATCTGGATGCTAAGGTGGGCTGGAGAAAGAGGGGGAAAAGGAGTCCTGAGAGCAAGGACGGGGATTGATGTAGCTGTGCTTATTCTTTGCATCCAACTTCTTGTCTCTTCACTGCTGTCGGGGGAAATGCTGACTAGCCTACCCAAGATAGCAGGAATCCTGTATGGGATTTTCGTTTTTTACGGGCTAGTAAGGCTCTTGCAGACAGATATTCTGATCAGAGTTGGGATTGGAGTATTCGTTATGGGAAGTGCCGCGCTGGCAACCATAGGGCTTGTCGGCATGTCAGAGGATAAAGAACCTTTTTCTGCTAAAGCCTTTGACTTTATGATAGAGAAAATTCCTCAGAAAAACTGGGGATTTCAGGGGGCAGAACTTGGCATGAACCCAAATGCCCTGGCAGGCGTCATGTTACTTTTTGTTCCCTTCAGTGCAGTTCTGGCTGTATGGGGAATGAAAAAGAAAGCAGGACAGCATCTGGTTTCACAACGAAACGATCTTGTTCTTTTTTCTGTTTTGACACTATCTTACTGTCTTATACTTTTTTTCACTCAGTCCATAGCGAGCTGGATGGCTTAGGCCATAAGCCTGAGGTTTGTGCTTCCGTCATGGAAGGTCAAGGCTGCCTGGTTTGTACCGGCTATAATTTTTGTGATTATCATCTTGGTAGTGATTCCGGCCAAATATAATAAGGCTGAATCCAAGCAGGAGAATCCTCTCTGGAAGGAAAAAATCGAGGCGAGGTATGGATTTTGGAATGAGGGACTTGAGGCCGTCGGCGAGAAACCTTTCACAGGGATAGGCGTCAACCAACTGCGAATGCGGCCCAGATTTAAATATGAGTATTCCCATGCTCACAATCAAATGCTCCATATAGCTGCAGAGTTGGGGATACCAGGGTTGGTGGCCTATTTGGCGATTTTAATGGGGGCTTTATATATGTGCCTAGAAGTTTGGCGGAACGCGCCGACCGGATGGATGAGAGCTACGGCGCAGGGATTAGGAGCAGGGCAGTTGGCCCATTTCATCTTCGGTCTCGGTGATTCGATACCACTGGGAGCGAAACCAGGGATTTTTTTCTGGGTATCCATTGCTTTGATAGCTGCTCTATACAACTATTCGCTTAAATCAAACTTAAGAGATATTTAATGGAAGAACTTATTAGTATTCCATGGGGGAAAGTTTTTGCTAATTTTGTATGGATTTTTGGAGCCTCTATCATTCTCGCAGACTTCAGTTATCATGAGTTTCTATCACACCAAAAAAGAGTCTCCTTTGGTAGCGTACTGAACGGTAGGTCCTTTAAATGGCCTTTTCAATTGGGGTTGATTCTAATTGCTATAGGCGTAAGCCTATCAATTAAAAATCCTTGGTTAACTGGGATATTTGTGGGAGCAGCTTTCCTGCAAATAATTTTTCTTATCCGGTCCGCAAGCATTTTGAAAAAAAATATAGATCTATTTCTTCCTAAACGATGAAGGTTGCAATAAGGTGGATTTTCGTATCTTTTTATGTCGCAGGAATTTTTGCTGCCACTCCCTTTCTTCCGAATCTGCTCCAATCTGCATCTTCAAAGTGGTTTGGTAAAGAAAATAAACCGCCCTTATTTTAATTGTTTCCATAATCGTACTTTTTATTTTGAGCTTTCTTTTATATCAACTCTTACCCAATCCATACGAATTTACGCATATTCCAGAATATGCCGTCTTAAGTATTTTATTGACAAGTGCCTTAGATGACAGAAGAAGAAACTGCACAGCAAAAAATAATGGTGTCAAAAACGTGATTAGAGGAAACTCATACATTCAGAGTGGATTCATTACGAGTCTTGTCGGCGCAGGAGATGAAATATACCAACATTTTCTCCCTAGACGCTTTTTCACATGGTATGATATTTTATTAAATTCATTAGGTGGAATCTTGGGCCTTCTCATTATATGGGGAATAAGAAAAAGATCTGATAAAAAGAATTGTTAGCAAAGTAAACCCAAATTTCAAGTTGTGGATTTCAATCTTTCGAGGTGTTGACAAATAGAGCATTAATGTTATAACTTTGTTGTTGTCGGTTAAGATGGGCGATGTGTTCAGAGGATAATCCGTCGCTCTTCAAGAAAAGGGTTGATGAAATGAAAGAACGGGTCAAACAAGCTCTTGGAATTATCTTCAAAACAACAACGTTCAAGCGGCGGACATTTTTTCTGCTTTCAGATATCCTCCTCATCTCTTTTTCTATGTATGCTTCTTTCTGGATCAGGTTTGACGGGAATATTCCTGAAAAGTACATCATAAATCTCAAATACTATATCCTACTGGCATTAGGCATTAAACTTGGCTTTCTTATATATTCCAGATTATACAACATTTCATGGAGGTTCTTCAGTCTCAGGGATCTCATGAAACTCTCCAGCATAATTATTTTATCCTCGCTCACATTAGGACTCCTGCTTTTTTTCTTTAGGTCATATAAACCATTCATGGGATTTCCCCGCTCTATAATCCTGCTTGATTTTATTTTTACGTTGGGCTTTTTGGGTACAATCAGGATATCGAAAAGAGCGATTCAGGAATACAAGATAAGAATCCAGGGCCAGAATAAAGAGAAAATAAGAATCTTGATCATCGGGGCTGGTTCAGCCGGAGAACAAATCGGCCGTGAGATGCTAACCAATAGCAGGTCGAAATACTTTCCTGTAGGATACATCGATGACTGCCCAACGAAGAAAGGGATCAATATCCACAGTATCAAAGTACTAGGCACTAGAAAAGATATTCCGCACCTTTTGAAAACTCATAGGATTGATGAAGTCCTTGTGGCCATCCCCTCGGCTGACTCAAAAGAGATAAAGAATATAGTCAAAATCATCCGGGACTCTAACCTTGTAAGTAAGATTAAGATTCTACCGGGTCTCGCAAATCTAATGGATGGGAATGTGACACTTTCAGACATACAGGAAATAAAAATAGAGGACTTGCTTGGAAGAAAACCTGTCTACATTAATTTTGACACAATTGGAAACTTTTTATTTAGAAAAAGAGTGCTAATTACCGGGGCTGGAGGTTCTATTGGAACTGAGCTTTCAAAAACTGTCTCCCAGTTTAAACCAGAATCACTTGGACTACTAGAAATCGATGAAACTGAACTTTTTCTTCTTATGAATAAACTAACGCCAAAGTCTTTTAAGGTTGTACCTTTATTAGGGAATATAAATGATGCCGTTAAGATGAGGTCTGTCTTCGAGGAATATCAACCTGAAATTATCATTCATTCGGCCGCTTATAAACACGTTCCCATGCTTGAAATATTTCCGGAAGAAGCCGTCAAGACCAATGTTTTGGGGACAAAAATCCTTGCAGAGCTTTCAATAGAGTTTGGAATAGAGAAATTTGTCTACATATCCACAGACAAGGCCATCAATCCAACGAGTATAATGGGCTCCACCAAACGCATCGGCGAGGAGCTGCTCTACATTCTTAACGGAAAAAACGAGACTCGATTTATCTGTGTGAGATTTGGGAATGTCCTTGGAAGTAGAGGCAGTGTCATTCAACTTTTCGAAGAACAGATCAAAAGGGGGGGGCCTGTAACTGTCACCCATGCTGATATGAAAAGATATTTTATGGCCATTCCAGAAGCCGTGCTTCTTGTTTTAGAGGCTTCAGCGATTGGGGAAGGGGGGGAAGCCTATGTCTTGGACATGAGCAATCCTATAAATATCGTGGACCTGGCAAGGGAAATGATCAAGCTAAGCGGACACGAGCCGGATGTGGATATTCCTATTGTATATTCCGGGATTAGGCCCGGGGAGAAGCTCTTTGAGGAACTACTGAGCACAGAGGAAGGATCAGAACCGACTGGACACCCAAAAATATTCAGGGTGAGGAACTCAGAGGAGAGAAACGAGAAAGAGTTAATGGCAAAAATTGATCATCTGGTCAACCTCAGCCTGGAGAAAAACAGCAAAGAAGAGATGATCGCTTGTATCAAAGATATCGTGCCTATGAACAAGGTTAATCAGAACAAAGAGGACGCCTTTCTTATCCATTAGTGATTTTTTATCATTCCTGTCGCTTCGCTCGCGATGACATAAGAGGATAGGTAACTTTTCTGCCCAAAACGGGACAGTCCCTTCTTGGGACAGTCCCGGCAAAAAAATTGCTTATCCTCTTATCTATTTTTATAATACTTTTTATAGAAGTCTTTAAAATCTTTGGATTTCTCTTTTATTTTCTGCCATCAATCAATTTTCTCCTTATACTAGTGGACAGTTAGTTCTAACGCTTCATCGAATTTTGTTTCAGGCTTCCATCCAAGATTATGCATCTTCCGACTATCCACGGCATAACGCCTGTCATGGCCCAATCTATCAGGAACTAATTTGATCAGATCTCTGGATTTCCCCAATTCTTTAACAATGATGTTGGCCACATCAATATTTTTGATCTCATTATTCGCCCCGATATTGTAGACTTCACCGATCGTCCCCTTTTCTATAACGGTCTCAATGGCTTTGCAATTATCCTCGACAAAGAGCCAGTCACGAACATTTGTACCCTCTCCATATAATGGGAGACTTTTATTTTCGAGTGCATTCGTCACAAATAGGGGGATGAACTTCTCCGGATACTGGAAGGGACCAAAGTTGTTGCTGGGTCTTACGATTTTAATGGGAAGGCCATAGGTCACAAAATAGGAATAGGCCAGGCGGTCTGCCCCGGTTTTGCTCGCCGCATAGGGAGAAGAGGGATTTAAGGGGTCCTCTTCTTTAAAAAAACCATCATCCCGGCTCCCATAAACCTCATCGGTTGAAACTTGGATAAAAAACTCCAAATCTGAATCCTTTAAGGCTTCTAAAAGGATAAAACTCCCATAGACATCTGTAAGAACAAATTCTCCGGCATCCACAATGGAGCGGTCTACATGAGTTTCCGCCGCAAAATGCACAACCCCATCAATCCGTCCGAAGACCTCCTTAACTAGCTCAGTATCTCTAATATCGCCTTTTACAAATTCGTAGTTTGGATTTTTTTCAATATCCCTAAGATTATCGAGATTCCCTGCATAGGTCAGCTTGTCCAGGTTGATAATTTTGTTGTCCGGATAACGACCGAGGATATAGCGGATAAAATTGCTGCCGATAAAGCCCGCCCCCCCGGTCACAAGCAGATTAAATGGGGACAGTCCCCATTTTTCAGAAAAATTGGGGACTGTCCCCATTTTCTTAGCCATCTTTCCGCTTCCAGTCATAGGGGATGTCGTTGTCATGAGGATCGATGCGGTGTTCATCGGGACGGTCATAGTTGTAAACTTCGGTAGGGACATTGACAATAAGAGCTTCTTCCTGACTGACACACTTCCAGCCGTGACAGACATCCTTTGGAACATGAATGAGAAGAGGATTATTGACTCCTAAATAGAACTCAGAGACATTATTAAATGTCTGGGAATCGTCCCTCTGGTCATACAGCACCAGCTTTATCATCCCATGTACACATACAATATTATCCGCCTGCTCTTTGTGAAAATGCCAGGCTTTGACCACATTGGGATAGGTCGTCGTCATATACACCTGCCCAAACTTCTCAAAGACCTCATCATCGGAGCGAAGCATTTCCATCAACCTTCCCCTCTCGTCTGGGATAACCTTCAACTTCTTAACTTTCACTCCCTCAATCATGTAACCTCCTAGCTCTTATGTCATTTTAGCCCAATTTCACTCATATCTCCCACCATAAATTTATAAACAGAAGGCTTTGGCGGGCACTTAAAGATCTTCACTCCGCGGCCAATCAAGCTTTCGTCAACACGGCTTCCAATATCGCAGATCTCGCTGCCTTCAAGCACGATGCTGTTTTCTATCTCTGTTTTATAAATCTTGCACCGCGGTTCTATCGATGTGAACGGACCGATATAGGAATCGATAATTTCAGAGCCTTCCCCAATGATCGCAGGCCCTCTTATAATGCTGTTCTTGACTACTGCTCCTTTTTCGAGATAAACCTGCCCGTTGATCTTCGAGAACTCGTCAACAATTCCCAAAATTTTTCCCGAAAGGCTCTCTAGAATCAAACGGTTGGCATCGAGCATGTCCTCGAGTTTTCCCGTATCCTTCCACCAGCCTGTGACAATATGGGGCCGGACTTTATATCCATGCTCTACAAGGTATTGGATGGCATCAGTAATCTCCAGTTCATTTCTCCAGGATGGTTTGATGGCATCAACCGCCTCGAAGATATGGGAGTCAAACATATAGACCCCAACCAGAGCCAAATTGCTCTTTGATTCCTGGGGTTGTTCCACAAGATTGACAACTTTTCCAACGTTCAACTCCGCTACGCCAACCACTTGAGGATCCGGAGCCTCGGTGAGCAAGAGCAGTTAATTCGGCTGCTCGGTTTTAAACTCTTCGACTAAAGAC
>SDBS01001204.1_pt1 | contig 26441 bp, 19 predicted proteins | sample 2277091 | NCBI WGS metagenome assembly SDBS01 (sample SAMN10404972, study PRJNA504765) | marine sediment metagenome | isolation source: marine sediment core GS10_PC15, 163 cmbsf | place: Arctic Ocean: Southern Knipovich Ridge | collected 2010
AATCATGACCAAGTGGACTCGAAGCAAGGTGGCCGCGACCATCGACCATGCCGTGTTGAAGCCGGAAATGACCGACCAGGACATCATTGACAATTGCCAGATGGGCAAGAAGTTCCAGGTGGCCACCGTGTGTGTCCGCCCGACCGACGTAGCCCTGGCGGCCAAGCAGTTGGCCGGCTCGGGCGTGGTGCCGTCGGCGGTCATCGGTTTCCCCAACGGCGCGCACCAGCCCGCGGTCAAGGCCCTGGAGGCCAAGCTCGCCATCCAGGACGGCGCGAAGGAACTGGACATGGTGATGAACGTCGGCAAGTTCCTGTCGGGCGACTGCGACTGGGTCAAGCGCGACATCGAGGCTGTAGTTGCCGAGGCGAAGGCCGCCGGCGATGTCCTCGTTAAGGTGATCCTCGAAACCTGCTACCTCTCGCCCGAGCAAATTGCCCAGGCCTGCCAAATCGCCCGCGACGCCGGCGCGGATTACGTAAAGACGTCCACCGGCTTCGGAGACGGCCCGGCCACCCCCGAAGCGATTGAGGTGATGATCAAGACCGTCGGCGATTGCATGAGCGTGAAGGCCTCCGGCGGGGTCAGGACCTACGAGACGGCCGTCGGTTATCTCGAACAGGGCTGCAAGCGTCTGGGCGCCGCCGGTGGCACGAAGGCGATCTGCGAAGACGCCCCCGCCGACGAAGGCGGCGATTACTGATCCGGGATACTCCTTCGGCGAGGCGGCACAAATCGTGGCAGAGACAATGAAGGCGGTGGTGTATTACGGGCCGGGCGACATCCGTGTTGAGGATGTTTCCGTGCCGGCCTGCGGGCCCGACGAGATGCTCGTGGGCGTCGACGCCTGCGCCGTCTGCGGCTCGGACCTCAAGACGTTCAACGTCGGCAATCCGCGGATGAAGCCCATGACGGTGATGGGGCACGAGTTTACCGGCATCGTGCGGGAGATTGGCCCCGAAGCCGCCTGCGGCGACCTGAAGGTGGGCGATCGGATCGTGATGGCCACCAGCGTCGCCTGCGGCCGGTGCCTCTACTGCAAGCGCGGCTGGCGCAACATCTGCCAGAACATCGCCCCGATGGGATTCTCGTACAACGGTGGGATGGCCGGGTATTGCGTAATTCCCGCTCCGGCGCTGAGCGGCCGGCACGTTGTGAAGGTGCCCGAAGGCATCAAGGCCGAGCATGCCGCGCTGGCCGAGCCGGTCAGCTGCGCCGTCAACTCCCTGGAGCACTGCAATATTCAGGAAGGCGACACGGTCCTGGTCATGGGGGCCGGGCCCATGGGCCTGCTGAACGCCCTCGTCGCCCGCGCGCGAGGCGCAGGCAAGATCATCCTCTCGGAGCCCAACGAGGCGCGGCTCGCCCGGGCCCAGTCGTTCTGCGACGTGCTCGTCAACCCCGCGAAGCAGGACCTGGCCGAGGTCGTCAAAGCCGAAACGCCCGAGGGCCTCGGCGCGGACATCTGCATCGTGGCGGCCCCAGCCGCCCAGCCGCAGGAACAGGCCGTCCACCTCGTCCGAAAACGCGGAACCGTCTGCCTGTTCGCCTCGCTGCCGGTCGGAAAGAACATGCTCAACATCGATTCCCGAACCCTCCACTACGGCGAACTGCGCGTGGTCGGCACGAGCGACTCAAGGGCCGAGCACGTCAGGGCCGCCGTCGAGATGCTCACCAGCGGCAAGATTGACGGCGGCATGATCGCCACACACATCCTGCCGCTCGACGAAATCTTCGAGGCTTTCGAGCTGATGAAATCGGGCGAGTCCCTCCGCGTGGTGCTGAAACCGTGAGTTGGTTAACTCGTTGACTGGTTAACTCGTTGACTCGTTGATTCGTTAACTCGTTCACTCGGGGGGCGGGTTGGTCCTTGACCAGTTAACGAGTGAACCAGTTAACGAGTTAACCATTCCAGACCAGTTCCTTCCAGGCGGGGGCCATCGCTTCCAGCGCACGCTTGTAGCGGGCATATTTGGTTTTGTAGACCTGGGCTAAGTCCCTGTTGGGCTCGTAGCTGCGGGAGAACGTGACCATGGCGTCGCAAGCGGCCTGGTATGATTCATAGCAGCCGGCCGCGACCGCGGCGCCGATCGCAGCACCCAGGGCGCCCAGTTCGCTGCCTTCGGGCACGTCCACGGGCACCTGGAAGATGTCGGCGACCATCTGTGCCCACACGTCGCTTCGTGCGGCCCCTCCGGACAGGCGAATCCGCTCGGGCATCTTGCGGAACTTGAGCAGCCGCTCCAGGTGGGTCATGTGGCCGAAGAGCACGCCCTCGTAAACCGCCCGCAGCACGTGGCCCCGCGTATGCCGGTCAGAAAGCCCGATCAGGCACGCCGTCGAGTCCGGATCCATGTTCGAGCCCTTCAGGAACGGGAAGAAGATGATCCCCGCCTCGTCCGGCTGCGTCGAGGCTACGGACTTGTTGATGATGTCATAGACGCTCTTGCCCTGCTGTTTGGCGGCGGTGGCTTCGGGCTCGAAGAACTGGTCGATGAACCATTCCAGATTGCTCGCTGACGTCGCGCTGCCCTCGAGCATCAGGTAGTAGCCTGGAATCGAGTAGCACGTGGTCATGAAGACGTCCTTGTCGACCACCGGCGTCTGGGAGACGTACTGGTTGTTGCCCCACGTGCCGAGGATCATGCAGAGCTGGCTTTCGTCGGTAATGGCCGACGACAGCCCGCAGGCGTCGATGTCGAACATTCCGCCGGCCACGGGCGTGCCTTCGGCCAAGTGCGTCAGGGCGGCCGCCTCGGCCGTTATCTCGCCGCATAGGTCCGCCGAGGCCTTCAGCGGCGGGAAGAACTTCTGCATCTCGCCGATGCCGAACGCATCGAGCACCTCGGCGTCATAGTCACCCGTGCCCACGTTTATCAGGCTGGTGCCGGACATGTCGGTCAGCTCGGCGTAGGCTTCGCCCGTGAGGCGCATGCGGATGAAGTCCTTGCACATGAGTACCCACGTGGTCTTTTCGAGGACCTCGGGTTCGTTGTCGCGGAGCCAGCAGAGCAGGGCGTTGGGCTGGCCCGGCCAGATCGACTGCATTGTCTTTGGGCGGGTCCGCTCGTCGAGGCCGTCGGCCACCCACTTATCGGAGTATTCCCGCGCGCGGCTGTCCGCCGAGCCGATCGCGTTGCGCACCGGCTTGCCCTCGGCGTCCACAAGGTAGATCCCGTTGCCGTGCCCGGTGCAGGCGATGCAGGCGATTTGGCCGGCGTCGATCTTCGACTGTGCCAGGACCTCCTTGATCGCGTCGACCGTTGCCTGCCAGAGCTTCTCGGTGTCTTTTTCGTCCCAGCCGGCCTGGGGCGACAGTGCCGGCGTCCTGCTGGAGGCAACTGCGATTTCCTTGCCCGCAAGATCGAATAGCGCCGCCTTGGCCACCGTGCCGCCGTTGTCGATTCCCAGCAGATACTTGTCCATCATACCTTCCTTATATTGAGCCAGCCCCGCCGCGCGCAGCAGCGGGGCGTGGGGCTCTGGAAAACCGCCCGACTCAATGTCGCGCCGGCAGGGCTTTACTCTTCCGCGGGTGGCTCGTCCGCCGGCGCCTCGTCCGCCGGCTCGGGGGCAGGCTCCTCGCCTTCTTTCTTTGCAGCCGGCGGATGGAACAACACGATCATCGCCAGCATCAACACGGCGGAAATAATAGCCGGGTAGGTCCAAACCTTCCGCCAGTGCCACCGCTTGTAGAGTCTGCCTCCGCTGTACAGCTTCAGGGTCTCCCCGTCGAACGTTCCGGCGACGTGGACCTTCTCGCCGATGGCGAGCGGGATGATATGGGTCATCTTGGTCTGGCCGGCCTGGATGCTGAGCCGGCCCTTGTCCAGTCCCAGTTGCACGGCGTTGGCGCCCGTGCCGATGCTGTAAACCTCGCCGGACAATTCCTTGCTGTCCTTGGGCAGTTCCAGCCAGGTTGAGAAGGTGAACGCCTTGGCCTCGGCGCCGGCGGTGATCTTGCCCTGGTCAAGCTTCACCTTGTCGCCGTATTCCTGCTTCAGACGTTTTACCAGGTCGGTCCTGTTCTGCTGCTCGGCGTTGAGGACCTCCATCTCCATGGCGTTGAGGGCCCGGGTGTAGGCGACCGAGTCGGAGATCTTGGCGCCGTCGATGGTCAGCGTCGGCGAGGCCGCAATGTCACCGGGGATCTTGTAGGTTTTGGCCACCGGCTCGCCGGGGATTTCATTGGCATCCAGGATCATTCCGTTGATCCAGTTGCCCAGAAGCATGCCCGCGCCGAAGGTTACCAGCATAATCAGCGCCTGGCCCTGGGCGCGGATCTCCTTTGGGGCGATCCGGTCCACGTAGATGTATCCGGTCACGAAGAAGAACGAGAAGATGAAGCCATGCACGAGGATGCCCCCGTAGTTCATGAACATCATCTCCTCGCCGTTGCCGAACATGAACATCAGATACCGCAGACCCAGGATAGCCACACCCAGCACCAGCGTCCACTTCACGCCGATCCGCTTCAGCGCGATCGGCAGCAACAGCCACATGACGAAGACCTCGACGACCACGCCCAGGTGCATCGTGCCCGTAATGAGCCCGACGCCCAGAGATGCCAGGCACTTGCTGAAGAACGTCCAGTAAGCCGCAAACGGAATCATCACGACCAGTGAGACGATGATGAACATGGCGAAGCTCGACTTCTTCATCAGCGCCAGGGCCTTGAGGCCCAGGACGTCGGCCAGCGAGGTCTTCTTACCGGCGGCCGGCGGCGGGGTGTGGGGCAGGGCAAAGGCAAACAGGCCGGCTATGACACTGAGGACTGCGCCGGCTACCATCGGCCATCGGGTGCCATCCACCTTCTCGCCCAGGAGGGCCAGGGCGACGATACCAAACAAGGCTGTGGCTGCCCACCCGACTGATCCAAACATTCGGATTGACGGCAGATCCTTCTCCGTGTCCTTGCAGTTACCGATCGCGATCGAATTGGTGATGGCCCACGTGGGCATGTAGCACAACTGCTGGAGCAGCAGGACCGCAAACAGCGGGATCGGGCTGGAAATAGTCGAGGCCCAGAACAGCAGGCCCGCGCCGAGGAGGTTCAGCACGGCCAGCACCTTCTCGCTGGCGAAAAAGCGGTCCGCGATCATGCCGACGAAGATCGGCGCCAGCAGACAACCCAGCGGAATCGCGTTGGCCACCCAGGCGGTCTGCGCGCCCGTGAAATTCCGGTCGCCTCCCATCAGATAGGCTCCCAATTGGGCGATCCACACCGCGTGAATCGCGAACTGGAAGAACATCATGGCGCTCAGGCGGATTCTGACGCTCATTGACATGCTTTGATTAGGCATATTTGACACTCCTTTGCTTGGTGTCCTGATGTCGAGTCACCCGCGCCGGACGCGAGCAATGACGGCGGTATGATGACCGCCTCGACCGCACGTTGCAAGGCTTGATTTCACTTGTGGCCGGGGATCTCGCGCCTCGCCGCGGCGGTCAGGTCGCCGGTGTGCCCCCAAGCCGACGGCTTATCGGCGCAAGGGCGGGGTACAGCTCCTTGTATATCTCGAACCGCTCGGCGTACAGCGACGTGAGTTTGGGGTTGGGCTCGTAGACCTTGCCCGGCTTGTAGACGCGCTCGAAGGCGTCCTGCTCGTCCTTGTAGAGGCCCACTCCGATGCCGGCCAGGATCGCCGCCCCAAGCGGGGTGGCCTCCTCGATCTCGGGCGTCTCGAAGCTGCTGCCGACCATGTCCGCCTTGTTCTGCATCCAGAAGGCGTTCTGGGCACCGCCGCCGACGGCTACGAACTTCTCGGGGGTGACCTTCAGCGCCGTCCTCACGCCCTGCAGGATCTGGCGGAACTGGAAGCTGAGACCCTCGATAATCGCGCGGAGCATGTCGCCGCGCGTGCTCGTGTTCCGCAGGCCCACGAACGCGCCCCTGGAATTTGCGTCCACGATCGGTATCGTGCTGCCCGAAAAATGCGGCAGGAACATCACGCCGTTCGCGCCCGGAGGCGATTGGGCCGCCAGGGCCATCAGGTGATCCCAGTCCACGCCGCCGGCGTCTTTGGCCTTCCGGGTCTCGACCTGGCCGAACTGGCTGCGGAACCATTCGAGCATGTCGGCTGCGACGGCCGAGCCCATCGCGGCGTACGTGTCGCGGGCAACGTGAGAGTCCACCCACCACCCCATGTTCAGAACCTCGCTGGTCAGGATGGGCTCCTTGGAGGCCGCCACGATGATCTCCCACGTGCCGACCACGTCCTGGACTACGCCCGGCTTGAACGCCCCCACGGGCAGGCACGCGCAGAGAAAGTCGTGCCCGCCGAGGATTACCGGCGTGCCGACCGGCAGACCCGTAGCCTCTGCCGCCTTCGCGTGGATCTTGCCCAGCGGCGTTGCGGAGGGGTGCGGGTCGGCCAGTATGCCGCGGTCGATGCCCGAGATCGACAGCAGCTCGTCGGAGTAGTCCCGCTTGCGCTGGTCGAACAGGAGCGTGTTTGAGGCCATCGAGTAGTCCGTGGCGATCTCGCCGCACAGCATGAAGTTCAGGAAGTCCTCGATGAGCAGCCACTTGTGGGTTTTGTCGAGGACGGCCGGCTCGTGCTCGCGCATCCAGAGGAGCCGCAGCGCCGTGTTGATAGCCCATATGGGGTTGCCGCTGATGGAAAACTGTTTCTCAGCCCCGACGTTGTCGAGCCACCACTGCTGCTGCGGGGCCGTCCGCGGGCAGTGCCAACTGATGAACGGGTACAGCCAGTTGCCGTCGGCGTCCATGGGCACGCCGTCCATGCCCATGCCGGTTACGGCCACGCCGCGGATTTGTCCGGGGTCGTCCAGTTGCCCGGCGGCTTCCTTGACGGCCGCCGCTGTGTCGGACCAGATCTGCTCCGGCAGCCAGACCGCCCAGTCCGGGTGATCCTTGTCGACGTGCTGCACCGTGGTGGGGCGGCTGCCCTGCGCGACAAGTTTGCCGTCCAGGTCGTACACGATTGCCTTCAGGCTCGTCGAGCCCAGATCAATGCCCATCAGTAAGTCCATCTTTTCACCTCTGGTATTTCGTTGCTCTTGATGTCATGCGGCCAAAACGGCAGGCGACAGAGAGATAGCAGAGATGAACGCAGATAAACGCAGATGAATCTGATGTTATGAATAAGAAAACATCCGTGTCCATCTGTGTTTATCCCTGCTATTCCCGTGCCCCTGTGTCGATATTCCTGCCTCATCAACTCTCACTCCACCAGCAGCGGAGCGTCAGACTGTCAACGGATACCGCCCGAATTCCTTGATGGTGTCCATCATGGCCTTGTAGTTCTCCGGCTTGACGGCCGAGTGAATCGAATTGCTGGACGAGCAGATGTATCCGCCGCCGGGTGCCCCGATGCGCAGGGTGTCCTTGGTCTCGGCGACCACGTCATCCACGGTGCCGTAGCTGAGTGTCTGCCCGCAATTGACGTTTCCCTTCAGGGCTACGCGGTCGCCGTAGGCGGCCTTGGCCTCGGCCAGGTCCATGCCCCCCTGCGGGTCGATCGGGTCCAGGCACGTGATGCCCGCGTCGATCATCATGTCGACGATCGGGTGGATGTCGCCGTCGCAGTGCTTGATGAAGGGCAGGTTCAGCTCGGCAAATCCGCGGGCGACCCTGCACAGGCCGGGATAGAAGAGCTTGCGGAAGCTGTCGGGCGACATGAACGGCCCGCTGTTGTAGGCGTAGTCGTCGCCCGTCCAGACGAAGTCCACGTCGCGTGCGGCCACCTCCTTGGCCATCACCAGGTTCACCTCCACCGACATGTTCACGAGGCCGGCCACCAGCTCCGGCTCGCCCGCGATGGCCATCAGCAGGCCCTCCATGCCCATCAGGTACCGCGGAATTGAGAACACGTCGTTCAGGTGCACGCCCACGGCCATCTTGCCCTTGAAGTCCCGAACCGCCTTCTCCACCGAATCGTAGCGCCCCGCGGCATGCGGGTCCGGGTGTCGGTACCGCTCGAAGTCGGCCATGGTTTGAATGGGAGACTCCACCTCGATGCCGTGCTCCACCTCGCCGTATTCGCTGACGTAACCCCATTCGCTTCGCCAGCGCGTCGGCCCGACCTGCTCCTTGGAGAAGTCCGGCCCCACGAGGATCGCATCGTGGCCCATCCGCACGGCGAACTCGTTGTGAGTCGGACAGCCGTCGCAGAGCGCCTCACGCACCTTGCGCGAGATCAGCCACTCGAAGTGGGGGACCCGGTCGGGCTCTTCCCTTCGAAGGACACGCATCACCCGTTCGGCGGAGGTCAGCTCAGGCATTTCTGATCGCCTTGAGGCCCGTCGAGCCCAGATCCATGCCCATCAGATAATCCATCTGTTCACCTTTCTGCGGATGAACATGTCGCTATTCCATATTCAGCGCTCTCCACGGGACGCCGCCAAACGTTGCGCGTGGACGGTCTGCTACTTCTTCCCGCGATCCGGGTCGAGGTTGATAACGTGCAGGCCGTGCCACTTGTCGTACGCCGTGTTCTTCAGGCCCGGGAACGACATGTCGAAGTCCACGCTGATCAGTTCATCGGTCACTTTACCGTCGTCGCCCTTGGTGCTGCGGATGATGACCTCGCACGGCTGGTCGAGCATTCCGTCGGCCCCGGTCGTGTCGTCATTCTCCCAGACCGTTTCGATCGTCTTGCCGTCCAGCGAGAACCTGCGGATGGCGTTGGAGGCCGACTCGGCGATGTAGATCATGTTGCTCTTTTCGTCCCAGAACATCCCGTCGGCGCTGGGCATGAGCTTTTCGTTGTCGATGATGCACTCGGTGCTCTTGACCGTGCCGTCGGGGTTCATCGCGAACTTGAAGATCCGTCCGTCGCCGAAGTTTCCGCAGTACATGTTGCCTTCGCCGTCGAAGGTGATGCCGTCGGCCCCGGCCGTGTCGCCCCGGCCGCGCTTGATCGTCTGCAGCTTGGCAACGATGTGCTTGTCGCCCACCGTCACCTTGCCGGCCTTCATCTCCTCCAGCGTGATCTTATAGATGCAGCTGGCGCCTTCGACCATCTTGCCGTCATCCACAACGAAAGTATCGCTGATGTAGCAGTTGTCGCCTCTCCAGTAGACGGCGTTCGACAGCGTGAAGCCGTCCGCGGCGATCTCGACCTTGGGCTTGCCATCGGCGTCCTTTACGCAGTCGCCCTTGTCGTCGAGCACAACGCGGTACAGGCGGCTCTTGCGATTGTTGTTGTAGAAGAACTGGTTGTCGGCGACGTAGATGTTCCCGTCGGGCCCCATCCCGCAGCCCATGGGCGCCGCACGCTGGGTGTCGGGGTGGATGGGCATTTCGCAGAGCACGGACCACTTGTTGTTGGGTATGGTCTTGTTGTTGAAGGGCATGATCTTGATCATGACGCCCGGCTTGAAGCAGTTCTGGTTGAAGTTCGGCACGGCCAGGTACATGATGCCGGTCTTCTTGTTCAGCGTCATGCCGTCGGGCGTGTTGTACATGTTGTACACGCCGTCGACCGGGCCGCTCAGGTCAATGAAAACCTTGGGCATTTTGGCTTCGGCGGCCTGCTGCATTCCCTTGCCCCCCGCCAGGACGCTTACGCCGACGACCAGCACCGCAATGCCGGTTGTGATCCACTTGATGCTCTGCTTAGGCGCGCCTTTCCACTCGCCCGTGCGGAACCCGTGAATGTTGCCCACGATAATCGCGAACGACATGAAGGCCGCATAGCCTACCGAGACGCCCAGATTGCCGAGATTGCCCAAGGCCAGTCCGAAGAAGAAGACTGCCGCGTCGTGAAGTATCGCCATCACCAGCGCGAGCATCAGGATCTTTCCGATGCCGGGCTTGGCGAGGTGCCCCCAGGTCTTGTTCTTCGTCAGCTGCACGACACAGTAGAGACAGGCTGAGACGGCCCCGCCCCAGAGAATGACGGCCGTGAAGGCCCAGGAGGCGGCAAAGTTCGGATTGTTTTCTATGTTGAGCACCTTGGCGTGCTGGATGATCGGTCCCGCGGAAACCGCTGCAATGGCCCAGCACGCGCACAGAATGCCGGACAGCACGCCGATGGTCACGCCGATCATCATCATGGGGCTCTTTGCTTTGCCCTCGGTCTTGCCGTCTTGGGAATCGTCCGATTCGTCCTTCTTCGTTCCTCGCTCTTTCAGAATGGCCGCTCGCCCGCAGATGACCACGCCGACCAGCAGGACCGCCACGCCGACAAGGATCACCGCGCCGTAACTGGTCAGGAAGGCCCCGGGCTTCTCGATAGCCATCGGGACTATCGAGCCGGTGATGATCTGGGCCCCGTAGTTAAGCGCGTAGGCCAGCGACAGGCCGATGAAGGCGAACGCCTTGCCCAAGGTCATCGAGCCGAGTCCCCAAAGCAGGCCGAAGATCAGCACCGTGATCATTGTGCCCGTCCCGGCCCTGGAGAAGACGACGTTGAGATCCTTCACGACCGTGGGCGCAATCAAGGCCGGGATCAGGATCGTCACGAAGAAGAAGAACGGGCCCCAGAGGACCTCCCAGGGCGTATCCTTTTTGACGTACTTGCTCGGCAGCCCGAACGAGCCGCCGCATAGCGCACCGATAATCAGGAATAGAAAGCCCAGTAGTAGTTTTGGGTCCATGGCTCAAAGTCTCCTGCAATGCCCGGCCGCCGCGTTACGCGTGCTTCGGCCGGTGGCGTTCTATCGCTGGTTTTCCTAGTGCATCATCATACCGCCGCTGACGTCCACCGTCGCGCCGGTCATGTAGCTGGCTGCGTCGGAGGCCAGGAACACCACAACGTTGGCGACCTCCTGGGGCGTGGAGATTCGCTTGATCGGTATCCTGTCCAGATACTTCTGCTTTTTCTCTTCCCAGGTCTTGGCGACCATTTCGGTTTTGATCATGCCCGGCGCCACCGCGTTGACGTTGATGCCGTCCTTCGATACCTCAAGGGCCAGCGCGCGGGTGAAAGAGACCAGCGAGCCCTTGCTGGCGTCGTAGGCCAGGTGGCCGGTGGTCGAGCCGCGAAACGCCGCCTGCGTGGCGATGTTGACGATCCTTCCCGGCCGCTTGTCGGCCAGCAGACGCCTGACCAACTCGCGGGCAGCTACGAACGCACCGGTCATGTTCACCTGGAACGTGTAATCCCACTCTTCCTTGGTGCAGGCCGTGATCGGCCCCTTGGGGACGTAGGCCGCGTTGTTGATGAGGATGTCCACCCGGGGGAACTTCTCTTCCATCAGGCGGTACACCTCCACCACGTCCGCCTCGTCGGTCAGGTCGAGCGGCACGGCCAGCGCCTCGGTGCCGTACGCGGTGCGGATCTGTTCGACAACCGCCCTGGCGTCGTCGGCCAGGTCGATGCCTTTTCCCGGGCAGCGGAAGTAGCAGACGCCCACCTTGGCGCCCTCGGCGGCCAGCGCCAGGCAAATTGCCTTGCCCAGCCCGCTGGAGCCGCCGGTAACCAGAGCCACTTTGTCCTTCAGATGCAGATCCACGTTTTGCTTGCCGTCTTAAGTGTCGGTGCCGCGCCGGTGGCCCGGCCCGATCACGCGAATGGTGATGCTCGTGCCGGCAAATTCCCACGCACTCACGAGCGATGAAGCTAGCTTTTGGCCGCCGCGAATGCAAGAGATAAACCGGATGCGTTGGGATTCTGGGCCCGGAAATGGGATTCTCCCACCACGGCGGGTCTGCGACTTTCGCCCTGCCAGCGGCCGGCTCGAGCGAGCCCGAGGGCACTTGAGTCCTTCGATCCCAATCCTGCTCTGCTCGGAGGGCCGGGACTACGCAGGACGAGCAAGAACGCGGCTGCTGGGGTGGCCCGGGTCGAACCGCTTAGGGGAATGACCACTTTCCCCTCCAGCGGTGGCAAGCTCGGCCAGATTAAGACCACACGATCCCATAAGATCGGTCGCCAGGCTGACGATCTTGCGCTGGTCGCAATTCGTGGACGCCTCCCTTTCGATGTCGGATGCGACTTCGGCAATCAAGCCAAGGCCCTCCTTGTGAGCGTCGACAGCCAATCGGCCGGCAATCAGGGCAACCTCTGGGTAATCACCGAGGCCGACAGCCGTTGCCAGCCTTTGGGCCTCGCGCCCGATGCCGAGTTTGACGGTCTGGGAGAGTGAATCGCTGGTCTGGTCTTCGCTCTTCGCGCGTACGCTGACGATCTCTATGAAGCGTTCGACAAGGTCCGGGTCAAATTGGCGGCCGGCGCAGCGCCGCAGTTCAGCAAAGGCATCCTCGTAGGTTAGCTTTTTTCGATAGGGGCGATTGGAGACCATCGCGCTGAACGCATCAGCCATGGTCAGGATTCTTGCCCCAAGAGGAATGTCTTTGCCCACGGGCATGGTTGGATCGAGCGTGTTGCTGCTGTACCAGGTGTGATGACTCCGGACGATTTTGGCCAAGGTCGGCGAGGGGAATGCCGAAGCGACGATCTCAGCGCCCATGCGATCGTGTTCGTGCATGATCTTCCGCTCAGTTTCTGTGAGCTGTGCGGGTTTACGAAGAATTGTGTCGGGCACTCCAATCTTCCCGATGTCATGCAGCAGTCCGGCCACTTCCACGCAAAAACACTCGCTTGGGGGCATAAGGCCCTCGGCCATCGCCACGCACAGTTCGGCGGTGTGGCGGCAGTGCTCAGCCGTCTCAGGATCTCGCTGCTCCATGGCGGACATCAATGCACTCACGGCGTCCAGCCGAATGGTCTCTCTGGGGACGTTGGTCGTATCGACTGCTTCCGTTGTCGATGTGTTCTGATCCGTCGCCACACCGGCGGCGGCAGACACCTCTTCGGCGCTGGCGACGCGATTCCGCCCTGTGTTCTTGGCCAGGTAAAGTGCCTTGTCCGCCTGGTCCAGGAGTTCGGTGGGATTGTCCACCCCCGACTCCGTGGAAGCGACACCGATACTCACCGTAACATTAATGCCCGCGCAGACCTGCAATTCGACCGCGTGGCGCAGGCGCCTCGCAGCCAGCATGCCGCTCTGCGTGTTCGCGTACGGCAGAATGATGCAGAACTCCTCACCACCAAAGCGGCAAAGGGAGCTGTTCTTTCTCGATACTGACTGGAGAGTTTCGGCGACTCTCTGAAGCACCTGATCGCCAACGCCATGACCGTGGCTATCATTGACCGCCTTGAAGTGGTCAATATCGACCATGATGCAGGATACCGCGTGGCCGTGTCGTTTAGATGAAGCGAGGCTGGCCTCCAGCCGCTCCAGAAAGGCTCGCCGGTTGAGGCACTTTGTAAGCGAATCATGTGTCGCCAGTAACTGCAGTTTGCTGTTCTGCCGGCGCACTTCATCCCGCGACTTCTCGAGCGTGTCCAACGCTTCTTCGAGCTGGGTGTTTCTCCGCTCCAGTTCCGTCATGTCGTCGAACGACGCCAAGGCCCCGCGGCTATTCCCTTGGTCGTCGGTGATCGGAGCGCTGTTGACCATGAAGGTGCGGGTACCGCCCGAACTCATGGGCAGGTCCAAGGCGACACCGGTTTGATTCTGACCTTTCTGCATCGCCTCAATCCAGGGAAGACTACTCGGAGCGTGCTGGGACTTCGGCTTGGCCCAGGCCAGGTCAGAGGCCTTGCGCCCAAGCAGCTTTTGGGCCGACAGGCCAATTCTTGATGCAAAGGCGGAATTGGCAAGAACAATGCGCTCTTGCTTGTCCAAGAGGACCACGCCTTCAGAAAGTGTGTCCAGCGCAGCCTTGACCCGCTTGGGTACCACGGACGAGGGGTCAAGTTGGCGGAGTGACCTCTTCAGGAAAAACAGGTGCGCCACGAAGCCCATCAGCGTTACGAAAAGGACCAGCTTCACGGGGGAATTCGCCCCGAGCCCCAGAAGGCCTTTCGAGCCGATCTCAGCGAACCGGATCTCCACCGTGCCCCAGCGGGTGCCACCCCGGAAGATGGGCACCTCCGCGTGCGTGAAGGCCGACTGATCCTTCGATCCCTTTGTCCAGAGCTTGCGATGGTCGCCGGCCTCGGCCAGGATCTTGCCCTCACTGCGGCGGACCGCAGCGGACAGAATGTCTTTCTCTCTCTCCACCACCAATCGCATCGTTGCCAAGATCGAAGCCATGTCGTCCTTCTGAGCAGACACAGCGCATTGGACTGCCAGGGACTCGCAGAACTTCTTTCGACCGTCGATAGTCATCTGGGCCTGACTGGGAATCAGGCCGATGAAATCCGCCGTGAGCAGCGCGCTGGCTGTCAACAGTGCCAAGCCGATGCTGATACGCGAAACCGTTGATAACTTACCCATTGCCCTGTTCTCCTGATGCCCCCCGCCGGCTAGGCCCGCCCTTTCGACTCAAAGAGATTCTTGACGTCGTCGCTGTCGTTCGCTGAAGCCTTGTGCTTGTCGGATTTACGCTGCTTGTGATTCTTCCCCCAGGAAGACAAGACCGGAAGAGGGTCAAACCATTTCCACATCGGCATGGCCGACAGGAAGCTGGCCAGCATCGACCCGCCGCGGCACGTCCAGATCACATAGCCCGCGGCAAATGATATGGTCGCCCCGGTTGTGGTGCCCACAATGATCTTCTCTCTCCGCTTTTGTAAACCTGCCGCACGGGCCATCTTCCGCTTCATGGACTCCAGTTGTCGCCGCATTGGTAAGTTGGTTCTGATGGCCTCGACGATGGTCGAAGACTCCGCCAGGATCTGGTTCAGGCCCTGCGATAACCCGGCGAAGGCTGGAGACTCCGTGATCTGGTTCAGACCCCGCGCTAATTCAATGACGGACGGAGACTTCGCCATCATCTGCTTTATGCCCCGCGCTAATTTGGCGATGACCGAAGACTCCGCCACTCGGCCTCGTGCTGCTTTGCGGATGGCAGCTTTTTGGCTGTCCCTGTCCTTCCCGCGCTTCGGCTCAACGGGGCCGCCGGGCTTGGCGGCGTTCGCCGCGATGTTCGCCAGGCCCTGGTCGTCGATGGCGGTCTGCTCGTTGCCGTCGTTGAGTCCCGTGGTGCCGGTGGCATCGCCGGTGTCCTGCTCGCTGCCTTCCACTTGCCCGGCCAGTTCCCAGCTCGAGTCGGCCTCGGAGTCCAGGGCGGCCTGGTCGCTGGCCGTCGTCTCGCCGGCAGATGAGTCGGTGGCAAAGGCGTCGTCATCGCCGCCGGTGATAGAGTAAGTTTCGGCCGCCTCTGTCGTTGATGGTGTGCTGGAGGGTGTTGCCTCCATTTGGCTCTGATACGAGAACCAGGCCCACACCTGTTCTGTCGACAGGATTGTCGTCGATGCTTCGCTGAGGTCGTTGAGGTCGATGGTGACGGTGGCGTCGTCCGTCAGTGTACCGGTGTCCTCGATCTGGACGGTGAGGTCGAAGGTCGGGTTGGTCTCGAAGTCCAGGGCGGCCGAGCTGTTGACCGTGATCTGGCCGGTGGAGCTGTTAATGGCGAAGGCATTGCCCGTGTTGCCGGCGGTGATGCTGTACGTGAGGCTGTCGCCGGCTTCGGGATCACTAGCGATGGCCGTGCCGACGCTTGTCCCGTTGCCCGAGTTCTCATCAACGTTGAAGCTCTGATTGTTGACGACCGGGCTGTCGTTGACGGCAGCGATGGTGACATCCCTCGTGGCCGCATCGCTGCCGGCGTCGCCGTCATTGACGATGAAGGTCACGGTCCGCGTGGTGGTGTCGGGGTCCTGGCTGGAGTTGGTGTAGGTGATCGAGCGCAGGGCCGTCTGGTAGTTCGCCACCGAGGAGCTGCCCGTCAGGCTCAGCACGCCGCCGGCGGCATCCCAGCTTCCGGTGATGCCGAGCTGGTCGGTGAAGGCCAACGTATCCTGGCCGTTCACGTACCCGCCCGAGATCGTGATCGTGGCGGATTCAAGATTGGTGTCATCCGTGTCGGTCACGGTGATCCCGGCGTCCACGGCAACGGCCCCGTCGTCCTCGGTGTAGGACAGGCTGACGCCGGTGGTAGTGGCCACCGGCTTAATGGAGTCCCGCTGGGCGTAGACGCCCTTCTTGCCGTCGGCGTTATCCTGGCCTGTGCTCTCCCATGCGATCACGAAGTCGCCGTCGGCATCCATTGCCACCGATGGAGCCTGCTGATGATCGGCCGTGGTTGTGTTGACCAGGAACTCGCCGCCCTGGGCCACGCCGCTGGCGTCGTAGAGCTGGGCGTAGACGCCCTTCTTGTTGTCGGCAGAATCCTGGTTTGTGCTCTCCCACGCGATTACGAAGTTGCCGCCATCGGCCATGGCCACCGTGGGCAGGTTCTGATCATCGGCCGTGGTGGTGTTGACCAGGAACTCACCGCCCTGGGCCACGCCGCTGGCATTGTAACGCTGGGCATAGACGCCGCTCTTGCCGGATTGGCCGTCCTGGCTCTTGCTCTGCCATGCGATTACGAAGTTCCCGCCATCGTCCATGGCTACCGAGGGCGCCAACTGATTGTCGTCCGTGGTCGTGTTGACCAGGAACTCACCTCCCTGGGCCACGCCGCTGGCGTTGTACCGCTGGGCGTAGACGCCCTCCTTGCTGGGGAGGCCGTCCTGGCCCTTGCTCTGCCATGCGATTACGAAGTTGCCGATATCGTCCATGGCTACAGAGGGCGCCAACTGATTGTCGTCCGTGGCCGTGTTGACCAGGAACTCACCACCCTGGGCCACCCCGTTTGCGTCGAACAGTTGGGCGTAGACGCCCTTCTTGCCGTCGGGGTCGTCCTGGCCTGTGCTCTCCCATGCGATCACGAAGTTGCCGCTATCGTCCATGGCTACCGAGGGCGCGTTCTGATCGTTGACCGTGGTGGTGTTGACCAGGAACTCACCCCCCTGGGCCACCCCGTTTGCGTCGAACAGTTGGGCATAGACGCCGAACTTGTTGAGGTGGTCCTGGCCCTTGCTCTGCCATACGATTACGAAGTTGCCGTCGTCATCCATGGCCACCGAGGACGCCTGCTGATCGTTGGCCGTGACCGTGTTGACCAGGGACTCGGTGCCCGCGGCCACATCGAGAGTTCCCCCCCATTCAGTCAACATGTGAATGTCGAACGGGGCGGAGACGATACCGGCGGCTTGGGCATCCGCGCCGCTGGAGGCAGCCTCGAGCACCCAATCACCGCCGAAGCCCGTCAGATCGTCGGAAGCGAAGACGCTCGCGCCCGTCAGAGACGCGAGGAGGTCGATCAGCATTTGCCCTTGGCCGGTCCCGTCGGCGACCCCGCAGCCATATATCTGTATAACGGAATCGTCTGAAAGGGCCGAACCAAGCTCCGACCAGTCTGCGGTTGTCTGCGGAAGACTCACTGAAGAGATCCATTCGTTACCCAAGGCAAAGGCGCCCGCACGCCCGTGAGAAAGAATCGAGACCGAGTCGATCTTCATTTCGGCGGCTTGGGCCAGCGCGGATACGTGTGAAAGGACTTCGGCGGCGGTTTCGCTGCTTCCGTCATAGACGTGAATCAGATCAGCCTGGGCGGCGGCGCACACCAACTGGTCGGCTTCGGGCAGGGACCCGTCGATCAGGGCGACGTTCCAGCCCGCCGAAAATAGCAGCCGGGGCTCGATCACTTCGATTACCGGCCAATCTCCAATTGTCTTGGAGCGTTGCGATCCCATCTAATGCCTTCCGAACTCCCATACCAGGGACCCTTCGAAGTCGGCACGGTCGGCTTTCCGCATGCCTTCGGACATCCGGCAATCGGACCCAGCCGTAACCATCGCAGCACGAGGCATCTAGCTCTCGTGTGCCTCCAATAGTAAAATAGGATATGTGGAAAGGATTTGTCGGTTTAGGGAGAAATGACATCTCCCTCTTATCCCCTGGAAAACACGGGACTTCGGGGGTGTTCAAAAACCACTCAATGGCCGCGAATCCCGATGTACATCGGGACCAACAACGCGAACAGGGACTCTGTTTTGTCCCACTTTGCCGCCTTTTTTCCCAATTCCGTCGTTGGCGTAGTTCGCGAAGTTCGCGGCTATCGACTTTTTCAACAGTTCCCTTCGGGCCTTTCATCATGTTTAGTCAGTTTCCGCGCGGCGGGGGTGCATAAAGGTTTTGGTGGCACCATAAGAAGGACTGTCTGGTGGCACAGGCCCCTCGGGCCCCAAGGCGGGTTTTCAACCCCGAACGCGCAAGCGCTTCGGGGGGCCACAGCTTAAAAAGCTGTGCCACCACAACAGCTTCCACCAAAACCTTTATGCACCCGTGCGGCGGAAATCGGCGATACGGGAGATGAGCATGTCGCGGCCTACGACAAGACGTGGTTTCCTCAAGTCGGTGGCCGTGTCGGTCGCCCTGCCGGTGTTACTCCACAACGCGTTGCCAGAGGCCGGGGCGAACCTCGCCTGTCCCGGTGGTGTACCCGCTGGGAGGATTCTGGCTCACGGATGAATCATAAATGATCTCGTTGGTGCCCTCGACGGTGGCTTTGCCCTCGCAGATGACGACCCCGCGCACACGGGTGGTGCTCTTGATCGTCAAATCCCCCGTCACGTGGACCAGCCCCTGAATCTCATTTGGATAGCTGTCCGCCTGGTCGGTGTCCATCTGGCCGCTGTAGGGCGTGCCGGGTGGATTGAAGTTGACCCCGGCGCCCGATTCGGTCAGGTTCACCGTGTCGCTCGCCAGCTCCAGCTCCACGTCGCCATTCACAATCAGGACGGGATGGTTCGCCTGATAGTTGTGCAGCAGGGCGGCCGCGGCGGGGCCGCCGATGATAACCTTCGTGCCGGGGTTACACCTGACCACCAGCGTGCCGCAAATGCGGGAGTTCGTGATTCTCAGATCGCCCTGCACCAGGTGAACGTAATATATCCCGTCGCTGTTGGCCTCGCCCCATGGGTTGCTGGCCGAACTGAGCACCTTCTGGTCGATCGTGGCCCCCGGCGAAATGGTGGTGGCCAAGCTCTTGTACGTATTGAAAATGGTTGAGTCCGGCATCGTCTTGGGCTCTGCCCCGGTGGTGATGTCCCCCACAACCGTGCCTGCGCCCACCAGGGACTGCGCCTCCACGTTGCCGTAGATTGTCCCATTGTTGGTTATAACATCGTTGCTGGTAAGGTTCGACCCGGTGAGCGTGAGGGCATTGCCCACCGTGACCTCCACTTCCCCCCCGGCCGAGAGGCACGCACTGAGCGAATTCAGCGCCCCGCCGTCACACGTCACGCGAAGGCTCAGGGTGTGGCTCGCATCACCGACAGTCCCGGTAGCGACGATCGTGGCCGGATCCGAGTTATCATCCGTCAGATCGCCGTCGTTCTCATCCACCACCCGCCAGCTAAACGTTCCGCGCCCGAAGGACTTCGCAACGGTCGCGCCGTTGAACGTCGTCCGCCAGTTGTTGTCCGCGTTGATCCTGTTCAGGGCGTGCTCCGCTGCGGTAAAGGCCAGGAACCGCGTCTCTGAGGAATCGCGGTTCGCGCCCACCATGCGGCTGGTGATTCGGGACACCGTCAGGGCCGACAGGCCGATTACCGTCAGCACGAGCGACAGGCCCAGGACCATGACGTAGGTCGATCCTCGGCGGCGCGTGTCGGCGTGCGCGGCCCGTTGCAGAGCGTTATGCGGCTTGTTGCAGGACATATCTCTACTCCACCACGATCTGGTTGAGGATGTTGGCACCGGCGACGACTCTGCCTTGCTGATCGCTGCCTATCTGGAGTTGGGTGCCGACCCAGGCGAGGTAGGTGGTCTCAGCCTCGCCGCGGAGGTCGTAGACGCTGTTGTTCGACCGCAAGGCATACAGGGTGGTCTGGACGCCTTTTGGGTCGGTTACCGTCACGGTTATCCGCTTGAGGCCCTGGTTGGTGCCTGACGGCGTGCTGACGTCGTCGGGGTCGACGTACTGGACGGCTGCGCTGCGTGTCCAGCCGGTAAGATTCGCCATGGCCGTGCCGTCCTTGAGCTGAGGGGGCGACGCCGACCAGCCGTTGTAATCGTCCACGTCGTCGTAATCCGCGCGGACCAGGCTTGTCTCAGGCGCCTCCGGGCCGAATATCGGCGAGACGTACGGCTCCTGGTAGGAGCTCTGGATGATCTCGGCCATCAACTGCTGCGCCAGCGCCGGGGCCCGGCACTGGGTGCTTTGCACCTGCCAACTGCGGGCCAGCGAGCCGATGGTGTTCAGGGCCATCACCAGCATGACCGCCACAATGACCATGGAGATCATTGCCTCGACGAGCGACAGCCCGGCGCCGCGGCCGCGGCGCGATCTGGTTGCCCGGTTCACGGCCATTGCGGGTCCCCCAGTGTGGTGTACGTCCCGTGGACGAAGAAACGTATATCCTTTTGGTTTTCGCGATTGCTCCAGGAGGCGCCGGCGTCGGATGTGGTCATCCAGTGGGTTCGCGGGTTCATGGGCTGGCCTTTGTTTTCGTATTCGATAACGGCTGCTTCGCCCGCTCCCGAAACGTGCTTTACCACCACGCAATACCCGGCCGACGGGTCGAGATTGGCCACCGGCCCGATGTCGATGGAAACCCAGCCGAACGACGCAGCCAGCGAAGACTCGCTTACGGTGGTCTCGGTGAGTACCGTTGTGGTGGGCTTGCGCTGCGAATCGGAGGTTCGAATCTGAATGGCGAAGACGCCGTCGGCCGCTCCGGATGTCTTGACCCGTAATTGCACGCGCGTGATTTTCCAGCTCTCGGTGTTGTCAGGCAGGTCGGGCTCGAAGTACTGTGCACACCATTGGGTGCTGGTGATCGGCTGTTCCTCCAAGGTTCCGCCCGCGGCGTCGTCGTGGTAGATGAGTATGACCTCATCGCTTTCCTGCGGCTCCCCCGCACCCGAGGCGGGCACGGTCTTCAGGAGGTAGGACAGGCTGAAATGATGCACGTTGTCGGCGATCGTCGCCTGCGTGCCGCCGTTGTATTGCCGCGTGAGCGGATCGCCGGCCACGCCGGACCATTCGTAGCGGATGCTCTCAGGCTGGCCGTCGCTATCGCGATCGGGAACGGTAAACGCCACAACCGTGTCGCTGCGCTCGCTGAAGGACAGCGCAAGGCTCAGCTCCGAGGCGATCTGCCCTGCGACTTCGTTGCTTTCGGAGATCTTGGCGAGGCCGCCGGAGGTGCCGCCACCCACCGCCCTGGAGGCGACCACCATCGTGGAGACCGTTGCGCCCATGATGGTGGACACCACCACCAGACTCACCATCGCCTCGATCAGCGTATAAGCCGAAAGGCCCCGACAGCGCCTGACACACCGGGTGTGAGTTGGCTTTGAGGTATTCATTGCACGCTCGCTTTTCCTGTATCCTGATCGAGCGAGATGCTCTTCTGAATGTTGCCGACCTCAACGACGATCTGGCCGCTGCTGTTGGGCGTGCCGTAACCGTCGAAAACGACGGTCGTCTCGCCGCCGAAGTCCGCGGAGAACAGGTCGGCGTAGTACGGGCGGGCGGACAGGTCAACCAGATAATCCCCCGATGAGTTTTTGAGATCGGCCACGCCCGGAAGCTGATACTGGTCGGTCGCGGGCGTGAATGCGACGCTGTGTTGGGTGCTGGAGATTCGGGCGCGGCTGCGGGCCAGGGCCAGGTCGGCGACAATGCGCCTGGCCGCCATTTCCGCCTGGTAACGCGCGACGGCGGTGCCGTACCTCGGTGCGGCTATAGCCACGAGAATCGCGAGTATCGCCAGGACGAGCACGACCTCCACCAGTGAGAAAGCCTTCCTGTTATGAACCGCGCTTGGGCATTTTACGACCATGCCGAAGCCTCCTTCGATCGATTCGCGCCTGTAAACAGGAGGCTGCCCCACAATCCAACCTGGACCACACGAGGCGCCGGGCGGCTTCTGATATCTGCTCGCCAGTGCGATGCAAGAGCCGCCATCCGAACTCGACTTGCCGGCGCAACCTCCTGAGCGACCGATCAGTACTCGTTGTACTTCTTGTCCGTGGAATCCGTCTCGCTATCGGTGCAGTTGGCCTTGATGTCACCGGATGCCACTGTGTAGATCCAACCGACGTCGTCGCCGCTGACGGCTGCAATGTCAGTCTTGCCCTTCTTGGCCCCGAGGGGCAGGGCCGGAATCTTTCTTATGTATGGGCCGTAAATGTGCGATGCGTCCTTGGTGGCCTGGGCATCGCCACTGAAATTGGTGTACTGGATCAACTGGTTAGCGATGTTGGCAACTGTCGGAAACGTGCCGCCGTGCTCGGCGGCGTACATGTCTATTGCACTACGCAGCACCGCAAGGTTCCCGCTCAGGGCGGCTTCCGCGGCGCCGGCCGACCCACGGCTCATGCGTGGGATAGCAATTGCCGCGATAATGCCAATGATCACCACAACGATTATCAACTCGAGCAAACTGAAGCCACTTCTCCGTCTTTTCATTTTCCGTGTCATCTCCATCCTTCCTCCAGACTCGGGCTCCTCATAATCCAGCCCGATCCTTACCTGTCTGGGCCGATTCCGGCTCAACAGGGCTTCACCCGCCAGCATCCACCACACCTTCGGCTATCGTCAGTACTACCTTGACTCCCTGCGAAACCATCACAACCGATTTTTTGTATACCGATTCCAGCTTGAATCCGTCCATCCATTGACCGACGCTCAGGTACCTGCCGTTGATGATCGCGCCGTAGTCCTGATCCGCGATCACCACGGCCTGGAGCCGATGGTTCTTGACGAACTCTTCAATTCTGGCCTTGACTGGATCGACCGGCGGCGCCTGCTGCTGCTTCTTCTTGGGGGCTTGGACCACCCAGGACTCAGCGGGAGAAAACGCGTCTGTGACGCCGGTCACCTCCAGCCGGTGTTTTTCAGCGATCTCTTCCAGCCGATTGGCGAGCGCCCATCGTCCACCGGGCAGCCTCTCGGCAAGGACTTCTTGGAGGAGCGCGGCGCTGGACTCGGGCAACATAGCCCCAATGTCCATGCCTTCTGACGCTTCGGCCTGGCTGGGCCGGGAAGGGCTCACTCCGGGCTGAATGCGGTCCGCCAGAAATGCCGCCAGCGCCACGGCGAATGCAACCAACAGGTATTTGCGCCTCTTAGTGCACTTCATAATTGATTATAAGATTCCGCTCCTGCGGGGGCCAACTCCGCAGGGCTCCTTTTGTATGTTCTTGTCGTCTGGTGCCCTGCGGCGGCGTACCAGACCAGGTTGATTTCGAACTTAGCCGGCGTCTGGGGGCTCCTGGGGTGCCCGGTCAGCTCAAAGGAGGCAACCGCGGTATCGGGAAAGGCCACACGCAGCCGGTGCAGCAGCGCGACGCAAGCCGGAAACTTGCCGCCGGCCACCAGCCGGATGGGCACCGTCTTGTACTGCAGGGAAGCGGTCCACTTACCCGGCTGGACCTCATCAATTTTCATCCCGCATTCGGCGGCGATGCTCGCCAGACGCGCAATTCGACGGTTGATGCTGCTGGTCGTCTGAAGCTGAACCGGGCTGTCGGCCAGCGCCTGCTTTATGCTGTCCAGTTTGCGTTCGAGCGAACCGGTCGAACCGGCCAGTTTTACCGCATCACGCCGCTGTACGTTCAACCGGGTTTCCTGGGCGACAAGGCCCACCCGCTGCTGGACAAGAGGCATGATCCCCACAAGGTAGCCCAGCATCGCCAGGATGGCACAGACAGTCACGCCCGCAACGTCCACGTGATACATCTGCCATTTTGTAAAGCTTATCCTTTTCACCCTGTCGTCCCGCCCTTTCCTTCAAGCAGACACTCCAACTGGAACTGTACAGCCTTGCCGTTCAGAAACGGCTGGCGATTCGTCTTGATCAACCTGACATGATTGAACAGCTCGCTCTTCTCAAGGCGCAGCACGAATTGCGATACGGCCGTTTGCGACTTGCCGAGCCCACTGATCCTGAAGACATAACGCCCGCTGCCGGCATCGTCGTCGCCCTGGCCGTCGGCATCCTCTCTCGGCTCAAGCTGACACCGTTCGAGCACCACCTCTTCGCCGAGCTTACCCGCCACCATCGCCAGTGGAATGCTCCAGTCCGGCTGTTTCCCCACGGCGCGGCAGGACTCCAGCTTCCACTGGGCGTTGGCAAGTTCGCGCGAGAGGCGCTGGATCGCATTACTGGATCCCTTGATCCGCTCAGTCGTGGCGTTGATTCCTTCGTCCAGAGTCTTGTGTTCGCCGCCCCAGATCATGTGGCAGACCTGGCAGGCTATCACAAGAAATACGCCAAAGGCGAGGCAAACGATGCCCCATCGGGCGATGTGATGGCGCTTTGCCGCAGCCAGACGTCTCGGTGCCGGGATGAGGTTGATGCCGTTCACTGCGTCACCTTTGTCCGAACTGGCCCAGGCCGACCGCTACGGTCAAGGCCGGGCCATACGCATCGTCAAGTTTCTGCGAGCAGTCGGTCAGGTCCGCCAGCCTGACGTTCCGCACGTCAAATTCGAGCCTGGAGTCCAGATACTCCGCGAGGCCGGGAATCTCCGCCCCGCCGCCTATCAGCAACATGCGATCCATCGCGGCGTCAGGATACTGGTTGGAGACATAGGAAACCGGCATCCGCATTTCTTCGACCATTGTATCGAAGTGGTCGGCGGCGGCTGCGCGGACGGTTTCAGCAGCCTGCGAATCATCCCCTTCACCAGGCTTGGGGGACACAAGGCCGCCGGCCATCAGAAGACGCTCCACGCTCTGGGCCTTAAGGTTGAGATGGTCGGCCAGCGAAGCAACAAGCGAGTGCAGGCCGCCCTTGGCCCGTTTCCGCTCGTAGACAACAACGCCCTGGTAAAGCAGGACCAACTGCTCCAGAGACCAGCCCGGGTCAAGGATCGCGGCGATCCCGGAGACGCCTTCCAGCACGGGCGCGCAGGCCCTGGCTGCAGCCGAAGCGTGAATCTCCAGTCCCTGCACGTGGAGGCCCTCGGCTTCGAAAGTGTCCAGGAGTGCGTTGGCCTCGGCGTGGAGGCAGGCGGCCGCCATCACATAAGTGGATTCACCGGCGCGGGCAGGAGCCGGCAGGTCCCAGCAGGCCATTTCAAACGTCTCTGGATCGCACTCATGCATTCTGGCAAGCTCCGACCGTGCGATTTGTTCGATCGGCGCGCCGGAGGCGCGTGGTGGCAGCTTCATGATGGTCGTCAGGAGCTTGTCGCTCGGCACGGCCAGCACGATGTGGCGGCCTTTGAACTTGCCTCCAGCCAGCACATCGCGAAACCGCCGGACCTCCGCGCGTTGGATATCCGAGCCGGGCTCGGTCCGCGGCATTGAAGCAGCCGCCTCAATTCGCCAGCCACTCAACGAACGGTTGAACTGCGCCGCCTTGACGTGGTGCCCGCCAACGTCGATGCCGATCGGCCCAACAGATTTACCTACCGACCAACTCACTACCCACCTCCACCAGCCATCGCCGTTATGTCGAAAAGCGGCGTGAACATACTCAGTGCGACAAAGGCGACCAGCACGCCCATCAGGATAAGGACGGCCGGCTCCAGGATGCTCGTCAGCGACCTGACCACTATTTCGTTCTCCTCGTCGAGGAAGTCCGCCAGGTTCAGCAGCAGCGCGGCAACCTGCCCGCTCTTCTCCCCGCTTCGAGTGGCCTCATAGACGGACGGGCTGATCAGATCGGTGTTTTGGAAGGCCGAACTGATAGCTTCTCCTCGGCCTACAGCTTCCTCGGCCCTGCCCAATAATTCGGCGTAAAAGATGTTGGCTGTCGAGCCCTTTACCAGTTGGAGCACCTCGATGATGTGCAAATGGCTGTCAAGAAGCGTCCCGAGCATCCGTGCGATGCGAGCTGTGGCGAAGTCACGAGCAATTTGCCCGATTTTCGGCAGGCGCAGGATTACTCTGTCCCTCATACGTCTACCTGAAGTTGTTCTAAGGTATTTGCCGATTCCGACAACTCCGCCTCCTATTGCGATCAGCAACAGCCACCAGTATGACCGGAGCATCTCGCTCATGCCGATAAGAAAGGCGGTGGTTGGGGGCAGGGGCACACCGAGTGAGTCGAATAATTCTGCAAAGCGAGGAATTACGAACAATAGTAGCACGACAATCACCGCTACGGTAACGAAGCTTAGCAAGCATGGATAGATCATCGCGCCGCGAAGGGTGCTGCGTATGTGCAACCGTTTTCGCGTTAGCTCTGAGAGGCGTTTGAGCACGGTTGGCAGTTTGCCGCTGGACTCACCTGCAGCAACCATGTTGCAGCACACATTGTCAAAATAATCCTCGTGGCATGCCATAGCTTCCGATAAGGCTGCTCCGCCTTCCAAGCGTGAGCGAACGTTGGCGATAACCTCCTGCCAGTCGGAGTCTGAAGCCTGTCGTTCCAGAGCGTAAAGTCCTTGAGCCAAGGGTGTTCCGGAATAAACCAGCACGTACAACTGACGTGTGAAAAGCGAGAGGTTTCTGAGTCGCTTTGACTTGCTGGGCTTGGGTTTCTGTTCTTTCCTGTAGATGTTCTGTTTCATTCCATGAAAGGAATTGGAATAGGAGGAATGAGGCCATAAGCGAAAAGATCAGGGTTAGATGGGGAATGAATCGTTTCACTTGATGCCTCCTTTCACGCATTCCACCACACTTGCCTCATTTTTCCTAGTTCTTTTTTGTAAATATTTAATTATAAGAT
>SDBS01001205.1_pt1 | contig 26434 bp, 23 predicted proteins | sample 2277091 | NCBI WGS metagenome assembly SDBS01 (sample SAMN10404972, study PRJNA504765) | marine sediment metagenome | isolation source: marine sediment core GS10_PC15, 163 cmbsf | place: Arctic Ocean: Southern Knipovich Ridge | collected 2010
TCTGGAAAGGAAATTTTTACAGAATTTCTGAAAGATAAAGGATATGAATATTATGAATCAAGTAAGGATGGATTTCATGAAGTTCTTCTCATTTTTGATCTAATTCCAATTAAAATGAAGATCTTTTCTATGGAAGATTTAAATGCTCTTCTTTTAAACTATGAAGAAATCAAGAAGCTCGATATGATAATTCTGGCTATGAACATCTATGAGATAGATTCTATTAAAGAAATTAATAAAGAATTATATGAGAACTTTGAAAAGGATTATAACTTTCAAGGTTCATCAGTTTTAGCAGGTATCGATGTAGAAAGTAAAATTAGTTCCGACTCACAAAATGTTCGAATAAGTCAATCTGATATAATAAACAAAGCTAAAGAATTGAATATTTTATACACTTTTGAAATTACCAATAAAAGTACAGATCTTTCGGAATTGTTCAATAAAATTTTAGATGATTTTATCTATAAAATTAGAATTAAAACCCCAGAACTATTTGACCAAGCTCGAAATTATGGGAAAGTACTTTCAATTAAAAAGAAATCAATTAGAGATAAGTTATAAAAATAAAGGAAATAAATTAATAATAAAAGACGAATTAAACATTTGGAGATGAAATAATTAAAATGGGAGAAGAACCAAGTGATATGCTAACGGTTGATAAACCCGAAGGGCGAAGAAGATGCCCAAGTTGCGGAGAAGAGAATAAATTCATGATTCATGAAACAGTTGATAAAAATCATATAATTATGGACTATCCCCGAGTATACGGTAAAAAATTTAAATGCGGTAAATGCGGGACCGAATGGCGGGAAAAATAACACAGTTTTTTAAGAATTCTTAAACAATTTTTATTTCTCTACTTTTATCAAGCTATAGAGGTAAAAAATTAGGAAAAATTTAATTAATTATTCCATAAGGAGCATAGTACCAACAAAACTTAGTAAATCAATTACTTTGAGTTTACTTTTTAGTTCCTTATGTTCATTTAGGTAGCAATTGAAATGAGCTAGACATTTTGGACATGTAGAAATTAAATAATCGGCACCTGTTTCTAATGCCTCCTTAATTCTTTTCTCTTGTAGCTGTTTCGAATTTTCATCACATGAGATGTAAGCAGACACACCACAACATGCTGCGTCTTGCTTATTGCTTTCCATTTCAACTAGTTCCAAACCAGGAAATTTTTTCAGTATTTCACGAGGAGCATCATAAACACCACTCATTCGACCAAGTCTACAAGGATCATGGTAAGTTACTTTAACTTCGCCTAGATTTGGAAAAGTTATGTTATCGAAAAGTCCTTCTTTTAATATATATTCTGAGATATGATAAATTTCGAAATTAAAATCTTCATCATCCTTAAATAATTCTTTATATTCCTTTTTCCAAGTGTAATATCCTTCGGCACAACTAAGTACTATAGTTTTAACTCCAGCATCTTTAAACAATTTCACATTGTAATTTGCTAATTTTTTAAAAGTCTCTATATCCCCTCGCCATAAGGCATCATGACCACAGCATTTCTCATCAGCTAACACAACTGGCTCGATATCATTTTGATTTAAAATTCCAATTACACTCCTCGGAATCTCCAAATAATCAATGGCATTTAGCGAAGGCATATTAGGCTGATCTCCATAGTGACTAATCATAACTCCTGTAGAGTCTATGCCTTTTTCGAAATCTTCGAATATTTGATCATTACTATTACACATATTACAGTTTAAACATCTGTTTGCTTCTTTAATTGCCTCTTCGTTAGAAAATCCTAACTCCATCTCGTCAAAACAAACTAACCTTTGTTCACTAGGCATAAAGCTCATTTCAATACATCCAAGTGTTCCAATTAGCTTCTTAGGTAACGGAGATCGCTTGTAATCTTTCTTTCTAATTCTTCCGGTTTTCAAATCGGCACCACGGACATAGCGATCAATAGAAATTGCAGCCTCTCTTCCATCTCCTATAGCATCAACAGCGCACATTAAGGAAGAATTAATGATATCTCCACCAGCAAAAACTCCAGAAATGTTGGTTTCGTAAGTCAAATCATCAACTACAATTTTTCCTCTTTCATTATTCAGATCTTTGCCTAATGCGGCATTAATTGTGGCTAAATCAAGACCTTGACCAATAGCTATAACTATATAATCAGATACAATTTTATATTCTGAACCTTTGATTTTATTTATAGGTCGCCTTCCCGTTTCTGGGTCAGGCTCTCCCCATTCTATTTTATAGACATTTAATGCTACTTTTCCATCTGGTTCTTGGGTGATATTCGTTGTTGAGGTTTCAAAGTGGTATTCCATGAGTTCTTTCTCAAGGCCATGAATGTCTTTAAGAACATTCTTGAGAGCTTCTTCAGGTACTATATCCACTAGATCAACCTTAGAAGCACCTAATCGCAGAGCGGTTTCACCAACATCTACTGCTACAGCTCCACCACCAATAATGCCAAATGTTTTGTCTTTAAATTCCTCTGGGTTCTCAGTGCATTTATACTTCCGATCTACAAGAAAATCGAGAGCTACGTCAACATTTGGTAGATCCTCACCCTCAAGTCTTAGGGTTTTTGGAACATATAATCCGACTGCGATAAAAACAGCTTCAAAACTTTCTTTCTTAAGATCTTCTAAAGTTAAGTCGACTCCAAACTCTTTATTAAATTTAATCTCCACTCCCATACTTTTTATAAAATCTACGTCATGATCCATTGAATCATCAGAAAGTCTATATTGGGGGACCCCATATCTCACCATCCCTCCAGTCTTATCACCTTTTTCAAAAATGGTTGGTTTATAGCCCATTCTTGCCAGATACCATGCAGCAGATAACCCACCTGGTCCAGCTCCTATAATTGCGACTTTTTCTTTAGATTGGTCAACGGGTTTAAATCTACTTTGCCCTGGATTTTCGGCTTCCCAATCTGAAACAAATCGTTTCAATTGGCGGATTTCAACAGAATCATCTAAAAACTGACGATTACAATTCAGAGCACATTGAGCTGTGCATATCCGACCACATAAAAAAGGTAAGGGATTTTGTTCTCGAATTAAATCTATAGCTTCTTGAAATTTTCCTTCAGAGATGAGAGATACATAACCTTGAACATCAACACCAGCAGGACAACCAACCACACATGGTGCAGTCCCTGAAAGAAAGGGAGTGCACCCCATAAAATATGCGATTTCACCCTTATCTTTAGTGTGTAATCCAGTATCCTCTAAAAATCCTATTTTATTTGTAAATTTGATTTTGTCATCTGCCATTAGTTTCGGTAAGCTAGAATAAACCCTTTCATGATGACAGTCATTTAATAACTCTCGTAAAGGTTCATATTCAGATGCTAAAGTGCGAAGTTCTTTGATAATAAGCGGAATATTCACCCCCACCTTGTCTTTGGTCATCGGGCAATACTCCATGCATTCACCACAGGTAAGACATTCCCAAATATTAGTATTTTCGAGAGCCTCCTCAAGAGGTAAGTAATTTAAATCTACAATCAATTGTCTGGGAAAAAATACATTAAGGATAGATTTTGGACATACGTTCACACATCTATTGCAGTTATAGCAATAATTAGCAGCAGCCATTATCTTTTTCATTAACTCACTTAATGGATTGATCTTCCCATCTTTTATTAAATCGCTTGCTTTAGATTCAGTCATAATTTTAATATCGTGTAATTTATCTATGAAGTATAATTAATTGCCGATTTTATATGCTTTTATTTTATTAAATAAGGTTTTTATCAATAAAATCGTTAAGTTTTTAAGGAGAAAAAAAAATAAATTTACAAAATCTTCACCCAAAATACTAACTTTTTGATAAGTTACCTAATTATAAGAAAAATTAAATAGGTAAAACCAACAATATATTTAATAAATCAAAAAAATAAATTTTATTGGGGTCAAGTATATGGTCTTCTTTCAATTAGATATCACAAGAATTATCCAAGTTTATGTTCTACAGGGCTTTATTGCAGCTTTTTTTTTTTATCTAGCATACAAAGTTCTTAAACGAGATACAAAACGATTGAATTTAATGTTTAGTTTAGGTTTTATATTTGCAGCCTCCGGAATACTGATCAATTTCATCTATGCCCCTCTTACTAATGAAGCAGTTGTAATCGTATTATATTATATAACTATTTTTGTTATGTTTCTTTTTGGGGCTTTTTTCGTTATTTTTGTTTTAATGCTGTTAAAATCTGAAAAAGTTATCACGCCGAAGAAGCAAGCAATATATATTATAATATATTTTGTGGCGGAATTGTGCAGTGTGTTTATTCCTGATGGAGTTACGATTAATGCTAGTACAGAGTGGAAACCAGTTTGGAGCGTAGCGATGTTTATATATTTTGTATCGGTGATATTAATATTAGGAATGCTACCGTCCTTATATTATTCCATACAAATATATAAAAGATTTGAAGATGAGCAAATAAAGAAAAGATGGAAGTATTTCATTTATGGAATAATTGGAATCTATATTTTTGTTATAGGAACCTTATTTTCTAATACATTAAATGTTCAAACATTTCGAACAATATGGAGTCTTATAGCTTTAATATTTGTAATTGCAAGTCCTTTACTTATGTATTACGGTGTAGGACGTCAGATTGAAAAATAAGTCTTTTCTTTTTTATTTTTTTTTATCAACTTAACTTTTATTTTTACTCATACACATTATTAAGTATAAGATAATTAAATAATAAGAATAATTATAACATCATAATTAGAGATTTTAAGTCCGTTTTTATTATTAATCTTATTATATTACAGATTTGAAGTTGCCTTTAATGACAGAGGATGACCTCATAAGAGTTAGAGGAATTGGTCCAACAGCAGCAACAAGGCTAATTAAAGCAGGAATTACTACAGTGGAGCAGTTAGCAAATGCTCAACCTTCAGACTTAGCGTTTGTTAAAGGAATTGGTGTTGTTTCTGCTAAGAAAATCATAGCTAATGCAACCCATCTTCTCACTCTAGAACGTGGACTCACAATTGTTTTAGATAAAATAAAAGAGAATTTTGTAAAAAGCTGCCCGAAATGTGGATCCGAACTAAAAAAGCGTTATATTATAATTGACAGTACCAGACGATTACATGTTTCTCAATGTAAAGTATGTAAATTTTATTTACCCATTTAAAACAAAAATTTCAACTGAATTATTTAAATTAAATCCATATTTTGTCAATTCATATACTGTTGGAAATTTACTGTAAGAATAAGACTGTATTTTTACGATATTTTTAGGTAAAAAAATATCTCTCATATAATCATTTAAGGTAGTTCTATCGAAAGGAGTTATATTACTAAGCACTCTAGTAGTAAATTCATTTTTAGATTGCCTAGAAATTAACATATATAAAGAGGGTAATATAGCACGCAAAATTTGATAAAATCTCGGTCTTTCAGGAAGGATACTATATTTGTTATAAAGACATTCTATTTTAAAATATTCATCATCTATCTAATGCAAATTTCCAAAATAAATGACTTTCTTATCTAAACCCTTATTCTTTCATATACCTTGATATAATCCTCAACCATCCTATCAGCGGAAAATTTTTCTTCAACCCATTTGCGGCAATTTAACCTACTTATATCTTTAATATCGTCTAATACATTGACAGCTTGTTCAATTGAGCCTACTAAAAAGCCTGTTTTTTTATCGTTAATGACTTCGGGCATACTTCCCCTGTTAAAGGCAATGACGGGAGTACCACAAGCCATTGCTTCGACAACCGACAATCCAAATGGTTCGTTAAAATTAATCGGATGAAGTAATGCATAGGCATTTCTTAATACTTTATCCCTTTGTTTGGGGCCAACACTTCCAATGTATTCGATGTTATTAACACTTAAATGAGGTTTGATTTCGTGTTCATAATAAGTTTCGTCTTGTATAATTCCTGCCATAATTAATCGCATTCCGTATTTAAGCGATATTTCAATTGCCTCTTTAGCTCCTTTATCGTTATGAATCCTGCCAAAAAATAATAAATAATCTCCAATTTGTTCCTGAAATGTGAACTGAGTGAGATCGATTCCATGATGTATGGTAGCAATATAGTTAAGGTCAGGGCTACGATCTGCTTCGCTAATCGATACATAATAACAATTTCTATTATATTTTATATAGACAGGTAAGATTTTTGGTGAAGAGAATCCATGAATTGTCGTTAATACTGGAGTCTTTGTCATATTCGTGTAAGTAAGGGGAAGAAAATCAAATTGGTTGTGAATTATATCAAATTCGTCCCCTCTTTCAAACACTTCTGAAATATGTAAACATTCCCAAACTTTTGGGAGTAATTCTTTATCTTCTTCGTATCCTTGAGGGCATACTCCGACTAGATTTGCGTTAGTTATCGAATCTTTTGTCGCAAAAAGGGTTACTTCAATTCCTCTCTCAACAAGCCCCTCAGTCAATAATGAAACAATTAATTCCCAAGGACCATAATTGCGTGGAGGAGTTCGCCACGCAATCGGAGAAATCATTGCTACATGCATTCCTTAGCTACTCCTTCAGAATAATAATTAGTTGGCTTCATGTATCATTCACTTTCCTTTGTAATTATATCAACTTCAAGGAGCGTGTCTAAGTAATACATATTTAAAAGTGAAAGCAACCAAGCTAAGGTTGATTCTGCTCCTTGATTTCTACCTTTTCCTGTGGCTGATAATACATCACTGCAGCCTCCAATTTTATCTTAATTATTTAATTATTTTTGTTGTGCTTATTTATAATTTTTATATAAGTTTAATTTAAATTTAATATAAGAATTTAACTGTCTGTAGGTTAAGGTAATTTATTCTTTTGGGATCATAGAATAAATTATGGAACTATCAATGTTAATTTTCTTTTATGCTTCTATTTAGAAACATAGAATACGCCTTTTCAAAGAGTTTTTAATTTTTTTTTTCTTTTCTCGAATTCTCCAAATCAATTTTATTTCCTTCTAATATTAAGGAGAAATTCCATGAATTTTTTCTCTATACAACAAATTTAAGAAAAAGATAAGTTTAAAAATTAAAATTTTAATCTAGAGTAGTAGTATAAGAATAATCGTAGGCACCGATAAGGTTTATTATTTTAAAGCTAAGATATTCTAAATTTCCTATCAACAAATAATATATCTTCTATCTTAATTTAGAAAAATGGTTAAATTCGAAAATCTTCAAAATTACTTGGGAGAACAAAAAGAAAACATCATTTCTTGGTACAAGGCAAAATTAGAAATTTTAAAAAAAAGTAACATCCCACTTCCTATTTTTTCGTCATTCGATTTGAGAGATAGTGGTTATAAGGTTTCAATTGTAGACGCTAATGTATTTCCTTCAGGTTTTAATAATCTTGATTTAGAATCTCGGAAACTTGCTTCAAAAAATTTTTTAAATTATCTCTTTTCATCAACTCCGAAGAAAAATATTCTAATTGTTTCGGAAGATCATACAAGAAACTCATATTACTTTAGCAATATTAATACGCTAACACAAATCTTAAACAAATCCGGGTTTAAAACGACTTTAGGCTATATCGATGGAGAAAACGATTCGCATACTAAAAAGATTTTAGATAATGAAGGAAATCCTTTGGAGATAGAAAAAATCCTTCGGAATGATGATAAAATTTACACAGAATCATTTCAGGATGGAATAGTGATATTAAACAACGATCTTTCAGTAAAAAAGCCAGAAATCTTAGATAATATCCATCAGTTTGTTATGCCTCCTATTTCGTTAGGTTGGTACAACAGAAAAAAAAGTGAACATTTTTCTCACTTCAATAAATTAATTGGAGAGTTATCTTCTCTAACTTCAATAGATCCGTGGTTTTTAAGAACTATCTTTACTCATGTGGACAATGTTAATTTTAAAGATAAAAATTCTCTTGGCAGCGTGGCTGAAGCAGTGGATTCTACAATTGATAAAATTACTCAAAAATATGAAGAATATGATATTTCTGAAGACCCATTTGTTTTTGTTAAAAATAATTCAGGGACTTACGGTTTAGGTATAATTAGTGTTTCATCCGGAAAAGAAATTATAAATCTCAACTCCAAAAATCGAAAAAAGATGATTTATGGGAAGCAAGGGTCAAGGATCAATAGTATCTTGATCCAGGAAGGAATTTATACTAATAATTTTGTTGATAATCATTCTGCGGAGCCAGTACTATACAACGTTGGAGGTGCTGTTGTTGGTGGTTTTATGCGAATTAATCCTATAAAAGATAAAGATAAAAACCTTAATTCAAGAGGAATGGTTTTCGAAAATTTAATTGAAAACGAACTGACTAAACCAATTATAATAAAAAATGGTAAATTTTCACTGTATTCAATGCTCACTATGGTTGCGGATCTAGCTATTGCTTTTGAGCACAAACAAAACATGCATGATAGGTGATACTATGATTTGGTTATTTATTATTGATCCTATTGAAGAATTAAATCTTGAGACAGATTCTACCTTTGCTATGATGAAAGAAGCTTTTCGTCAGGGAATAGAAGTGAATTACTGCACTATTCAAGACATTTTTCACAAGAATGGAGTTTCTTGTTTAGCAAAATCCTTTTTTCTAACAGATAAAGGGTATGATATTGGACAGGGTAAAATTTCTCATTTAGATTCGTTTAATATAATCTTCATGAGAAAAGATCCCCCATACGATATGAAATTTCATTATGTTACAGAATTACTGTCCCTTGCAAAATCACCTGTTATTAATTCTCCCCAGGCTCTTCGTGATTTTAATGAAAAATTAATAATTTTACCATTCGCAGAGTTTATTCCTGAAACAATTGTAACTGCAAGTGAACTTCAAATTAAAGATTTTTTAAAGAACCACTCAGACGGTTTTATTCTTAAATCGTTAGCTTCTTATCAAGGACGTTCTGTAGAATGGATTACTAAAGATGATGAAAATTCTAATAAATTGATAAAAGCTTATACTAAAGATTATTCAACACCAATAATGATTCAAGAATACATACCAGATGTACGAATTGGGGATAAGAGAATTCTAGTTTTAGGTGGAAAAATTATCGGAGCTGTTTTACGTGAACCCTTGAAAAATAATTATTTAGCAAACTTAGGACAAGGTGGAATTGCCAGAAAAACAACCATCTCAAAACGTGAAAACGAGATGGTTAATTCTATTTCAGATTTTCTTTTAAAAAATGGGCTACATTTTGTAGGATTTGATGTCATTGGGGATTATCTTACTGAAATTAATATTACTTGCCCCACTGGCATCGTACACATTAATCAATTAGATGATGTTATCTTGGAAAAACAAATTGTTGAATATTTTAGAAACCTCGTTAGGATTTAATTATAAATGCTGCCTTTTTTAATATCTCCTCTTCAATCATTATAGAATTATTATTTTAGAAATTTAAAAATTATACACATTTATGTTTAATATAAAAAATTCCATGAGATTACAGTAATATAAATAAAAGCCCGAATGAGCCAAAATATAATCCTATAAGAAGAGCACCAGACTTTTTATCCATTTTTTGTCTTGTCCCGACAACAATAATAACAATTATAGAAACGCATATGGTATATAGTATTGTGGGAACTGCTAATTCTGCAGTGACAGCCTGAGGATATAGGAATTGACCTATAGCTATGGAGATTGTCGAATCAACTATACAAGAACCTATAATGTCGCCGATTGCAATATCGTATTCCTTTTTTTTAAGAGCATTTACAGCTACAGCAAGTTCAGGAAGCGATGTGCCTAAAGCTAAAATAAAGAAGGCGATGATATATTCATGCACATTAAGTAATATTGATAATGAGATAATGGACTGAATAATAATATAAGAACTTCCTGCAACTCCTAAGAGTCCTAGAATCGCTAATGTTAAATGATACTTCTTACTTTTAAATTCAGTAGCTAATTTTATCTTATCTACACGCTCTAAAAGATCACTTTTCGTCACGTTATAAATTACTAGCGAATAAACTATGAAACTTGCCATCATAAATAAAGCATCCAGCCTGGTAAAATATCCTTTTTCAACTACAGTGAATATCAAGATTAGTGATAATATTTCACATCCTCCTATAATAATCATTTCTTTTCTTTTGATTTTGAATCCTCCACAAATAAAAGGTAACAGCCCAAAAACTAAAGTTAACTGACATAAATCTGAACCAACCGAATCGCCTACATCTATATCTCCATGTCCAAGACTGCAAGCTATAATCGAGTTAATAATTTCGGGAATATCTGTCCCGATAGATATTAATGTTAGCCCAATTACCAAGTTTGAAACTCCCAATGAAGAAGCTAAAATTACAGCATTCTTAACTGCTACATTGGCACAATATATAATAATAATTATTCCAACAACGAGTCCAACACATGCCATAGCAATAATTTCAATCATTTTTTATATTCCTCTATTATATTTTTCGAAATTTACCAAACTAATTAAGACTGGTTTCAATGGAATTTTCTCTCTTATTAAATAAGACCGATTCTAATTGAAAATAGCGTAAGTGCAAATCTTTAACACAATAGGGCAAAATCTATGGAGTTATTTTAATTATGCAAAAAAGTACACTGAATAGTTTTAACTATATTCATAAACGAGATCTAATTACCATAAAGAGATTATTTTAACTAGTATATAAAGGTATCCATTATTTGTCCATTCAAAATCCATTTTTCATCCATCCATAAAAAGTTTTATAAGTGTAAATATTAAAATATACATAATGAGCAATGATAAAGTGAAAGAACTACATCTAAAAATTGAAATAGAAATAATTGACAAATTGGAAGCTATCAAAGAATATCACGGAATCCACAATATTACTGATATCATTCGATTTTTAATAACTAAGGAACATAGAAAAATAAATAAGAAAGATAAATCGTAAGGATTTAAAATCTAATTTCTTTTTAATGACTCTCTTAATGAGGATTTATCAACTTCATTAATTCGATGAGAGCTTATGCGAAGCAAATATTAAAAAAAATTTTAGAATTGTTAATTAGATAGGATTAAACAACTATTGGAAAATTAAGAAATAATCATTTATAAAAAGTAATTTGAAATCAAATGTCTGAAAACATAAGAGAGGACTTATTTACTTTAGGACATCAAAAAACATACAAAGGTAAATATTTAAATGAAATTTCGTTCCCATTAGGCGGGATTGGAGCTGGTTCTATTGGATTGACAGGTAATGGTTCCTTGAGAGATTTTGAGATTTTCAATCGCCCAAACTATGGGAGTTGGTATCCTAAAACATATGGAATTATACGAGTTAAAGAAGAAGATCGGGATCCTGTATGTCGAATTTTAGAAGGTCCAAAACGACCACCCTATACCCCAAAAGACGGTGGTGCATATCATTGTAATGGAGAAGGATTCCCACATATGGATAGTTGTGAATTTCGGGGAGAGTTTCCTTTTGCATGGGTTAAATTTAAATCAAAAGAAATACCATTAAAGATCGAACTGGAAGCATATAAAAATAGGATAAATATCACTTGCTTCTTTTTTAATCTTTTATAAAAACATATGTAAAATAATTATCCCATCATTCATTTAATAAGTTGGTTAATATTTAAGAGATTTAAAAGTTATGATATTTTCCAATATCTTCTAATTTAAATATTGCATATAACATTTGTTTAATAGACTTTATACCTCTCGTGTACAATTTCCATGTAAGTTTTGTTATACATTGAGACTGATATATTTGTAACCAATCCTGTAATTTTTTCCTTCCATTTTCCGTTATTTTGATAGTAATCCATTTATCTTTTGAATCTTCATTAAGTCTTCCGTATGTGGGGATGAAATAAACCCAATATTCAATATTACTTAAATTTAGTTCTCGTGCAGCACCGACTGCTATATCATGTGTTGCTTGATGATCTTCATGTAGGTTATGGTTGCTAGGTAAACATAACCTTTCCGCATCTCTAATTAGTGGTTTAACTTTTTCTATCCCCTCTTTTACATATTTTTGACTTTCTGCATCTGGGAAATAAAGGAGATGAAGATTTTCTTCAGGTAATCCTAAAAATTTCACAACTTTTTTAGCTTCATTGATTCTCATTTCAGCAACTTCATCTTCTGGAATTTCAGCAATGTCTTTTTCATCTGATTTTCTAAAGCAAGCCCGACCATCTGTTACTGTGATAATATGAATTTCATGTTTCTCTTTAATCCATTCAAGAAGAATTGGTCCAGGACCAAATAATAAATCGTCAGGATGTGGTTCAAAAATAACTATTTTAAAAATTATCACCTAAATTGTAATAAACTAAAAAAAAAATTGGAATAGAAATTGAAATTATTCAATCATTTGACAAATATTGTCGATTTTTTCAATAGTTTTATCAACGAGTTCGTCCGTGTGTTGTATACATGTATAAAATCGACTTCCTGAAACAGAGATGATTTCTTGATCTACCAAGGCAGCTCCCATTTCAGCCATAAAATCTTTACGCTTTGGGATCTCTCCTGATTGAATAGGATCATTTAAATCTAATCCAAACATGCAGCTTGTGTGAAAGTGAACTGTACCCCCGTAATTATAACTAAACCAGGGTAAATTATGCTTTTGAAAAACTTCATTAAATCCTGTGGCTAACCGGGTTGCTGCTCGACCTGCTATTTCTGTTGCGTTAGTTTCTTCAACCATTTTTATTGCATGATATGCGGCTGTACACGTTAAAGGATTTGCCGCTATAGTTCCTCCACTATAAGCCTTTTTTCCTCCAGAAACCCCTGCTGCACAAACGGACATTACATCTGCTCGCCCTCCAATAGCGGCTGCTGATGGGAATCCATGACCAATAATTTTTCCAAAGACAGAGAGGTCTGGGGTATAACCGAAATAGGCTTGACCACCACCCATATGTAGTCTAAATGCACACACTACTTCGTCTGAAATCATCAACGTTCTATTTTCATGGCATAATTCTTCAATCTCTTTATTAAATCCGGGTCTAACGGGATTCGCTCCTGATTCTCCACCCATTGGCTCAACAATGACTGCTGCTACTTTACGTTTTTCCTTGAACATCCTTCGTAATTCTTCAATATCATTAGGTGGACAAGAGGCAGTAAATTTGAAAACGTTTTTCGGAATTCCGTGAGATTCCATTAATTTTAGACCAGGAATATGCATATCATACACTAACTGATCACTCCAGCCATGATAACTTCCACCAATTTTAATTATCCACTTCTTATTAGTAAAAGTTCTTGCTATTCGAATAGCTAACATGTCTGCTTCTGTACCAGACTGTAACCATCGTAAAATTTCACAAGAGGGAAAGTGTTTTTGCAAGGCCTCAGCTGCAAGGTATTCATATTCACTTGTGATTCCATGACAAGGACCTACTTCTTGAATAGATTCAACAACCTTATCTATCAATGGCTTATATTGATGGCCTAATATGATTGGACCACCACACATAAGATAATCTAATAACTTTACATCATCTACCGTTTCCATCCAGCAATCATAAACCCTTTTGCTAGCTAGAGGGAAAGGATAATTAAAAGCTAGATTGTGTTCAACACCACCAGGAATAATTTTTCGCATTCTTTCAAATACTTCCCTTGATCTCTGGTGATTAGCCTCATATCTCTCTATTATGCCTCTGAGCACGTCAGGCTTGAACTTTCTCATTGGTTGATTTATAACAGTTTTGATTTTTGCAATCTGTTCATCATATCTCATACTACACATTTTTAATCAATATCCTTTACTTTAATATGTTTTTAGGAGTTTGTTATTATATGTATAGTAATTAATGAAGACTATTAAAAAATAGGATTTTAATTTAAAAGATTAGCAGAGTAAAAAAAAGATTAATTAACAATTTAAAATAAGAATTAATCATGGCAACTCGAGAAAAAAAATTTATTTTAGCCATCGATCATGGAACCGGTGGTCCAAAAGCGGCTATAGTATCTACTCATGGAGAAGTACTTGAATGGGCTTTTCAAGAAGTACCTCTACATCTAATTAAGGGGGGAGGAGCAGAACAAGACCCTGATGATTGGTGGAATGCTATTCTAAAAACCTCAAAAAAAGTTATTGATAGTGGATGTGTACCTGTTGAAAATATTGTCGGAATTTGTAATACGAGTCAATGGAACGGTACAGTTGCCTTAGATAAAGATGGAAATCATTTAATGAATGCTATAATATGGATGGACTCTCGTGGAGCGCCCTATATTGAAAAATTACATAAGAGCTTAATACAGGTTTCGGGGTATTCTTTAATAAAAGTTCTTAAATGGCTTAAAAGAACTGGTGGGGCTCCTACCTTATCTGGTAAAGATACAAGTGCCCATATTCTCTGGTTGAAAAATGAAAGACCAGATATTTATAATAAAACCTATATGTTTTTAGAACCCGGCGATTTTATAAATTATAAATTGACGGGGAAAATGGCAGCATCTTATGCTTCAATTCATATGCATTGGATAACTGATGTCAGAGATATTCACAATATCAAATATTCTAAAAAATTATTAAAAATGTTAAAATTTGATCTGAACAAATTCCCCTCTGATTTAAAATGGTCACACGAAATTTTGGGCCCCATTACAAAAGAGGTGGCAGATACTTTAGGATTAAATAAAGATACAAAAGTTATTATGGGAGCACCAGATTTACATTCGGCATTGATTGGTTCAGGTGCTGTTAGAGATTATGAAGGACATATTTATATTGGTACTTCTAATTGGTTACTTTGTCATGTACCTTATAAAAAAACAGACATTGCCCATAATATGGCTAGTCTTCCCTCTGCAATTCCTGGAAAGTATTGGTTATCTAATTCACAGGAGTTGGCGGGAGGATGCTTAACATTTCTGAGAGATAATATCTTATATCACAAAGACGAGCTTTTAGTGGAGGAAGCTGTACCAGATGTATACAAAATTTTTGATAAAATTGTAGAAAAAGCTCCAGCAGGTTCGAATAATCTAATCTTCACACCATGGCTTTATGGTGAAAGACAACCAGTTGAAAACAGTACAATTCGTGGAGGATTATATAATATTTCATTGAATACAAATCGTGAACACTTAATAAGAGCAGTGTTTGAAGGCGTTGCTTATAATATAAGATGGCTGTTTATGTACGCAGAAAAATTCATAAGTAAATGGGTAAAAAAAGAGAAACCTGAAATGATAAAAGGAGGTTTTATTATGCCTGAACTCAATATTATAGGTGGAGGGGCAAATAGTAACATTTGGTGTCAGATTATCGCCGATGTCCTTAATAGGAAGATAAAGCAGGTTAAAGATCCTATTCAAGCAAATGCTCGAGGGGCAGCATTTATAGCATCTGTTGGTTTAGGATATATCGACTGGAATGATATACCAAAATACACTCAAATTTCGAATGTATTTAAACCTAATCCTAATAATAGAGATACTTACGATAACCTTTTCAAAGAATATTTAAACATTTATAAAATCATGAGAAAAACCTATAAACGTTTGAATAAATAACTGTAAAAATCTACCTTATAGATAAAAAAAGATTAATTAACAAGTTTAACCTACTTATGTATTATGTCAACTTCACAAAAAAAATATATTTTAGCTATCGATCATGGCACATCTGGTCCTAAACCAGCATTAGTATCTACAACTGGAGAAGTATTAGGTTGGGTATTTAAAGAGGTACCTTTAATTTTACCAAAAGAAGGCGGGGCGGAACAAAATCCTGAAGATTGGTGGAACGGGTTTCTCGAGGGTGCAAAAGAACTTATTGATAAAGATTTAGTACCTGTAGAAGATATCGTTGGAGTATGTAACACCAGCCAATGGTCAGGAACTGTTCCCGTGGATAAAGATGGAAAAAATCTGATGAATGGAATTATATGGATGGATGATCGTGGTGCTCCTTATATAGCCGAACTTCATAAAAGCTTTCCTAAAGTATCAGGATATTCTCTACTTAAACTCATTAAGTGGATGAAAATTACAGGTGGACTTCCAGCATCTAGTAAAGATCCAATTTCTCATATTCTTTGGTTAAAAAATGAAAGACCTGATATTTATAATAAAACGTATAAATTTTTAGATACCCAAGATTATATGAACTTAAAATTAACGGGGAAAATGGCAGCATCTTATGCATCAATTCAATTGCATTGGATGACAGATATCAGGGATGCTAATAATGTTCATTACTCGCAAAAATTAATAAAAATTCTAAAAGTAGATCCTGCTAAACTTCCAGAATTAAAATCATCAATTGATGTTTTAGGAACAATTACTAAAGAGGTTTCAGATAAATTAGGACTAAATAAAGATACAAGAGTTGTTATGGGTGCCCCAGATCTGCATTCTGCTACGATCGGGTCAGGTGCTGTAAGAGATTTTGAAGGACATATCTGTATTGGAACATCGGATTGGTTAACTTGTCCAGTACCCTATAAACGCACATCTATAAAATATATGATGGCTAGCATGCCTGCTGCCATTCCGGGAAGATATTTTATTGCTAATGAACAAGAAATTGCAGGAGGATGTTTAACCTTTTTAAGAGATAAAATATTATATCATAAAGATGAATTATTAAAAGAGGCAGCTCTTCCAGATGTTTATAAAATCTTCGACAGAATCGCTGAATCCGCTCCAGCTGGAGCAAATGGTTTAATTTTTACTCCTTGGCTTTTTGGTGAGAGAACTCCAGTCGAAGATCACACATTACGTGGAGGAATTTACAATATCTCCCTTGATTCAAACCGAGAAGACCTAATTAGAGCAGTTTTTGAAGGTGTCGCTTGTAATATTAATTGGCTGCTAATATCCATAGAAGATTTCCTTAAAAAGAAGTTTATAGATAAAAAAGTGTTAGCTACACGCCCAGATTTAAAGAAAGCGAGAATGATCATGCCCGAACTTAATATGATTGGGGGTGGTGCTCAAAGTAATGTATGGTGCCAGATTATCGCCGATGTTCTTAATAGAAAAATTAGGCAAGTAAAGGACCCTATTCAAGCTAATGCCCGTGGGGCGGCTTATATGGCAGCCGTAGCACTTGGATATAACAACTGGGATGCAATTTCAAAAAATATTGAAATTTCTAATGTATTTACCCCGAATCCAGATAATAGAGACACTTACAATAAACTCTTCAAAGAATTTTTGAACATCTATAAAATGACTAAAAAATTCTATAGACGGTTAAACAAATAAATTATTCTTAGTAAAATTTCAATTTTTTTTAATTTAAAATTCCCTTCATTTTTTATCATTTATTCCCATGATATTCTAATACTTTTAAGGCAAATCGGCTTGAAACAGTTGCAGGGCCTCCACCCATCTCAATTCCAACTTCTATAGCTTCGAGTATTTGTTTTTCTGAAGCCCCCGCATTTAATGCTTCCTTGGTATGCCATTCAATACAAGATTCACAATTTATTACTAAAGCGATCCCTAAAGCGATTAATTCTTTATGCATTTTCTTTAATTCACCTTCTGAAAATGCTTCTTTTTCTAAATTCAGAAAATTTTTATATACTTTGGAACCGTTTGAAGTGAATTTTTTGTTTGCTTCTTTCCTATCTTGAATAATTTTTTCAATTTTATCTCTATCCATTTTATCCATATTTACCACCTTATGGTTTATTAACACTATCGTATAAATTAAATATAACAAGTTTTCATAAATGTAATTACTAAATATATAAGATGGTTAATATGAAGTCTGGAATTGAATTTAATGAAGTTTTGACTAAAAAATCAAAAATAGCATATGGCAGCTGTAATACGGCCGGAAATATTCTATCTGGTATAGGTTTTACTGCAATTACGTTTTATTACAATGTGAAATTAGGATTAGCTGCGGAGTTAATTGGAATTGCATGGTTAATATTTGCTTTCTGGAACGCTATAAACGACCCATTATTTGGATATATAGAAGATCGAACAAAATCTGATCTAGGACGGCGAATTCCTTATATACGTTATGGAGCACCAGTCTACGGGGTGCTATTTGTTTTATGTTGGATCCCCCTTGTAGATATTAATAATGAAATGGCCTTATTTTTATATTTTTTAATAATACTCTTTGCTTTTGATACAATTTTTACTATTGTTGTGTTAATAACGTATATTTTACCCGCTGAAATGGCTATAACTTCTAAAGAAAGGGCAAGTTTAATGGTCTATGCGACTTACATCGGGGTAATTGGATTCGTCCTTACTTTTGTTGTCCCTCTTATGCTACTCACAGGTGAAACTACGGGGATTGATCTTAATTTCATAATTGCAATGATTATTATTGGGGCAGCGTGTACCGTAGTTATGGTTGTTTCAAGCTATTATATTAAAGAATATAAATTTGCACAACTCGAAGAACCGCTAGGTGTTATTCCTGCTCTAAAAGAGTCGTTTAAGAATAAGCCTTTTATTATTTTCGAGCTTAGTCTGTTTTGCATAATACTAGCACAAACTATGTTGACGACGGCTGTTTTCTACTACGTTGACTTTGTACTAAACCTAAGTGGAGTTATGGCGATCGTGCCAATAATAATTGTAATTGGAGTGATGTTTGCCTTCGCTTATTTTGCGAGTAAGTTAATCAATAAATATGGTTTAAAGAAGGTTTTCATTTTCGGCCAAATAATATTAGGAATAGGTTTTGTATTAACATTCTTTATTGGATGGAGTTTGAGTACCGTAATTTTTAGTATGGTACTAATTGGGATTGGACTTTCAATATTATTTATGGAGAGCCCTATAATCCTTGCTGATACAATAGATTTTGATGAAACTAAAACAAATAAACGCAGGGAAACGACTTATACAGGGATCGAAGCACTGATTACTAAACCTGCAATTTCTTTGGGCAACTGGCTATTTCTGGTGATTATTTCCGGTTACGGATTTCAAGAAACAGCTAAAACTCAGCCAGACTCAGCTATTTTAGGAATTATGATTGGCTTTACTTTAATACCTGCAATATTTATCTTTTTGAGCGCATTAATTATGAAGTTTTATACTTTGGATGGTCCAGAATGGACGGAGCAAAAATTAAAGCTACAAGAAGTTCATAAAAAAAAAGAGAAAGAATACATTCAATATTTAAAAGAACAAGGGAAACTATAACTCACTAAATACAATCTTAAATCTTAAAAAAAAAAATAGATAAAAAAAAATAAATAAAAGTTTTTTTTTATATTTTTAGCCTTTTATTTCTTTTCCTTTCTTAATTTTCGCAAGATCTTTTTCTTGTAGTTCACGGCGTTGGACTTTTCCTGTCATACTTACAGGTAATTTGCGTACAAACTCAATATAGCGAGGAGACTTCCACTTAGCCATGTTTTCTACGCACCATTTTTTCAATATATCAGAGTCGATATCTTTTGGTGCTTTAAATCCTTTTTTAAGTGTAACCCAGGCTTTTACTGCTTCTCCTGAACTTTTATCAGGAATGCTCGCAACTGCCACCTCGTCAACCATTTCATGTTCACCCATCAATTCTTCAACTTCTTTTGGGAATACGGAATGACCAGACACTTTAATAAGTGATTTCTTTCGATCTCGGATTTCCATAAATCCATCTTCATCCATGAACCCAATATCTCCAGTTAGAAGCCAACGTTTACCACCCCACATCTTCAAGTTATCTTCTTGTTCCGCCTGCTCTCCTAGATATCCTAACATTACCTGTGGCCCAGAAACGCAAATCTCACCAGTATTCTCTACTCCAAAACCTCCATGTTCTAAAATACCATCACATATTGGTCCTTCGTCGAATTTTGATGTATCTGAGTTAAAGATTGCCCAATCGGTACCAGGCATTGGTAATCCTAATTTCCCATTTTTATATTTTCCCCAGAAAGGTGCTACACTAGTTATAGGTGAAGTCTCTGTTAATCCGTAGCCTACTCGAATGGGACAAAATACTTCTTCCCATGGTTCTCGTACATAGTCATGGAGAGGTCCTGCACCTGAAGTGGCATATTTTATTTTTTTCCAGATATCATATTTCTTTTTAAATTCCTCTACCCCGATTGAATTCATATAATCTAACATTCTTTTGAAAAGCATTTCAACTCCTACATACATGACACCTTTAGGAGCATCGAGGCCCGTAATGACTTCGCATAAAACATCATCAGCTGGTGGTCGAGGAAATAAAAGCATTTGCATCCCAAGAAATAAAGCTCCACTCATAACACACGTCATTCCGAAACTATGAAAAAATGGAATACTACCGATTGTTATCATTTCAGGCTGTAAGTTTGTCCAAGGCTTTATCATTAATAGATTCAATACTAAATTCGCATGGCTTAGCATTGCAACTTTCGGTAATCCTGTCGTTCCGCCTGTCATTAAAAATACTGCAGGATCTGTCCATGGGTCGATGTCTACTTTGAGTTCTTTTGCAGTAGTCTCTTCCATTATCTTCTTCATTCGATATACTTTATATTGATCAGCGCTATCAGGAACTTTATCTTGAAAATTGGGAACAGACCCTTTTAAAGCTTCGAGTTCTGGACCTTCAGCAGTTATAAAATCTAATAAATTAGAAGAAATAACATGTTCCACTTTTGTTTTTGGTAATATGTCCGCAGGTCCGGCGATATAGAGTGCATCCATTAAAACGAAAACCTTAGCATCAGTCATATTGAGCGAGTGAAGTAGCTCCATGGGTCGATATGTAGGATTGATCCCTTGAGCAACAGCTCCGATATACTGACACCCCATATAAGCAACTACAAAATTTACAGAATTTGGAAGGTCAATTGCCACAACGTCACCTTTTTTGATTCCTAGGTCATTGAGAAAGGTTCCAAAGATTTTCGCCATATCAATTAATTTTCTTAGTTTAACTCTTTCAATATAACTTCCTAAGACAAAAAGACAAACATCGTTATCCCATGTACCATATTCATCAGCAGATTTTATAAATCCATCCCATACGGAATTAACGGCCACATTTTCAATATCTTTTAATTGTTTTGGTACGCCTTCAGGCCAGTAATCACCAAACCAAACTTTCGATTCGTCTACTAAAAAATCATTTAAATCAGTCATAGAATTTCATCCTTTTTTTATATTTTTTTATTTTGTATATATTGTAAATAACACTTTGTATTTTATTATACAATATTATAATTTAATGCAAAATTATTAATTAAAGTTAAGAATTAGGATAAATGTAAGTAAAATGGGCTTTAAGGACAAATTAAAACTGAAATTAGCAAGCAAATTAACGGAAGAAGAACTCTCACTTCTTCCAAGAGGATTTCAAAGTTTAGGACATATAATGATAATAAAGCTTAATCAGAAGCTATTAGATAAGAAAATTTTAATAGCTGAAACATCATTAGAAATGTTTCCTAAAATGAAATCTGTTTATATTAATTTAGGAAAAGTATCGGGAACTTTTAGGGAGCCTGAAAATATTCAATTCCTATTAGGTGAAGATAATCCCATTGTTACCCACCGAGAACATAATATAATTTATAGATTTGATTTTACTAAAATTATGTTCAGTCAAGGTAATTTGAATGAAAGAAAATATCTAGCAACATTAGTAAAAGAAAATGAGGTTATTGTTGACATGTTTGCGGGGATTGGATATTTTTCATTACCAATAGGAAAGCATTCAAACCCAAAAAAGATATATAGTGTTGAAATAAACCCTTTATCTTATGATTATTTAGTGCAAAATATTAAGTTAAATCATTTGGAAGAGTTAATTACACCAATTTTAGGGGATTGTAAAGAAGAGGTAGTAAAGCTAAGTAGCTCTGGAGTTAAAGCTGACCGTGTTATCATGGGTGTTTTTCCAGCCCCAAAAGAATCCATTAAAGATGCACTCACCTTAGTCAAGGAAACAGGAACTATTTTTCATTATGAAGGGATTGTAGATAATAAGAACTACATGACCTTATATGGAGAGTTTAAAAAGATTGCGGAGGATGAACATTTTAACTGTGAACTAAAAGAAAAACGATATGTTAAAAGTTTCGGTCCAAAATTATATCATACCGTTTTGGATATTTTTGTTTCACCAATAAATCAAAAAGTGTAAACTTGTAAAAATATATAAAATGATTTTATCTAATTCTATGTAAGGAACAAATTAATTTCCAATAGTAAAAGATCATTAAAAAATAGAGAAAATTATATCCTTAAACAATTAGAAGATAAATAGAGGTTATCATGCCGGAAAAGGCTACAATTGGTTTAGATTATAGTCACAATAATAAACTAACATTAGAGGCATCTAGTTTTAATGAATTTACTCATTTTTTATTTACTTCAGGATATAAACTAGGGAAAATTCAAGCCGGTTTTGATTCATTAAAAAAGTTAGAAGGGTATGATGCAATTATTATTTCCACTCCTAATAACGATCGTATAAAATCTAACGAAATTGAAATTATCGAAAAATATGTGAAGAATGGCGGGAGTCTTCTAGTCCTTAGTTCGATGGGAGGAGATTATAGTAATAAAACTAATCTTAACGAGCTAACTCATCAATTTGGATTTGAATTCGCATCTGACGAAGTTAATGATTCGATGAATTATATTAACCTACAGAGGCGTCCCATATTAACAAATCTTACTCCACATGTAGTCACTGAACAGGTGAGGAAAATTGTGTATTCAAGTGCTTGTTCTATTAGGGTTTTAGATTTTATTGATGACACTGATATTAAGATTGAAGTAGTTGTAAATAGCGGAATAAATTGTTGGCATAGAAGATTTGAAGCAGATGACAATGAATGGATTGAAGAGGATTACTCCAAAATGCCATTAATGGTCGTTATTGAATACTTTAAAGGTAAAGTTATAGGATTCGGAAACTTATCGATGTTCTCTTCATTGGGTCGTGAATATGGGTTTTCTGCATTTGACAATGATATTATAATTGCCAATATCTTACAATGGTTAACGTTAGGAGCTGTATCTGAAGGGAAAGTTGTAACTGTAAATCTAAATTTAGATTTGTTCTATTGGATAGACAGAATTTTAAATGAAGATAACTGGGATAATGTATCAGCAATCGTTAATGTAAGTTTGAAATATTTCAAAGATAACTACAAAGAGATTATTGATGAAATTAAGAGACTAAAGATGCAAAAATTAGAACTAAGAAAAGCGTATCAACAAACCAAGGAAGATGAAGTTAAAGCAAGTGAAGAAGATAAAATTTTAGAATTAATTCCCGAGAGAAAGAAGGAAGATTTAGAAGATATAATGAGTGCTTTAGAAGAAGTTACAGGGGAAAAATATGAGCTTTCGCTTGATCTTGAGAAGGAAGAAGATTATGGTGAAAAAGAAGTGGAAGAAGGGCTAGATGAAGAAATACTAGAATACACAGAAAAAGAGGTAAATAAATTTCAAAAAGAGACATCAAAACACGCAATATGGCATGGAAAACCAACAAAAGCGTTTAAGGACTGGCTTAGAGAAAAATAAAAGAAATAAACTTTTAACTTTTTACTTTCATAAAATTTTACTTCTATGAAAAATTTTACTCCTTTAGTATGGAAGATTTTTTATTTGTCTTAGGATCCAACTTTAGACTATCAATAGCAGAGCTGGATAATGTTTTAAAAAATTCTCAATTCAAAGGAAGAATTAAAGATTATTCGGCAAATATCGCGATTGTTGAATTTGAAAGCCTGCTTGAAGATAAGATATATATCAATAAACTCATGGAATTGCAATTTTTATTGGGAGGGTGTCAAAAAATAGCGAAGGTATATGATTTTATTGATATCCACACGATTAAAACTGGTTTTCCTACTCATATTGACAAGTTTAAGTTAGTAGAAAGGACTAGAAATAAGATAAAAGAAATAATCGGTAATTGTTTAGATAATATTTTTAGGAGAATTAAAAAAAAAAATCTTTTTTATGCGGTCTCAATTTATCCTAATCTATTTGATGATGAATACTATCCAGATATATTAGTTAAGCATTTTCTGCCATTTCTCAATACTGAGATAATGGCAATTTTATATGAAAAAGGAGCAAAAAAGGCTCTTTATTATAGTTATCCCGAGAAAAATATTAAATCGGGTCATTTAAATCCGATATTTCCCCATGTTTTAATTAAATATGGTCTTTTCAATGAAGATAGAGCGGAAATTATATTTGGATTTACAGAAGAGGGTGTATACATCGCGCGTACATTCACAGCTGACGATCCTAATTTTAAGAAAAAAATAGACGAGGAAAAACCCTTTAAAGAATTTAAGAGTTCTATTTCACCAAAGTTAGCATTAATCATGCTAAACTTTCTAAATTTATTCGAAAAAAGAGAGAGTAAAAAAATTCTAGATCCCTTCGTAGGGAATGGCACAATGCTTTTATTTGCATTAATCCAAGACTTTCAAATCTATGGTTCTGACATCGATGCAGAAAGTGTAGAGCATACAAATCGAAATATTAATTGGTTGTTGGACGAACTAGAAGAAGAGGTTCCGTTGTTTCTAAGTGAAAGATTTAAGGCTGCAGATATCAAAGATTTGAGCAATATATTTGAAAAAAACTTTTTTGACGGGATATGCACTGAACCTTTTTTGGGACCATATTATAAAAAAAGGCCTTATTACGTTCAAGCGAGACATTTAATCGATACCGAATTAACTCCGTTATATGAAACTATTTTTAGAGAAGCAAATAAAGTATTGAAGTCGAAAGGGAGGATTTGTATGACTAGCCCTATTATTAGTACTATTGACGGTAAGGACATTCAACCAAACGTGAAACAAATCGCAATCAATAATAATTTTAAGTTAATTCCTATGGTGGATGCTGAAAGAATTATAAACAAATCTAATATTAAACTCCAATTTCAGAGACAGCATCTAACTAATTTAATAGATGCAAAGAAAAATCAAATAATAAAGCGTAAAATTTATGTCTTTGAAAAACAATGAAGATCCTCTGAAATTTAGGGAATTAGTAAAAACTAGTGAGAAAGGGTTTTCCTCTGAGGCTCAAAGGGAATATTACGAGGTTCGATACATGGGAGCTACCTAAAAAAATGAGATTGGCTGATCTTTGTGTGGATTCTTTTTCCTTTATTTATATTTTCTCTTATGTAATATTTCATTTTTCTTTACTTTAGCTCGATTTGAATTCAGAAATTAGAGAGAATTGTTGCTGTTATTGTTATATCTAAAATCTAATAAATCTAGTAGATGTAGAATTTCTGCTTCAGGAAATTGGGGTTCTACTTGCGATCCCCATTTCTTTCGTCCGTGATGACTGAGAATCATGTGAAGTAACTTATTTTTTAAATCTGTTGGAAAATTATAGATTTGATCAATGTGTTTTTTAATAATTTGTACACCAATAGCGAAATGGCCAATTAAGGCTTTTTTTGAATTTTTTACAGGTATTCCGTTATTAATCGAATATACTTCTGTTTTGCCAATATCATGAATAATAATTCCGGTAATGATTAAATCGCGATTTAACCAAGAATTCGAAGGGTAATTTTGCTCAAGAGTGTTATATGATTTAATCATGCTAACAACATGCTTAAAAAGTCCAAATAAATAGGAGTGATGGGATCCTACTGAAGCCGGACATTTCAAGAATCTCCTCCTAAGATCATCGTCCATAAAAAGTTTGTTCAACAACAACTTTAAAAATGGATCTCTAAGGTTGTTAATTGTATGATTAAGAAATGGAATTAATTCTTCAATTTTAATGTTCGATAGTGAAATGAAATTCCCCAGATGATACTCATTTGGATTCAAATGTTTTTCACAGAATATTTTTACGACATTATAGTTTTCATCATACTTTCCTTCAATTAACAATATATTGCCTATTCTATAGATTTTTTTCAGGCGGTCTAATGTCTGATTACCATTAAAGAATCTTAAAGCTTTAAATTTCACTGACTTATTCCACAAGGTTAAACTTAGATATATAGTATTGTTTCTTGCTATTTTTGAAGTTGCTTCAAGTACTTGGTATTTTCCTTGTATTTTCGAATTATTATCGAATATTTGAGCTGATAATGATAAGATACCAAGGATTAATACTAAAACCATTAAAATTTTTATATACAACATTTTTTTATTTTTATTTTTTATTTATTTTTAATTAAATGATTGACATTTGTCAATCATTGACTTGTTAATATCTTTTTATTCCATCAAATAAAAAGAAATTTATTCACAGGCTATTAATTATCAAAAATTAGAGCAATTTACATTAAAAATCAAAATTTGAATTTTATTAAAGTGACTAAAAAAGAAATTCGACAAAAAAATCTGATTAACGGATTAATATAGAACATTCAAAAATAACTCTCAACTTAATGATCATATATCTTTTTTAAAGGTTACTTGTGAGAAAGTGAATGCCAGATAAGCGAAAATATTATCTAGGGGCGAGATTTACTGAAAAAGAGAGAGATT
>SDBS01001207.1_pt1 | contig 26412 bp, 15 predicted proteins | sample 2277091 | NCBI WGS metagenome assembly SDBS01 (sample SAMN10404972, study PRJNA504765) | marine sediment metagenome | isolation source: marine sediment core GS10_PC15, 163 cmbsf | place: Arctic Ocean: Southern Knipovich Ridge | collected 2010
CAATTTAAGATATGAGCGATCTCTATTGTATTGACTCCCTGCTGCAAACAATGTCGTACACGGTCGAACTGTCCCAGGTAGCGATCAACCGCATCGAGACTGTGATAAGTTTCACGAGCAATTCGATAGGCACTTTTACCTTCAACATAACGTTTATGGCAAATAATCCATTTGTGAGATAATCCGCTGCCAATATCATGCAGAGTACCACGTCGAGGTATAAGAGTTTTAGTTTGACGCTCACGGTTTGCCAGCAACCTGCCAATAAATGAATCTGAGAGGTTTAATATTTCAGCCAGGTCGTGGTTGGTTAATAAACCTCCCTGTTCATATGCCTGGCGACACATTCGAATTGCCTTGCGCAGCCTCCACTGAGCAGGAGGTACTCGATCTATGCGAGACTGAATATCTTCAGCCCTACTGGCATCAAGAACCACGGTAACCAGCTCTGTATCTTCGATCTTTTTATTTCTGCCGGGCGGACGATCTATACTAACCGCTGTCCAGACTATCTGGCCATGATGAACGTAGTCTTTCGAGCGAATATGGTTGTTAACTACCTCCATGATCATTTCTGCACAAAGCTTGCAGATACGGGGTCCGCCGATACGCGGGAACTCCTTTGCGATCCGGTGGGATAAGGCATTTTCCAGCGTTTTAGCCATTAAAGGCCGTAATCCGGCCCTTAAACGGTCATTCTTGTTAATCATGCTGTCGCCTCCTGCCGGATTTTTTCCCCCTCCTGAGCATGCCCCCAAACGCATCAGTTCCTCAAGATGATAGGACATGTTTTTATCTGATTCACATTCGGTGATAATGTCAAGATACTGTTGAATTAAAGCCTTACCTCTTCGCAAGAGAAATGCAATTTGCCCCGCCTGCATATCTTTTCGTTTAAGATGTACACAACGAGCAAAGGTGGCGAGGTAATTGTTTACTGCTTGGGGGCTGTGCTTCATTGTCTGGCAAATCTGTGTCATAGTTTTGCCTTTCAGTGCCAGATGGACTATTTTGGTTCGGTGAGTTAAAACTGGGCCAATGTCATGAATGGTGCTGCGTAATGGTATCATCACATCCGGATTTATCCCACGCAAGGCATTCAAGTCACGAGTGATCGTACGAGTGGATACGAAAAACACTCGATAGGCCAAGTCTTCACGGGTTAGCAAAGCACCTTGGCTCAAAGCTTCCTGGCAAAGGTCGAGGATGCGAGCCTGTCGAAAACCAGCAGCTCCCCGCTCCTGTAAAATCCGATCATCTTCAGATCCACGATGTATTGTCAGACATACACTTCGCTTTTCACAATCAACCACAGGTTTACCTGCCGGTTCATCGGCACTGACAGCAATCAGAGTAACTTTTCCCGGTGGTGCTTTTACGGATTGTTCATCAAGAAAAGGAAAGTATACTTCTTTGACTACCTCTAGAACTGCCTCTGCTTCAAACGGTGAACAGTTTAGCCCGGTCTTAATCTCGTTGAGAAATCTGGCGTTGAGGGTCTTTGAATCCAGACGCCTAAGTGTTTCTCGTTTCGTACTCCCATAAAGGGCTCCTTCCTGACAGTATATTTTTCGCTCATCGTAACACATACTACCGGTGAGACATATGTCAGGAAGGTGTATCCGGAGGAAAAGAAATCTATCAATCATGTAATTCATATAGAGATCGGAGTGAGGGTGGTGATTTTTTAGTGGCATGGGTGTGGCTGATTTGAGTACCGACCCGTGGCAGTTTTATATACTGATTACTACTCCAGCATCGTCTGAGCAGTTGTTGACGAGTTGTCATCCATAAGCACCTGTTTCTGGCTTCACAAGGACTTCTTGCGGAAAAGATTATGAGAAAATTTATAAGTTTTAGGATTATTTTCTTGACAGGATGTCTGTTTTTTCTATGTTTATAGTTGTTAAATGTCTCTTCAGGAATGCTGCAAAGACATTTATGTCCAGCGTCAATTATAATTTCCCTTCAGTGACAGTTTTTTCTACCCTTTCTTCTTAACACTTATCCTTAGCTTATGACCGTTAGGGAGTGCCCCCCATGGGGGGCAAAAATTTGCGATATTATTTAACCTTATTTTTCCGCTTCATGGGATATGCCGGACTCCGAATCGGCGAAGTAGAACAGCTTCGCAGGGAAGATATTAAAACCAAAGACAGTCAGTACACTATGATTCACGTTAGGCGAGGAGGTTCCAACGGAACGACCAAAGACCGTGACGATCGTTTTGTCCCGATTCATCCAAGGGTAACAGAGTTTCTAAAAATACACAAGAAAAGCAATGACCCTCTTTTTTCAAATATTACTGAAAGAAAACTTCTGGCCAGACTAAAACGGCTTTGTGCTGATTGTGGATTTGATAATCCCAATCAATATAAGTTGCATACTTTCCGCCATCATTTTGCCAGCATGTGTGCTAATCCCGGAGTAGCTCATCGAAAGGTTTTGGCCTGGCTTGGTCACAGTTCGTCTGATATGCTGGACTTGTATTATCATCTTCATGATGAAGACAGCCAGAATACTATGCAGGCCTTAGCGGCTGGCGGTGAAAACAAGCTTTCTGGTGACAATGAAAAATATCCTAATGAGGGCAACGGGGGAGTATAAAACCGAGAAAACGCTACAAGTACCTGAAGTCCAAGAACTTGTAGCGTCCCTATCAAACATAACGGAGAGGGCGGGATTCGAACCCGCGGTACCCGCAAAGGGCACACCGGTTTTCGAAACCGGCTCGATCAGCCACTCCGACACCTCTCCGAGTCTTTATTTTATTTTACAAAGTATTAGCTAATTCAACAAGGCAAACATTTTTTCTTACTACAACCCTGGCGTGTCTGATCAACGATTTACAGATTTCTTCGGTTCTGATTTTGTGTACTCAACGGATATGATTTTTCGAGAGGACACGTCTGTAGCGGTGACCTCTGAGCCGTCAACGAACACAACCACAATATCCACTGACCGGTGCCGGCCAAGCCCGAAGTGCAATACGGGATCGTCCTGGCCCAAATAACCATAGTTGCTTCTGGCTTCGCGAAATCCCAACAAGGAACCCTTTCCGCCGGTACCGGCAGGGTAGATTTTCACTTTGGCGCCGAAGGCCCCGGCCTGTCCGCCGGGAGAAATAAGCCTTACTTTCAGCCAGTTGTTCTCTCCTGTGTAATCGTTGCGAATGAGCCAGTTGCGAGAGCGTTTGGCCCCGACCGCAAAATCAAGGTCGCCGTCGTTGTCAATGTCGGCGAAAGCGATGGCGCGTGGATCGTTTATGCCTGAGACCGGCACCGCCGGACCCGGCGAAAAGCCGCCCGATCCGTCGTTTAGATAGATCCTTTTGTCACCGGCAAAGACAAGGTCGAGATCTGTATCGTTGTCCAGATCGGCAAGGCCTGCCATGTATCCGTCAACTTTGGAAAAAGTCCGGACAAAAGAAAACGTGCCTCCACTCTCGTTGCGGTACAAGTAGCCGTTATCATTAGCATCGACCAATATCATGTCCAAATCGCCGTCGTTGTCGATATCTGCCGAGGTGACGCCGCTGTATGCTCGATGCCTGATTCCTATCGAAGACGGGGCAATCTTAGTGAAATTGTTGAGTCCACCGTTGTTGCGAAGGACATTCAGATCGCCATCACGGTTGCAGGCAATAACATCAATGTCTCCATCGCAGTCATAATCCGTGTCGGTGGCGCCCTGACCGGCGGGACAATCGTACAAGGGGCCTGATTTGAGCGAAACAAAATTTAAGTCTCCCTTGTTTTCGTAGATTTCATTGCGTTGGTCCTTAGGGTCGCCGGAACCTTTCCAGCCGGAAACGCAAAAGATATCCAAATCCCCATCTCTATCCATATCAAAGCAGATTACGCCGCGCGTTTCTTCCCTGCGTTCGCGCATGCACAGAGGCGTAACTTCAGTGAACGTACCATCGCCGTTATTTCGGAAGATGTTGTTGTGATTCGGATAGTCGGGATTGTCCCATGTTGTGCCGTTGATAAGATCATAATCACCGTCGTTGTCCAGGTCCGCCCAGCAGGCCCCATGGCTGCCTCCATCAAAATCAGCGATCCGGCGAAAAACTCCCTCACTTGCAAAAGTGTTATCTCCGAGATTTCTAAAGAACAGATCGGGCATCGGCTTATCGAAGATCATGGTAATATAAAGATCGGGCAGTCCGTCTTTGTTAACGTTCGCGAACATAGCTCCATGACCACCCATGTCATCTTTCCTTGTCGGACCGCCTGTCCCGGCTGTCAGGGTAATGTCAGTGAACGCAAGTTGGCCGAAACACGCGACTGTGAAAAGGCCAATAACAATTGAACCGGCGGCGACTGACAACCTACTCAAGATAGTGAATTTTTCGGTTGTGGTTCTGTTCGTGTTCCACATAATGCTTCTTACTCCGAGTCTGAAATCTCCAATCAGGGTTTGTGCATGCAGTCAATAGCCCATGTGTTTCAGCACTGCCCGCATGTTCTTTGCGCTTTGCACGTAATCCGGCACGCGGTTGTCCCGCTCGACCATGATCCAGCCGTCGTAGTCGATGTCCTCCAGCGCCTTCAATACGCCCTTCAGGTCCAAAGCCCCCGTGCCCAGCTCGCAGAATTTATCGCCCTTGCGCGTTTTCTTGCCAACCATCTCAGGGTGAATGTCTTTCAGGTGTATATAACGGCATCGCTGGTGAAGATCACGAATTGTGCGGACCGGATCCGAACCACAGAGAGCCAGATGACCCGTGTCGGGGCAGGCAAACACGCCGGGCCGCTCATCGAGATAGCGTAGCAGGTCCTCGCGCGTTTCCACAGCCCCCGGTTGCCCGGGCCGACCGATATGCGGATGAATCACGATGATTATGCCACGCTCGCCCGCATAGTCGACCCACCGTGTCGTCTCCTCTTTGGGAACCCCGGAGCGAACGATCTTTGCTCCGGCTGCGAAGGCGTAGTCGATTGCCTCTTTGAGAGCGCCACCGATTGCGACGCACCGAATATTAAGCTTGGCGCATTTCTCTTTGACAGCTTCGGCCGGCCGGCCGATTTCGTGGGGCTTGGCCTCGAAGCCGGCGTAACCGGTTTGTTTTGTCAACTCCAGTCGCTCATCGAGAAACTCACCCTTGTTCCAGGCCCTGTCCCAGTTCCAGAAATGGTGGCCAATAGGCCATTTCTTACGTTCGGTAGTGTCCCCGGCATCAACCGCCGGGCCAACCAGCAGCGAGACAGTTCCGGCAAGAGTACCGGCGAGAAATTTACGTCTTCGCAAATCGTGCATCGAGCAAACCCCGTTTAACAACTTCGCATTCATATTGTTCAAACACGTCCTTATAGGCGGCCTTTCCCTTGTTTTAACCATTGGACGATCCTTGCAGATACGTCTTGCCGTCGTCTTTCTTGTACGCTGAGATGGCGCGATTGCCCTGATGCCGCGTAGGCCTCCATTACGATCTCAAGCGATTCTTCGGTTTCTCCGGAAATCCAGAGTTGCTGCGGAGCAGAAAGAGCAAGTAAGGCGGGCAAGTCACCGTACTTAACGGCCCCGGGAAGAAAATTCACATCTCGGTAGGACGTGAGATTGACAAAGCGAAAACCAGCGGTGTCGATCGCGGCCAGGTCCACGGCACCGCCGACCAAGATTCGGGCCGCCGCCACCCAGGGGCCGGCACCATTGACGCCGACTAAATGGACATGTTGCGCCTGGTGCTGATCGCTCAGAGCGAAGGAAACGAGCGTAAGGATGTCGTGCACTCGCCGGGCAAACAGCGGATGGTTGTAACCAAAGGTGTAACCTGCATACGGGCGAGGATTAGAGACGACCCGAGTTTGCGTGAGCGGTTTTCCGTTTGCCAGAAACTCGCCCTGGAAGAACAGATCCGCGCTTAGCACTGCCATCCCAGCGTCGAGCAATTGACGGACCGCAGGGACGATTTGACCTTGCTCATCTGCCAAAGAGTTTTTGCCCTGACCGTCGATCCAAAGGACGGTGTGTTTATCCCACGTCGTTCTCTGAGGATAGAACGATACGACCGGCAGCTCCTCGCCATACCGCTTTGTGCGGAGCAGATCCTCACGATACAGGTAGTCGCCTCGATCTATCTCTTTGATCTGTTGACGCTCAATTGGGCCAACATCCTTCAAAGTTCGCCCGATGATGGTTTCAAACGCACCGCCCACGATTTTGCGATACCTGGCCAACGATCTGGCATTCGTAGGTATCAACGCGTCGATCTGCTGATCGGATTCATGGGTCATGAAGCGAAGCAACGACCGTTCATAATCAGGACCATCTGCCGGCTTCGGATGCTCGTTGTTCCAGACGGACCATTCCTCCTCGGTGAGCGGAGGCCAGTCTTCCTCGACTATCGGTTCTTCCAGCCCCAGGCCGAGGTGCTTGTTGAACCAGCCGTACATCAGCGCCCTGCTAACATAGTTATAGTTGTGTGGAAAGTGGGTGAGCCGGTGACAGATGACGTTCTTTTCGGCGCCTAACATGGCATAGAGCTGTTTCAATTCAGGGTAACCTTTGGTCATCATCTCTTTGGTCCAATCGTTGGCCGCGGTCATCCCTTGCGGCCTGGGCGCAAACAGGGCGGCGAGTTCCACGTTGCCGGTACCGATGCGAAGAAAACAACAATTTTCGCACGTGCAGCCGCCCTGCATGTCCGTCGAGACCATTCCGTTGGGAAACGCGACGACCGGCCTTGGATCGATTGCGCCCAGCAGAATCGTCTGTGTGCCGCCGCCGCTTCCACCGGTGACGCCGATTCGTTTCGAGTCGACCTCAGGCAGGCTGCATAAAAAGTCAAGTGCGCGGATCGAATTCCAGGTCTGCAAACCCATGATGCCCTGCAAACGCAATTCAGCCTGAGCGGCGAAGAAGCCCCAATTTTCCTTAGTGTCGAACTCGGGGCGTTGCTCTCGGAAACCATGGGCGACTGCGCGAGGGATCTGCACGCTGTCAGCGTAGCCGACCATATCAAAGATAAATGTGACACAACCCATACGAGCCAACTGGGCGCAGCGGGCGAGCTTCGGATAGCGTCCAGACGCTTCGAACCGCTCGGCGCCCTGGACGATCAGCTTGCGGATTTCTTTTTCACCATAATCCTGCCATCGTCCACCGTGGCCGTGAGGGCACAGGACGCCGGGCAAACGACCCGAGGTGTGTTTCGGTTTGAAAAGCAACCCAGTTACGAAATGGTTCGGATAGCTTTCGAAGTAAACTTTGTCGACAGTGAAATCGTCGCGTTCCACACGTCCATGGATGACAGGGTTCAGCGGAGTTTTGCGTGGCATCGGCCACAGTCCGGTCGCTACCAAAATTCGTCGTTGCAAATCACGCTGCCGCTGCTCCCATTGCTGCGGCGATTTCGGAACCTCGAACGGGAAATAACATTCGCGCAGCTCCTTTAACTTACCGAGTCTTCGGTCATTAGGGACCTGTCCTCTCGGCAGCACGCGAAGATCCGCTTCACTTCCCTCGGCGTATGTTTTTGTAAGGATAGCTACTGCTACCAAACAAACAATATACAGTTTGAGCCTCATGGTTTACCTCCTATAAATTGAGAGTGGGGGATGGTTATCTCCTCTTTTCGCTGTAAAGCAAGCCACGATCGCATTTGATAGCTGCAAGCGCATTTGGATGATCCGTCAGGCACGAGGACCATTCCTCCGGCGACAATGGCATTGAACCAACAGCCCGGCCTTATGCCGCCGAAGTTCTCGGTGCCTGCATCACGGGTCAGGTCAAGATAGCCGAGCGTTGCCGAACGGAAAACAAGCAGGTGCGTACTGCCGGCAATCTGCCCGCACCCATAGGAACGCTTGAAGTTCCACGGGACCGGCTCGCCTGTTTTCAGCGTCCATGCGCCACCATCTGCATAGATCACATCGCCGTTGATCAGCGGCCGGCTCTTATGCTCGACTCTATTATCCCACAAACGCGTTCCGGTTTTCGCATCGAAAGCCGCCATTCGCCCGCCGATTTCCGAAGGCAACTTGAAGAAGCCGTGCTTTACGGCCTGATAGTACATCAGCAGTACGCCATGCTTGCCGCTGACGGCAACCTGAGTCCCGAAAATATCGCGGTCGTTTCTCCAAAGGATCGAACCCGTATGGGCGTCCAAAGCGATCAGCGTGCCGCCGGGATGCTCGTTAGGTTCCATTGGAGGACGGTGCTTTCTGTTCGGTTTCGGATTGGTAATACGGTCGGCCAGAGCTATGGGCCGGTCAATCAGATAGACCCGGCCACCAGCAATTGCAATCGTGTTGTTGCGAACTGAGTGTTGTGGTTTGTATTGCCACTTCAACTGGCCGGTCCTGGCGTCCATAGCAAAGAGCAAAACGGATTCGTTGCGGAGGCGTATGCCCTCGTACCGGGGGCTTACAGTATGGTCGTCGTCCAACACCGAGCCGAATAGCAAGCCGTCGACGCAGGCAATGTAGCCCCAATTGCGGTCCCTGTCTGATGGATCGACCGGCGTCTTAAACTCGTGGATTTTCCTGCCCGTGGCCAATTCAATTTTGAAGCATCTCTCGTCGGTGCGTACGAACACCGCGTCGTCGCCCAGGCAGAAGTTGCTGCCGGTATCGCCGAGGCCGATGTCATGATGCACACCGTCCCAATCGGCAAGGATTCCGGGGATCGGGTATGTCCATAGTGTGCGACCATTGTACGCATCCACAGCACAAATCCCGTGTACGCCTTCCACCACCAGATATCCGCGATAGAACAACGGCGCGGGTCCCTGCGCGTGGCGGTCGGCAATCTCAAGTACACCATCGCGATACCACGCCATCTCAAGCGGCCCGCGGGCGATCTTGTCAGGTGAGCAAAGGGTGCTGGCTGCGTCGCAGTTCTGGTGCGTCCATTGACCTGCTCCTTTGAGCGGACCACGACGCCAAATCCGCATTTGCCCAGGCGTTCCAAGGCAAACGACTCCTCCGTATGGTCGCTGCAGACGCCCGATTTCCGCCTTGTCTAAGATCTTGGACTCCCCGGCAAGGATTCTTGAGGAAAGGATCAAGTTGGCAAAATTACGCGGATACGGCGTTTTTCGAGGATTCCCAACGTGGATGGTTACCCGACTGCCGTAAATACCGGCATCATCCAACATACGCCGTGCTCTTTTTACGTTAGCGGGGTTCGATTCGAGCCCGATTACGTAAAGCTGCGATTGCCGAACCAGCTCCAATGCTAATTCGCCTGTGCCGCAACCCAGATCGATGCAAATACCTGCTGTGATATCGCTCTTGCGAAGAATCTCCTCCGCGGCTTTGGCGTAGTCGATGTCACTGGAGCGGGCAGCGGGCAATGATTCCTTGCGCACGCCGGACGTTGAGGACGAATGGTTACCCTTTGAGTCACCAAAGCAGTAGATGACGCCATTCGACGTGGAGACGACGAGCAGACCGTTTGCTGCCGCCAGGCCAAGAGCATTGCCTTCAACCTCGTATGACCATCTAAGGCGACCATCATCAAGGTTCACTACCCGTACAAAGTCCGGCCCGCCGCACACCGCTTCTCCGGCAGCGCCGATCACTTCGTACCGTCGTTCATAAGTAGTAGCCAGGAACTGTCCGATCTCGTAGCCCAGCGTCTCAACATCCGGTCTGGCCTGTGACAGCGTGCGCTCCAAGCCGGTCTGCTTGGGCACGTTTTCGTCAACTTGCCTGAATCGTATTTCTGTTCGGTATAGATCTCCGAGAGCAGGCAGCTTCTCAATGACCTTTTCTGCGCGATGGCGTTCAGTGGATTCGTATTCCAAGACGATTTCGCTGCGCTTCTCCAGCCCTCGGTAGCGGACAAGGTTGCCTTTGCGGTTGGGCTTCTCTAAGTCAGCCCAGCGATACGCCAGCAGCTTTTTTCCGGTCGATCGCAGAATCCCGTCGGGCAGCACGCAGAACACACCTCGTCCTGCGCGAGCAGCCAGGTTGCCGGTGTCTCTTTCCAGGAAACAGCCGGCATTAACGACAAAGCGATCTGCAACGAGTGCCCGAGCGCCTCCGATCGATCCGTTTTGCTGTAAGAGGTAGTACTCGAACTGTCCGTCCGAGCGTCGAAACGCTGCTGGTACAGCTCGTCCGGTGGGAACGAACAAGCGTTTGTCCGTCGCCAGCAGATACCCTTGTGGAGCGACGCCGCTATGGGCGTTGGCACCGCCGTGCGGCTGCGGCATATACAGCCGGCCGGTGCTATCGTTTGTCCAAAGGACCTCTCCCGTTCGGGCGTCCAGTGCATGGAGAAAGACACCATCGCTCGGCCAGATACCGGCGGTGTAGTAAACTATGTCGTTCATCACCACGGGTCCGCCGCGCGCGGGCCAGCGTGAGATCATGCGCTCATTGCCCAAACACATCCTCTCGTTCGGCCCTCCGCGATGTTTCCAAAGGAGAGTGCCGTCGTCGGTTTTGATTGCATAGAGATGGCCGTCGTCACTGGCTACGAAGATCCGGTCGCGCCACGCCACCGGGGCAAAACGCACGGGACCACCTGTGAAATACGTCCACCTCAGCTTTCCGCTAAAGGCATCAATGGCAACGACCTTGTCCTCGGAAGAACTGCCGAATATTACAGTGTTGCCGACAATGATCGGCTGATAGGCGAAGTCGAACGTGATTCGGGATGAGTCCGGCCAAGCCGGCGCCGGCGCCGTTCGATTCCGGCAAATCCAACGCAGCTCCAGGTCGTCCCCAAGTGGTTCGGATGAATAGCCGGTACGCGCCGCATCCGCTCGATACGTGGGCCAATCGCCACCCTGAAGCGAACCGGCGGCCAGCGCCAAAACGGCAAATGGAACAACGAAATCACAGAATTTATATCTCATCGCGTTTCTCCCTGGAAGTCGAGTAGTGTGCGAAAGCGCAACGGCATTTGGATTTTCTTCCGGTAAGTGTTTGACGCTCATCGAGGGTGCCGCACCTCCTTCTCCCAATCGGCAAGCATTGCTTTGAGCCGTTTGACTTCTTTAGGTCGCTCTTTTAGCAGATTGCGGGTTTCGCCGACATCTTCCTTTAGATCAAAGAAGTACTCCTCCGTCCGGCGACCATCGGTGCGTCGAATGTACTTCAAGTCTCCATCTCGCACCGCCCGCCATGTCCTGTCACCGCGCCGTCCTCTCCAAAAGAGCGTCCTTTTCCGGAGCGGCCGGCCTGTTTCTGCCAGCTTGAGGATATCAAGCCCGTCGAACTCGCGACCGGGAGGCACTGTAGCTCCGGCGATGCGCACGATAGAGGCGGAAAAGTCCATGGTTATGCATACTTGATCACTGACTACTCCCTTAGGAATCACCCCGGGCCAGCGCGCCACCGCCGGCACACGAATGCCACCTTCGAAGGTACTGCCCTTGATCTTTGACAGAGGCGCGTTGCGGGCACTGCCGGTGCCGCCGTTGTCGCTGCTGAAGATGACCACTGTGTCCTGCGTCAGTCCCTTTTCATCGAGCACTTTCAGTATGCGCCCGATGCACTTGTCCATATGCTCGATCATGGCGATATATACATCAGGCGGTGCTTTGCCCTGTTTCCACAGCGGCGAGTCCAACGGCAACGGATCCGGGCGATAATCGTCAGGACCCTGGAAAGGTGAGTGCGGTGCGGTGTACGGTACGTACAGGAAGAAGGGTCTGTCCGCATGTGTGTCGATGAACTTGACGGCCTCGTCGGTAGCGAGATCGGTGAAATGACCTTCACGCCGTATGGGATTGCCGTTGAGAAATAGGTTATAGCCCGCCACGGTGTCGAGGTAGTGGAAATAGTCCATTCCACCGCCGATACAGTAGAAGGCATGGTCGAAGCCTTGAAGATGCGGGGCGAACTTCGGTTCGTATCCCAGATGCCATTTACCGGTAATTGCCGTCGCGTACCCGGCGTCCTTCAGCATTCGCGCTATTGATGTCTCTTCGACAGGCAATCCCAGGTCGTGTGTCTCTCGGAGTCGGATCGCATCGTCATATCGACCCACGTTGCCGGTCCCAATCGCACACTCGAGTCCACCAACGCGGTGCTGGTATCGGCCGGTCAAAAAGGCTGTCCGTGTAGGACTGCATTCCGGCCCATTAGCATAGTACTGCGTGAACCGAACTCCTTCGGCGGCCACTTGGTCGATCACAGGGGTCTTGATATCTTGACGGCCGTAGCAACCCAAGTCGCCATAGCCGAGGTCATCTGCCAAGATAAAAACAATATTGGGCTTCTTGGCACGGGGCGCAGCCCGCGCCCAAGCAGCACTGCCTGACAGCAAAGACGATGTTGCTATCGAAGCGGTTGAGAAACCTACTGCTTTGAGAAATTCCCTTCGTGTCTGCTCGTTCATATGTCACTCCATTATCAGAAGTCAGAAATTAGAAGTCAGAAGTCGGAAGTTAGAGTCTGTCTTCTGTCCTCTGTTTATACGCACCGGTCTTGTCGAATCACGAAAATCCAAGGTCAACGTGCCGGTTTTCTCGTTTCCTATGGTGATAATGCCCGATCCGTGCACAGAATTCACGTAAGGGCACTCGTACAATTCATAGCCGTGCAGAGGCCAGTCTTTGCCGTTCACTGTTGCTTTGCCTTGATTGAAGATAATCCTGTCTCCTTTGCAACTGGTATATGACGTATGCAGGCCTGTGTCGCGGCACGAACTGGCATTGTCCCTGATGTCTTGCTTAAATGCCTCGTAGCCGGGATATTCGTTTTCCGTACCGACCTCAATGATCCCAGCGTCTGCGGACGGATAGTACGTGACTCCTACGTACACGGCGTTTTCCAAAGTCTTGACACGCCAGAAACAGAATTCTCGATCTCCTGCCATTTCCGTAGAGCAGTCGCCGTCCCCGGCGCTGAGGTTGCCGTTGTAGTCCATGAGCTGCCCTTTATAGAAGAGAACGTTCTTGTACTGCATGTTTGCTGTGTTCGGATTCTCCGGTTCGATGACCTCTTTTTTTTCGCCGGTACTAATCCCAAGGCTGCGCCTCGGACCGAGGATCTTAAGCGGGTCGGAGAACGTCAGCTCCCAGACCTGAGTATTCTTGAAGTCCTTAGTGACTCTGCCGGTTACGTGGTTGTCCAGCTCTATCCGATCCTGCAGCGAGCCAAGACTGTAAGACGGTGTAATGTAATAATACATGTCCCAGTCGGCAGGGCCAGGGGACGGTTTTGAATGGACGGTCCTCTGATGGCTTTTGAACTCATACGTGCCCCGGGTCTTTCTGTCTGCAATGGCAACAACGACCTTTGGCGGACGATATTCGCTGGTGGTCAGAAAACCGTAATTGAGAATCTGGTCGGTGAATAGGTATTCCGGCAGCGATGTGTTACCGAAGAACTGGTAACCCGCCACGTAGAAAGTGTCCTGCGTGCCGTCGTTGATCTCTGCTACGCCCGGGGAGTGGTTGTGATGAGCCCGGCACCATGGCCCCCCACGAACGTTGTCGATACTCAGTACGGCAAAATCTGCGACCATCTGGTCGATGGCCATCTGAGCCCAGAGCTTCAACTGCGGATCCTCGATGAAATCATACACGTTCAACAACGGAATCAATGAACGGTCCAGATAGTGCGGCGAATTGACCTCGTCGCGCCCGTACTTCCCCTGGTGCCGAACCCATTCAATGAACTTATCTCTTGCGATCTCGTGTTTCGGACCGTTACCAAACTCCTGATCCAGGAGCAGATACATACTGAAGGCAACGATGGAATGATTCCCATTGGTGCCGTATGTCTCGATCCTGGTATTTTCCGGGCTATCGAATTTGCTTTTGTACGCCTTCAGGACGTCTGCTAATCTCTTACGGGCAGCGGAGCTCAGGACACTGCCTTTGAACCTAAAGTACGTTCGAATGAATATAAGGACGGGCCATTCGTCCGGCACAATTTCATCGGACTCGGCGAAGTAACGGTTTGCCTCGTCGAGCTTGATGCCGCATGCAAGGCACGCGTTGTAATACTGCCAGCGACGACGGTACGAATAGCCCCCCGAATCAATGTCGCCGCCCAGTATGTCCGGTGAAGTCAACATGCTCAGCAGTCTGGCCCGCCTGGTCTCAAAGCCGTCATCGCCGCCTGATTTCATCTGTTCGGCGCCGGCCGAAGTTATCTTCCGGGCGATACTCGAAAGCTCCACGAGGGTCTTGCGTTCTTCCTGATCGAGCTGTTCGAAAAGCCTGCGTTTGCGCATGTCGAATGAGCGTCGGGGCCGGCTGTCGGCTGCGGCGCGGTTGTCTCCGTTGTGGAAGAACCACCCGGCTGCGCCGCCCTCGATGGCACCTCGCAAATCAATTGTGAAATCCTCCATCCCGAGTTCGATTCCGCTTGAACTGCCGGTCAGGCAAAGCAGCACGCATACAATGACGGCGCAACATTTGCCGAGTGTCTTGAGCTTCTGCATGTATTTTCCTGCCTCCATTTACTAAGTCAAGCTGCCCCCTTTGTTTCGGTTTGCCATTGTACCCTTCAATGGATCGACTCGTCGAGTCCCCGCTTGTGGCTGGCGGGGGTAGCCGGGAATATTCTTCTTCATCCGACGCTAAGTGTCTCGCAGCGCCCCGAACTGTCGCGTATAGCCGGCGTTCTGGCTGATTTGGTCGTGATACCGAGGGTACATGCCGACGATCACACCATCGGTCACTTTGAGATGCTCGAAGGCAAATTTGAACGCCGCCTCGACTTTATAGTCACGGTTACACATCCGGCCAGCCGCCAATATTTTGAAGCCCAGACAAGGCTGGTCAACCTGTCGGACTACTTTAGTCATCTCAAGAGGGTCGGAAGCGAAAAACGAGTAGCCGACCTGGACAGTGACCACAGGCGGCATTTTTTCCAGCTCCTCGGGAGTCCTGGTAAGGTAGTAAAAGCAAGTCATAAATAGATCGACCTGCCAGCCTTCGTCTGCGATCTTCTTGATGCAGTCAGGATTGTGTGCCGAAACGCCCGCCAGCACACCGGCGTCCTTGACACGTTTTACAAAATCGTGAACCTCCCTGCTTTTGCCCTCTCGGAATAGTCTATCGGTGACTCCTCCGTGATGAACGATAGCGATGGGTTGAGTGTCCTGAACCACCTTCTCGATCGAAATGCGCTCCGGTCCGCCGGCGTGCAGGCAGATGAACTTCATTTTCGAGCCGCGCTGCCGGAGTGTTCGCAGGACGCCAGCCGTTCGTTCCGGGTGACTGAATTGGTGCGCGCTGATGCCCTCACGTTCGCAGCGCAAGAGGAACTCGACCGTTCGCTCAGGAGTGAAGTAATCGCGCATGTGCTGATCCAGCAGAGGCCCCATGTAAGAGTATCCGCTGATGGGATTCGAGCCGGCGATCAGCCGGGTAACACGGTGGTCGCCAAGCCGAATCGTCGGCAGCGGCTGGGCGGTCGAGGCGGCCTTCGCAAATTGAGTGTGCTCTGCCCTGCACATGTTGCCAATAGCCAATGCCGAACCGGTTGCGGCCATCGAAAGCCGCGAGAGAAATTCCCTGCGCCCTATCCCTTGCGCATTATGTATATCCAAATCCATGTTATTCTCCTAAAATCGTAATCCCGACAGGGATGCCTTTCGGCAATACAGCACTCAGCCGCTGCTCACATATCCTATCCCCAAATAAAGTACGTAGACTCCGTCCCCGTGGGTTGTTCGATATCCCAACGGTCGTCTCCTCGAAAAAGTCCATACCAAGCGTCGTTCCAACACTTATGTTACAATAAAATTCAGGTTAATCCACAATTTTGTCCATTCATAAGAGAGATTTTACTTGACGCCAAGAGGGCTAATCTGATATAAGTAGGATTAGTTGGCAATTCTCGTAAACAACGGGTGTTTTGGCGTGTGTCCATGGCACGATTATTTTAACTCTTTATTGAAGGAGGATTATGATGCAACGAAAACATGCCTTTTTGGCTTTCATAGTACTGCTCGCCGCAACCGTCTGCACACAGGCACAGGATCCGGATCTCCTGGCCTGGTGGAAATTTGACGACGGCACGGGGACGATTGCCGTCGATTCGAGCGGCAACGGCAACGACGGCACATTCGTGCAGGATCCCGAGTGGGTTGCGGGCAAGTTCGGAAGCGGCCTGCTGTTTGACGGCCAGGGCGGTGAGCGCGTCTCGCTCGGTGGACTCGATATTCCCTCTGGGGCCATGACCATCACCTGCTGGTTCAAGGCAGACAATCTGGACACGCCCGGCCAGGACCCGCGCATGGTTTCCAAGGCCTTCGGCGGTGGAAACAATGACCATATATGGATGTTCAGTTCCAGCCGCATAAGCGGCGAGAAGTTCCTGAGACTTCGCCTGAAGACCAACGATGGCCAGCAGACCTCGGAGATAAAAGCCGGCACCTTTGAAGTCGGCGAGTGGATCCATGGCGCTATCTGGTGGGACGGCACGGACATGAAGATATATAAGAATGGCGCCGAAGTCGGTACCCTCGCGAAGGGGGGCACTTCTGTCGCTCTCGATCCCGCGGTCCAGGGCGCCATCGGCAACCAACCCATCGGAGCAGAGAATAGACCCTTCGAAGGAATAATCGATGACGTGCGTATCTACACAAAGGCACTGACCGAAGCAGAGCTTGCCGAAGTGATGGCAGGTCCTCCGGCACCGCTGGCAGCGGGTCCGGATCCCGCCGACGGTGTTACTCTCGAACAGAACTGGGCCAATCTGGGCTGGCAGGCCGGAACGTGGGCGGTCTCCCACGATGTTTATTTCGGCACAAACTACGACGACGTAGAACAGAGCGCCGAGGGCACTTTTGTCGGCAACACTGCATCGGTCTTCCAGGTGGTCGGTTTTCCGGGCTTCCCCGCTGCGGAAGGTCTTCAGCCCGGCACAACGTATTATTGGCGGGTCGATGAGATCAACCCGGATAATCCGGACAGCCCGTGGAAGGGCATCGTCTGGAGCTTCACACTGCCTCCTCGCGGGGCATACAATCCGGTCCCGGCCGACACTATGAAGTTCGTCAAGACGGATGCGGATTTGACCTGGATAGCCAAGTGGAACGCCGCTCTGTTTAGCGTTTACTTCGGCACCGACCCGGCAGAGGTGGAAAATGCCACGGGGGCCGCCCCCAGCGGCAAGACTACTTTCGATCCGGGGGCCTTGGAACTCGATACGACCTACTATTGGCGCGTAGATTCGTTTGACGGCGCCACCTGGAGTACGGGTAACGTATGGGGCTTCACCACGACAAGGCCCGGAGGCGGCCTCGTTGGTGAGTACGCCAACTACAGCGGCGGCGTACCTGATCCGCCTGAATCGCCTTTCAAGAACGTAACATTGACCCGCATCGATCCCGGCATCGACTTTGCCTGGGGCAGCGGCTCGCCCGAGCCGGGTGTGATAGACGAGGACAATTTTGCCGTGCGCTGGACGGGTGAATTGGAGATACCGTTAACCGGCAGATACACCTTCAAGACCACCACCGACGACGGCGTGCTTCTCTACGTCAACGGCGAGGAAATGGCCAAGGCGTGGCGTACACAGGCGGCCGTGGAGCAGGGAAGCACAATTGACCTGGTCGCCGGCGAGTTCGCGTCGATCAAGATGTTATTTTTCGCCACCACCGGCAATGCTCAGGCCGATCTGAGCTGGGGACACGATTCGTTCCCGTTGGAGATTATCCCTGCCGCAGCTCTTTCACCGCCGCTGCGGGCCGGTCTAATCAAGCCGGCGAACAGGGATGAGGACATAACCCAGACGCCTGTCCTCGAATGGACAGCGGGCGATCATGCCGCCGAGCACGACGTCTATTTCGGTATGGATGCAGAGGCGGTTACCGCCGCAGATACTGCAACGACCGACGTCTATCAGGGCCGGCAGGCTGCGACGAGCTTTTCGCCCGCAAAACTTGCGTGGGACACGACGTACTACTGGCGAGTTGACGAAGTCAACGATCTGCATCCCGATAGTCCCTGGAGAGGCTCGGTCTGGAGCTTCACCACGGCGAACTTCCTGATCGTGGATGATTTCGAGGTTTATGACGCCTACGATAACCAGATATGGTGGACGTGGAAGGATGGGCTCGGCTATGTCGCGCATGATAATGAACCGGCCTTCGCAGGCAACAACACAGGTTCGATCGTCGGCGACGATACAACAGTTTCTTATACCGAGGAGACTGTCCGTCACGGCGGCGCCCAGGCGATGCCGTTCTTCTATAACAACAACCAGCAGGGCTCGGCGAAGTATTCAGAGGTGGAGCTGACTTTGAGTGACTCTCGCGACTGGACTCAGGAAGGTGTGAGAGAATTGTCACTGTGGTTCCACGGTGATCCGACGAACGCTGCTGAGCGGATGTACGTGGCGGTTACCGACAACGCAGGCAGGACTGTTGTGGTTTACCATGATGATCCGAGCGCAGCGGCGATAGACACCTGGACCGAGTGGGTGATTTCTCTGCAGGACTTGGCCGATCAGGGCATAGACCTGACGAATGTTGACAAGATCGCTCTCGGCCTGGGCACGAGAGGTAATACTACTATATCCGGCGGCTCAGGAAAGATGATCTTCGATGACATCAGACTATATCAGCCAACACCATAAGCAGGAATTTATGTCTCGATAAAATCGGGATTGCTTCTTGCCCGCCACCCCGAAAACGCGTCGAAAGACGCGGGGGCAGGCGAAACAAGATATGGAAGCGTGGCTGATAAAGCAGATTTGCATTAGTTCGGGGCCTATACTGACTGATTCAGTATAGGCCCCGGTTGTTTTGGGGCAGTTAAGGATGAATTGAACCACGATATATTTTGTCTCGACTGTCCGGTGTATGGACAGTTTGCATCCCTCGTATTCTCACAGGATGCGGTTTATCGTGAGGATAACATGTAAGTTTTTTTCAACAAAGACAGTGTTTTCTTAAGCTCCTGATTGCTCAGAGGACGATCCCACATGAGCAAGCGGGCCAACTCACCATCGAAGGATTCATGGCCCGGATGGTTCGTTGCGTCACGTTCCTGCCCAATTGCCATTTTGGACGAGTTTGCCTTTGGATTGACGGGGAAAAGTTTGGACGCCACTGGTTTCCCGACTTGCTCGGGATTGACAAAGAGTTCGATGGTAACTTTCCCCGTGCCGGCGCCCATGCGAGAGGCGATTACGTAATAGCGATTCTCTTTTAGTTTGGGACCAAGAAGTTGAGGATTGTTCTTGTCCCACCGGCCAAAAGTGATGCCATTTCGAGAACCCGCCCAAAGCGTGTTATCGTCCTTTAGCCCCGCCCATAATCCTTCATATTTTCCACCATTTCTCAAGTTCCCGAAGAATGAATTCACGTCCTTGAGGCCAGAAACCTGGGAGTACACCGACATGACCGCAACCCACGTGTAGCCACTGCCGGTTATAAGATGGTCAAATGCGTCTTCATCGCTGTTGATCAGCTCCCCTCGTCTAAACACAACGGTGTTATGACCACCAATGGCAGCCACTTTTTCTTTGAGCTCAGGGTGTCCCGTACCCTTTTCATGATTAGCGTCTCTCGTCGCTACAAAGGTTTTGACCTTCCAGTCCACCTGATTTTTCCAGGACGCGACTCGCCCTTTAACCAATTCGATCCCTTGATCCGCGTCGAGGTCCAGGATGAGGCCTTTGGAGACAACTTCAATCTCTGCTTTCAGATGCGATTTTGCCCCAACTCGAGCAGTACCAGCCAACGCCATTACAAAGACAACCCATAAAAGCCTCTGGTATTTCGATATTATCATTTTAATTCCTCATACACTACAGCCATGTTACGAAGCTCGTCGAATAATTCCTCGTCGATGACGACGTCAACAAAGATTCCGCCCATGAGCGCCGGCCACATTGTTGACCCATCGTTCTGATTCTTGCTATCTCCATTTAGGTCATCCTTTAATAAACGGTGCAAAAGTCAATCTACCCGATATCCGAGCTATGGACGTGGCCGTTGCGAAAAAGTTCTTGCTCTACGTCGCCAAACTGATTAAAGCAGAATAACAGATGATGTGCAACTCTGCCATATCAACCGTGCGATTAATTGCCGGTTACATCGCCTTCTGGTTCTCGAAGCGGATACAGCCGAATATCATCAAACTATACCACACCTGAACCACCGGGCGCTAGATCTATCTCGTCGCCAAAGCCGATAGCAAGCTTCATGACATTTCGCAGGTCCACGCCAAACGATGCAAGATCGATAGTCCACTGTTGCTACTATGCCTGTTGTATGTCAGCCATATCACCATCGTATGTGATTTTCTAGCTGTTGATCTCATCACGACGGCGGCGACAGTCCTGATGTATCGGGATCAGGCCACGAATTCGCCTGTTCGCCGTAATCCACACCGCCTCACGCATGTCAGAGCGGCTTGTCAAACGGCTTAGTCCTGCCTGCAAGCTACGCAATCTCCTCCGGTGTCAACGCACGGTCATAAATCCGGACATCGTCAATCAGTCCCATGAAGAATCTGTCGTTGCTTGCCGGACGGCTGCCAATCCTGACATCCTGGTCGGCGGTCAGATTAAACGCATCCGAGTCTTCACTGGGTCTGGTGTCATCTATGCCGTTTACGTAAAGTATCACATCCGGATATGAGATCGTGGCGTTCTCCTGCACCGTCACCGCAACGTGGTGCCAACTACCGTCGTTCACATCAGTATCGCCCTGGACACTACCGCCAGCATTCTCGATACGTAGCCTGTTCTCGTCAATCCGGAAGCCAAATCTTTGACCGTTAACGTTGGAACCCCAGCCTGCGATTGTGCCCGTAACGGTGCTGGTCGTATTGACCCAGGCCGCCACAGTAACAGCACTCGTGCCGAGGATGCCCTTGTAGCCGGTTATCTCCACAAAATCATTGAGACCACGAAGGCTAATGGCCTGGCCGACCTTGCCTGCTACAAAAGTGGGGCTGCCCATCGCAGTGCCGTGGAGGCCGTTGCCAGAGCTGTCGTTGGCATTGCCTTCAAATTCATAGTGCGCTACCTGACCAGCAGTGCTGGGTTCTGCCGGTGTGGCCAACTGACGGCTATAAGGATAAAGCCTGATATCATCAAAGAGGACCACACCTGAACCGCCAGGCGCCATACTCGTCTCGTCTCCAAGGCCAATAGTAAACTTCGTGACATTCTGCAGGTCTATGGCAAGCGACGCAAGGTCAATATTCCACGGCTGCCATGGCATTCGAGTTAAGTTATCGGCATCACTATCGTATGTAACCTTGGAGCCGTTAACCTTCACATACATCTGCTCAGCAGCATTGTTCGGATCGCCGTAGAACCACAGTGACAACGCCTTAGCACCATGCTTTGTCCAATCCTGCGGTGGGCTCAGCGTCAGCTCTGCCTCTGAATACGCTGCGCCGCCGGTGTTATTGTAAAACAGTGTCATCGACTGATCACCACCGTGAACGATAGTCTGCTCGCAGAAAGGAGGATTCTCATAACCAACGAGCGAGCCGTTTGTCGGCTGCTCGTATCCGTCTTTCCACACGTTAAATATCCTGTTGCTCTCGGTGTCACCAGGATCAAGGTCGTTGTAGTACTCAAAATCGTCCACGACAAGGAACTCGCGTGTCGCAAAGTCCCAGACCTCACTTTCCCACGTTGTGGGGCTCTCGGCCATATTGACTTCGTTAATCTTCCAGTAATAAGTCTGAGCTAAATCGAGCGATAAGGGACCGTGACTGGTCTCAGTCACTGTAGCAGCAGAAACAGTGCCATCTATCACAGCCTGCTCATCGGAGCTAATGTACACATCGTGCTCGGCTGCCTCTCTTCCAGCTCGCCAGCTAAGCGTCACATCCACATCCACATCTGTTACACCCGAATCAGGGTTGGGCTCCGTTGCACGCACAGGTATATAGAGCAAGCGAACCTCACTGAGACCGTATTGATTCAGGAAGCCTCCCCAGTTACTGTTAGCTGTAAGCTTGATGTGTTTTGCTGTTACGCCGCTGAGATCAACAGTGGTGTTGTGTGCATAGTCGGGTGCACCGGGCGCCCGGGCAAATTCGTGAGTAGCGCCCAATGTTGCATAGTTGGCGCCATCGACCGAATACTCAATTGTAACGTCTTTGAGCCCGAAACCGACCACCGGCTCAAGACTGTCATTAGAGTTCCATACCCACATTTCGTGCAGCTTGTAAACGTTGTCAAACTCATATTCGATCCAGGCCGGCTGTGGCCCTGCCATGCTGCTCAGCCACATACTGTCGACACCTATGTTGTCGTGCAATAAGCCGCTGTCATCTAATCCTGAGCCGTTTACGGTATTCTCAGGTCCTTTACCTACATCGCTGCTGGAAGCTGTGGCTGTCACATTCTCGATTGCGTAACCAACTGGCTTGGTCGTAAAACTCCAGATGCTGCCTTGGTATACCGTGTAGTCCGGCGGCCCGTCGACCTCATCGACGCGCCAGTAGTAAGTCGTGCCGAGATCAAGAACTTCGGGTGGAGTATAGCTATTGACATCATATCGACCTCGGTATATGCCCGTCAAGTCAGATGCATTTGCACTGTTCACATCGCTAAAATCAGCGCCGAAGTAGACGTCATGTTGGCCTGCAAACCCTCCCGGCGTCCAGCTAAGAACCACCTCCCGGGGCACATCTGTTGCCTTGTCAGCAGGGCTTGGGAGCATGGCTGACGGATTATGCAACAGTGCTAGTTCAAAGCCGTTCATGAGTTGAGCAGAGGTCTGAGTACTGCTGGGAGGGTGCAGGTGGAATACTAACGTAACGGGGTTGGTTCCATCAGACACAATCGTCGCTGTAAATCGTGCCATGTCTTCAAAGTTAACGACTCCGCTAGTTCGAGTATCTGTGATTTGGATGTCCGTGGTGGTCACCGAGCCGGTTGCATCCGTGACCGTTACATCAAACACGCCCCGCTGGAGATGGTTATCGTGGTGATAGGAAAGCCACGAATAGTCCCCCGCTGGCAGACCGCTTATCGTCAGAGTCATCGGGGCACCCGGTTGGCGGTTATCTGTAGCGATCCAGTCCCGGAGGAGATCCACGTGGTCCGTGATACCGTCATTGTTGCCGCGGTCCATCATGTCCGTGGTCTGGGGAGTTGCGTCTGGAGCCCAGCTCGGCTTTACCGTAATCGTGGTGCCGAAGGCCGGGAAATCCTGCGCTGTAAACGTATCAGGTTGATCATTGTCTGCGAAGTACCCTTGGAAGCCGGCCTCTACCGGACCACCTGTCTGTGAGAAGTCGATCCTAAGCTCCGCCTGTGCAACGCCAACCGGTACCAACAGAAAAACTGCCGAGACAGACCACATCAAAATTGTTTTCATCTCTCTTTTCATCGTTCTGTCTCCTCAAAAAAAAGTGATATTGTTGAACAGATAATGCCGATTTGGTTGTATTTTTGGTTGTAGTTTTCTAAGATCACAAATGCGCTCTAAATTTATAACTACCTGCAAGGCATAATCTTGTGATTATTATATGGATTGAAATCAAAATGGCCATTGAATCCGTGCGCGCAAAAGCGGCGTTTTCTCATTATTAACAAGGGTAAGCGAATATAGGCATCTATGCTATATGGTCGTCGTTAGCAGTAGCTATATCATATCCCCAAAAGAATGATATCATTGATCAATTTCTTTTCATACGGATACACCTTCCTGACAATATATTCTTTTCGCATATCATAACACATGACCGGTGAGACATATGTCAGGAAGGGTAATCCGATTACACACTGAAAATTGTCAAAAATATTCGCATTTTCGCAATAAATTGACATTTATTCGGACTCGATATAGGCAAAATGAACGTTTGTGGAGACATTTTGGTGACAAGATGTCACTTGGAAATTAGGGTGTTTTTTAGCTCCTGAAAGAGGTGACTTTTTCAGAGAGTTGTGGCATTCTACTGGTCGTAAAAATGAGGCCGTTTTGGAGGTATTTTTATGCAACCCCAATGCGCTTCTGGTTGACTGGTGGGTAGTCGAGGGGATCAATGCCTGCAATTCAAAATCTACGGTAGTCAGTGTTAACCGTTCGAATTTCTGCATCATTTGACATAATGAAAATACTCGCCCCAGCTCATCAGAACAACAGGGATCTTGTTCTCTCTGAGATTGCTAAGTGTACGCACAACACCCTGTCGCCCGTCTACGATATGCCGGATTTCATTTTCGTGTCCCGGGATAATAAGTTCGGGATCGATCGCGAGTATTTTACGGCGCATGCCGCCATCCCGGCAGTTGATAAACAGGATGTCCACATCATGCGTCTTCCCGATTCCCTTCATCCAGTTGTCATAATCACTGCCACGGCTCTGATCCCCCATATGCATGAGACTCACGCCGTCTGCCGCCACCAAGTACACCGGGTTGGGCAGCGTTGCTCCCTGACTGCCTGGAAACGCGATAAACGACACGCCGTCGACATTGCCTTTATAGGTGCCGGATACGCGCACCAGTGATTGTTCAATATCCGAGTTTGGCCAGAGCACATCCGGAACTACCACTTTTTTCCCGAGGGCCGCCATTTCATGCGCAAATACCACATCTGCATGGTCAGGATGGTCATGGCTGATAAATGCCATATCGACCTGTCTGGCGATACTCCGCAACTGTGCCTTCGTCATAGTCACCTTGCAATAACCGTGACAAACATCGAAAGCAAACGCATGATTGGGTGTTTTTACGACAAAAGTAAAATTGTAGAACTTCCAGATTCTGGCGCCTCTGTCCGGGCGCCCGGTGGATTGTAGGTGCGCCAATCCCCCTTGAATCCGCTTCTGAAAATAATCGGCTATGACATCCAGCACAGGTGCTTTACCGAGGTGAATGGGATCATCCATCGCCGCAAGTGCCTGAATACGGATGTACGGGGGATCAACTTCTGGAGGGTGCGCTCGCAACGTTTTATCCACCCATTTCAGTGTTTCGGCAGCCCAGCGGTCACGCAGTTCAATGATGTGCAATGGTATTGCCGGATACCGGATAAAGGGATCGAGCAGTCCATCTTCCAGTGTTTCCTGGCCGTACTTATTCTGGGCATGGGAAATGATCGGTATGCACGCGATAATCGCTAGTACGAGATACTGCACGTTACGGGTTTTCATGATATAGTCTCTCTTTCTGGATTTCTCATTGCATTGCGGTTCTCTGTCGTAATTATAACATGCGCCGAACCAGTTTCAAGCGCGGTCTCGAAAAACATGGCCTGTGGTGTGTCTCAGAGGCAGTTCATCGCTCAGACAGCCCGTCACGGGCCATCTGCGCCACGGTTATCCGTTCGGTGATTGTAGCTATTGTGAGGGCTTCCAGAGACCAGTAGAAACAATTCTCCCCGACGGGTTCTGCGGTCGGCAAGTGAATCGCGCTGTTAGCTCGCGGTCGGCGGCGATCTGATTCAGCGCCGCAATCATTATTATTCCACCTCATAGTAGATATTTTGGCTCCTGCATCATAGTTCAAGATGTTTTCATATTTTTGAAACAATTCATTGCACTCTCGGCCCGGATTCTGGTATAATGCCGATATCGTTAAGAAGGACTCGGACTAATGTTTCAGCAGATTCAGTCCCGAATTCCACTGAAAATGGGGGTATTGTTCAATTTTAATGAAGGAGGTTATTATGTGTAGAAGATCGATTTGTCTGGCATCTCTTGCTCTGGTTCTGGGCTTCATTCTCATGAATACAGCTCAGGCCGAAAGTATTGGCTGGTGGAAGTTCGACGAAGGTTCTGGCACCACCGCCTTTGACAGTTCCGGCAACGACCACCATGCCGATGTGCAGGGAACACCCGAATGGGTAGACGGCCCGCTTGGTTTTGCCGGAGCATTGGATTTTACGAACACTCGTGGGGCCAACGCAGGCGACTTCGACCCGACAGGGGGAATGGGTGTCTTTACCATCGCCTTCTGGTGTCGTTGGGATGGGACTGGGGGCATACAGCACTTCTTCACCAAGTCCAATGGGTGGGGTGCAGACACCATGATGTTCCAGGTGGAGGTCAAGGGGGGGCATAGCAATCCTGACAGAGTCAACAGATTCCATCTTGCGTATCAAGGGGCGGACCAGGCCGTTCTACACGTGGTCCCCGCAAACGAGTGGGCTCACATGGTCATGGTGTTCGATGGCACGAACGCCACAGGTTATCTCAATGGTGTCGACGAGGTGGGCCCTCAACCTACCGGGATCGGAGCGCCGGTCGCTGGCCCGGTCTGGATCGGCGTAGCTCACAACGATGCGAGAGTTTTCCAGGGAATGATCGACGACATGCGGGTGTACGATCGCGTGCTGGACAAAAGCGAGATCATCGCGGTTATGGCCGGTGAGGCTGTTCCGGAAGTGGATGGAGATGAACGCCTGATTGTTCCAAAGACGTCCGTCGCACCGATCATCGATGGCGAGTTGGACGGCGTCTGGCACAATGTCGGCGAGACGAGATGTCTGATCACCGACATAGTCAATACCAGCAGTGCCGCCCCCGAGGACTGGTACGATCTATTTGGCACGTTCAAGGCTATG
>SDBS01001208.1_pt1 | contig 26396 bp, 41 predicted proteins | sample 2277091 | NCBI WGS metagenome assembly SDBS01 (sample SAMN10404972, study PRJNA504765) | marine sediment metagenome | isolation source: marine sediment core GS10_PC15, 163 cmbsf | place: Arctic Ocean: Southern Knipovich Ridge | collected 2010
GTCTTCCCCCATCCAGGTGCGCCGGAAGTCCTGAATGTCGGCTTCCGTGACGCCCGTGGATTCCCAATGACTGTTCAAGGTGAATGGGGGAACTTCATAACCGGCGGGATACAACTCAAGACGCTCATACAAGCTGACTCGGCCATCACCTACAGTGACGAAGATGCGGACGGTTATTTCGAGACTGCCACGTTGACGGTCGTCACTACCGTGACTGACCCTGACCAAATACGAGTTTATTATCCAGGTCAGGCCGGACGGGATGAGTGGGAAATCCGGCCACTGAATGACCCTCGCACACGTCGCCGGTCTGTCACGATTGCGGGCGGGAGTGCGACCATCGTTTTTGCGCGTGAACAAGCGGTTGACCAAGACCTACTCGAAGCACTGTCAGTCGCGGCGGTTGACGGACTCGATGTCGCGAGTTTTCTAGCCTCGGTCGATGTCTACCAAGTTGTCAATGACCCTCAGCAGCAAGCAACTATGATGTGGAATCCTCGGCCAGACTTTTGCGATTGCTCCAGTGGCCAGTGTCCCACATGCGTTCACTCGACCCAGACGGCTTGTCTCGTGGCTCAAAACTATAGGTCGTCAAGGGCTCACATCAGTCCGGCCACTTGGGACGCCACAGACGAAGCATTCGACTCAGCGTCTCTCGCGGTTGCTAGAAGTCCCAATCTCGTGAGACTGTGGTATTATGCGGGCTGGCAGGACAGGAGTCTTGACGCTCCCAATCTTGAGATTGACGATGAATTGGCCCGCACCATCACATATTTCTCACTCCAATTTATGTTGAGGCCTTTCTGTGGATGCGAGAACGTGACGCGAATCGCTGAGGTTATGGCTCAGGATATGCCCCTCACGCTTTCGACTGAGCCCAGGACAATCGCCTGGCGATTGACAGACGAAATGATTGGGAATCCATTTGGGACATCGAGGGGAGCGTTAATGGCATGGAGAATGGTCAACGCACTCGAAGGCGGCAAAACGAAAATCAGTCGAGCGGCTATTTTGTAGCGTCCGGTGACAGGATGGGCCAGTTGGTTGAACGTCAATATCAAGATGATACGGGCCGAGACTGGACAGTCATGGTTCCTGAGAACGAAATAAATCTCTCTCTTGGGATTCCAGTTGGACCGCCCGACACTTCGGCTCTCGACCTTCCCGAAGACGTGGCGGTCGCGCTCCATAATCAATTGAATGCTCGACGCCTATTCACATATGCGAACGGAAAGCATAGAATAAATGAAATCGAGGCCGCATTAAAGGCGGCGCTTCGAGTCGATGTCATCAAAGTCTTAAACGCTCTTCAAGGGGGCTAATAGAATGGTCTTATCACCACAAGTTCAACAAAATGATGGTAGTCGAGTATGGACTATCTTGAATGGAGCGGGGCCAAGCCGTGCGCCTATTTATGAAGGGCTGGCGCGGGCGCAAACACCCGAAGACCCAAGGGGCGATGTGACCGCCATATATCTTCCTGACCCTGAATCCTATGGTCGTTTCAAGGTAATTGGCATCGTCAAAGGCGAAAGAGGGCTTCCGAGCCTCGGCGTTCAATGGTGGTATACGACTGATGGCAGGAGTGTCCATGACCGTCTTGTCAAAAATGGGTGTCCTTCCGACATTCACGTCCACATGGGAACGTGTCAAGACCCTCAAGACTTCGACCTCGGCTGGAAAAAGATTCTCGTCTTGAGAGCCGGTCAACCAACATCCTGGACTACGAGCGGCGATATCGGGGCTCTCATGCCTGAGGACAGGTCAAGTGTGATTGAGGAAATCCCGTTCACAGGCCAAGAGATATTCCACATCTATCCCCTGACATTCCAACAGCAAGCGGCGGTTAATATCGTTCAGGAAATCATCGACGTCGAAATCTGTGACGGCGTGAGTTGCGGGCTTTGTTCGCCCACTTCGGACGGTTGCCAAACTGTCTTCGCTCTTACGTTGACGAACGCCGGTTCCCCTGGACTGCCGCCCGAATTGATTTTCTCGACAGATGGAGGCGGCGTATGGACAGAGCGAAGTGTCACGACCTTGGCGGTCAATGAAGATGGCAACGCTCTCGCGTGTATAGGTGGCAACTTGGTCATCATCTCTGAGGATTCCGAGAGTCTCCATTATGCGCCAATCTCTGACATCTTGATTTCATCCGAGGTCTGGACTGAGGTCGCTACGGGCTTTGTCGCGACCAACGGCCCGCTCGCCATATGGTCAGGTGCGCCTCGAAACACCTGGATTGTGGGCGAAAATGGCTATGTGTATTTCACGGCTGACCCCACATCCGGCGTGACTGTCCAGAGTCCAGGTGACATCACGACCGAGGATCTGAACTGTGTCCACGGCTTCGACATCAACAACGTATTTGCAGTTGGGGCCAACAACGCGCTCTTACTGTCCAGGAATGGCACGACCTGGACATCCATCGTCGGGCCGAATGTTGGTGTTGCGTTGACCGCGTGTTGGATGAGCGGGCCAAACCTTTGGTGGGTTGGTGATGCGGGCGGTCAACTCTGGTACACTGACGACGGCGGCGCGACCTGGACTGAGAAACTACACCCTGGAAGCGGCACGGGCCAGATTGACGCTATCGCTTTCTCGAATGATACAGTGGGGTATCTGGCCCGTCGGAACGCCACACCCAACGGTTTCTTATTGAGAACCATCAACGGCGGGAATAGTTGGTATGTGTTGCCGGAAGCCGTCGGCCAGACCCTTCCCGCCTCTGACCGCCTGAATGCAATCGCGGCATGTACTGATGATGTCAATACCGTATATACCGGCGGACTTGGCGACGCCGGGACAGACGGTATCTTAATCAAGGGAGTCGGGCCATCTAGTTAGATATTGAAAGGAAGGTGTAGATAGATGCCTCTCGAAGATGGGATATTCACTTTTGCGAATGGTGTTAAGGTCAAATTAAAAAAGCCCTCGGCTGTGGCCGCTGAGGGAATACAGTCCAGGCTTTTGGTCGAAGACCCTGAGCCAAAGCCGCCTGTGGTTTGGATTGAGGATAAACAACGTGACGAGCCCAATCCTCAAGACCCTCTATATAAAGCCGCCTTTCTCGCATGGACACAGAGGACAGGAATGCGAGTGACCGAGACACTGTTGTTGACGGGAACGAGTTTGGAAGGTGATCTTCCCGATGGAATCCTCGGCCCTGATAGTGATGACTTCGCCGATTGGGTTGAAGCTCTCGGCGTTCCACTTCCCCGTTTGGTATCAAAATACCAACGTTATCTAATGTGGCTTAAATACTATGTCGCGACTGATGATGAGTTCCAAGAGGTCTCGACCGAGTTGGTGAAACTCGCGGGAGTGTCTGAGGAACACATCAGAGAAGCGGAGGAAACGTTTCGCAATCTCGCTTTCGGGAATTCCGATTCACCAAGTTCCTCTGAGTGATGGCATCTCGACCGGCATCCAATACTCGCCGGTCTTACCTGGGTTTGCCAGCGAGTTTGAAGAGAGGGACGCGGCGCGGTTTTCCGGCTATACTTGGCCTGAATGGTTGGCCCTGGACTATACTGAGCGAGTCAAGGCTGTTGCATACTTGAGGATGACCAAACTCGTTCAGCTACATACAGAATCGGCGGTCAATCAAGAGGTAGTACGTCGTCAGAGGGCCGCTGAAACAAGGCAGCGCACAAGGGGCCGGTAATGGCAATAGAGACTCAAGGCGTTAGACTCGTAGCTCAAAACCTCGGCGGATTCCTTTCCGCCATGCGCCAATATAATCAGTCTATCCGAGGGGCCGAGGCCGCGACTCAGCGATTCGCGGAACGGGCCAGACGTACCGGCGCGGCTCTTACGGCACTTGCGGCCCCTATTGTGGGGTTGGGCGCTGTCTCACTCCGTACCTTTGGAAACTTCGAGCAACAAATGGCCCGTGTGGGCGCTGTCAGTCAATCCACAACCGAGCAATTGGCAGAACTTACGTCAGTCGCTCGCGTCATGGGCGAGACTACGCAATTCTCTGCAACACAAGCGGCGGGCGGTCTAGTATTTCTGGCCCAAGCGGGTCTCGACGTAGAAACTCAAGTCGCCGCGCTTCCCGAAGTCTTGAATCTAGCGGCGGCGGCTCAGCTCGACATGGCAAGCGCGGCCAATATCGTCACCAACGTGATGGCGGGTTTCGGCCTCGAAGTCAGCGAGTTGACGCGAGCAAACGACACACTCGTGACAGCGTTCACCAACGCCAACACCGACTTGACCCAATTGGCCACAGCCTTAAAGTTTGCTGGCCCTGTAGCGAGCGCGGCGGGATTGAGCTTCGAGGAAACGGCGGCTTCGCTTGCAATAATGGGAAACGCTGGCATCCAAGCCTCTCTCGCGGGAACCTCTCTGAGAGGCAGTATCACGAGATTGCTGAATCCATCAAACGAAGCGAGGCGCATAATCCAGAGGCTCGGATTACAGGTGACCGACGCTGAGGGTCGGATGGTTCCGTTCACTCAGATTGTCGAGCAACTTGAAACCGTCGGTTTGACGGCGGCGGATGCGATGGCCATCTTTGGTCAAAGGGCTGGCCCTGGAATGCTCGCTCTGGTAGCGCAAGGAAGCGGGGCCATTAGAGAATTGACTGCCGAGATGGAAACGGCGGGCGGTGTGACACAGGAGATCAGGGAGAAACAGCTTGATACGTTCCTTGGTTCGATGACACTCTTGAGGTCTGCGGCGGAAGGACTGGCTATCAACATTGGTGGCTCTCTTGCGCCTGCAATCCGGTCATTAGCCGAGGCCATCGCTCCCGTACTTTCGGCGGTCGGTAACTGGCTAGCGGCAAATCCTGTCCTGACAGCGACCTTGTTTGCACTCGCGACAATCGTTGGAGTGGTGGGCTCTGGACTGTTGTTCATTGGCCTTGTAGCGCCTGGGGTCGTGACAGCGGTGAAATTATTGAGCGCAGGCATTTTGAAATTAACTATCCAGATGGTTGCGCTCAACATTTCGCTTGGCCCTATTTTACTAATAATATTGGCAATCACGGCAGCGCTGGCCATTGGTATCCTGATTTGGAAGAATTGGGCAACCATAGTATCTTTTGTCAAAGATAGAGTCAACAACCTCATAACGGTTCTGAATGCCATGATTCGGTTCCTTACGATTGTCAACCCGTTACTTGCGGCGCTATCGGTATTCGGCGTTAGAATCCCTGAGATTCCCCAATTCGCAGAGGGCGGGACTCAGCAACAATCCGGCTTGGCTCTCGTGGGCGAGCGCGGCCCTGAGTTGGTAAATCTTCCGGGCGGCGCGACCGTGACGCCATCTTCCACGACAACCAACTTCAACGTCAACGCCTCATATACCAACCCGCAAAAGCCAAACAGCATCAGGCAAGACCTCGAAGCTATCGCCATGATGACGAGGATGTAGACATTGGTCGATGTAACAATTGAAGCCTCGGCACAGATGGCGCTCTATAGCCGAACATTTCGAAACAAGTTCGCCACATCCTCAAGTGTTCTATATGAGTTCTACACCGACGCTGCAAATGACCTATTCTATCGGAAGTCTATTGATGGCGGGCTGACCTGGGCGGCTGGCGTTGACGTGTCTAGCATTCCAGGTAGTGTCTTGGTGACCAAGTTCTCCATATGGGCCGAATGGTGGACGCCTGGAATGACCGGCCCAATGATTCACATCGTTTGGACTGAATCGACAAATGATGACGCCCATTACCGTTCACTTGACACCTCAAACGATGGACTAGGAACGCCAACGACACCCTTTCTCGGCGCGACACATGGCGGCGACACATGGGATGTCAACATTGTCGATATCACTGAGCTTTGCAATGGTGACCTCATATGTGCATATGCCATAGATGGCGCGGGAGAGTCCGGCGCGGCAAGGTCGATAGACAGCGGTGCGACATGGGCCGCCATTAGTAATATATTTGACGGCGTGGCCATCGACAACGTCCGGCTCTGTCCCTCCGATGGGGCCATAAATGACGCCATCGCAATGTATTGGGACTATAGCGCGAATGAGATTTCACGGAAGGTCTATGACGGGACAGGCGACAGTTGGGCCGAGACGCTCATCTCGGCGGGTTTCAATGAATTCTCAACTTCCTTCGCTGGACTACAGATGGACGCGGCCGTCCTGAAATCGAATGGTGATATCTATCTCGCTGCATGGACACACGCGGGCCTTAATAGTGCTGACCTCAAGACCTTCATCGTCAATTCATCCAGCATCACGGCCAAGACCGACATCATCACGGGGGAATTGAATCACATCGCCGTGAGTGTCCAGATTGACCAAGCGAATGGTGACGTGTATGTAGTTTATGGTGGTGACCCGACTGACACATGGGCGACGGCCTTGAACGTCAGGTATAAGCTCTCGACAGATGATATGACCACATGGGCGAGTGCTGTCCAGTCAAACGAAGACGCGGCGGAATCTCTGAGGGCAGTCTACAGTGACAAGTCCTCGAATCCGAACGGCGGGCGCTTCGAGCCGAGTTGGTTCAATGACGTTGCTGACGACCTCAAGACCAATGTCAACAACTCGGTTGTCTTGGCGAGTAGTGTCACACCTCCGATAGTTCCGCCCGCACCTGTCGGGAGTGCTGGCAACCCGCCAATTCAACCTTGGCTAGCGGCGGGCTCAATTGCCTACATTGCGCCAGACTCAAGAGTCCATGGATTCGTCACGCCTCATGACCCTGGACGGTTTGTCATCGGATTCTCAGGCGCGGGCATGCCTCCATTCGACTACGTGACACAGAGGTCACCCTTCCAACATGGCGAGACCGTAAAGGATTTTTTCGCCCGCCCTCGTGTGATGCAATTGTTGACGCGGGAGAACTTTTGTGACCGTGATGGATGGTGGAACGGTCGTACCACTTTGCTTGACGACCTTCGGCCAAATCGTCAACTCACATCGACGGGCTCGACACCTGGTGTTTTGAGATTCGTCAGGACAGACGGGAGTGTCAGGGACATTGAGGTCTTCATCGAAGAGGGGCCGCGTTTCGAGCCCGCTAGCGCCGGAACGTGGGATGAGTGGAGTTTTCAAGAGGTCTTGCGCTTCATCGCACATAACCCGATATTCTTTGACCCGACTCAAGCGACGTTGACGTTCGCGATAGTACTGGACTCTGACCTCGTGTTCCCAATAACCTTCCCGATAACCTTTGGCTCTGGCGAGGTTGACCTGACTTCCAACATCACATACCTTGGCAGTTGGGAAGAATTTCCAATCATCGCGATAACCGGCCCGCTCGAAGATGTCAGGATTGACAACCTGACGACTGGTGAATTCATCGCCCTCGATGCTGACGTGTCGGCTGGCCGGACTGTCACAATCGACCTTCGACCTGGATTTAAAACGGTAACTGACGACCTCGGAAACAACCTGATTGGAATTGTCTCGGCTGACTCAGACCTTGGCACATTCCACATAGCGCCTGACCCTGAGGCGACTAACGGAATCAACGCCATGAGGTTACAGGGTCAACATCCCACAGGGGCCACGAGTGTCGTGATAAGTTTTTTCACAAGGTTTGTGGGGATATAATGACTGTGGAGATTGCGAGGTCATTGGTAGAGCTTTTCAAAGATGAGCCATTAACGTGGCGGCCTGTCAAGCGAAAGGACGATACCGACACCGCATTGGTTGTCTGCGTCAATGGTCATAGCGGTCTCATAGATGAGCACGATATAGAAGGAAAAGGCCACGTCGCGCCGTCTGTTGTTTGCACGGAGAATGGCTGTATGTGGCATGAGTACATCATTCTTTTGGATTGGGAGAATAGATAATGGCTGAGATTTCGAGACCTTGGGACGGTATAGTTACAGGCGATGCGGGGCCATACAGTGATGACCAATGGACGGACGCTTGGCTTTCTCTAATCGGCCCCATTATCGCAAGCGAAGGCGTTTTCAACAGTCAGCTTAATGAGCTTGACCTGACCGGCGTGGCGAGCCCTGTATCAATCAACACGGGCCGCGCTCTCGTGGATGGCAGTTGGTATCAGAGCGACGCCGCTGTCGCCGTGACCGTCGCGACCCCGGCGGCCAACCCTCGTGTCGACAGGATAGTCTTGAGAAAGGATTGGGTGCTTCAAACCATCCGAATCACTCGCATAGCTGGAGCTGAGGCCGCCTCACCAGTACCGCCCGCAATCGTCCAGATTGACGGGACTACCTGGGATACTCCCTTATGGCAAGTCCATATAACCACAGGGGCGGTCATAACCCACTATCGAGACGAACGGTCTTTCCTCGGCCAATATGAGCCCGCTGGCTATTCGACGCCAACGGAATGGTACATCGAGGACGAGTTTGATTGGACAGTCAACGCTATTGCTGATGCGGACAACATCAAGGGATGGGGCGTTACCATCAATGCGGGAGCGGGCAACACAATTGCCATCCTGGACGAGTCAGGAACCAACGCGGGAGCTATCCGGCTTTCACATGGAGCGGGAACCAACGACCAAATTGGAATAGCGTCAGGGCAATTCAGGCCAGACCAATCAAATACGCGAGCCATGTTCATTGCTAAAGAACCTAACACAGACAATGACCTTGACCGAGTAATTGGCTTCGTTGATGCCAGGAATACTCTCACACCGACCGAGGGAGTTTTCTTCAAGAATGACGGGTCTGTCGATTCCAATTGGCACGCAATCACGCGGGCAGGTGGCGTAGAGACCGACACCGACACACTCATTGGCTTGAGCGATACATACAAGAGGCTTGAGATTCAATGGCGCTCGAATGTTTCAGTCACTTTCTTGATTGACGGCGTTGTGGTCGCGACACACACGGCCAACATTCCGAACGACCAAAATGAGCTACTCGTGATTGACATCTTCGACCTTGGGGTTGCCCCGGTCTCGCAAGCCTACCAAGACATCGACCTGATGAGAGCGAGGGGGAACCGCTAATGTCGGCCCGCTATGAGGTCAGAGTTTACGATAACCTTGGTGCGCTCCAAGCCGTCGTCACAGAATGGCGAGTCCTGACCTATACCAATAGGGTCAACAACGTCGGGACATACAATCTCGAAATGGATGGGGATTCCCCATTCGTTGACTTGTTTGACCTGGATGGCCGTGTCGAGATTCGACGGCGAGACCAAGACGCCAGTCCTGTCATTGATTGGGCCGTTGACTTTGCAGGTCTTCATCGGACAGAGTCGCGGCGCATAACCGAGGCAGGTTTGAGCGTTTTCAACTCGATGGGCGGGAGCTATACCCACCTTCTAGCTCGCCGAGGAATCGCATTCCAAAAGGCTTCGTCAGGTGCGGACAAATCGGGCAAAGGCGAGACCGTCATGAAGGACTACGTCAGAGAGAATGCTGGCGTTGGCGCGACGGTTCCGCCTCGATTGTTCGACGGTGTGACTCCATCGTTTACGGTCGAGACCGACCTTGCAAGAGGGTCAGATTGGGAAGGTGAGCGGTCGTTTAGAAACCTGCTAGAAATCTTGCGCGAAATCTCGAAGGCCACGGCCATCGACTTCGAGGTCGTGTCAACTGGCGCGGCCTCTTACGAGTTCAGGGCCAGACCCTTCCCGATAGGTCAAGACCGTACCGTCGAGGGTCTTGACCGCGTGACTGGACTGAATGCGGCGGGCAATGCGCCGGTTGTGTTCAGTCTTGACTTTGGCAATATGCAAAGCCCTGAATACTCGCTCAACCGAATGACCGAGGCGACGGCGGTATTGGTGTTGGGTCAGGGCATCGAAGGCGACAGACAAGTTGTCCAGAGGACAAGCGCGGCCTTGACTGCCTCGCCGCTGAATCGTTTCGAGAGCTTCCAGGACGGGAGTCAAGACGAAGCGACCGAAGCCCTGGAAGACATCGGGGATGCCGCTCTTGAGAAACTTCAAGCCCGTGAGACCTTCACCTTCCAGACCGTCCAGATTCCGGGGTTGCTCTATGGTCGCGATTATTTCGTTGGCGATACTGTGACGGCCCGCTATCGCGACATCCAGCGAGACAAGCAAATCCTTGGTGTAACGATTGGTGTCCAGGAAGGACGCGAAGACATTGATGTGTTATTGGGAGATGTACCGTGATGGTAAAAGCCTATTGGAATGGCGAGGAATGTACTGCGACAAGGGTTATGCTCAAGGTCTTGGACGACGCAACGTTCCCAAACTATTGGGCGCGTGAGATGGTGGGCGAGATAGTTGACGCCGTCGAGGTCACCTATAATGGCCAGACGTTCTATATCGACAACCGAGGCGGTGACGGTTGGCGCAAAGTCACAGAGGGAGACGGTTCGCCGAGATATGGCCACAAGACCCTCAGAGGCGAGGTTACAGCGGGAGCAAGAGGATACAGCTCATTATGATGTCAGGCGGGCCGGAAGCAATCAGAGAGATAGTCGAGCCGCTGGCGGAACGTATGAGGGCGCTCGAAGCAAAACAGCGAGCCAACTTCGCAGGGGGAGTCAAGAGTCTTGTATTCGCTGACCTTCCGACAGCGGGCGAGACTGGCCGGTTGCTCTTCGTGACAGATGGCCGGAAGCTAGGCGAGGGAGTAGGGGCCGGAACGGGTGTGTTGGTCTATGACGATGCAGTCGCTTGGCGTAGAACATCAGATGACACGACGGTCGCGGTCTAAGTGTTTTTAAGTATCCATTAGACCGGCAAAACTGTCATGATAGAGAGTATGTTTATGAGTCAGACGATAGACCCTATTGAGCACATGGCAGACGAGGCGAGCCAAAAGATGCTTGCCAACGTCGAGATAAGTGAGCGGGAATTTCAGGCAGTGTTATTTCAATGGTCAGTCCGGCGCATCCAGGAATGTAATCAACGCCTTGCAGAGACCCTAACGAATGGGAACGGGAACCGAGGGAAAAAGCGGATGGATGTCGTCAAGAGACATGGCCCTTCGGCGGGCATTGGTGCGGGTTTGGCGACCATCGTGGCGTTGGTGAGGGAGTTGTTGGGCTAGTTAGGGGAGGCGGCCCCAAGGAAGGGGCCGCTAATTAATGCTATTACCTTACCTCTGGCAATCCTGAGGCCCGATACTGAGGGTCAAAGATTCGCTTCATCGTGACTGACTGGACTCGCTCATTCATCATTATGATGCCGAGCAACCCATTCAGGTCACCAACATTCACACACGAGACCTCAGCAATGACTTTGATTCCATCGTCGCCAAGCACTCGGTAAACACTTGTAACGCCCGAAAGATTGGCCATGAAGTCCACAGCGACTTCCAGGTCTTGACTTGGATCGGGTGTGATGGTCAGGACCACTGTCTCAGCAAAGCCGAATAAACGAGGGTCAACCTTGATGCCGAATTCCAAGTGGCGCTCATTGACGAGCCAGTTGACTCGACGCCTGACCGTTTCCTCAGAGACTCCCAAGTCTGCCGCTATAGCGGCGTTCCTCGCCCTCGGCAGGACTGAAAGATGTCTAACAATGTTGATGTCCACATCGTCGGGTTGAGTTTTCCTTGCCATTCGTTTCCTTCCTTTCATTTATTATTGCGTTGTCCTCTTGACCTCGATGGTCTCGCCTGGACTGAGGGCGATGCGTTTGACATTGATTCCGAGCTTGAGCAACCAATAGCCAAGCGTTGCTTTGCTCACCCCAAGAGCGTCAGCGGTCGCGCTGAGGCCTTCCTCGGTCACCATTTCGGGCAAGAGGGTTTCAAGGGGTTGATGAAACCTTTCCTCGACGGCGGTCATTTTCTTGGTCTTTCGTGTCATTATCGTGCATCCTTTCTCATTAATGGCTTGAAACTCTTGTTTAGTAATCTGCTCGAAAGACATGCCATACCAAAGAATCAATTTGCACAGTACCCAAGTATTGTTCTACTTCGCTGGTCATAGGCTGGCCTGTGCCGTAAATATTGAACTGCCGGGTTTCAAGTGGTGATTCTTCGTCGACAATCGCCCATAGAATTAATTGATTGTCTTGACTACCCAAATGGATTACCTTAGCGCCTTCTGGCATTCGCAGGATATTTGTACCAGTGAGCGAGAGTGGATATTTCCAAATAACGTTCATGTTCTTTCCTTTCGTTTTATCGTTTACCTCTGAAGCGCTCGCTCGCCCCTGAGGGTAGCCTTCTGGACTCTTATTTCGTTATCTGTACTCAGAGATAACCCCCTTCGCCTCTAAGCGAGTAGAAGCTATTAAGTTATTACATTTTTATAATACATTAATTAGGCATTGTCTTAAATACTTTAAGGTGTGGAAATGGTGTGGCCTTTCATTCTTATCCAATGCTCTATCTGAAATGTGGTCAAGAGCCAGCCGAAGTTGATGTTCATTTCGGCGACCACTTCCCGCTTATAAAGTTGATACAGTTTCATAGATAGAGCCTCGTCCTGTGTGACATCGAGCAAGAGCGCGAGAGCCAATTGTGAGGGGCTTGAGCCTCCATATCCCCAACTAAAACCATCGGGAGAATGGTTCCACAGCTTTTGTGATGGCCGAGGGTCAAGAGTTTGTTCATCCTTGGTCACTTCAAAATTAAGACTTGGCCCTTTGATGCCTTCATAAGTTGGCATGCGTTCACCTTTCCTTTCGTTATTTAAGCGACCGAGACCGCGAGTCTTAGGGCTTTGAATACTTGGAGCTTTTGTTTTTCCTCAGCAAAATGAGTCGGACAATAGGTATGGCTAGCTTCATTGAGTCGTTCGGGATAGGGAGTCCAACTCCCATCAGTCTCTTGGATGGCCCAACATCGACAGCATTGAACCTTGAGCATGTTTCTCACCTTTCCTTCCTGTCTATTCGAATATGTCTCTGTCGTTCGCTTCAAACTTCAATTCGTCCGCATGGTAGTCAAAGCTGTCAAGGTTGGTTTTGCGAGTTGGCCAATAGATTTGACGATTGGCCACGACCTTAGGGTCTTTACATTCCCACCAAGGATGGCCTGTTTGTTTACAGTCTAGACACTTGATCTGCTTATCTGTCATGGCTTACTCACCTTCCTTTGCTTCCAATAGCAGGTCTGGCACTCACGAGCTTCTGGCGCGTCTTGACCCTCATAGACGATTGCTGTCCCGATGTGGCCGCAATCATAATCAACCTGGACGCGGCGGGTCTTGACTTGTGGGCTGGCCGCTCTTCGTGCTAACTCCCGCTTCGAGGGAGCTTTGCCGCCTCTGATGTTACGCATCTCACTTTCCTTCCAGGGCGGCCTCAGGGCCGCCCGCTTGATTGCTATGCCGCTTCGGTGTTGTGACCCATGTCATTGACAACCACTCGGTCGGTGTGTCGCTTGCATGGCTCATTGTGGACATGCCAACAAGACTTTCGCCAGCAAGGGTCTTGACACTCAAAAACACAGGTGCAAGGTTCCGAGTAGTTTGTCTTTTCGTTTCCGTATGCCATTTGCTCACCCCTCGTTTATTTGCTTCTATATATAGAATAACCTCTTTCCTCTGGCCTATGGTGTGGCCGAGGGATGACAAATGTGTGAGGATGGTTTGCTTAACTCACCATTATTTTGATGGTGAGACCTCCAATCCTCAGAGTTGGTCGGATGTGGTGACCTCGGCCCAATTGGAAATCGTGAATAGGGCCACTCGGAAAATAGAGTCCTGACCCGCCACAACATAGGCAACCACTGTGAAAATCGCCACTATCAGCAGTCCATCCGCTGCCTTGGCAGGTCTCGCAGGTTGAGCGAATTGTAAGCGATAGCCTCATCATCTCGAATTCACTACACCATACTGAAACATTGTTTCCCGCTCATGCGCTTGGAGGTCGTCAATTTCCGCTTGCACGCCTTGATATTCTTCCATCTCGGCTCTGAGCGTATCGTAATTGCGGGCGTCCGGCGCGAGTATAAATGCCGCTTGTAATAGACCTATTTTCGAGGCTCCCACAATTTTCTTATTGTAGAGTGTCCTTAGTGCCACGGCTCCCATGTAAATCACCTTTTCTTTCATTTCGATGGTTAAGAGTGGTCGTCAAGATAGGCTTTACAGCTTTTGCATGCTGTCCCCACATTTTTATCCGAATAAACCTCGCCCGCTGCCAAACTCACTAAACAAACCATGCACTTGCAGATGAATACTTTGGTCTCGGTTTTCTTATTGATTCGTCTCGCCATCGTTTCCTTCCTTTCGTTTAATGTTTTGCCCTACACCTATATATTAACCATGTTATGCAGCAAGCGCGTGTGCGAAAGGTTGGGAAAGAGACGGCCTTGTGTTGGCCGCCACTCTTTCTTTATGCTCTTTCTATTCGGCCAGTCTTGAGACCGAGGGTCATAATCACGGCGATGACTTCGATTCGCCCGTCGTCGCCATCCTCAAGCGACTTGACTTGTGCCCTCAGTAGCTTGATGGTCTTGAGGTCTGTCCTGTAGCTGATGCCGGTCATCTCGAAATTGTTGGTCATGTTCCCTAATCTCTCTTTTTAGTATTCGGCGGCAATAAGTTGAGCCGTTCATTCTGTCGTAGTCGATAACGTTTCCGCATCTATCACCAGGCTGCTTATGCTGCTCAAATAACTTTGTAGTGTCCCACAAGCAGCCCCTTGAGCATTTAAGAATCATTAGTCGAACTCCCGTTCATTTTCAAGTGCTTTGATAGATACGATTAAAAACCAGAGCTATTACGACACCGCTTGCATGTAACCTCATTCCAGTCCTTTGATATCTTCATTTCGGGAGAAGGCCAGATACCGCAGTTGGTATGTCGAAAGGCCTTGAAGCAATAGTGGATAACGGTATATTTCATTACTCTAGCTCTCCGTAAGTATTATTCATGGTCAGTGGTGTTCGCTTGGTTATAGCGCCCTTGTCGATATAGTGAATGTGGTCTACTCGTTCACCGTGCTTATCGACCTGTTCGCCCTTGAGGAAGATAGCCCCCTCTGCTTGCACCAGCAGAAGTATGGTTCGCCGCTTGCCCGTGTAGTCTTTGGTGCTGATGCGCTCATATTGCATCATTGAATACCTCCGCTAGTGTCCTGGGTGACAGTATGTGCTCTACTTCCTCTTCTGCATCTCTGCGGGTCTTCCAGATACCTGCATACCTTCGGATTGTGCCGGTACTCGAAACCCTGATTTCAGCGTGCCACTCGCGGCCTTGTTTGTGGATTTGCCCGAACAACTCGGGATTGGTTTCTACTGTGTAGCGGTAGCAGGAACCGTGCCAGTGTTTGCGCTCCATCGTCGTTCTCCTTTCTCGGTTGGTGTCATTCTTCGCCTCGTTTGTGGCCTCCATGCGGGCAACTTATAGTTGTTGCGACCAACATATCATCGTCGGCTAGTTGTGTATGTGTCGTCCCTTTCAATTGAAGACCTTTGCTACCGAACCCCAATAGGTCTAAAGCCAACTTCGCCGCTACTGTTGGACTCTTAGTTCGGTAACAAGCTGAATCTAATTGTTTACCGTTTAGGAAGACTTTTACTTTCCAACTCTTCTGCTTCATCTTTCACCTCAAATACATTTCGTTTGTTATTTCCTACACTCTTATTATCTCGTATCTAGGAGGCCCGTAGGATTGTTTCAGGTTGGCCAAAGGTGTGGATACGGTTTGCACAATGGCATCCTATTGACATATTAATGACATATCCGCTAGTATAAGTCAAGAGGGAATTGTGATTACATTAAAAAGGATTCGGAGATCAAGGGTCTTGACTCAAGAGGCATTGGCCAACGCTTCTGGCGTTTCTCTGAGTCAGATAATCCGGCTTGAGTCGGGAAAGAGCCACCCAAGACCCTCAACCATTCGGAAGCTGGCCAAGGCTCTCAGAATGAGTGTAACGATAATACAGGCGGCAATAGTCGAAAGCGAGGAACAATCATGACGTTGGATACATCGGGACAGTTGGGACAGGATGACAGGACGTTGGTAGATGACGAGACGTTTCTATTGGCTTTGACATGGCTCGAAGCCGAGCGGAAATTTCGAGACGCTGAGGTTGGTACGCTGAACAAGGCACGCAAAGACGCTAAGGACGCGCTGAAAGCCAAGGTGGAGTTGCCCTCAGAGGGAGCGCGGTTCCGCATCATCAAGGAAAACGACCGACGCAAAGCAAATGAGCCTTGGGTTATCATCCTGGATGCAAAAGCTCCCTCGGCTGATAAAGAGATGCCAGCATCGACACGCCACTTCAATCACAGACTCAGTATCAATTTCGAGGACAAGCCACAGGGTTAGCACCTTGTGAGTTCTATAATGGAGGTCGCCAACAATGGCCAAGATTGGAGAAAAGTTCACATTCGTTGCTCAAATCATCGCGAAGCAAGAAAAGGAAATGGGTCAGACCATCGGCCTCAAGGTCAAGTTGAAAGAGCGCGACTTGAAAGAGTTTGACTGGACATCTTTTAGTGTCAGCGCCTTCGATGGTTTCCAAGTTAAGGACTTCGTCAAGGTCGAGGGGTTTTTCACTGAGAATACGAAAGGTAAATACCCGTATCGCAACATCGAGACCGACACGCCGATTGAGAAAGCCAGTGAATCCGAATGGTCGCTAGCCCCACGAGCGAACGCCGATGGCGTGATAATTCCACCACAGCCCGGACAGTCGGCCGGGTACGTCCCTACATCTTCGCCACCTGGGGGAACGTCATCTTCGCCTAATGGTCGCAATGGCGAGAGTCCAGGCCAACGGATGAGCATCGAACGCCAAAGCTCCATCAACGCTGCGGCCAAGGTATGCGACATAATCGCCTCTAACTACAGCGAATACTACATAGACCTGACGCAAGTCCTGACCCATGCTGAGGAAAACCTTCCGGCATTTCTCAGGCTGGCCGGTTCCCTCTATGACTACTATTCCAACACAGCCGCCACAGCGTCAGCACAGCAAGCGCAACCGACCACTCACACGAGTGAAGCATCCAGAACGAAGGTCGAGCCGCCTGAGGCCTTCGGCGGTTTGCCCTTAGATACGAAACCTCAAGAGCGGCCATTTGAGCCGCCCAAACTGGAACAAATTGGCCACGTCCTCAACGGGGCGCTGAAACGATGGGGCCATACAGCGGACAAGGTATGTAAATTCTTCGGCGTTGACTCGGCGGCTGAGATTGGCAATTCCTATACAATGTCTGAGGCCTGGGAAGCTCTCAAGGCCAACTTCGACGGGCCGGATGGCCTCGAATAATGCCCAAAAGTAAGCGAGTTCCAAAGACAATAGCAAGCGACCATCTCTTGGCCGCCCTTGAATCTTTTGAGCTTGATGTCTCATCTATTGAGCGTTATCAACCCCACGTTTTCAAACAATTGGGCAAGCTCAAACGTTCGCTGAAACGAGAAACGTCACGGCTGGCTCGCAAAGACTGGGAGTATCAAAAGGACGCGATGAATGCCACACATTGAAACCGTCGATGACCTCGCCGAGTCCTTGGCCAATATGATGGGGATATATGGAATTACCTGTGACGTGGAGGATTGTGGCTGTCGGGATGTTTGCAAAATCTGGCCCTGTGAATGCCTTAGTAGACTCGGCGACCACTCCGACAGTTGCATGTGTCGCATGTGCTTTACGTCAGAGATGAGGCGGCGTATCCGTGAAAGCGTGGAGAATGAGGTCAAGTTGAAGCTATGAATAAAAGATGGATGTCTCTCCCTGAACACATGGAACACATCAATGACGGTCACTGTGGACACTGTAACTCGCCATCTGTAGGTCGGTGCTTGAAACACAAAGCGAAGGCCTGTGTCAAGCATATGTCGGAGTGCAGATGATGAATCCTGAACACCTGACAATCGGGCCAGAGGTCGAGTTTTGCCAATATAGAGGATGCAATCAACCGGCTAGTGTCGAGACCCTCGACGGCCCGACGATATGCCCGCCATGTCTTGAAATGACCGCGCTCACCTGGATGTATAGGTCATGGCCGAGACACGCCACTGACGAGATGGCCTACTTCGAGGCGTCACACTTCGCTATCTGCAAGATGGTCAGGCTTGGACAGCGGGGCGGAATGATGGTTCGGGACTTCAACGCCATGTGGTCTCGAATCCTCGACCGCTGTCGAGACCTCTTGGCGCAACATGGTAATTGTCAACAAACTATCCACGAGTTATCAACAGGTTATCCACACCAACAGGAAGGGTCAGGCGGCCCTAAATAGGCGACTCGCTGGCCTCTATCCTTGGATATTCGAGCGAGTTATCAACATCATTATTGTTATTACTCGAATATTGATAGATTCTTTGTCTATGGATTGTCAATAATAGACGGGGCTCGCCAGATTGGGGATAACTGACACGGGGCGAGCCGTCTGGCACATGATGAAGCGGCGCACGAGTTATCCACAATGGGGATAAGTTATCCACAGGATGGAGAAATGAGCGATTGAGTAGACCCTACAAGCCACGAACGGCGAAAGTTGAGGACATCCTCAGGCGAGCCCTTGGTTATGTCAACTCGGTTCCCTACAATGTGACGGCCCGTTGGGTGTTCTATAGGCTCTTACAAGACGGGACACTCAAAGCCAAAGCCGACTACAAAAAACTGTTGAGCTACCTATCGAAAGCTCGCAAGGGACTTTATGGCCGTTGGCATCCATCGACACTGTCTGATGACACGAGGGCCGCAAAGATTCGGGGCGATGGCTTCGACACCGTCGAGGATTGGGTTGAACACTATGCGGACAGCATCTCTGTGACTCTCGACCACTGGAATAACCAACCAAAATACGTCGAGGTGTGGTATGAGGCGGCAGCGATGGCGGCACAGTTTGACCATTATCTCCATGAGGACATAAGCCAACTGGCCTTTCACGGACACCCGTCGATTCCTGAAAAGTGGAAAGGTGCGGCCCGATTGGTCGAGCGATGGCTCAAGGAACCGAAACCAATCGTTGTCCTCTATTATGGCGACCTTGATGAAGCTGGTTTTACTATCCCTGAGTCGGCCCGTGAAGACGTGGAAAAGTTCGCGTGTCATCGCGTCTTTGAAATCCTTAGGAAAGAAAATCCAGGCATGAAATGGGACGAGGTACATGAGCTTTACGAAGAAAGGGCGCGAGCGTTCCTTAAGGATTTTACGTTTGAGCGAGTGGGTTTGAATGAAGAGCATGTTGACCAATACAGGATTCCAGACAATCCAGAGCGTCCAGGGACATATCAATGGGAAGGTCTACCCGACGAAGGGGCCGAGGAACTTATCGACATTGCCAACCAATACATTGACCATGACGCTTTGGATGTTGTGAAAGAACTTGAGGACTCTTCCAGTGAGAATGTCAGGCGGAAGCTGAGGGAGCTACTCAAAGATACCGAGGGTGAAAATGAAGATACTCGGTCTTGACCCTGCTACACAGATTACAGGTTGGGGATTCATCACAACCAATGAGGAAACGGGGCACATCGAAAGCTATCAAGCGGGAGTCATCAAAGCGACTGGCCCGACTCCCAAGCGCCTCGGAAAGATTCTCACTGACCTCGAAGCTGGCGTCAAGGGAATGGAGCCGGACGAGATAGCAATCGAAGAGGGCTATGTTGGCTCGAATCCTCAGACGAGTCTATACATTGGCTATGCTCGCGGCCTCTGTTACGCTGTCGCCGGCCGCGCTGGAATCCCCATCAAAGGTTACACTCCCACAGCGGTCAAGAAAGCTGTGACCTCGCAAGGGGGGGCCAGCAAACACGAAGTAGCTCAACACGTCTCGCTCATCCTGACCGGCCAATGGTCAGATGACCTCGGCGCTGTGAGCTATGATGCAACCGACGCACTAGCCGTCGCGATATGCCATCTCAATCACAGACAGCAATCAACAATACTCGAAAGGATTGACAGACCATGACACACCTCTTAAATGAACCGAAGTTTGGAGACATATTCCGAGAATTAATGCTCAACGATGTCAAGATTTGCACTACTCGGTCTAAACGGCTCGGTAATGCCGGTGACACCTTCGATAAGTGGGGCGCAACATTCGTTATTACTGGCTTTGAAAAACGAATGCTCAGAGAAATTGCTGACGAATATCGAGCTAGGGAGGGGTTTGAGACTAAAGAGGCTTTCCTGGCATACTTCAAGAAACTTCATCCGAGAATCGGAGGGGAATTAGACCACAATTGGACGGTAACACACTTTAGAAAATACTTGGAGTAGTACATATGAACGACTCAAGACCTCCAATGACAGTAGTTGAGTTTCTTGATGGCATGAGACCAATCTGGTTTTCCTCAAAGGGAAGACTGTTAGCAACAGCGTTCAAGAGGGATAATCTGTGCCGTTGGGTTATCTCAGCAGGAGACAGACATTTGTGGTTTGAGGACGTCATCACAAAGCGGGCCCGCGCATGGGACGAATTGATATGGCCTTATTGTAGTAATGTGGAAGTCATGGATTTGGCGGTTAACAAAATCTATTACATCTCGGGTGTAGATTTTCATAATAACAAGGAGGTTGTCAACAATTCTGGTGAGCGTTATTACGTGGTCAAGCGTGATCTGTGGGAGCAAGAGCTATTGACGATGTACCCATCAAGCGATTAGACTTTCATCCGAAAGGAAGGTATTCATTATGGCGGAACCTCGAAGACACAACACCGAGATAGAATGGACTCATCCCCCTGGATTCCTCGGCGAAACGTGGAATCCAACCATGGGGTGTGAAAAGGTCAGTCCGGCTTGCGCCAACTGCTATGCCGAACTGATGAATCAACGCTTTGGACTTTCACCTCCGTTTACTCCCAAAGAATATCGCGTAGACCTACATCCTGACAGGCTTCAAAACCCTATGCGCTGGCTACAGCCAAGGTGCATCTTTGTTGACTCTATGGCCGACCTATTTCATAAGGATGTCCCTTTCGACTTCATCGACAAAGTCATGGCCGTGGTAATGCTTTGCCAACAACACATATTCCAGGTCTTGACAAAGCGGCCAGAGATTATGTTGGAATATTTCGACTCGAATCCACTCCCGCGAATCAAGAAAGCCGTCTATGAATTCCAGGGAGTCGGGACCAGACCTCCATCAAGGCCTTGGTCTGAGCGTATCAAGGACATGATGTCCGGCGAGATAGACTGGCCATTCAAAAACCTTTGGCTTGGCGTCTCGACTGAAAATCAATATTGGGCCAACGAACGTGTCTCGAAACTCTTGAGAATCGCTGCCGTTGTTCACTTCGTCAGCGCCGAGCCATTGTTGGGGCCAATCGACTATGCAAAGATACCTCTCTCGGATGAAGACCTTGGAGAACTGTTCCCAATCGGTTACGAAGTTGACGACAACATGTTGAACGCCTTCATTGGAGCTACTGACGATTTCGGCGGAATCACTCGGCTCGATTGGGTCATCACGGGCGGTGAGTCAGGGCCAAAAGTCAGACTCTCGCATCCTCAATGGTTTCGAGACCTTCGGGACGCTTGCATTGACTGGAAGGTCAGATTCTTTATGAAGCAATGGGGGAGTTGGGGAGTTGTTCAAGAGGCCGCACCAATGGAAATTGTCCGGCCTCTGGCCGAAGGTAAGGAATTGTTATTCTCTAAGACCGAAAATGGTTTCAAGTATCACAAGAGACTGGCGGGTCAGGAAAAGGCGCAATGCGGGTACAAACCCAAGCCACCATCGGAAAGTGAAGATACTCCAAAGCGGTCGCGATGGGTCTTCAATAAAGTGACTATGGCCCTTGACCCTAATCTCATGTGTACGTCTTGTCTCGCGATTGGCAAACCAACCATCAAGTATGCTCGCCTTGACCCTCGTGACAGGAACCGAGAATCAAATAAGGTCTTGAGAGAGACTGACGTCCCAATGATGCGGATGGGGAAGCTAATAGCCGGAGCTAAACTTGATGGCGTTGAATGGAAACAATTTCCCGACCTAAGTCATTTCACAGTGGCGGCGGGAATGGCGGTCAACCAAGTTGCCTCCATCGTACTCACCAAAATGAAATGCGGTTGTTGCTATCACGCCAGAAACCAAATGGATGATAGCCCTGACTTCAATAGCCTGTGTGGATTCTATCCAGGGAAGTCCCGCACGTCTCAAAAATATATGACCGGCTGGCTCGAAGATTCCTCGATTCCTTTGACTGTTGAGAACAAAGATTCACTCAACATTTGCCTGAAATGTGTTCAGAAATTAAGAGCGACAAAGCACGAAATATTCAATTCAGTCGCTAAGGTGCTGTCATGACCCTCAAGGTCTTCCATCTTGACAGAAAGGTTGACGTTGGATCTGGCCTGGGCAAAGGAATCATTGGAGATGGCATCATCTTCCACGATGGAGCTATCGCGGTCAGATGGCGGCGACCGAGTGGGCCATCGACATCGACATTCGCTGGCCTGGAAGAGATGATGAACATTCACGGGAAGGGCGATACCGAAATGCTGACTCATCCGCCAATCGACGCCGAGCGATGTGTGGATTGTCAAATCTCTGACTTGAAATGGCTCGCGACCGGCGATGAGGAAGGAACATGAAACCAATCTTATCACTCAGACAACCTTGGGCCGATATGGTCGTGACGCCAGACCCTCGAAAACAAGGCGCGGCCCTCAAGGACATCGAGAATCGGAAATGGAGGATGGGCCGGAAGCGGGCGGCCACAATGCCGTTTGAATGTTTCATACATGCCAGCTTGACAATTGACACCGATGGTTGGCCAGAGCTTCGCGAAGTGGCCAGACGCACCGGCGTATGGATTCCTGACCCCGACAAGATGGTCACAGGGGCGATTATTGGTCAGGTGGTAATATGGAATCAAGTCACACATTCCGAGAGCCCGTGGTTTGTGGGGCCGCACGGCTTTGAGTTACACACGCCGATCAAGTTTTTGAATCCTATTCCATACAAAGGTCAGCTTGGATTCTTTGAGATTGAGGACGAGCTTGCAGAAAAGCTCTTTCATGAAGGCATGGACGAGAAAGCAGACCAACTCTTTTATGATGGCATGCCAATGTCGGAGTCACAAAGTACGTATGTTGACATGAGGCTATCTGGCAAGCTAATTCCTCGCCAACATGACGGTGTCTATTAACCCGTTGGTAAGTCGCTAGTTATCCCTTGTGAGGTCTTATGGACTCCAAGCTACAACATATGCACATTGAGACAGACTTAGAATTCCCGTTCACCTGTCCGCTGTGTGACGAGGTCTTCCAAGAGGGTCTAAAGACGGTGTGCCAGTTTACGGCCTCGGATATGCCAAAGGACGCTTTCGCCATCCACATCCACGTCGTCAAGTTCTTTTCTTGCGTGCCATGTGGAACGAATTATACAGACAATGGAGCGACGTCCATTCAACAACGTCTCATAATGATTGTGCGGTCGGCGGTTCCCGATTGGTGTCTCTGTCGAAGTTTCGCCAACGTCGGTAACCAAATGGTTGGCAGAAATTGACACCCATGAGGATTTGATTGCATGGCCAAGCGAGGTGACAACCCTCAGAACATCCAAAAGCGCCAGAGGGTATCGAGACAAGTAAGGCAACTGAGGGTCTTGACTCTCAAGGCGGCGGGCCACTCAGACCGCGACATCGTTGGCTTGTTAGCTGAACAAGGAATCAACGTCAGCTATCAGACGGTCAATAATGATTGGCACGCCGCCATAACTGAACGAGTGCAACTCACAGTCAAGGAAGCCCTGGAAATTATCAAGTTGCAGATGCACAGAATTGACAGTCTGTTGTCTGTCCACTTTGACGAGGCGATGGAAGGCGACATCATCAAGGGCAATTTCGTCTTGAAGCTCTTGAAAGACCAAAGGGAGCTACTCGGCCTGAGAAAGCCCGAAGTCATCCTTTATCAAGAGAGCGAGACTGTCACGTATGAGGAAATAGAGGTCACGGAATACGATGAGTTTGAAGACAGAACAGACGAAGAACTTAACGACATCGTCAGACTCGCGGCATATATCAAAGACCGAGGCGGCGAGGATTCACGAGAGAGCCTCGAAGATACTGGAACGTCGTGATGTCACCTATTGGGGCGAGCGCCATTTCAGAATAGCCGACACGGGCGAGCCAATCCAGCTTGAGCCACACCAAAAGGCCATCTTGAGATATAGCCTCAAGAGAGAGAATGGCGGTCTCGGTCGGCTTCCATTCCAGACCGTTCTCTACTCATGCCCGAAGAAATCCGGCAAGACCGCCATCGCGGGTATGGTTGCGAGATGGGCGGGCGAAACATGGGGGAGATTCGGCGAAATCCTTTGCATCGGGAACGACGCCGAGCAAGCGAGAGAGCGAGCATTCAAAGCGGCCCTTGAGTCCATTGAGTTGACACCTGGGTATCTTGAGCGCCTCAAGGCGATACCTGGATACTGGACAACCTCCTCTAAGCTGATGAAGTGTCAAAGGACAGGCACGACGATGAAGGCCATCGCAACAGACTACACAGGCGAGGCGGGCGCGAATCCAATCCTGACCGTCTATACTGAGCTATGGGGATTCATTCACAAGAACGAAATTCGCTTTTGGGCTGAGATGGCCCCAAGCCCTACACGGCCTGACTCGATTAGATGGATAGAGACTTACGCGGGTTTTGATGGTGAGTCAGAATTACTCTATGGCCTGTATGAGTCCTGTGTCCTGAACGGTCGCCAACTGACAGCGGGCGAGATGGACGCGGTTGGAGTCTTCGAGGAAGCGCCGAACGCCGAAGACCTTGTTCCTTGCTACGTCAACGAAGCGGCCAAAATGTTCGCTTATTGGGACGATGGCGAGATAGCACGCCGCATGCCTTGGCAAAAGGGCGAGAACGGGGCAAGATATTACGCATCGGAGGCGGCCACTCAGAGCCCGCAACAGAATACCCGACTCCACAGCAACGAATGGGTCAGCGCCGAGTCATCCTTTATCGAGATGGTTTGGTGGGATAACTGTCTCAATCCGCTGCCCCTAAGTCCAGGTGACTTGACGCCTCTCGTCGTGGCTCTCGACGCGGGAGTGACTGGCGACTGTTTTGGGGTTGTGGGGATCTCGCGAGATCCTGACAAACTTGACCCACCTGGGATAGCTGTCAGGTTTTCAAAGAAGTGGCAACCTCAGGGTGGTAACCCTCTAGACTTCGCCGAGGTCGAGACCTACGTAAGATGGATTGCCGAGAACTTCAACGTGGTTCAATTTGCGTATGACCCTTATCAGCTTCATGACATGGCAACAAGATTGCAGAATGCGGGAGTCGGATGGTTCCGAGCGTTCGGTCAGGTGGGCGAGCGTCTTGTGGCAGATTCGAGCCTCAGGATTATGATAATGGAGCGCCGGACGAGGCATGACGGCGACCTCGATCTAAGGGAACATCTCGCCAACGCCAACGGGAAATCCAGTACAACTGAGGATACGAAGCTCAGAATAGTTAAGAAATCCGAGAGCCGGAAAATAGACCTTGCCGTCTGTCTCTCGATGGCGGCTAAGGAATGCTTGAGGTTGAATCTATAGAGGAGATGGAAACTGATGGAAGAAATCGGAACACAAGTCACAGTCACAACGATGTTGGGAGAACTGTTCGCCGACGATGGGTTGGAGGGTGAAAGTCGCCGAAAGGTGGCGGATGTCATCGATCAATACAAAGACGCTCTCTTGTGGTGTAGCGGGAGCCCAGACTTTCAGGTTGGCGGGAAGGCTCGAAAGGGTTGGAATAAGTTAGTAAAGCCTTTACTGGAAGGTGCTGAAGACTTGAGGTTGAATTTGTAAAACAGGTGATAAACAATGGGCTATAAGATGTATGTAGCGTCATCTTGGCGGAATCAATATCAACCGCGCATTGTCAATCTACTTAGAGAGGAAGGCCACGAGATATATGACTTTCGCAATCCAAAGAAAAACGACAACGGTTTTCATTGGTCTGAGATTGACCCAAATTGGCAAGAGTGGTCACCATCTGAGTATCGGAAGGCCTTGTGGAATCCCATCGCCGAAGATGCGTTTAAATCGGATATGGACGCTCTCAAGTGGGCTGACGCTATAGTGTTATTATTGCCTTCTGGTAGGTCGGCACATTCTGAAGCTGCTTGGGGATGTGGGCAGGGGACACCTGTAGTAGTTCACATCCCTGAACGATGCGAGTCAGAGCTAATGTATAAAATGTTCAACGTCATTACATGCACTGATATTGAACTTAGAGAGATTGTAAACATCCATCTATCTCAACTCAAAAGGCTTTGTTTGAAATCGGCTTTACAAGGTATAAGAGGGGCTACCATTGTCTGAACGAATGCAACTTTACAGATTGATTGTGAGAGGGGCTGTCACGGTCATCATTACCCTATCCCTCGTAGGGGGGATGCTGCTCTTGGTGCGGGAGCTTCCCGACAAACCCGACACGGCCTTGGTTGCGATACTCGGCGGTGTGTTTGGGGGTCTCGTGACATCGCTCGGCTATGTCGTCAACGCCATCTCGACCAATCCAGACAGAAAGGATGGGAATAATTGATGACAAACCAGACTGACACCTTGATCGCCAAGCTAGAATCGTTGGCGGCAAAAGAGATGCCGTGTCCGAATAGCGAGGACACCTACAACGGCTGCCGTATCCACGAC
>SDBS01001209.1_pt1 | contig 26365 bp, 24 predicted proteins | sample 2277091 | NCBI WGS metagenome assembly SDBS01 (sample SAMN10404972, study PRJNA504765) | marine sediment metagenome | isolation source: marine sediment core GS10_PC15, 163 cmbsf | place: Arctic Ocean: Southern Knipovich Ridge | collected 2010
AATCGCCCTGCATTTCTGTTGGCTCATGCAAAGCGCCACAAAAGTCCATATGTTCTGTAGGTACACCGTATGCCCTAGCGCGGCATCCTCCACACACATCACGATATTCACATAACCCACATTTTCCCTTCAACTGGTCAAAGTCACGCAGAGCCTTGAAAACCTCAGAGTTAAACCAAATATCCTTAAAGGATCTTTCGCGGATGTTCCCAAGACTAACCGGCATGTAAGGGCAAGGAGTAACCTCCCCCGACGGATAGATACGACAGTAATACAGGCCAGCCATGCAGCCTCGAACCCAACGCGACATGTCAACTCCCTGCTCTTTAGCAACCCGCATAAACTGAGGAGCACATGAAGGCTTCACATTCAGTTTATGCTTTGTAGTTTTGGCTAGCGTGCTCGTAATCATGTCTTCATACATTCTCGGCGTTATGTCCTTGATGTCGGTTCCTCTTCCTGTGGGCACCAAAAAGAACAAGTGAAAGTTGTCAACGCCCAAGTCTTCAACCATCGCCATTATGTCATCCACTTCGTCATAGTTCTGTCGTGTCACTGTGCTGTTAACCTGAACCTGTATGCCCGCCTTTTTGAGGGCTTTTATGGCGTTCACGGCATGTTCCCAGCAGCCCTTAACGCCGCGGAACTCGTCATGCCGCTCGGGTATGCTCGAATCTAAACTAACCGCAACAGTCCACATTCCCGCGTCTTTGAGTCTTCTAGCAACTTCGTCGTCGATGAGCATCCCATTGCTTCCCATCCCCATCCTTAAACCGCGGTCTGCACCGTACCTAATAATCTCGTAGATGTCCTCTCTCAGCAGAGGCTCGCCGCCACTCAGTATTAGTAGAGGTCTGCTGACTTCGGTAATCTGGTGTATAAGCATCTTCGCCGCGTCAGTGCTTAACTCATCCACTAAATTCGTCTCTTTAGCGTTGATGTAACAGTGTGAGCACTTCAAATTACACCTTAATGTTACATTCCAAGAGACAACCAATGGAACATACTTCTCTGTAGTTTGCATGGCTGAAGTGGAGGCAATCCTGATCTGGAATTCACATTTCCCGTCAGTAGCCATTCTCAGCGGTTGGGAAACGCCTACAGGAAAGGGAATGAACTTTTCGAACATGGATTGGGCATGTGACTTGCAGAAGTTCTTACAGAAAAGCTGAGATGTTTCACTTTTTGTGCCCATTTCTGTTTCCATATATTTGTGGCTTCCATAGATTGGACAATTCAAGAATCGCATATATCCTCCCAAATTCTTCATGTCCATCTTGAGTTCAATGAAGTGGTCACTAAGCATCAGTTTCTGCAGTTTTTCTTTTGGTATTCCAACCTTTAAGCTAACGTTGAATGCGGAATCAACTGTTTCATCACCGAACTTCTTTTGCACGCGACCCATAGTTTCCGCAATCCGTTCTACCCCAAAATCTTTGGCTAATTGCTCCACAATCAAGAAACCCTTCATCGTCTCGTATTCTTGACGCAGACGCATCTCAATAATCTGCTCGGTCCAATCAAGAAACAACTTCTGGACACTATCTTTGGCTCCGACATTTTTTCTGTCAAGCAGGTCCTCGACCTTTTTTGTCTCTTCACTTAATCTCATGAAAAGGCGAATCTTTTCTTTGACGCCAAGAGCTGGATTCTTAACAGCCATCACAACATTGGCGTCTAACTCTATAATGCCTTCCAACAGCTCCTTAACGTCGGAAACGAAATCAACATAAAACCTCCACAGCCCCCCCTCTACAGAAGGAGCATCAACTCCCAGTTCTTCAAGGATCACCCGTGATTCTGCGGACATTTTGCTTATCATAGCCATGTGATACAGCAATGATCCTTCCATGCCCGCATCACTGTTTCTACCAGAGGAACCATGAAAAACCTCGTTAACCAACCTTTTTGCTGTTTCAAAGTCTCCGGAAGCTACAGCTTCTGAAGCATTATCTGTCTTTCTTTTTCTTTCCTTAAGCAGAAGAGCCCATTTATGGCAATGTGTTTCATCAAATTTTGTCAAGGCTACCCTTTCCACTATTGCGGGGTTTCTTTGCGTTAAATCAGTAAAAGGGTTAATAAGTTCTCTGATTTTCAGAACAACTCAACCTTGATTGTTTTTCTTTTGTCTCTCTGGCTTAATTTTCTAAGATTTTGTGACGTGAGATTGCTGTTTATTTTTTTAACTGTATCACACATCACGGTTCATTTATGAAACTGCATCAATAATCTTTTTCTTGTTCAAGTTTTTCTTTTTTGTGTAAACAGTTCTTTTTTTACGGGTTTTCGAAAGATAAATAAGCTTCAAAATCAGTGAATAATTTCAAACTGAAACTAGAGGTAGCTTAAATTGGCTAAGAAAGGTTTAGTTGTTAAAGTAAAAGAACTAAAAACAAATATTGCTGTTGTAAAGGATCTTGAAGTGTCCATTGGCAAGATTGTCGATGACACTTGGGAAGAACCTGAAGGTCCAACTCCTTTTCCATCAATGACTGATTTGAGAGATTGGGACTTCAAGCTTCTGCAGCGCTACAAACCATTTTATCTGCCCTTCTGTGATGTCTGCTGTCTATGTACATTCGGAAAATGTGACCTGTCAGGAGACAAACGAGGGGCCTGTGGATTAAACATGGCTGCTCAGTCGTCGAGGATTGTTCTCCTTGCCTGCTGTATTGGAGCTGCTACCCACACCGCCCACGCTCGACACTTAATTCATCACCTGATAGAGAAACATGGAAGAAACTTCCCCCTTGACCAAGGCGGCTTAAACATAGACATAGAAGCGCCCGTAACCCGTCTAGTCTGTGGTATCAGACCTAAAGCCCTCAAGGATTTGGAGGACGCCGTGGAGTGGGCCGAAGAACAAGTTACACACTGTCTTTCAGCTACACACACTGGACAAGAAGGAAGCAACCTTGACTTTGAGTCAAAAGCTTTCCACGTTGGAATGGCAGACCAAGTTGGAATGGAAATCGCGGATTTAGCCCAGATTTCGGTTTACAATTTTCCAAAAGCTGATCCTGAAGCTCCACTTGTAGAATTGGGCTTCGGAGTAGCAGACATCAAAAAACCCACAATTCTTGTAATCGGTCACAACGTTCCGTCAAGCGTTGGAATAATTGACTACATGACAAAAAAGAGACTAATTGGTAAAGTCGAAGTCGTTGGAATATGTTGTACAGCTCACGACTTAACTCGATACGAGCCGTCAGCTAAGGTAATTGGTCCAATTTCTTGGCAACTAAAATACATCAGAAGTGGACTAGCTGACCTTATTGTCGTTGACGAGCAATGTATCAGAGCAGACACTTTGGAAGAGGCACAAAAAGTCAAGACTCCTGTAATTGCTTCAAGCCCCAAAAACTGTTTGGGTCTCGAAAACAGTACTGATAAACCTGCGAGTGAACTCGTATCGGCTTTAGTGGAAGGCAAAGTTCCTGGTGTGCTTATCTTTGATTCTGACAAGGTTGGAGAAGTTGCTGTTGAAGCTGTTATGGCTGTTGCCCCGAAACGAAACAAGTTCAGTATAATTCCAGAGATAGACGAGATAATTGCGGCAGGTAAAGCATGCAGCGGATGTAATGAATGTATTCGAGCATGTCCAAATAACCAGCCTATCCCTGAAGCAATGAAAGCAGCAGCTGAAGGCAACCTTAAACCCTTTGCTGAAATCTTAGATGTCTGTGTAGGATGCGCCCGCTGTGACAGTGCATGTCCCAAAGATTTTCCTCTCCACAGCTTCATGATAAAGGCAGGAGAAGACAAATCATTGAGCGAAAAATTCATGATGCGCTCTGGACGAGGAGCTATCCAAGACATAGAGATACGAAACGTTGGAGGCCCCCTAGTTCTCGGTGAAATTCCTGGAATCGTGGCTATAGTAGGATGTGCCAATTATCCTGATGGTAACGAGGCAGTTGCAGAAATCGCTGAAGAATTCGCTAAACGCCGGTATATTGTTGTCCTTTCAGGATGTGCGGCTATGTCCGCAGCCATGGTGAAGGATGAAGATGGGAAAACCATTTATGAGAAATATCCTGGCGGATTTGAAGCTGGAGGCGTCCTAAACGTTGGTTCATGTGTCTCTAACCCCCACATAGCAGGAGCAGCAATCAAAGTCGCAAGCATCTTCGCAAAACGGAACATACGAGCCAATTACGAGGAAATCGCTGATTACATCCACAACCGAGTTGGAGCCGTTGGACTCGCTTGGGGAGCCATGTCCCAGAAGGCAGCGTCAATAGCTGCTGGTTTCTGGAGGCTTGGAGTGCCTGTAATCGTTGGTCCGCATGGATCCAAGTATAGGCGTATGCTTCTTGGAAGAAAAGACAAAAAGGAAGATTGGTACGTATACGACGCCAGAACAGGCGACAAAGTTTACACCGGTCCAACCCCTGAGCACCTATTCACTACTGCTGAAACTAAGGAAGAAGCAATTGTGATGATAGCAAAGCTCTGCATGAGACCTAACGACACCACTAAAGGTCGCAGCATGAAGTTGACCCACTACATTGATCTGCACAAACGCTACTATGGTGTTATGCCCGATGACGTACACCTATATGTCCGAAACAAGATGGACATACCCATCACCATGAAACCTGAGGTCCTCAAAATCCTCGAAGAAACGAATTGGAAGGAAACAAGAATTCCAGACCCAACTCTATTAAAAAGAATGATTAGGAAAAGAGGTTGATAAAAATGAGCGCAAAAGCAGAACCTTGGCAAACAGCAGAGATTGCAGGACCAAAAAAGGCTCTTGTCATCACGAAACCTGAAGTAGCTGCGGCAATGATAAAACGGGCAAAACGCCCCATCCTCATTGTTGGGCATCTATCCACCAAAACTGACTCAGACACTGGCAAAATGATCGACTACACCATCCGCCTAAACAAAGCCACTGGTATCCCAGTTGTCGCCACCGCACATACGATACGCGAATTTGTGAAACAAGGATTTCAACCAGCCGCTCAGATGTCCGCTATGGATATTGGCAACCGACTCAAAGACCCAACATGGAATGGCTTAGACGGAAAAGGTCCATATGATGTCGCACTGTTCATGGGACTACCATATTACATGGAGTTTGTGATCTTGTCTGGACTGAAGCACTTTTCCACAAATCTTAAGACCATTAGCTTGGACAGGTACTATAACCCCCATGCAAGTTGGTCTTTCCCAAACCTCAAAGTCGAGGAATGGACTCAAAGTTTTGAGACAATTATAAACAAGTTAGGAGGAAATTAAAAGAATGTCAATGTTTGAAGACATCCCCGTGGATGTTGGAGTAATCTACGAAGGAGAAAGAATCCGAAGAAACAACATGCAAGTAGAACTAGGAGGACCAAAACAGCCAGCAAAGTTCGAACTAGTACGCGCCAAAAAAATGGATGAAATCGAAGACGAAAAGGTCACAGTTATCGGACCTGATCTCAAAGACTTGCCAGAAGGCGGCAATGTTCCCTTTGGAATCTACATAGAGGTCGCGGGCAAAGCCATTGAAGAAGATCTTGAGGGTGTAACCGAACGTCGAATCCACGAATACCTTAACTACATCGAAGGAATCATGCACCTGAACCAACGCTACGACATCTGGATACGTGTAAGCAAGAAATCGTTTCAGAAAGGCCTGAACTCCTTCACTTACCTTGGAAAAGTTTTGGCAAGGCTCTACAAGAGCGAGTTGCCATTCATCGAAAAGATTCAGTTCACCTTCATAACTGACCCTGCAAAAGTTAAAGAAATGTATGATCAAGCAGCGGAAATTTATGAAGCCAGAGATGCAAAAGCGCGAGGAATGAAAGACGACGACGTTGACACCTTCTACGGTTGCACTTTGTGCCAATCATTCGCGCCAACCCACATGTGCATAATCACTCCTCAAAGATACTCAAACTGTGGCTCAATCAGCTGGTTCGACGGCAGAGCCTCTGCACAGGTTGACCCGAAAGGTCCAGTTTTCGCTATCAACAAAGGAGATTTGCTTGATGCAGAAAAAGGAGAATTCTCGGGAATCAACGAGGTCATTAAACAGAAGACCTTGGGTGCAGTTGACAAAGTATGGATGTATACCGGTTTCGGTTATCCACACACTTCCTGCGGTTGTTTCGAAGCTATGGCATTCTACATTCCAGAAGTAGAAGGTTACGGTATAGTTGACCGCGGATTCAAAGGAGTAACCGTAAACGGACTACCCTTCTCGACATTAGCCGACTCCGGCGCTGGAGGCAGACAAGTAGATGGCTTCCATGGCATATCAGTTGAATACATGAGGTCACCCAAGTTCATGCATGCAGACGGAGGCTGGGACCGTGTAGTCTGGATGCCCCAAAGCGTTAAGGACCGCGTCAAAGAATTCATGCCAAAAGAAGCTATAGCTAACGTAGCTACAGAAAACGACGTAAAGACAGTTGACGAACTAACGACTTTCCTCAAGGAGAAGAGTCACCCTGTTGTCCAAAGATGGAAAGAGGCTACAGTTGAAGCAGCACCTGCCACTGAAGGCGAAGAAGCCCTAGACGGAATAGCATTTCCAGTTTCTACAGCAACTGTTGCCGCAGGCGGATTCAAGATAATCTTCATAAACGCTAAAATCCACGCAGAAAAAGTAATCATTAAACGGGACAAACCAAAAAGGTGAAGATATATGTCCGAAAGGGCGGAAAAAAATTCTGACTTCAAACTTCCCCCAGAACTCTTGGACCTGCTTACTGGTACCGATGAGCTTGAGCTTGAAGATGTCGACATGACAGTTGAAAAACTGGAGTTCGTGTATCAGCCAGGATTTTTACCTGCTATCCAAAGAATGGTTGCATCGAAAGTCAAGCCAACATCACTTTTGGAAGCTCCATTCACTCTTCCTATACAGAAGTATCTGGGACAAATCGTCGAAGTCAAGCTTGGAGCCACAAAGAGCGAAGGTGGAAGCCGAGGAAAATCAATCATTATTGGTGGAGAAAAGTCTCCAGCATTCTACACCTTTGAAAGTCCTGCACTCAACTCGCCAGTAATCTCTCTTGATGTTTTCGACTCCAAAGTGCCCATACCCAAAGCTGTAAAAACCAACTTCAATGATGCAATGGAAGACCCTGTGTCTTGGGCAAAATTTGCAGTTGAAAAGTTTGGAGCAGACATGATTACGCTCCATCTGGTTAGCATTGATCCATTAAACCCAAAGCCTTCAACACCTGCTGAAGCCGCAAAAACTGTTGAAGATGTACTTCAGGCAGTTGATGTGCCACTTGTTGTAGGCGGATGTGGTGACCCCAAGAAAGACTTAGCAGTCTTTGAGAAAGTAACTGCGGCATCTGAGGGAGAAAGACTCCTCATAAGCACAGTTACTTTGGACATGGACATAGAAAAGTCAGCTAACCTAATCAAGAAGTATGGTCACGTTGCTTTAGCTTTCTCTCCAATGGATCTAAACCAAGCAAGAGAACTAAACAGGCGCCTTCTTGAATATCTACCAAAAGAGCAGATAATAATGGATACAACAACAGCAGCGCTAGGTTATGGACTTGATTACGCATACACTATCATGGAACGTGCTCGACTAGCTGGTTTGATGGGAGACCCCGAACTTCAGCAACCCATGTCTTCTGGAACAACCAACGCTTGGGCAGCAAGAGAAGCTTGGCAGAAAATGGATCCCCAATGGGGCGCTAGAGAACTTCGTGGGCCTCTATGGGAAACTGTGACAGGCTTAACTTTGTTGTTGGCTGGTGTCGACCTGTTTATGATGTTGCATCCTGCAGCCGTTAAAACCCTCCGAAACACTGTCAAAAGATTGACAGAAAAAACAGGCACCGCGGATATTGCAAAGATCGCTAACTGGGTATCAGCGAAATTTTGAGGAATGATTAGACATGTCAGGAAAAGAAACTAAGGGTGGAATAAAGCAACTTAGCCCAATCGACGTTTATATGCTGCTTCCTAAAACAAACTGCAAAGAATGTGGAGAAGACAATTGCATGGCTTTTGCCACGAAAGTGGTGAATAGAGAAGTTAGCATAGATCAGTGTCTTCCTCTTCTGACCAAAGAATACGAAAAGAATTACAAACAACTCTCAGAGATGCTTAAACCAGCAGTCAAAGAGGTAACTGTTGGTGTTGGTGACAGTGCGGTTAATGTTGGCGGAAAGCTGGTCATGTATCGTCACGAGTTCACATACACTAATCCAACAGCCATCGCTATCGATGTTACAGACGAGATGTCTGACGAAGAATTGTCTGGCAGAGTAAAGAAGACCCAAGAATTCTTCTACCTGTATATCGGTAACGACCTGAAACTCCAAATGGTAGCCATCCGTTCCACTTCAAACGACGCCGCGAAATTCAAAGCAACAGTTAAGAAAGTTGCAGAAAAGACGAATCTGCCAATAATTCTCTGCTCATTTGATCCAGCTATCATTGAAAGCGGTTTGATGGCGATTCCGAAAGCCAGACCTCTAATCTATGCCGCCACCAAAGACAACTGGAAAGAGATGGCTGAATTGGCGTTAATGTATAACTGTCCGTTAGCTGTTTCCGCGCCAAACGACATTTCTCTTCTTAGATCATTGGTAACGACCCTGAACGAATACGGCATCGAAGACCTCGTGTTAGACCCCGGAACTTTCACCAGTGCAGGTTTAGGAGACACAATCAACAACTTTACCATGATCCGCAGAGCAGCATGCAACATGGGCGACGAGCTTCTAGGCTATCCTCTGATAGGAACTCCTATTGTTGCTTGGACTGAACCAGCAAACTCTCCAACAGTGAATGCGTGGAAAGAAGCCTACGTTGCATCCATGCTTGTAACTCGCTACGCGGACATCTTGATTATGCATGGCACAGAAGGCTGGGCTCTTCTACCCCTAACTGTATTGCGGCAAAACATTTACACCGACCCCCGAAAACCTGTCGCTGTAGAAGCAGGATTGAGAACCTTTGGAACACCTGACGAAAACTCTCCAGTAATGATGACAACCAATTTCGCATTGACATACTACACTGTGGCACAAGACATAGAATCCATGGGTTCTGCTGCGTATCTCCTAGTCGTTGACTCTGAGGGAACCGCTGTGGACAGTGGAGTTGCAGGCAGAAAAATGACTGCGGAAACTGTTGCAGATGCCATCAAAGAGAGCAAGCTAGAGGAAAAGGTGAAACACCGAAAACTGATAATCCCCGGTAAAGCGGCGCGCATCAGCGGAGAAATAGAGGAACTCTCCAATTGGGAAGTCTTAGTTGGACCACGAGACTCCTCGGGTATCCCCAAGTTCCTGCAAGATAAATGGAAGTAGCTTACCCAAAGCTACCTTTTTCCTATTTTTCTTTTTTGAAGATTAACCGTTTTTTCTTGTCTGGTTTTGTTAACTTTTCTTAGGAAATTTTTTTGTGATTACTGCCTTTATGGTGTAATAAGCCTAGAACCCTTTAAATAACTCTACAAAACTCATGAGTGGTATAAAGGCGGATTGAATAATGCCTACTGTTGCAGATTCCATACGTATCGAGAACGTCGTGTCATCTGCCTCGTTAAATCAGAGGCTTGACCTTAATGCGATTGTTAAAGGGAATCCATTGGTTGAGTATCGTCCGGAAAAGTTTCCGGGCTTAGTTTTCAGATTAAAAAAACCCAAGACTGCCATTCTAATCTTCAGTACGGGGAAGATGGTTTGCACAGGAGCCAAGTCTGAGAAGGACTCAAAAAAAGCTGTTCTGAAGGTTGTAAGGGAACTGAAAAAAAGCGGAATAATAATCGTTGGCAAACCTGAAATCAAAGTAGTGAACATGGTTGCCTCAGCGAATCTTTTTGGGAGAATAGAGCTGGAAGATTGTGCTTACTCTCTCGGAAAAACTATGTATGAACCTGAACAGTTTCCGGGTCTCATCTACAGAATGGATACACCAAAAGTTGTGATTCTTCTCTTCGCCAGCGGGAAACTTGTTTGCACAGGAGCCACAAAAGCAGAAGACGTTTACACAGCGGTCGATAAACTTCATAAAGCACTTGAAGAAAAAGACCTGATATACTACGAAACAGATTGAAACTGATCGGGCATGACCCGTTCTGGTGTTTTTGTTATCTAGGCGATGTGCCCTTTTTAGTTGGTAATTGCAATCTGAGTATTCCTTAATTGGAATTACTCGGAAGTATACGAAATCCGAGTTATGCGTAATCAGCTACCTTTTTTTGATTCTGTTAAACAACTGTGCATGCACGCATCTGTTCTCTGTATGCTTGTTTAAGGTGTGCACTCTTCATACTTTGAATACTGGTGTTTGGCACCGCGTAAAAAGAAAAAAGAATATAAAAAAATTGAATGCCAAAAATAGATGCTAGCTGGCGAGAGCTTAATATCTATTTCTTCTCGGGGGTCTTCGTTTAGCGTAACATTCTCGACAATATACAGGTCTGCTTCCGTCTGGTTTGAATGGAACTTGACATTTTTGGTTACATTCAGCACAGACTGCATCGTGCATCTCTCTTGGTCCACCATAAGACATTCGGCTTGCACCTCCTATTCATTAAGAGAATTAGTTTCGTCAGAACACTAATTCTGGAATTATTACCTGTACAGTTACTTATAAAGTTGTGTACAATCAATGAAAATTTCTGCAAGAAAACTGTAACCGTCTTAGTCGGGCTGTTTTTCCTTTTTTCAGAATTAGTTTCCGGTTCTTAATGGAGCTGTTATTTAGTGCTGTAATTAATACCTAAAAATATTCGGCAATTATTATCTAAATTTTTGCATCAAATACTTTCAATGATTATTCTTCTTAATATTTTTAAGCCGTGTCTAAAACCCAGTTTCTTTTTTCCTAATCTCTTCTTGTATATTATTGGTATTTCGACTATTTCATATCCCAGTCGTTCAACAAAATAATTTAATTCAATTTCTATACCGAATCCCTTGGATTTTGGTTTCCATCCTAATTCACAGATTGTGGGACCTATTCCCTCCTCTTCATTAATAGCTGCAATAACAACTGCGAGAGGGGATAAACTCAACTTATGATGGATCTCCAAAAAACTGCTATAACTACCTATTAGAAATCTTCATTAATCTAGGCTAATATTTCTTGTTGAACAGCTTCCTGTTCACTTTTATCTTTTAGTATTATTTTTTGAAATATTAATTGTTGTTTTGATATGTCTATTTGCAATGTTTTTTGAGAGCCATCATAAGATAAGATCCAGCCTATCATCCCAACAAGAGTAATTATGGGTAAAATAACTACGGAAATTAGACGACGCCTTAAACCTTTATTATATGAATTTTTCATGGACTCCCTCAAACTATTGTTAATTTGGAAAGTAATGATCCAGTGAACTGGGGTTACTTGCAGCCCGTTCACTTCATTCCCTTGCCTTGATTGAGGCTAGTTATTCAAGAAAAGTCTTATAGGTAATATTAACAATATTGAAACATCTGAAGATATACAAAGAAAATATGGACAGTTCAAAAGCAAAAGGCACCTTTATCTAGATGTGTTAAACTGGTCAATTCTTAGTTCATTTATTCGCATAAACTAGGCAATAGATAAATTGATCCGCGCGCAAGTGTTTAGGTTTGGGTTTGGGGTTAAAATTTAACTCTCCGCTTAAGTCCAAGCAAATTTTCTGTGTGCAGAATGGTTAAAAAGCAATCGGGATAAGACTTTAGCAATAAAAAAATAGGTTTCCTCCTATAGGAGCTTGTTTACCTTTTACTTACTTACTACTTCCACCACCCCAATAAGAGAAAAAATAAAAGCTGTAAAAACCAATGGTTAATATGGAACTAATTTTAACAATAAAAACTTATTTGGAAGTTAAGTAAACATTATTTCCACATTTTTTACATTTAACCGTACCACTGCTCATAGAAATTAGCCTGAAGGGTGTCAAGCGTCTACATTTTTGGCATTTAGCAAACCGGAGTCTTCCGCCGTCTTTCTTATGAATGGTCTCAATCAATGCCGTAAAGATGTTATAGTCTTTTTGATTTGTGGTTTCCATGAGAACTTACCTCAATATAACTTGGGCTTCAACATGTTCTTGTGGTCTCAGAAGGTTTGACATTTCCCTGTAATTTTCGATGTAAATGTTACCTTTAGCAGTTGTTTCGTAAAACTTCTTTCTATTCTCTACGTGAACTCTAAGGAAACCCCTTTCAGTTAGAAAAGAAAGATACTCGTTCACTTGGCTAAAACTCAAATTTACCCTATACATGATTCGGGTCTTCAATTGGCTTCCTTTCGCTGCTTCCATTATTTCCGCTATTATATTGAGACGATCTCTACGGTTCCAAAGCGTTTGCATAGCATTATTCGGCAATACAATTCCTCGCTAATTTAGGTCAGTATTTTTTTCTATACCTTTTATGCCTAAAATACTGTGTTTCCTTCGCAAACATATTCCGAGAAAAAGAATAGTGCAAATGTAGAGGATGTTAAATTATTCCCAAGTGTTCAAGAAGTATTTTCAGTCCTATAACTACTAAAATTAGGCCACCTAATGCTTCAACTCTGTTTTTTAGAATACATCCAAATCTGCCACCAATATAGACTCCAAAAAAAGACAGCGCGAAAGTAACAACTCCCGTTACGATTACAAGAGTCATGATTGAAACATTCAGAAGAGAAAGGCTGAGACCAACGGCTAAAGCGTCAATGCTTGTAGCGATAGATAATATTAGCAATCCTTTGATGCTGAGTGAGCTGGCGAGTTTATCTGGTCCGTTTTTGATGGACTCGTAAATCATTTTGGAACCAATAACTGTTAGAAGAAAAAATGCTACCCAGTGATCAAAACTTGAAATTAAATCCAGAATATGTGCGCCAGCGTACCATCCAATTATGGGCATGATTGCCTGAAAGAATCCAAAGAAGGCTGATATCTTGAGGGCTTTGGTGGTTTTGAATGTTTTATTTGCCAGTCCATTTGCTATGGCTACTGAAAATGAGTCCATTGCTAATGCTAAAGCGATAAATAGTGTTGTTATGTCCATTCGTTTTCACTTTTGGAACGGTGTAGTCTGTGAATAAACATGTGTTCCTAAAAAGCTTTCTGAGCTAGACTATTGAACGTGTAATATACTCTTCTCACCTATTACCGGCACTAACGTCAGGACGAATAATAAGTGTGAGCTATAAACGGCTGACGTTTCTTTTTTGTTCTATTAAGTCGGAAACTTTTGTTCTAGACAATATATCTGTAGGACACGTATTTTCCTGCAGTCTTACTTTTTCTGATGACTCTAACTATGTCGCCCGGATTGCCGCCCACAGCTATGATGGCTGGGTCGGAAGAGTTTATGCGAGGCAACTGGTGAGCTTTCATTTTATGCTCTTCCAGAAATTTTTCTTTTTCCTCGGGTGTAAAAAGTTCATGTTTTGACACGAATTCGTGGTCGAAAATTTGGAATGATGGAAAGATTTTTGGAATCAGTTCTATTCCACTTTGTTTAGAGCGGCTCTTAGCTGTGTGAGTGTATTTTCCGATGGTGGTGATGATTCCATTTTCGATTTTTGCATCGTCCATGGCTTTCTTGAGTTGCGTGATGTATGCGACTCCTACCGTTCCGTCGGTGGTAACTGCCCAGAGAATCGCCTTCTTTTTATCTTTCATTTTGATGTTGTAGCTGATGGCGTTCTTTATCTCTTCCTTATTTACTACCTTGTAACCACGAAGTTTTATGAGAACCTTGGTTTTCTTCTCTACTAACGTTTCTTCAGAACTCAATTATTCATTCCTCAAGCTAGACAATTATTTAGAGGGAAAACCGTCTGCAAACCCTTAAACTTTACGCTATTTTCGTCCCCTTTTACAACTCTGTTACAGTGATGATCGATACGGGGCAGGAATCTTCTGCGTTTCTGGCGTTTTCAATCTCGTCATCATCAAAGACTCCTGAGGATCCAGAAGCATCAGTTTCTCCCCCTATCACGGTTGACTTTCCTTCTTCGTCCGGTTCGAAATGAGATGGGTCTACGCTGTAGCATGAACCGCAGGCGATGCATCCCCCGCGTTCAATCTCAATCTTATACTTCACTCAGAATCACCACCTACGCTTAGTAACAGTTCGCCACTAGAACAATTAAATTTTTTCTGTCTTAACAGAAGCGTATGTTCAAAGAATCTAGAGAGATTGTACGTGTTTAGAGAATCCATACGAAATGATTATTTAGATAAAACTGTTCATAAAGTTTCTTAAAGTTGGGTTAAATAATGAAGACTATAGATGTGGCGATGATAGGGGTTAGCGCTGCGCTTTACGCAATAGTTGGAGTCTTAACAAATATGGGAATCGTAAGCCCAGTTGTTGGGGTAGTCAAATTTTGGCCAGCAGTTATAGTTCCCGCAATCTTTGCCGTGCTCTTTGGTCCTTGGGTTGGAGGAATAGGTGCAGCAATCGGCATCTTCGTAAGTGACATGGTTCAACCTGGCCATGGAATCGCTCTCTTAAGCCTTACTGCAGGTAGTACTTCAAATTTTGCAATGTTCTTTCTTATCGGCTGGATTTCAAAAAGAAACATAAATTGGCGTAACATGGTTATCGCATTGATTGCTGGAAGTGCATTGTTAACAGGAATGATTGGTTACCTGTTCTTAATTAACCAGTTACCTTTGGATGTTGTAGCCATGTTTCTAGGCGTCCTCTTCGCCTGCGTTGCCATAGTAATCGGATTTGGGTTATGGAAACCTGAATGGAAAAATTATGGCTTAGCATCTGTTATTGGACTCCTTGTGGGAAGCGCCATCATAGGTTTCGTCCTTTTGGGATACAGTCAAATTCTTCCCTTGCCCTTAACAACTGGGTTTGAACGCAACGCACCCTTCTACGCGAGCTTCCTCTGGATTGTCTGGACCTTCGCCACAGAGATACCCTTCCTTGTAATTATTGTTCCACCTGTTGTAAAAATCTGCTATAAGGCATTTCCATCGTTGGTTCCCAAACCTAAAAAATAGGGGGCAACAAAGCTGCTTAAACGAGCTAGAGCCTTTAGCCCTGCGGGGATTTCCAGTTTTTTTGAAATCTGTGACAGAACTCCTGACGGGGAATTGATTGCTGATCCTGAGCAGGTTGGTGCTCGTGGCGGTGGTTTTTCTCCCAACAAAGGAGTGACAACTGAGGTTGTCTTGGCTGATGCTGAAGAAAAACGGATTCAAGTGTTCATCAACGGAGAATTTTGTCCAGAGGCTGAGACAACAAAATCTGTTGTTGAAACCCTTTTAGAAAATGTTTCCGAAGAATACGATGTTACTGTGAGACACCACGTAGAGGTGCCCATTGGAGCTGGTTTCGGGTCTAGTGCCGCGGGTGCCCTCGGAACTGCTTTGGTTCTCAGCAAAGTTTTGGGTCTAAATCTTACATACAATCAGTTAGGTAGAGTAGCTCATGTGGCTGAGGTGAGGTGCCGAACGGGTTTAGGAACGGTTGGTCCATTATTGTTTGGAGGATGCGGGTTGACCCTTGAACCAGGCGCACCTGGCTACGCGATATTAGATCGCATTCCTGTTTCTCCTGATCACAAACTAGTTGTAGGCACTTTCAGACAATATCCAACCAAGGGAATGCTTTTTTCCCAAGAAAAAAGGGAAATAATTAACGAGTGGGGACGAAAAACCCTCAAGAAAATCCTTGCCGACCCTTCCCTAGAGAACTTTATGAAGTCTTGTAAAGAATATGCTGTGGAGACTGGTTTTGTTACGAGTCGTGTCAAAAAGTTGATTGCATTATCAGAGAAAGCGGGAGCTATTGGTGCTGCACAGAATATGTTGGGTGAGGCAGTTCACGCCTTGGTTACCGTTGACGCTGTGGAAGCTGTTCATGAGGCTTTCAAGAAGCTTTTGCCTGAAGAAAAGATTATAATAGCTAACATTGACCTTCAAGGCGCACGTATGATTGGGTGATGAACTATCGTGGATAAAATGTTTGAGATCGTGGCTATGGGCGGAACCTTTGACATGCTTCACAGCGGTCACCGAGCGCTAATAATGAAAGCCTTCGAGGTTGGAAGCCATGTTCTCATAGGTATATGCTCAGACGATTTCTTGAAGAAATTGAGGAAGCCTCGCGGAATTGTGTCCTACGCCCAGCGGCTTGAAGAGCTGAAAACTTTCTTGAGAACGAACGGGTTTTTGGAAAGGGCAGAAATCACCCCCTTAAATGATGCTTACGGAGTCACCTTGTTTGATAAGCGAATTGACGCCATAGTTGTGAGTGAGGAAACGGAGCCGCGAGCTCGCGAAATTAACGAAAAACGAAAGAGTTTGGGATTGTCGCCCTTGCCGATTGTAACCGTGAAGATGGTTCTATCTGAAGACCATTACCCGATATCTTCTACTCGTATTTGGTTTGAGGAAATCGACAGGGAAGGCAATCTGCTATAGTTCCTCTTTTGCAAATTGTGGGACTTTTTTAAGCTTCTTTTCTGAATATTTACTGTGAAGAAAAGGGTTATGTCTTGAAGAGAACAGGAGTTACGAAGCTTCCACTCAAGAAAGCTGCAATTATCATGATAGACTGCGACTTGTATGAATCAACAGTTTCCGTTCTAGACTTTATTACTGACTACCTGCAGGATTGAACCATTCTCATTTTTGATGGATGATTTTGCTTCAAATGTAATCCAAACAGGGGCGAACAAAAAGCGTTTAATGAATGGTTGAAGAAGCATCCGGAAGTAACCGCATACAATATCAGACATCTTCATTATATGGTAACTCCTTTATAATTACTGTAAATTCCCAGTAAATTAACTCAATACCATGAACTGGAATTTGAGATACGCAATGTCGATTGTGGAATATGTAGAACTACTTAATGGTTACACAAAGCTAGTTACTACATCAAAAATGGGAATCAATGACTGAAAAAATTGTATATCAAGAGAAACTACGGAAATGTTTGTCCCTTCCACAAATGGGTGCATGCCGATTTTGTTCCGTAACTCATTAAATTATTTTCAGCTATTATCCTGTCATAAATTATGTTTCCAAAAATTCAAACCCAAACAGTTGTCCTTAGTCAAGGTTTCTTGATAAAAAACCTTTTTTGTTCACTCACCAAAAGAGTTGCTGGTGTCCATGGGTGTGGAAAAAGAGGGGCATAAAATCTAAGGCTTTCTTCGTTTTCACAATTGTAGCTAGCTTGATCGTTATCGGAGTTTTGGTTTGCCAACCCGTTTCTAGCTGCTATGGTCCCCATATTACCGCCACCATCTCAGACACTCAAATTAACATAAATGAAAACGTCACAGTAACCGGAACGGTCTGTCTTGGACTTGAAGAAGACTTGATAAACCTTACAGTGAGAGTGACATTCGTCAGACCAGACTATAGTTGGATAGACCAGCCTGTCGAAGCTGACAGCGAAACAGGCGAATTCTCGGTAACTCAAAAACTTGACATGGCTGGATACTGGAACATATTTCCAATATATGGTCACATAAACGACCGGTTGGGCGTAACTGTAATTGATCCTTTAGCCGATTCTAGCGACCCCCCACCAATTGTCGGGTCACCATTCAAACCAAACCTTCTACTGATAGCTGCAGCCGTAACCACAGTAAGCATTGGCGCAGTATTTGCAGTGACTGGACTGAAGAAAAAGACACGAAAAATCAGCTCTTTTAGACTATTCATCCAAGTATCATTGGTCTTTCTGATCTTCTTTGGCATGTTCGTTGACCACGAAATCCTGCCACAACCAGCCAGCAAAATTCCTGTACACGAATTTCTAGTTGGAACAAACGTTCTCGGAGTTGAAATGCCTGATGGTTTTCCAGTTCCATTCTTTGGCTGCTACTATCCCTGCGGCAAAACCGTAACCTGTGCACTCTGGGAAATTCAAACATACATTTACCCGTTCTGGCAAACAGCTCGCGGCTGGGGCGTAGATTACAATTCGTCTGGGCTAGTCAGGCTGGCGGTTGTTTTCGGAGCAATTATTTTGCTTTCTGTTCTTTTAGGTAAATTCTTTTGCGGGTGGGTTTGTCCCTTCGGATTGTATATGGATTTACTCACATACCTCAGAAAAGCCGTAAAGATACCACACCGAGATTTTTCAGAAGTTTTTAACAAAAAGTTTCATCAACTTGGGTACGTGATTCTAGCCCTCCTCATAGTCTTAAGCGTCATTTTCGGCTCAGAAGCCATAGCAGGCGCACAGTTAGTTCCTGGAACCGAAGAAGGCGGATTTGTTTACCAGTACTTCTCTGCGCCTTTCTGTCAAGTCTGCCCGATGAAACCATTTTGTGTGTTGCTAGAATCCTCAGTGGGATTAATACGATTCGAATGGATTTCTCAGGTAACAACAGGACAATTCTATGAATTAGGCTATTACGTGACATCCCTGAATCTAATCGTGTTGGGTGTCGTCACAGTGGCATCATTCTTATATAGACGCGCATGGTGCAGAATCTGTCCTCTAGGAGCGTTAATTGCTTTATTCAATCGTTTTCCGCCATTCAAGTGGGTGTCTCTTTTTCGCTTAGACAAGGTAGAAGAGAAATGCACCAAATGTGGGATATGTAAAAGAGTTTGCCCAACACAGGTCATTAAAGTGTATGATAAGAAGGGAGGAGACGTTACGACTTCCCAGTGTATAATGTGCCTGCGTTGTGTTGAAATGTGTCCATACAAGGATGCTTTACTGTTAAAAGCGGCAGGAAAAACCGTTTTGAAGTCGAGAAACTGGCTAAAATAAAAAATAAAATGAGTGGAATGTCCCGTGAAAGAAGTGAAAACGCTTTTTCTTATTATGTTAGCCATACTCAGCTTGTGTTCTGTCGGTATTTTGTCAGTTCAAGCATCTGGACTCATTTTTATCAGGGCGGATGGAAGCATTGAAGGAACAAATAAGATTCAGCGCAACGGGAACGTTTACGCTTTCACAGGTGACATTGAAGACTCTTACGGGATAATTGTAGAAAAAAGCAATATTGTAATTGATGGAAAAGGTCATACACTACAGGGAACTCCCAGAATTTTGCCAATTGGTTCATGGGACTTTGGAATCGAATTATCGAACGTCACAGGCGGTAATGTGACAATCAAAAATTTGAAAATTTTAGACTTCAACATGGGGGTCTACATTTGGACAACAGACAACACTGTAACTGGAAACACGATAATAGGCTCCAACGTGGGCGTTTTTCTTGCCGAGTCTCCAAACATTATTGTTGGCAACTACATAGAAAATAATCTAGAAGGCGTCTTCTTAGGACCTCTCCCATATGATCACGCAACTGTACACAACATATTTTATCACAACAGTTTCGTTAACAACACGAGACACGTTTACGATTGCGAATGCACTGACCCATACTGGATTCAGCACCTGAACATTTGGGACAACGGCACAAGCGGCAACTACTGGAGCGACTATGGCGGCATTGATACTAACGAAGATGGAATTGGTGATACGCCACACTCAATTTCTGACGATGATTCTGATGTGTGTCCTCTTATGGCTCCTCTAGCATTTCCTTTAACCAAAAACGACGGTTTCTTAGGCACAAATATACCCTTAGAATTTGGTCTCACTATTACAGTAGTGGCAGTTATTGCTATATCAACAATATTGTATGTTGTTCTGAAACGTAGAAAATCTAAGACCCTACAACGAGGCATCAAATGAGTTGTCGTATTTTTCGGAAGTTTTTTTTAATATGTTGATTCTTCGAACTCTTCTTGAGGTATTTCCGAAAAAAGCTTTCCATCCCTCATAAACAGCAAACGATCTGTGTATCCCCTAACATACCCCGCATGAGTTACAGCCACAACCGTTTGACCCTGATCCTTGCTGGCTTTATGGCATATCTTCAAAATTTCTTTTCCAGTTTTAGTGTCCAAGTTGCCAGTGGGTTCATCTAAAAGAAGAACCCTAGGCTTGTTGGCAAATGCCCGAGCAATGGCTACCCTTTGCTGTTCCCCCGCGCTCAATTCTGCAGGCAAGTGATTAGCCCGGCGCTCCAGTCCCACCAACTCAAGAAGTTCTATTGATCGTTCAAGGCGCTCATTTTTTGGCATACCAGTTGGAGCTAAAGCCGCTTCTATGTTCTCGAGGGCAGAAAAAGTGGGAATCAGATTGAATGCTTGAAAAACAAAACCAACTTTTTCGCGTCTAACCCTAACCAACTCACTTTCACTCAGCTTTGAAAGCTCTAATCCATCTAGAATTACCTTGCCCCCAGTTGGCTTGTCAAGCCCTCCTATCAGATTAAGAAGGGTGGTTTTGCCACTTCCTGAGGGACCAAGAATAGTGAGGAATTGGCCCTCTGGGACTTCCAAACAGACTTCATTTACGGCTTTTACTTCGCCAACGCTCCCTTTACGATAGGTTTTTGACAGGTTTGAAACCTTGATTATGTTTTTGGTTGACATCTCACATTTCTCCCTCTATATTGTTCTAATAGCTTCGACAGGTACCAGTCTGGCTGCCCTCAAAGAAGAGAACAAACCTGCAAAGATTGCGCTTACTAATGCTAGTGTGAACCCTATGCTGAGGAGTATGGGGTCTATTGTTACAAAATTTAGTGCTCCACCAATTTCTCCTCCTATAGTGGAAAGGACATATGAGGCAAAAACGTAACCTAAAGCGCAGCCTAGTATTCCCCCTATAATGCCTTGTATTAATGACTCGATGACAATCTGGTTTACAACATTAGAGTTGCTCCAACCTATTGCCTTCAATATTCCTATCTCTTTGGTGCGTTCTGCTACAGTAGCCAGTTGAGATTTGATCGTGAAAAGAATTGTGATAACCGCTAAAGCAATTGAAATGCTCCATGCAGTCTCTTCGCCAATTCTGATGACGCCAAAGGCTGTTTCAGCTAAATCCGAGCCAGTTAAAGTGCTTGCATCAGGCCACTTATCTTCTAATGCTGCAGCAGTTTTTTCTACCTTGCCTGGGCTACTTGTTCGGATGAGTGCCATATTTATTAACCCAATTGGTTTTTCAGGTAAGACTTCTTGGACGATTGGTAGGTTCACGTATATGTGGGACTTCATGATGTTTGTTGCACTAACTTCAACTATGCCTACCACCTCAAAATCTGCAGCGTAATTCACTGTTGAACCTAAAGTAAGATTGTTCAGTTCAGCGTATTCCTTATCAACAATGGCAACGTACCCATCGTCGGGCGTAAGATATCTGCCCTCAATTATGGAGTTCTCCAATACGGCGTTTGTTTCTGTTTCGGAGGGGTCTATGCCCGTAAACACCATAGCGCGTAGCCTGTGCATCAGTATTGGTACAGCGCATTCAATGTCGGGGACTTGCTCTATTTCAGTTAGGAGGGTTTGGTTGAATGGATACGAGAAAAGGTGGTTTACAATGTAGCAGCCACTGCCTTTTGGTTCGATTGGTGCAGTGTAGATGAAGATAATGTCTGTTCCTATGCTGTTAAGGGGGACTGCGGTGCATGTTTCCCAGCCTCTTGCAGCCATAACTAGTGTGATTAGGGTGCTGATGGCGATAACGAAGCCTGCAATATTCATTGCGGTTCTATATTTCCGTCTTCGAATTTCCTTCAGGGCATACGTGAACGGTATCAAACAGTCAACCGCCTTTGATCCTCAAAAGAGGCTAGTTCAGGAAGAGAAACAAGTACAAAACAAAGAGTCAGCATCACAACAAGATCTGCCATTGTTTTTCCCACCATAGGCACCACCCATACCTTTAGTGAGTGAATAAAAAAGCTTTTTTATCAAGAAACCTTTACAAAAAATGTTATATAACATATAACAAAGTGAGTTAGTGCTGGATTTTCAGTAGATCAAGTTGGACGCTCATCGGAGAATGATAGAGCTTTCTTCCACAAGCTGGGCATCTGCAATTATTTTTTGCTCGAACATAGTATGGAGAAATAACTTCGCGTCCTGTGAAGAGGGTTTTGCCGCATCCGTGACATGACATAGATACTGCCATTTTAAGCCACCAGCACAAATTCTGTTTGTAGAAGATTTTGGATTTCTTCGTATCTTTCCTCTTCGGCAAGGATTTGGATGTAACTTAGTCTTCTGATTACAAGTTCTTTGTAGTTATTTTTATTCAAGGATTTTTCCTCCTAATGTTAATCCAGTTTGTGGAATTCTAAAATAAGGCTGGCGCTGAAACGACTTATAGCATCGGGGAGAGAGAAGAGTGAAACTAAACCAGAAACTTTCAATCTTTCCAAAATCTAACCTCCAATAGAGACATCACCCGCAAATCCCCCCTTTTTAAAAGATTAAGAGTTAAATTTTAACCCAACCAACCAACCAACCAACGGGGGCAACGACGGGACGGGGAAACGACGGGCAAACGGGGGAAACGGGGATAACCAACGGGGACGGGGACAAACGGGAGCAACGGTTAATGGACGGTTAAAAACTGTATACTCGATTTAGGTACTATATACTTACTATAAGGAAGGTACCATAAGAGTATACTAACTATGTGATGCTGAATCGAGTATACACTCAAAAAGAGTGAGGGGAAAAAAACTAAAGAAAACTTACCCCTCATGCGCACGACTTGTAGAAAATAAGTGGAAAATATTAATTTTCCAAGAGAATAAATATGGTCTAGATGAAAAATGTCTAAAAAAGAGGAAGCTTATGTCTGCAAGAACTGTGGATACGTTCTACCTAAGAAAGAGGCTGTCATTTCTGGTTATGACTCTTAGTCTTCCTTGAGACATATTCATTGTCCTAAATGTGGAAAGATAATTACTCATACGCCTTGAATGCTCATCGAAGTTTCTATGTTAAATCTATAGGACAGCTTAAAACATATAGCTGCTATTCGCAACTTGTTTATACATAATTGTCTGAAATTATTTCTATCAAGATAATTAGGCGTTTATAGAATGACTAATCTCTATTCCATTGAGACTCTTGGAGAACCTTGAGGAGATAAAGAAACTAAAAAAATTCAAGAGATTTCGCAAATTCCTGAAGTTCTTTTTAATTGGATTCTTCATAGGTAGAAATAACGAAAAAAGAATCAAAGAACTTACTTCAAAAACCTATGATATCCTATCCCATCTGCTTGAGAGACCGTTCTTAGAAAAGAATAAAACTACAATTACTGAAAAATCCAACATTTATGAGAGTCTAACTCAAATTGAAGAAATACTAAAATCTCACAAAAACGATTTTAGCAAATTCGAATACTATTCCAACTTGAACAAAATTTGTGATTTTCTTCAACTATTACGTGTAGAATGTTGATGTCTCTTTCTTTAAAGTCGGAGATGTCGTTCCAATCTTCGTCCATTACTAAATCGCTCATAATATCAAAGATCGGTTTCTTTTGAACCTTACCATTTTGTAATATATGCTTGTTATAATTAACGCTGTGCGCTTGCATCGTGAATCTGATCAGTGGATTAATGGTTAACGAAGCTCCCAAAACATGGAGTAGACTCTTCGTGGAATCTGGTGGAGTAATTATCGAAACAAATCGAGGCACACGTTCGGGGTGGAATTAGTAGTTTATAGCACCAGTATTGTGTGTGGACCTAGTTTTATGTAAACCTGCATCCGTAAGCCATAAAAAGTTTTTTGGTGACATATGTTAATGGTGAGTTAGATGGAGCAGAAATTAGGGCAAATCGAAAAGCCTAAAGTAGCGGTTTTTCTTGATGCTAGAAAATTGTTTTGTCTTCCGTTAATTCCCTCCATCAAAATTGAGGAGGGTTCAGAGGATCTTAGGAATAGCAGTAATTTGTTTTGGCGAGAGGCTACCAAGCAAATTGATGATCTTGAAAGAGCCGGAAGGGTTTCTTACGTTTTTTATGAGTCAGTGACCAAAGATGGTGAGGCTGGTTTGGAGATGGTGAAGCAGATTAGTGAACAGAGTTATAGTATTGTTAAAGAGAAATTGGGTCAGGGAGCAGAAATTGTGATAATAGAGGATGAGGAGGTTTTAGGTGAATTTGTGGATTGGTCTATTTGTTTATCTGTGGTTAGGAAAAGCCAAAAAGTGGTAAACAAGATTCTAGAATTCTATAGAGATGCTTCGAAAAGAAGATGGGAAGGAAATGCAAAAAGTATAGATGGTACCCTAAAGAATGGTGAGGCAGCGTTATTAGTAATGACTGAGGAAAATCGAATGGAGATTCAATCGTGTCTTCCCTCGGACATAGAGGTTTTCTTGATTCATCCTCCAGCATTAAATGATTTTCAGCGATGTTTTAGAGATTACTGGAAAAATCAAATAAACAAAACTCAAGATTAGAAGATGTATGGTAATCTGAGGTGCGTGTCAACGAGTTTAAAATTGAAACTGTTCCGCGAGGATAAAGTAATCGTAGAGGTGCCTCTATCCATTCTAGACTGGCCAAAGGAACAGCTTGAAACAGAGTTCGAAGCTTTCGAAGAGGATTTTAAGAGGTTTTCTTGCATGTTTGAAGCTTTGTCCAATATGACGCGAATAAAAATGATGAGAAAGCTCGTAAAGGAAGAGAATCGAACAATCAACTTCGCAGGTTTTATGCACGACCTAGATTTGAATCCAAAGACTGTCTGGGAAAACTTAAGAAAGCTCAGGGATGGAGGATTTCTAAAGAAGACAAGCAGAGGAACCTATCATTGCTCAGAGTTCGGGCAATCAGCTTTTTTAATATTGAGCCTTGTACTACACCGAATATTAGATTCTATAGAAGAAGTGTAGAATGTGAGAAGGAGAAAAGCTAAATTAGAAGACTGTAACGGATATTAACTGGATATTCTAGTCGAGACAATTGTAGCTCTGAGACTATCGCCGTTTGAGTTTGTTAGCATTGAACTCTTTGGAGAGCTCCTGGATCAACTTTCTTTCTTTTGGTGTCAGCTTCATGGGAGTTTGCACGGTTACATTAACAAGTTGGTCTCCTCTGCCACGGTTACTTTTTATGCCTTCGCCTCTTAGTCGTAGTGTGGTGCCACTTTGTGTTCCAGGTGGAACCCGGACTAATGTTTTGCTAGATAGCGTCGGTACTTCTATCTCAGTTCCTAAAGCGGCTTGAGCAAAATTGATGTTAGTCTCATAAATGAGGTTTAATCCTTTCCTATTTAGATATGGGTGGGGTTTTACTTTTATCGTCACGTAGAAATCTCCTGGTGGGCCGTTATATGGGCCATATTCGCCTTGTCCTCGAAGGACTAGACGATCCCCATCATCGATACCGGCTGGCACTTTAACCTGAAGTCGTGCCCTCCTTTCTTCGAGTCCATCGCCTCCACATGTCTTACACTTCTTCTGAGCTACTTTTCCTCTGCCATTGCATCGGTCACATGAAGTGATCACTTGTCCGAAATCTGAATTAGATTTGATTCGAAGGGCAATTCTTCCGGTGCCATGACACTTTGGACAAGTCAGCAATTTACTACCTGGCTCGACACCTAAACCACCGCATTTGGTGCACTTCTTCATTCTTGGTAAATTGACTTCTAGCTTGGTTCCGAAAGCGGCCTGCTCTAATGTGATCTCCATTTGGGCGTCTATGTTACGACCACGACGGAGCTCACGTTGACCTTGTCTAAAGGTGAAACCGCCCACGAAGATTCGATTGAAAAGATCGTTACCATTAAAGCCAAATTCTGAAAAGATGTCTTGGAAGTTCTGGCGGTTGTAGATGTCTTCTTGTTTGTATTGTTTGTTTATTCCCTCTAAGCCTGCGGAATCGTATTTGCGCCTCTTTTTGGGGTCGGAGAGTATAGCGTAGGCTTCTGAGGCTTCTTTGAATTTTTCTTCTGCGTTAGGTAACTTGCTTTTATCTGGATGATATTTGAAAGCAAGCTTTCGAAATGCACGTTTAATTTCTTTTTGGGATGCATTGTTTTCGATCCCTAATGCATCATAATAATCCAGCTTGTCTGTCAATTTATGCGATCACCAGAATATGTGATTGCAGATGGAATATGTGAGAGGTTATTTTTTTACTCGTCCACGACCTTGTACTCTGCATCAACCGTCTTCTTTCCAGTTTGTTCTTCTTTAGGTGGTGGCGTTTGTTGGCTTGCTTGTTGTTGAGCTCTTTGTGATGCAGCTTGCTGATAGACTGTTGTCCCTGCTTCTTGAGCTAGTCTTTTTAGCTCTTCGACCTTGGCGCTTATTTCAGCTAATCCTCCAGCTTTCAGGGAGTCTTTCAATCCCTGAATGGCGTCTTGAATCGCCGTTTTCTGCTCGGTAGGTAGTTTGTCGGATATCTCGTTTAATGTTTTTTCAGTCGTGTAAATCAAGGAATCGGCGGTGTTTCGAATTTCAGCCTCCTTTTTTACGCGTTTGTCTTGTTCAGCAAACTGTTCTGCCTCTTTTATCATTCTATCTTTCTCTGTTTGGCTGAGCTTAGTGGAGGCAGTAATTTTGATCCCTACCTTATTGCCAGTACCTAAGTCTTTTGCAGAAACATTCAGAAG
>SDBS01001210.1_pt1 | contig 26360 bp, 37 predicted proteins | sample 2277091 | NCBI WGS metagenome assembly SDBS01 (sample SAMN10404972, study PRJNA504765) | marine sediment metagenome | isolation source: marine sediment core GS10_PC15, 163 cmbsf | place: Arctic Ocean: Southern Knipovich Ridge | collected 2010
GTTATGTCTCTCATAAAAGACATCCCTCTTCTTGCCTCATTTTCTCTTATTATCCTTAAAGGATTCCTAAAGAATAATATGTTCTTTGTAAAGAAAATTATTAAGAAAGCAAGTTCAACTGATTTTTTTAAAGGATAAGGCAGGAAGTTATACATCTTCTTTAGCTTTAATTGGAAACCAGAGCCTCTTAATCCAAATGCTTTATTGTAAATTGCCAGAAAGAATAAACCATCTTTTTTGATTAATCCTAAAGCGTTTTCTATAGCTTTCCACATATCTCCTGTATGATGAAGAACACCCCAAGAATAAACAATGTCTGCCTTTGGAATTGTTTTTATAAATCCCTTATCAAGTATTGAATCCTTGTATATCTCCCAATTTATAGGATTTCTTTCTAGTTCTTTTAAATACCTACAACACTCTACAGATTCTTTGTCTATATCAAAACTTATTATTTCCTTTGCTCCAAGTTGATAAGCTGCTCTTGAGTTAATTCCAGAGCCACATCCTATATCCAGAAAAGTCTTGCCTTTTAAGTTATCCATACCAATAAACTCTTTTAAAGAATTTGTTGCAATCTCTTGAGATTTTTGATTATAGTTTTTCCTAAGATACTCTTTCCAGTTCTTTCCAAATGAAAAGGTTACATTACATTTGACTATCATCTTACTTTTAGTTCCTTTATTTTAGGAGTATTAGAAACTCCAATATCTTTTCTTGATAAATCTCTAATATCAAAAATTACACATCTTTCTCCTGATTGACATTCTCCATCTAAGTTGCTTTGGTAAGGGGCATCACAGATTATTTTATATTCTTCTTTTTTGCAGTTCCAACCTGCTTTAGTAAAGTCAATTAATTTACCTTCTATTTCAAATGCAAGTGTCTTACAGACTGTTGTATTGATTATATCTATGTAAGTTCCTAAATAACAATTAGATTCTATTTCTTTTTCGCTTGTTTGGTTTATATTGTTTTCATCTAAAGTTCCTACTAGGATTATCTTTGTGCAGGTTCCATATTTACTCTTGATTTTATTCTTAGAAGTAGTTACACATTCTTTTATTTCTTCAATTTTAAATTCATACCAAGTAGGGTCTACACTTCCAAATCCCCATTTTATGATATCTTCTTTATTATGTTTTATTGCTACTATTCTTACTTGGTAATCTCTTCCTTCTCTCCAAGCTACAGAGAACTTATTGAATTTTAATCCAAATTTTCCACCACACCAAGTTCCTTTACAGGTTTTATCTAAAGGAATAGTTCTCCATCCTTTTCCCCAGCTTCTTTGAAAGATATATTCTTTAACCTGTGGAGTAAAATCAAAAGAATTGTTCCTGCCATAAGGGTCATAATTAACAGGATACCAGAAGTTATCTTCAAATACTGAGAAGTTAATATAAGCATAACACCAGGTTTCAAGAGGATTATCCCAACTTGTTGCAGTGCAAGAAGAATCTCCAGAATTTCCAGTAATAATTATGGCTCCTTTTTCTTCAGCTAATTTAAAATAAAGAAAGATATCAGGACCATAATAGAATATACCGGTAGATAATAGAACTAATGCAATCGCACTCTGGAGATAAATTCTTTTTCCCATTTTATCATTCTATTCAGGAAATGCAAATACTGTTATTGTTCCTCTTCCAGTATCAACTAAATCAACATTTGTTGAATCATTTTGATTCTTGAACTGAATCTTTGCTGTTATAGATGAAAGTCCTGTCTGTCCTGTAATCATTCCATTATGAGTTATGCCAGTAACGATAGTTAATCCAACTAAATCTATTGCACTGCAGCTGATTTCAGAAGTATCTGTGCTTCCTATCACCATTTTTGTGATTATCTGATTAGCATTAGGATTCACTTCAAAAGCAGATATTGCAAGGAAAGTATAAGTTTCATTAGAATCCAACCCAGATAATGTTACTGTAAGTGTGCTGTCAGAATATGTGGATGATGCTGTTGAATCCTGAGATGTTATTGTTGCTGTTGCTGACAATATGTTTATCCTGTTGAAATCACTTGAATATCCAATATCTCCATCTACTTTAGGCCATTGATTTTCACTCGCCATTATTTACCACCTTTCTTGCTTAACACTTTTTCCATGAACTCAATAACATGCCCTCCAGCAATGATTACTTTTTCCTCTTTCCACCATTTTATAAATTCAGCTATAGGAAAATCATTCATCTGTTTTATAATCATATTAGCCTGTCCTGAGATTTTTATATTCTCTATTGTATCCATTTTCAATCACCTATTTTGTTTTATGTTCTAATGATATATTCTTAACTGTAACATTTCCTAATTGCAGGAAACCTTGTGAAGTATCTACATTAGCACTCTTAGTTCCTTTATCAAACTCTCCCTGTCCATTCCAGATATATGACCTTCTTAGGAACTCTTGTGTTACACTGCCAGTTGTATCTCCTAATACAATCTGGCTTCCACCTAACCCATTAGCAACTCCCAATACTCCATTTACAGGATGTCCGAATATGAATGAATTAGAGCCACCTACTTTATTTGTCTTGATAACTACATTCTTAAGCCTGACTTTCATATTGTTTATATATATGAAAGGGATGGAATGGACATCTGCATTAGGACCTATCTGGTCATTCACCTGTTGCAGTTTCTCTGGTGTTGTGCTTATTACCATCTTTACTCTCCAGAAAACTCAAATGTTAGGACATAAGTTATTTCAGTTACATTATCCTTAGATAATGGAGTATGCCTTATCCTTACCAATGACTCTCCTGTATTGAACTGGTTCTCAAACTCTGTGAATGATAATCCATTACCTTCTGCTGTTGTAAGGTTAAAAGTAGTTGTAAGGAACCTATCTGAAACATTGTTTGTCAAGTCCTTGAAAGTTCCTGATGCTGCTTCATCTAATCCTGTATCTTCAGGAGTAACTGTAGATGTTCCTGTTCCAGCCTGTCCTTTAGTTAAATTAGCATTTATCAAGTCTCTTCCCTTGTTTACTCCTTCATTTAAAATCCCCATAGTATCATGCCTCCAGTTCCTTAGGCTCTTCAACTTGTTTGAAGAGACTCATGCTTCCAACTCCTTCCCATCTTCTTCTACTTTTAATGTAGTAAAGGAAGCTGCTTTCTGTATGTTATGATTGATATCAATTATTCTTAACTTAACATTAGCAAGACCCCCCGCCTCACTTGTATACTGCAAGAGATCAGTAACTGTAAAGTTATGGAACTCATATTCCATAGTTCCTTTCCATCTTTGAGATGAAGCTCCTTTTATTATAGAATCTGCCTTTGCATTAGCTCTTCTTCTAGCTTCATCCTTGAACTCTTGATTATACTCAGAATTATTAGTTACAGTTACTTTCTTATTCCATAGTGGATTTATCCCAGTTCCATAAGTAGTTGGGAAAGCCCATCCTCCTTCCTTGCTTACATCCTTTGTTATGTTTCCTCCTTTCTTAATATTATCCTCTTCCTTCATAGAACTTGATATTCTAGGATAACTTCTCTTAGATTCCTTTAACATAGGAGCTCCTGATGTAGAATCATATCTAAATCCAAGTATTGAATTGCCATTCATATCTATCCCTGCCTCAAAATATATGAAGTTGATAACATCTACAATATCATAAACAAGCTTATGCTTCTTTATCTTAGGAGTTACTGTAGTTCCCATTGTTATTGCAAGGCTATTCCCAAATTTATCAGAATCGATTGTACTGGTAGGATAGAACCAATGAAGCCTGTTCTTCTCATCTATATAATATCTCATAGACCTTTGTATTATAGGATTAAAAGATACATCAGGGTCAAGCTCATCAACAGTATTAGTCATATCTACTTGGCTTAAGTTCTGAAGAATCTCATATACTGGCTTCCCTACTTCCACATAGTTCTTAAAAGGAAAGTTATAGTTCTGTGTTGCTATAGGGCCAGTAGGAAACAAAGAAGTATCAGAATCAGGAGTTCCTATTGTTCTGCTTACTTCATCTCCTTCCTTATCTATAGAGATACTTCTGTTATCCTGTATGAATCCGCCTTCACTTAATGTTCTTGCATCTATAAGATAAAATGCTGTATTCTTGGAATCAGAAGGCATTAGGTTTCCTAATTCATCATATATGAATTCATTAGGAGAAACTGCAAGCTTATTTGTTCCTGATGTGCTTCTTACAGCATGCTGTATCATATAAGGAACTATCCATCCCTGACCTCCAAAAGAATTTGCTTTTGTAGATTCATTATATATTGGCCACCATATTCTATTTAAGATATTAAAAGTCCTGTCTGTGCAGACTAATTTTATCTTGCTATCCTTGCTATTTACATCACTTGTTATAGGTCTTAAATCACCTGAAAATACAAGGTCATTAGAATTCTCAGATAAATCCAATCCTGAGTTATCAGTATCATATTTAGCATATAACTTAAACTTATCATCTACCTGAAAAGCTCCTTCCCCTACAATACTTCCTAAACTATTATTATACTTTCTGGGAGTAGTTATAGCTTGTGAAACTTTTGCAAAATCATTTATTAAGTTTATTGTCATTGCATTATTCTTTAACTCACTGGATAGTCTTATGTTGATAGACTTCCAGTTATCTATGACTTGAGTATCTCCCTGTCCTTTGTTCTTTATCCATTCTAATCTAGCTAAAAATACTGCCATCTTATCATACTGGGAATACCTTCTCTTCTATTATTGTTAATTTTCCTGTAATAGCATACTTCTTGGAAGGCTTGTTGTTTATGGTAAATCCAATTACCTTACAGACAAACACAGGAATACCTGCTGTTACTTCATTATCATGAAACTTAGTATCAGTCCTTCCTAATATCTCTGGAATCATCTTAAGAGATGTTGAAGTATCAGAGGAGTAAAGAAGCTTTACCCCTATAGTTTTGCTTAGAGCATGTATCTCCCTAAGTGAATCTCTTTCTGTAGAGTTTGTTACATTTATAAGGAAAGGAACAATATACTGTTCATTCTTGAAGGTGTTATGAGATGTCTCTGCTGATTGGTTAGTAGATGGATTAGGTTCTGCTGAAGAATTAGTCCCACCTGTTAATGACATATTAGGACAATTTATAGTTATAGCATTTCCTGAATTGCAGATATAACTTCCAGGAGAATTCCTATCAGTTCCTGCTTTAGGAGAACCTTCCCTATTAGATGTTGGGTATCCAGTATCAATTATTGTTATTCTTGCAATTTTAATCACCTATGATGTTGTTGAACTTGATAATATTGTATCTGCTAAAGATTCTAATCTTCTTACTACTTCTACTATATTTAAATTTTGTTCAGAAGCTATGTTAAATAAATTGGTTGCCATTGTCTCTATACTTGCAACTTCTTTTTCAGATTCTGCTTTTGTAGCTAATCTTTGCTCTTCCATCTTATCTAACTTCTTTTGGTCTGTTTCATTAGATACCTTTAAACTATCTCCGATTGGTTTTATTGTCAATCCTTCAGGATTATCTAAAAGAGGAACTGGAGTTCTTGCTAATGAATCTGAAATATTAGCTGGTAGGCTATCCATTAAATCCAACAATGCTAACATTTCTTTAGGAGTAGCATTTTCAGGTATTCCACCAATAGAACTCAAATCATCAGTTTTAGCTGAAATTAAGGTTTTTTCTCTTAATTTATCCAATCCTGCTCCAAAAGTAAGTTCTAATCCCTTGCCTGCTGTAGCTCCAAGAGTCCCACCTAATAAAGCCCCTATAGGTCCCCCTACAATCCCCCCCCATATAGCTCCTGCTGTTCCTAATATTATTGGAGCTATATCTAATAAGAGCCTTCCTAAATCAATAAATGATAGTTTAATCTTATCGAATATAGTTAAATCAGGGTCTGCCCAGATTCCCAAGAAATCTTCCCATACATCTTTCATATCACCTACACTACCAACAAATTCAATAACTAATAGTCCTAATGCAAAAGAAATTACAAGAAAAGTTGTAAGTAATGGAGCTCCTGAAAGAACGAATATAGCTAACAATGCCTGACCAATCATGCTTAACCCAAATATAAGTCCTGAGAATACAAATAAGGAAGTGGAAAGCCATTCTCTTGTAGTGTCTGTAAGGTTAAGGAACCAATTTACTACTCTTGTTATAGCACTTATTATAAAATCAAACAGGGCTGACTGTGCAAAAGCATCAAAGAATGCTATGGATATTGCAGCAAGGTTAGCTCTCATAAGATGAAACTTTTGTATTAGAACTCCTGTCTCTCCTTCTGCTTCCTTAAAGATATTGAACATAGACCTTAGCATCCTGTCTAACTGCATCTTAACTCCAAACATAAAGAAGGTAAGTCCTAATCCCATACCCAAGAACTTCTTGTTCATACCTGTTGCAGCTTTCTCTACCTTCTTAAGATTACTCTCAACTCCTTTCAATGGAGCTGAAGCTTTGTCCATAACCCTTATTACAATATTCAATAAGTGTGTTGCTTGTGCCATAACATTAACCTTTAATTAATTCCTCATATGTTTTATCTGTTGTTCCTGCCTTCCTCATATCCATCCAATGACAATAATCAAGATTTTTAAGCAGGTTTATCTTCCTTAACAATGGAAAATTCTTGTCTATCCTTATCCCATAATAATATTCCATCATTGCATTTTCCTTTGAAAACCTATCCGAAAACTCCTCTTGATTATCTTTCTCAGCTTCATGCAATATCTTTAAGAGTTTTGCTTTGACTGTTGATTCTCTTGAGGGCTTTGCATTCCCTCCATCAACTTTTTTTTTTGAACTTCCTCTGCAATCTTATTCTGCTTTGCTTCCATAGCATCCAGCTTTTCCTGAGTAGTCCAGTTGAACTTAACCATCAAGTCAGTAGTAAGTCTCCCTGCATTAAGGCAGATTAATATCTTAAGCTTCTGCTTATCTTCTTCTGTAAATGATTTATCAGTTCTGGTAATCATCTTAAAGAACAAATTACCTACTCCTTCTGTTAATGCTACTTCATCTCTAGCTTGCTCTGCTCTCTTTTTAACCTTAATAAAATCAATATTATCTGTCTCATCAGGAATGATATCATGGAATACTTCCTTTCCATCATTCCCAATCATAGTATGTTTCCATACTCCTGTCACACCTTCTTCATATCTACTCATTTTCAATTACCTCACCATCCCCTGTTAGGGGAATATTTTCATTTTCATCTTCTTGTTCAGGTTCAGCTTGTTCTACTGAACTATTAACAAGATTATCATATGCCTGAGCTTTTATATGGTCAGTCCATATCTTAGCCCAGTATATATCATTATATTTCTGAATGCAATCCTCTCTCCATTGGTCAAATATCCCCTTAGGAGCACCACATATTAAGAAATCCACTGTCTGATGGACAGTTGTAGGGTGACTTATCACCTTAGTCTTCTCGTCTATTCTTTCATATAACTTCTTCTTAAATTTTTCATCCATTTTCTTATTACTCTTCCTCTTCTTGTGAATAACCTGACATGAATCCCTGCTCTGCTGGATTTACTCCATCATCTTCCAGCATAGACCTGTAAGAGCTTTTTATTCTATCAGGGTCTTCTTCTTCATATTCTATATATTGCATGATTAGGACTATTCTTAATCCTTGAATTCATCTATGTAGTTATCAGGAGTGCATGTTCCCTCAAAATCCCTTTCAAGATGTCCATCTGAACCTGTGGACTTTATATCTCCAAGCTTTGTGAGATATAAGTTATTAAACAGAATTGTCCTTAAGGTTGAGGTTCCAATAGGGAAATGAACTATAAGGCTTCCAACAACCCTCGTTCTACTGCTATCACTAGCTCCATATTGAATCCTTTTAGAACCTGAAGGCTCTCCTACTCCTGTTCCACCTATCATGTCATCAAACACATCCTCATCACAATTCCCATCTAATATCAAAGTTCCTGATATTTTTGCGAATGTCCATGACTTTTCTTCCAAGAGATAATTTTGGAATGTATAGTTTGGCTCTAATGCAGATGCAGTCTCACCTATCATGTCTATCTTTTCTATCTCACCTGTAGGAGGGGTTATCACTAAGTTCTTTACCCCATTGAATATTGTAGATGCTGCAAATAAACTAAGAACAGTTGCATCACTTGCTACAGTAACTGCTGTTGCTTTTACATATACTACTGCTTTTCCTACCCTGATTGTTACCGCTTTAGTTAATTGATTAGTCATTTTAGTCCTCCAACTCCATTGTATAATCTTGTGCCAAACAGACAGCCTCACAATCCATCTCCCAATGACCATCTGCTCCAGTGGTTTTGATATCTCCCATCTTTGTCACAATCACATTTGCCATAGCTATATTGACTATTCCTGAGCCATTGTTGAAAACAAAGATAAGATTACCGACTCTTAATCTCTGCTGGTCTGCTGTATTTATGTCACCAAACTTATATCTGCTGAATGCAGGGTCATCTGTTATATCAAGAGCTTCTCCTAGAAACAGACTCTCAAAAGCTTCCTGCACTGCTGAAGTTGGAGCCGTTGTAACACCTAACTCATCATGACTAAATACTGCTGTAAAAGTAGTTCTTGCTTCAGTCCATGACTTCTCAACTAAAGTCTGATGCTGCCATGTTCCTGTTGTTGGAACTCCTGCACCTATTGTATCTAAGCTGTCACTTCCCCATAAATCAATCTTCTCAACTTCACTCATAGGCGGGGTTATTGTAAGATTCTTTACCTTAAAAATCGAGCCTTTAGTCAACTGGTCTATACTAAGATTCAAAGCTGCTGTGTAATCAACTGCTGCCTTGCCTACATACAAAGCAGCATTTCTCGCATGTATATGTGATACTGATCCTGCCATTATTCATCACCATCCAAAAAGTTTTTAATCTTCTCATCAGGAACCATCTGAAGTATCTCTTGTATTAGTTCCTCTTTGCTTGTATCCTTAGCTCCGTAAGGGCTTCCAAGTGCTCTTAATCTTCCCATCTTCAATAATCTTAATCCTTTTCTAAGGTCGATTTCCTCATCAGTAGGCTTATTCACTACTTCCTTAACAGCTTCTTTTATCTTCTCATCAGACCTAATCACTTTCAAAACACCCTTCTTAAGCAAAGGATGTATAAATTTATGATAGATTGTTTTATCCATTGGTATCACATCTCCTTTCTTGTGTTCTCCATAACCTTCTAAAAATTCAAATTGTTTCATATTATTTACCTCTCAAAACCTTTTCCATTTTTATGTCAAATATCTTTCCATATCTTTCTCTTAACAGTGAAGCAGTCTTTGTAAAGTATCCTCTTGTTCCAGTCCATCTTATGCTATTTCCTGAAGGTGCTAGAGCAGGCATACCATATCTTACAGATTGTGGAATCCTGAAAAAAGGTTGAAATGAATTTGATTTAAATGTAATTTTATTATATGGTGATTCTGCATTAACCCATAGATTATAAGGAAAACTCTTATGAACTATGCTTATTACCTCTGCCCTGTCACTAAATACCTTATGGAATATTCCTCTCTTCAATGCTCCTGATTTTGTTGGAGCTAATGATTTTGCTATGGTTTTTCCAAGAATTGCTACTTCTTTAAGAGCAACTTTCTGTGATTTTTTAATCTTATTCCTTATTGAACCGATTGAATCAGCTACCTCTTTTGCATTTGTCTTTATTTCTAATACCATTTTATTACCTAAGTTTGAATTTAATTATTACACTTGCTGTATTCAATACTTGATTTCCTTCCGAAAATGAATCTATGTTAGAATCATCCCAAAAATCTTCCTGTGCTACAAGACCATCTGTATCATTAAACTCAGTTATATTTCCTATGAAAGTGTTCCTTAATCCATCAGTTCCAGCTTCTACTGCAGCTATTTCATGAAGTTCCTTAGCATAAAAGTCCAGTTGAACTTCTACTTCATAATCTTCTCCTGAACCATCTAAGTTCAATAATTTCAATTTTATAGCAGATGAGTTAAGGACTACTTCAGGGAAAGATGGATTAGTTCTTGAGTGTTCTGCTACAAGTGTATATGTAAATACAGTTTCATTATAGGTATAAGTAGGCTTATTTGCTATGATTAAGGCTCTTAATGCAGTGAATACATCACTCGCTATTGTTGCTACTGCTACTGTCATTATGAATTCCACCTATTAACTAAATCTTTCATTTCTTCATCAGTCAATTCTGGAATCTTTCCATCCAGATAATCTAAAATCGTTTTAACCAATGCCATCAGTCAAACCTCTTATCTATTGTTATTATCCAGGCTAACAAGGTATTATCCATGAAAAACCTCTGAACTTTTGATATATCATATTCTTCCTCATTATAGATTATCTTGTATTTTGTATCTCCTGAAATCTCAAATGTTGCTGTTGATTTCAATGCAAGTTGAAATCCTCCTGTTTCTAAATCTCCAAACTTTTGCTTATTTATATCCTTAACTTCTGAAAATGGAACAGCTTTATTAGTAGTTGGAACTCCATCAGTCTCTACCTGTCCTGAATGTCCTGAATCTGAAGATGCTATTGTATAGGGGGTTATTGTAACAGTTGAACCCATTAAAGCAATCGCAGAGTCTATCGCATTCCTTGTTGAGCCTCCAATTCCCAAGTTAGATAACCTCCACCTTTAATTCCCCTATCTGCTTCCACAACTCTATTATCTCAGGCTCTATGCTTCTTAGATACTGACCACCTGATGCAGCTCCTGCCTTAACCTCTATAGCTCCTATCTTAACATCTCTTGTAGAATCAAACATAGCTCCAGTTGTTTTTGTAGATATTATGGCTTTTGAAGCTAATAAGATAGTAAGCCTCTCTACTGCTTTTAATAATGAAGTAACTCTCCTGTCTGTGGAATCCCTATCATAACCATACACATAAGTAAGCTTCCAGCTCCTATCACCTAATCTTGGATAATTAGCTACAAAATCTATCTCTCTCGCATCTGCATTAGATATGAAAAAATCTCCCCCACTCCCTGTTTGTTCTGTTCTTGCTGTATAGCTATCTGCTGCATTAAACCCTGCTGAGTTTGTGGATAATGAAGTTATGGAAACTATAGGACCATAATTAGTCTTAACCCTATTTCTCACAATCCCAAATCCATAGTCTGTCCTGCCTATGTATGGAGAACCTATTGTATCTAAGAATGTATCTGAAGTCTCAATGTTGTATCTGCTTACTGAATGCACTTCATCCGTTATAGTCTCTTGTTTAAACTGTGTTCCTGATTTGGTATCTATAAAACCTTCTGCTCTTTGTATTGCATTTACTATTCTTTCTGTTGATATGTCATTAACTGTCTTTCCATCCAGTTCATCATAAACATCCTGGACAGTGCAGTAATCTATAATATTACTATCTGTTACTGCAGTAACTGCAATATTCTGTTCATATCCATAATTAAGAGAAGTTATGGTAAATGTTGTGCTTCCTTCAAAACTCTTGAAGATTGTATATATTGTTATCGTATGTCCTATAGCCCAACCATCAAGGAAATTATTGCCATCTGATAAATCTAATACATATAGTCCTATACTATTTGTGGTAAACGAAGCTACATCATTAGTAGTGTTATTTCTTACTTTAATTGTAATTGTATCTACTCCAACATCATCTTCTGTTACTTGCCCGTAAATAATCAATGGTAATCCTGTGGCCATGTTTTATCACCTTTTAAAATAATTCTTGCCAGTTAAGTGTAGCTATTACATCCACACTTGCTGCTGCTGTTGCCTGAACAGTTACTGTTAGAAAATCAGGAGCAACAACTTCAATACCTAATTTTTCTAAATCAACTACTATTTCATCAACTTTTGCAGTTCCTAATGCAAAAACAACAATTCCTCCAGATACTCCTGTAGCCGAAGTATCTCTATGTATTGTTGAAATACTAGAATTTAATGGAGTAAAAGCGACTGGTCCTGTGATAACAGCATTCTTTCTTATTCTGATGATTGAATTTTTTGTTCCATCAACTGATATAGAGCCAACAGTCATTTTAATTTTAACTCTATTTATTGTGCTTTGGTAAATATCATGTGAATGGATTGTCATTACAGGAGTTTCTGCTGTACTAATACCTGTCTTCTCTACACTTAATGCGTGAGGTAATCCTTTTAGAGTATCTCTTCCCTCTACAAAACCACCCATAGAACCTATTTGAAGAACTATATCTGATTCATTTGAGGTATTCTTAGCTGAAGCACATAAAGGAAGTGTTGGATTATCTATTGAGGGTATTGTATTTTGATTTGCATAATGAATATGATGGACTAAAACAAGTTCTCCATCTGCAGTATCACCCTCTATATAAAAGCCCATTATCCCAAATCCTAACCATTGATAACGAATTTGAAAAACATTTCCTTTTGTTGGGTCAAGTGTCATTCCACTATCTCCTGTTCCATCCATTTTATCGTGATTCCAACTTGTTTGATTAATTATTGTTTCTGTTGAACTCACACCTGCCAAACTTTGAGAAAAAGTTCCATCCCCTGTATCAGGTACAGATATTGAATAAGTGACAGTTTTAGAACCATCTGTAAATGAAGTAAAAAATACATTTGCTCCCATATTATGAACTTCCCAACCTTCTCCTACATCTGCCCAATCAGTATGAGCTACTATATCATTAGCTGTAACAACTCTTGTAGTTGCACTATCTGCACCTGCGGCAGTAACTGTTACAGTTTCTGCTACTCCATTTAAAGTAATAGTCAAATCCTCTCCAGCATTAGATGCTGTTGTTATTTGTAATCTTCTTGTTTCAGGTTTTCCTCCTTGTCTTCTTAAGATACCAAAATTAGCTCCGTTATAACCAAAGAAATATCCATCTGTTGAATTACCAATACCTGCCCATTGTGTTGAATTTGCCACTCCTTTTGTATAACGAGCAGTAAATCTTACTAAACCTCCTTGACCTGGATTGTATTTAACAGGTGTTTTAGTAAGAATAGTAGAAGATTGATCTGCTCCTGAACCAGTAGAAATATTTGCTTTATTATCTACTACTGTACTTGAACCTCCATTATTTCTGATTTCCCAAATATCTGTATTTATATTATATGGGAATTGAACTTGAACAACAGGAGATACTTCTGCAACAGACAATTCAGAAAATGCAGTTTTTTGGAATTGTTCACTTATTAATTCTACATCTCCTGTTGTTGCTGGATTTATCAGATTATCAGAACTGTCTCTTACCTTACTGTCTACAGGTAGTCTATTATCAAGTGTAATGGGAGTCTTACCAACAGAATGTAATACATTTTGTCTCTGCAACTCAGATACTCTATCAACTGCTGTTCTTAACTCTAAAGTTATATCTTCTTGGGAGGAATCTCCAGATACAGTATAAAGATGAGTCTTAACCTCATTGTTGAAAGGCTCTGTTACATTTATAGTTATAATCTCTCCTGCAACATAGCCTATATCAGCTAAGTTAGCCATATAGATACCATCAGAATTTGTAGTATAAATCTTCCTTGCAACAGATGTAACTATTTCTACTGTAGCATTATCAACAGCAGAAGATAAAGAATTTGTTACAATGCCATATACTAGATGTATTAGATAAGGATTCATTGCTTCATTACCCCAGTAGTTGTAGTTGTTATTTCAGAGAGATAGAGTTTCTTTGTAACCTCTATTGCTTTAAACTCATTCTTCTTAAGATTCTCTAAATTAACATCTTTAGGCAAGTCTGATTTTAACAACTCAAGACAATAGACAAAACTACCTATGGGCTTATAGAAATAAATCCACTCATCATCTTCATAATAAAAAACATCATGATTGAATCCAGCAAATTCAGGTATTGAAAGAGTATTCTTTATCAATGCTCTAAAATCTGGTAAGAATAGATATATCTTTGACATTTGAACCTCTCAGGTTACTGCCTCTACCCCTCAGGTATCACAGGCTTTATTCTTTCTTCTTACTGTAAAAATCTTCTTTAGCTCTTTTAGTAGCTGTAAGGAACATCTTAATTGCTCTCATCTTATGTCCTTTGTTCCACCAGTATCTTGCTAGTCCTATAAACTGCCATCTCCATTTTAATCCAAGAGCTCCTGATACTAATACAAATAATGAAACTATTGCTTCAAAATATATTGAATCTACATCATCTGGAATATCTGGTATTAGAAGTGGTTTTGGCTTATCTGGTTTTACAGGCTTTACTGGTTCTGTTACTACAGGAGGGACTACAATAACCTCATCCTTAACAGTTGATTTTTTAGCAATAGGAGCTTTAGAATATACACAACTTTGGCTTTCCTGTTTTGTATTGCCTCTTGTATCATCACATACTCTTATCTGAGTATTTATTTCTGTGCATGCAAACCAACCACCACAAGTCCATTTAACTCCTGAACCATCTCCACTGCCATCATCATGACTTCTTCTTCTAGTTCCTCCTCCGCCACCACTACTTCCTCCTGGTGATGGTGGTGTAGGTTCTGGCTCTGGTTCAACAACAGGAGCTTCTCCTGTAAGAGTAAAATCTATCTGTGCCTTTACTGTATATCCAGTATCAAATGCTGAGAATGTTTTTACACATACATCTCCATCAGCACATCCTGTAATTGCAGTTAATTGTATGACATCTCCAAACATCACTGGTGTCCTTAATTTATTATTAGTAAGCCAGTTAGTTGAATCTTCCTGCCAATATCCATCTGCATTTGCTTTTACTATAAAATTATATCCAGTAGCAGTATTTTCTATCTGGATTTCTGCTCCTGGAAACTGTTCTCCATCAAGAATAACACTCCCAAAAACCAAATAAGGAAAACCTGGCTGACCAGTATACTTTGTCAATGCTATTGCACTTGCAGCCAAACTTAATATGTAAAGGATGACTAAACTAAGTGTTAATAATTGAGATACTTGTTTCATTTTCATTTTACCAGCTCCCCACATCATAAGTCCCATTTGCAATTATAGTGGGTGTTTTAGTGGAATTAGACCCATTGAAGTGAACCCAATAAGCCCTACCATATTCTACAACAGTAGCATTATTTATAGATTGAAATAATCCTTTATTCACATAAGGAACCCTTGAACCATTATTATACTGCAAGGACATCATAGACATATTGGTTCCATATTTGTTCTTCAAGTCACCAAATACATGGTCTTCTCTTATGTAATGGGATGCTAAGTTCCACCCTATTCCAGAGAAGTTTGTCAGTGTTATGTTTCCGCTGAACCTATTGGCTTCCCATGTCCTGTTATTCCAATCCTTTGTCTCATTTACATAGACAAATACTGAATGGATAACCGTATCATTAAATACCCAATTTGAAGCATTTAAATGTCCTGTGAAACTCCCATTCTGAGTTGATTGAGACTGAATATTCACATCTACACCGCAATGCTGTCCAGATGGGGATGAAGCATAATTGCAAGTTGCAAATTGGTGAGTTGCATTCCATACAGAAATCATATTAGCTCCTGTTTCAGCTCCTATCTGTGACAGGTTCTTTGGAGTTGTCCATATAGCTCCACAGATATTCCATCCCTCTTGCAATTCTCCACATACATCATCTACATAATATAGCATTTCTAATGAAGTATTTCCACTGGAATTTGAATTGCCTGCTAAGTCATATACAGTTACATTAAATACATAATTATATGTTGGATTCAAAGTTAACTGAGTCTCGCTGAGAGTCTTGTTAGTGAGATTTATCTCATAAGCAATACTATTGTTTGTAACATAAAGAGCTCTTGCATAATACCTGCTAAAATTAGCTTCTGTGACTGTGGTCCAATCAAGAGTAGGTATCTTGTTTGTGCTGTTAGTCTGATGGAATACAGATACTATTCCTGGTGCAGTAGGTGCTATCGTGTCTATAGTTAATTTCAAAGAAGTTGTACTGATGTTAACATTTCTATTGAATGTATCATTGCATTCTATGTTATAGAGATATATTCCGTCTGCCATAATTGAACTTGGAGTCAGATTAATTTCTGTTCCATTTAATACTCCACTTACTGTAGCATTACGGAATAATGTGGTTCCACTTCTATTTGAAAGCCATAAGTCACAAGCATCTGGATTTACATCCACAACTGTAGCATTAAAATCAGGTCTGATATCGGAAATGAAACTGTTGTTTATCGGAGCATTCAGCGTAACAATCGGAGCTACTGAATCTAAGTTATAACGAATCACAGTTGAATTGCTTATTCTTCCAACATCATCATGTGATTGAACCCTTATGAAGTAAGTTCCATCATTCTCTATGTTAGCTAATGTAGTCCTATTAAGTGTCCTGTTTGTTATCTCTATAGATTGTATGGGATTGCTCATATTTGCAAGTGTTGAAAGTTCAATAACATACTTATTGAAGTTCAATTCTGTAGTTTGATTCCATGAGATTGAAGGTGTTGTATCATTGTCGTATGTATTATTCCTAAAAGGAATAGTTATCCCTGCATAAGTAGGATCAACAGTATCTAATAAGAATGTCCTATTCTCTCCTGCCCATGCTCTATTGCCTGCAGTATCGTTGCATACTGCATTCCATATATAATTTCCATCTGCAATAGACCTTGCTGTATGGTTTCCTGCATTTGTTGAGAGATTTACTGAAATTTGAGTACCACTCTTATAAGAAACATTAGTCTGGTTTATGGCAAAAGTTCCACTAAAGTTAATATAAAACCAGCAATTAGAAGGATTGCTTGTATCTATAGGTGTATATTGGAAAAGAGTTGTATTTAGATTCCTAAGTCCTACTCCACTTAAAGGATTGTTTATTGTTACTGAAGGAGTATTGCCATCAACACCAAAAGCTGATGTTGCAGAACCAAATGTTGTGCTTCCATTATAACATGTTGCATTCCATCCCAATACTAATGCTGCATGAGAATCATTTATAGGTACGCCTGATACATGAGGAGTATTATTAAATATATCTGTATAGTTTACTTTTAGAACCATAGTTCCAGTATTATTTACATATATTGCACACCAATCTATCGTTAAGCTTGTAGATTCTGGAGTAAAGTTAATATCTATTGAGTTATCACTAGAGGTGTCCCACTCAGATACTGGAAAATTATTAGTAACTGATTGGGATGCTGCATAAACAAATAATGATAAAACTACAAATGTCATAATTGAAATCAATATTGTTTTAGATTGTGCTTTTTTCATGTTATTACCTCTCATAAATTTACAGAAACTGTTGGTGATGCTATGCAATCCATAGACAGTTCCTGAAATCCTCCTGTTGCATTTGTGATTGTAAGTGTTCCAAATCCTTTTGAACCACCTGTATTTGTAAATTCTATAATATCATTAGCAGCATATCCTGAAGTGAATTCAACAGCATCAAATATAACCTGTTTGCTGCTATTTGCTCTTCCTCTCTGTGATTCTCCAGTTCTCCTATTATATGCAATCACAATAGTGCTTGCAATTCCTTCAGTATCAAGGGTTACTCCCATGATGTGAGGAGGGTAAAATGCTGCGCTTGGGTCCGTCATTCTTATTTAGCTCCTATTTTTTTCTTCCAATCATAAGCTTTCTTTACGGTCTCTTCAGTTGTTTTCTTATCAGCCTTCAAACCAGCCTTTATATTTTCTTCATTAAGACCAAGTTCCTTAGCCATTTCTAATGTGTCTTTTGTCATGATTATCACCTATTAGCTTGCGTATACCTCTAAAGAATTGGCTTTAGCCGATTCTCTTTGAGAGGTTAACTTGCGTATACCTCGAAAAAAGTTGAATCTATATCAGCAGTTACAATAATATTATCCCATTCAATTCCCCAAGTCCATACATTAGCTGCTACTGTACCAAGTGTCTTTGGAGCCTGTAACTCAACTCCGTTTATGTGTGTTATTGAAGCTACTGCGTTTACTATTATCTCTACTTTCTTTGCTGTATTACGAAGTTTATAATATTTATCTGTTGCTGAATTAATCCCATCATCTTTAAAATGAAGAGTCATAGATTGCCCAGCATCTAACTCAAAAACAACATTATCTCTATGCCCTTGTCCAAATAATGACTTAAGTGCTTTGTAGATGCTCATTTTCTACCTACTTTTTCTTTTCTTTTACAGGCTCATGTTTTGGAGCAGGCTTTATTGCCTTTGCTCTTGTCTCTACATCAAGACTTGCAAGAGCTAATTTCTTCTTGTTCTCTTCATCTAAAATCTCTGCCTGGCTAAGACACTTATCTTCAGCCTTGCCTTCTATCACATACCCTTTCCTATCTACATTTACTCCTTTTGGAACGCCTGCTGGCTTCCTTGTTTTCTCATCTATTGAATATCTCATCTTAATCCCTCCTATTTCCCATATACTGTCAATCTTCCAGCTAATGTTGAACCGTTGACAAATGTTACGGTATTACCTGAAAAAGTTACCTGAGTTGAAGCATTTGTAGTGCATACCATATATCCACTTACTATGTTTCTTAAATGAACTATGTTTAATGTATTACTATTTGCTACGCCAGTCAAGTCCATCACTACCATCTTCAAATCTCCTGCACTATGTATTTCCTGTGTTCCTGATGTAATTGCAACCATGTTTTATCACCTTGTATTTTTATTATTAAAAAATAAAATAAAAAAACCCTAATTAGGGGTTTCTAAGTTCCAGATGACTACCTGCTTGTTGAATACCTCAACAACAAATACGCCATATGTCTTGAAGTATCCTCCCATAACATCACTTCTCTGGCTTGTATCTGCTCCCATTATAGGAATATGCCTTGTATCAACTCCTGCTACATTATAGAAGCTGATATGATCCATATCCAGCAAACACATTGCATTGTCTGCATCTGTGAATGTTGCGGATGAGCCATTGTCTGAAGTCACTCCAAAGTAAGTCATAAGCCTGCTTGCTATGAATGGAATGTTCTTCCATGATAATACAGACATACCACCATCAAGCTCTACCATTCTTGCTCCAATGACATATCTGCCTTGTGGAGCTATAAGGTCGCTTATCTCATCCAGCCTGTGCTCTGAACAAAGGAAGATTCTTCTGTCTCCTTTTGCTCCTTCTATATTGCTCACAGTTATTGCTGAGTTCAAATTTTGAACTGACAATGGATTCTGAGCATTTGCTGCAGTGTTGACTGTTCGGACATTCAGCTTGAATTCCCTGTCAGTAACAGTTGAGCTTCTTTGGCTTCCATATACAGTAGAAATATCTGCAAAGCCACCATCTGTTCCAGTTGAGATTGTTTTTGCTGAACTTAGTAATTGCTTCAATCCATCATAAGAGTTTGTTACTCCAATAAGTCCATTAAGAGTAAGACCCAATGATTCTGAGCTTGAATCATTTCCAAGCAAGAACATTTGCTCTTCTGTAAGTGCATGAGATTTCAGTGCGCTTCTGGCTTCCTTATCTAGTGCATCCCAGTAACTTGAGGATGCTGCCATCACCATACCAGTTACTTCATAATCACTCCTATATGAAATAGCTGCTACAAATAGCTGCAAATATTGATTAGGTCTTGGTGTTCCTGTTCCTCCCTCATCATACACTTTAGTTTTGCTTGTGCCATCATTAAGCCTTGTTTCCAGGTTCCAAAAGTATGCTAACTGTCTCATACTCTTTCTTTGAACATGAGGACTGAAATCTACTGTCTTGTTTATAGTCTCTCTAACCATCCTATCTATTTCCTTCTGTATGAATACTGCTCCTACTCCTGTTCTTTGGTCACCACCAACTGTTTCTGTGGTTGTATCTAACGCAGTTCTTATCTGTAAATACGCATCGCTTGGCATTTAAATCACCTTTTAGTTTTTTATTTTTTTTGATTCAAGATTAAATCTGAATCTTGTTTTCTAAGGTCTATTGCATTATCCTCAATAAACCTCTGGTTCTTTTCAGCTAAATCTGCATTTAGATTACCAGCTTTCGCCTGGAGATTGACCATCTCTGAAAAATTATGCATACTATGGTCAATTATGGGGGTTCCCCCAGCTTTAAAGATTTTGATAGTGTCGTTATGTTCTTTTGTGATTGTCTCTATATTTTCCTTATAGAGCTTGTCATCAACTGGTGCAGGAGTTCCTGCAGGATTTGCAGCATTAGGGTTCGGTTGTTGTCCTACAATCCCTTTTGCAGAATCAAGAGAAGCTTTATCATCAGCTATCTTCTTTGCAGCTTCTGTCTGCTCATCAAGTTTCTTCTTCATCTCTGCATGCTCTTCTTTCATCTTTTCAATCTCTGACTTCTTTGCTTCTTCTTCTGTCTGTTTTGTCTTTGCAGCTTCATCATCCTTTACTTTCTGAGCATCTACTTTTTCTTTCTCAAATGCTTCTTTCTGTTTGGCTAACTCAGCCTTCTCATCTTCAATCTGTTTTTTTTCATCTGCCATTTTCTTTTCACCTTCTTCTATGCCATCTCCTATGGCTCTTATTGCAACTTCAAATATTGAATGGTCAGCTCCGCCTACTGCTCCATCTTCAAAAGAGAATCCTAAAATTTTAGAATCATCAATAACTCTATCTCCATGTTCATCTGTAGCATATTTAAAATCAGCAAAATTTACACTTATACTATTCAAAAACTTTTTTTCAAGAGAATACCAAATAGCATCAAAATAATTCTTATGGTCTTCATCTACATCTCTAAAAGCAGAATTGCATTCTGTATAGATATTAAATGAATCTCCTTCTATATCTAAATCAGTTATTTTAGCAAAAGGAAGCATCTTACCTTTAAGCATATTATCTAATCTTTTCATCTCTTCTTCATTAAACTTATCCTTAGCTATAGCTTTTATACCAGCATTCCTAGCAAGTTCATGTTTAGAATCAACAAATAATTTACTATGCTTAGCTTGTCTCTTCCAACTCTCAATACAATGAGGAGTAACCATCTCTTTTAAAGTTCTGATAGTTCCATCTTTTCTTTTTATGTATTCATAAATTTGTTTCTTATTAGCTAATTGTGCAGTGCCATTCACAATATAACGAGGCTTGTTATTCTCATTCAAGCTTCTTACTTCAATCTTGTCTGTTACTACTGTGTATTTCACTTTTTTCCCTTACCCCTATATCCTTTTCCTTTTGGCATTTTACTTTCTTCTCTTCTTTCCTCCTCTAACAGCACATGGCATTATGCAACACCCATTTTCTTTCCTGATTTATCTGAGACTCCAGCCTCATTTCTATTTTGGGTCATATCAGAAGTGGACTTGTTCATTGGTTTCCTGGATGGACTTGAAGTATCATTTATTGGTGCTGGATTTAATCTCTTCATATCAAAATCTTTTTCGTCAAAACCAAGTATTCCACGCTCATCCAGATACCTAATCATAGCTTCTGGCTTTACACCAAAGTTCATCAGCATATTAGCATTCTCCAGAATCTCCTTTTCCCCTTTCCTGCTTATCTCATTGAATCTTAATCTTGATTTTGCCTTCTTTGCAGACTTTATCTTAGGAAGAAGTTCTTTGTTGATTGTAGGTTCTAAAACACATCTGTGGATGGACATTATCAGGACATCAAAAGGCCTTTGTTCTGCTTCTGTAACTCCCCTGTTCTCTGTTCCTGATTCCTCTATCCAGCTTCTCGGAACTCCTGTTATCTTAAGCATCTCATTGTGAACCCACTTCATTATCTTTATCAGAGTCTCATCATAAGGAGGCTTTATCTCATTAAAAGTTAATTTAGACATGGGGTCTGAGCTTTTTGTGAATGCGATTGTCTTCTTGTAATTAGTCTTTGTTGATTGGAATTCTCTTTTAGCTATCTTAAAATCACTATTGCTTATTCCAGCAAGATGAGCTACATATCTAGGCGGCATGTTCATAAAGATGTTCATAAGATAATTATTTGCATATAATGCAGTAGAGGCGATAGTTGATATTGGTTCGTTAGGATTGTAAGAATAAACTTGAGAGCCTATCCACTTCATCCTGAAATGCAGGACTTCATCTTTATCAAAAAATACTCCTCTTGTCTTCTCGCCGTCTCCTCCTTCTTCTTCAGGAAGTTTCTCTAATTCTTTAGCAAGAACATCTTTTTCCGACATTCCAGTGATGCTAAATGGCCTTTGGACATATCCATGAACTTTCCCATGCTCATCATACATTATGCGCATCTCTGTTGTTTCAAGAGGCCAAAGCTCATTTATAGACTTAGAATTATTTCTCCTTAGCTCCAGGAATCCATCTCCATAATAACATAAGGTATACATAAGATTAGGAAGAACCTGCTGGAAGTTTAAGTCATCAAACAACTTCCTTAAACTGTCTCTTTCTGGCTTTGTTCCGTCTATGAAATCGAATCCTCTGTATGTGGCGAAGTTGACTATAATCCTAAAAGCAGAAGCAAGTGTCTGGTCTCTGTGTATCAAGTCTAAGAATGTTCGGTATTCAGAAAGAGGCTCTCTTACACGGATAGAAGGGTCATATATATCCTTGACTAAACCTCTACTTTCTCTTATTTGAATCTCTTCTGGTTCTTCAAGAATGAACTGCATAAAACACCTACTTTAATCGCTGTATAGCGACTACAACACCAATGTTAGAATAAGTTATGGGTAATGATATATTTAAATATTTCTATTTGAGTGATTTTGTAGAGGAGAAAAACAAATGATTTATAGACGATAAAAACACTAAGAAGTCCATACCTCATTTAAAATTTCCTGTTGAGATTCCTCACATTTGTTGCAATCTCTTTCTCGTAATATAATCTCTAAAATTTTAATTTTATTAGATGGATAATGCTTAATTATAGTTTGAACTCTATAATTCCATCTTCCCCATTTATGAAATAAAAAACACATCTTCAACCTCATTAAACTTAATTCCCTCAGACACTCAATTCCCTCAGACACTCAATTCCCTCAGACACTCAATTCCCTCAGACACTCAATTCCCTCAGACACTCAATTCCCTCAAAAGTAAAGGCAGGGCACAAGTTGGAAAAAGAGTAACCTCCTTGTTTTTATGAGTAAAGTGTTAGTTCATCTCAGCCCTGCCAAATCATCGGAAGTGAATCCAAATGACAATGAATTACTGGATGTAGTCTGGGACTTTATCCTCGAAATCCCTAACATCAACTTTTAGTTTCTTAAGCTCATCTATTATCTGTATCCTTCTAAGCTTTATCTTCTGATTCTGATTTGCAATATCAGCTTCCACTTCCTTTACATTGTTCTCTATCTCCTGCATATTTTCCTTCAAAGCCTTGATATTCCTGTTATGGAGCTTTTTCTGCAATTCTACCCATCTGGGGTTTGTCTGGAATACAAACACTGGATTTACTGTCTTCAACCCTGAATCCAGTTTTAACTTAGCATCTTCCAAATCATCTTTCATCCTCTCTAATAGGCTATCAAACATAGGACTTCCAGGAGGTAATCCCTTCTGATACAATCCTGTCTGTATCTGATGGTTCTTGCTTTCATGATTCTTCCTGAGTATCTCATCATTCCTCTTTATCTCCTCCTTAAGTTCAGGAATCCTGTTTTCAGGAAGCATCTGGAAATCTTCATCTCTCTTATCCATAGTATCCAATAACTCAGGAAGTTTCTCAAGCATACCTCTCATTGTCTTCCTGCTATTTACATCAAAGAATGAAGAGTTCATCTCAGTGCCAATTCTTCCTAATAACTTCAACACATGCTCAGGAGAGTTATCTCCCTGCCCCCCTTTAGCAGCTTCCTTAGCTAATTCTCTTAGTTTTTTGTTACTTAATTTATCTACATTATCTACCATTTTCTAATCACCTTCTAATCTTATTCATCCGGATTTAATAATCCCTCTTCTGCATCCTGCATTAATGATTTGCATTGCTCATCTGTCAGCTTCTTAAATCCTGTTGAATCATGTCTTGGATTTACAGGGTCTATTTCTTCCTCCTCCTGTCTTTTGTCTACAACAAAGTCCTTTATATTCTGCATATCAAGGAAAGGCAGACATGCCATCATATCAGAGTCAAAAGTATCGCATAATTGTCCTTGCGGTGCCTTTATACTGATAAGGACTTTCTGTTCTGTCTCCTGCACAATCTTCATCTCAAACTGCTGTATCTTATTCCACTTTGGAATCTTTACCAATCCTGCTTTTATTCCAGACCTATAAGAATATGCAAGACAATTTCTGTTAATTCCATCTTTCTTGCTCATTTGGTCGGAACGAAAATTATACATTTTAAATTCAAAAGAATTATCTTTCTCTAAAAATCTATTTGTCTCATCCCCATTAGAACAATCATCGGTTATTACTTTAGATAAATCATATCTTTGTTTAATTCTTTGTATGCTATGTTCAAACTTAGGATTTCTTAATTCAGCAGTATCAAAATCAGCAGGACTCCTATATTGAAATATTTGTCTTGGCTTTCCATTAACTTCTGCACGAACAGTCAAAACTGTTCTTGCATTTTTACGACCATAATCTATACCTAAACAACAAGGAGAATCTCTATATTCATACATATTAGGGACATCCTCTAAATTATCATCTATATCTATATGCTCAAAAAATGCAGTTTCAGTAACTGTGAATAATGCTCCATGTTCTTGCTGAAACATCTTGTATCTTCCTGCAGCAATAAGCCTTTTTTCCTCACTCTGAATATGCTCTTTATAAGCCCTACATTCTTTAGTATCCTCATCCCAGATTGTATGATCCCACCATATGCTTTCATATTCATTATCAGGATATTGGTCATCAGGGTCTATTGCCCTATGAAAAAAACCCACAATTCCTTCTGGGGATGAAGATAATACTATTGCTCCTCTTGTCTCTGCAGTGATAGCAGATGCCAAATCAAAGAAGTCTTCAGGAGTCAAATCCATACAGTTAAGCCTATGAGCTTCATCTATCCATAAATTACCAGACTTACCTAAAATCTTTTTTGTAGGTGGAACTGATTTAAGGAAACAATTATTTAAGAAAGTTATCTGCTCAGTATTATTTGGTTCTTTTATGCTTCCAATAAAATAATTATCAGTATCTAAAAATTTAGACATATGCTTATCTCCTTCATATAACAGCATACGAATCTTCCCCAGAAACTCTTTTGCAGTATCATCATCTCTGGATACAACATACCAAATAGTTACGTTAGCTATTGTAGCAGGCATCTTATTATACCAACAAAGCCAGAGAAGGAGTATGCATGCACCAATGGTTTTTCCTAACTGTCTAGCCAGACACATAGCCATCCTAATTCTTCCTAATTTCATAGCTTGCACAAATTTGTGCATAATATATGCCTGATGTAATCTTACCTTTTTTCCAATATGAGACCATCCAAAAATAACAGGGTCTTCTTCTGATTGTTTTTTAATCTCCTCATTATCCTTAAGTTCAAACTTCTCTTTATAAGAATCTCTGAACTCTTTAGGTATCTTAGTAAAATTAGGCATCTTTTTTCTTTTTCTTAGGTTTAACTAATCTCAACTTATCTGCTCTAAAACTAAAATATATTGAATCTTCTTCTAAGTAATACCAATTTTGTTTGTCTTCATTAATAACAAATTCTTGGATAGTATAAATTTTTCCTTTAAAGTTGTATTCCATTCCAATTCCAATATCACTAAGATTCCCAACAACTTTAACTTTATCTCCTTTCTTGAATTTAATCTTCTTAATTAGTCCTGTAGACATTTCATTTCTTCTCCTCCACAATTTCAAATTCTTTTGTTTTCAAATTCAATTTAACTTTCATAGGGTCAATCCTTTCATAAGTTCCATCTTCGTTTTTTAAACAAAAAGCATTTCCAAATATAAATTCATCTACCTGCATCCTGTCTCTTATTATTTTTGGTAAATCTTCTAATTTCATCTTTTATCACCTCTTTCTATTTTCTCTTGATTTATAAAATTAATAGTTCCTGTAGAGTGTATGCCTGGTCTTCTACCTCCTTCATTCTTCTTAACTGTCCTGTCTGCAACCTTTTGCAGTCCCTGTATAGCATCTCTATTTATCCTAGTCCACCATAACTTAGCAGCATTCCTATCCATCTTCAACCTATTCAGCTTATCCTGATCTTCTTCCGATAAATTATAATCCTGAGCATAAGCATGCTTTTCTTGTTCCTGAATCTTACTTTCTAAATCTCTATAGTCTTTGTAGTTTAATGATTCTTCTAACCTAACCTTATATAATAAGAATTTCTCCCAAACTTCGGTAAGACTATCTCCTTTTGAAGCTAAACCAGTCAGGAATTGTATCATTTCAGGACAGATTAGCTTAAACTCACCTTCTTTATGATTACACTGATTATGAATTTTCCATATGCAGTTCTTACATCCTGCTCTATGAAGCTCTGCAGTAGGGAAGAATATCTCTTTATCTTCTACTGTTACATTAAACCCATTGTTTACAGCGACTATTAAACTATTCTTTGGATTTATGTTCTTCGTGCTCCTGTAC